>Ga0257122_1001881_pt1 | contig 13899 bp, 25 predicted proteins | sample SI106_120metaG_FD_190146 | JGI IMG/M metagenome (GOLD analysis project Ga0257122, IMG submission 190146) | Marine microbial communities from Saanich Inlet, British Columbia, Canada - SI106_120 | ecosystem: Environmental > Aquatic > Marine > Inlet | place: Canada: British Columbia | collected... | reverse complement strand
TCAATACATGAAGAAAAATGACGAACACCAAATTGAAAAAGTTGGTAAAGAAATGCGAAAAATGATGTGGCCTGATTCCACAGAATAATCTTTTTTTATTTTATATTTTTCTTAATTTAGATACACCCGTATTGATATGATCAATAATTGTTGGCAATGGTGTACCTGGACCAAATACATGATCCACTCCTGATTTAACTAAATCTTTATGATCAATTTCTGGAATTACTCCTCCACCTACAATCAACACATCTTTGATTCCTTTCTTTTTGAGAGTTTTTACAACTCTTGGAAACAAAGTTCCATGTGCTCCATTTAACAAACTCATTGCAACTGCATCAACATCTTCATCTTCTGCAATTTGCGCAATTCTGTCTGGTGTGGCAAACAATCCTGAATAAATTACTTCCATTCCTGCATCTCTAAATGCTCTGCATAGAACTAATGCTCCTCTATCATGACCATCTAGACCTAGTTTAGCAACTAAAATTTTGATATTTCGTGATGTTGCTTTTTGCTTCATATTTTCGTTTTATTATGTATATTTTAAAAGGTTTAGTCTTTGACAATAAAACCTGAATTTCCCTTGTTTGGAATTTTAAAATGCTCAAAATACCTGATCTACTTAGATCTAATGAATTCTTTTAATTTTATTGAATATGATCATTTGAACTATCTGTTTAAATTACACCTCCAAATTACTCCTGTATGTCTAATAACTCAAATGATACAATATTCGTTGGTAAAAAACCATTAATGACTTATGTCACATCTACAATTGTTCAATTAGCTACTAAACCTAATGTCACCATCAAAGCAAGAGGATTAACTACTGCAATTGCCATTGATGTTTCACAAGTAGTCATAAAGAAAACTAAACCTGCTTTTGAAATTGATAGGGTTTCAATAGGCTCAGAATCATTAGTCTCTTCTGATGGTAAAAATCGAGACGTTTCAACAATAGAAATTTCTATAAAAAGGACTGCAGCATAAGGATATCAATATGGTTGCTGCCAATTCAACTCCTAGTTGTTTACGTTGTGGAAAAAATTCCCTTCTCACAGATGATGTTACTGGTGAACAATTTTGTTCAAAATGTGGTTATGTGGTTTCAGAAAAATCACAAGAATCTGGACCTGAGTGGAGATCATTTCAAAAAGATGGTGGCGCTGATCCTGCAAGAACTGGTGCTCCTTCATCATTAATGATACATGATATGGGATTATCTACTGTGATCAATCCATTAAACAAAGATGCATCTGGAAAACCATTGTCAACTTCTATGAAAAGTACTATCGAACGTCTCAGAACATGGGACAGTAGAAGTCAAGTTCATGAACCTGTTGATAGAAATCTTCGCCAAGCTCTAAGTGATTTAAATAAATTAAAAGATAAAGTTTCAGTTCCTGCAAATGTTTTGGAAAAAGCAGCTTATATTTACAGAAAAGCACTTGAGAAAAAATTAGTTAGAGGACGTTCTATCTCTGCAATGATTGCTGCATCTCTATATGCTGCATGTCGAGATACTGCAACCCCTAGAACTCTCAAAGATATTGCAGATTCTGCAAATGTAAAAAGAAAAGATATTGCAAGATGTTATCGATTATTACATCATGAATTGGAATTGAAAATGCCTGTAGTTGATTCAATTCAATGTATTGCAAGAATTTCCAGTAAATTAGAAATTTCAGAAAAAACAAAACGTTATGCAGTTAAAGTACTCAAAGAAGCACAAGAGCGCAAAGAGTCTGCTGGAAAAGACCCAATGGGACTTGCAGCCACGGCATTATACTTATCATGTGTTAAAAATGGGGTGTCTATTACTCAAAGAGATCTTGCAGAAGCTGCAGGTGTAACTGAGGTAACCATTAGAAATCGATACAAAGGTTTGAAAGCTGATCAATCTCCTAAACCCAAAAACTCAACTGAATAATCTTTAATGAAATTTTAATCAATATTTTTTAGTCATGCTTTCTTAGTGTACTTATGACTCGAACACAAAGACGAAGAAATACCTCACAGCCAACAAGAGACGGTAAACATAATCCTGTATGTGTTGATCCTGATTGTAAAGATTGTTAAATGTGATTTGACCTTCTTTTCTTCTATTTTTAATTTTGAGCCTAATTATCATAATTAATCTCATATCTGGGTAATGTCAGAATCACTTGGGTTTTAATTTAAAATATGTCAAATCATTATTAATGCAAAAATTAGTTTCTATTCCTTCAAACGATTCAATAATTTTTGAATTTAAGGATCACTATATTATTGACATTGAATTAGACCATTTGTTGAATGAAGAAGTTGATTCATTATTTTTAGAAGCTAACGCGTGTATTGAGGATGAAAATTTTTCTGACGCTTTAATTTTTTATGATTTAATTTTAAAGATAGATTCAAAAAATATTTCTGCCTTGATTGATAAAGGTACTACTTTACAAATACTTGGTCGAATTAAATCTGCTATTAGTTGTTTTGATAAAGCTCTTGATATTTCCCCTGATAATGTTGATGCATTAATCAATAAAGGCTCTGCACTTCATTTGGCTGAAAAATATCTGGAAGCAATTTCATGTTATGATTCATCTTTAAAAATTGATAAAAAATGTTCTATGGCCCTTGCTTACAAAGGATTATCCTTAGGTGAGTTGGGTCATCTTTCTGAAGCAATTAATTCTTTCAAAAAAGCATTATCTGTTGACAAATATTGTACCCTTGCAGAAATATCTATAGAAACTGCTCAGAGTCTTTTAAATTCAAAATCTAAAAAACTGTAACGTCCCCTGGTGCTGGCTCTCTGGTAGTCTGTTTTTCATTGGATTCCACAAAATCTTCATGTTTGAGATTTTGATGTTCTCTTAGTTTTTCAATTGTTTCAAAACCTTCATGACATAAGTAGCATTTTGGCTTGTGTTCATCTACTAACGGAAGTACCATACATCTCCATACTTGATTGGTTACTTATTTCTATAGAGTATAAGGAATATATCCTAATTAGAAAGTTCAAAGGTATGTTAGAACAATTAGTTGGTGATTCTCAAGCATTGGATCGTGCTTTAGCCGGTGAAGAACTATCTTACAAAGATGGCTTGGAATTAATGGACTATGATAATTTACATTTACTTGGTGCTGTTGCCGATTCTACTCGAAAAAAATTAGTTGGTGATACTGTCACTTTTGCTGCATCCTATTACATGAATTACACAAATGTTTGTGCTGCAAGTTGTCAAATGTGTGCTTTTTATCGAAAAGGTGATGAGGATGATGCATACACCTTAACTCCAAAAGAAATTGAACAAAGAGTTGGAATTGCAAAACAAATGGGTGCAACAGAAGTACACATTGTTGGTGGGTTTCATCCTGAACTTCCATTGGAATATTATGAAGATATGATGAGAACCATAAAAAAAAGTCACCCTGAATTAAACATCAAAGCATTAACTGCAGCTGAAATTCATTTCTTATCTAAACTTACAAAAAATTCTACTAAGGAAATCTTATCTCGTTTAAAGACTGCTGGATTAGATTCGATGCCAGGTGGAGGAGCTGAATTATTTCATCCTGATATACGTGGTAAAATTGTCCGAGGTAAATGTACTGGACAACAATGGCTTGATGTTATTGAAGAGGCTCATACTATGGGAATTCAAAGTAATGTTACTATGCTTTATGGTCACATTGAAAAACCTGAACACATCGTTGATCATTTAATAAAAATTCGTGAACTACAAAAGAAAACAAAAGGATTTGTAACTTTAATTCCTTTAAAATTTAGTTTAGATAATACTGAATTGGAACAAGATAATTTAGTGAATAATGAATGCTCTTCAGTATATGATTTAAGAATCACTGCATTATCTAGATTGATGCTTGCAAATACGTTAAACAATATTTCTGTTTATTGGGTTGCATATGGTAAGAAATTAGCTCAAGTTGCATTATCTAATGGTGGTAGTGATTTGGTTGGAACTGCATTTTCTGAAGAAATCTATCGTGCAGCAGGCAAACCTACTACGTCTTCAGTTGATGAATTAGCTACTATGGTGAAAGAAGTGGGACGTATCCCTGCTCAAAGAAATACTCATTTTGATATTTTAAAACATTTTTAATTCATTTGTTTTTTTATTGACTTAACTTTTTCTTCCATTTTTTGTTGCTTGTCTATTCTTGAATCTATTTTTATAATTACTTCCACTCTGTTTATTCCTAAATGATGAACTGTTTCAATCATGCTTTTTGATGCTTTGTTGATAGTATCTATGTCATCTGATTCTAAAATCGTTCCCATGGAATTAATTTCGTATCTTAAATTTTCTAGACTCTTAATTGACTCAATTGCTTTTGCAATGTAAAAACTTGCACTGGTAGTTTTTGTTGCTATTGGGTATATGCTAATTTCTGCTTGAATCATTAGTATTTTTAGAATAATTTGAGATTAAAATGTTTGATGGACTTTATTATATTGTGAAATCTCTTCTTATACCATATCATTAAGTTTAAACTAACTTGTGACTGATATTTTTTATGACATCTGAAGTACAATCTAAAATTGAACAATCTGAACTTTCTACTGCTGAATTAATTAGTCATTTTAGAGAAAAATGTAAAATTTGCGGTCATCATCGAATTATGCATAATGCATTAGATGCATGTGAAGGAGTAATGAATAAGCCCTGCACTTCTGGCTGTGATAAATTTGAAGCAGAATAATTTATTTTTCTAATAATGTTTAATATTCATTAGATATTAGATTCCTCATGCGGGATTTTCACCCTGACGATGATGTAGCTTCTCCTGAAGGATATGCTCCACAAATAACTCCTGAAGATTTTGATCCTGGAATTCCTAACCAAATGCTTGATTTTATTTTAAGAACTGAACCTACTGAAGTTGTTGACACTGATTTATTTGCTGTAATGAAAAAAAGACGTTCAACTAGAAAATTTTCTGATAAACTTGTTGAAACTACTAAAATTGATAAAATTATTGCAGCAGCTGATACTGCTCCAACAGCTGGAAATTTTCAAGGGTTTGAAATATTTTACATTAAAAGTCCTGAAAAGAAAAGATTGCTAGTTGATGCATGTAATCATCAATCATATGCTGATGCTCCTGTGGTGTTGGTTTTTTGTAAAAATCCTTCCAGAGTTAAATTTAATTTTCCTCCTTATATTCTTCGAAAATTTGCAATTCAAGATGCAACTCTTGCAGCTGGATATTCTCAACTTGCAGCTCAAGCTTTAGGATTAAGTTCAATTTGGATTGGAATGTTTGATGAACAAAAAATAATGGATATACTTGAAACCGATTTAGTTCCCTCTTCTGTATTGTGTATTGGTTATCCTAAACAAACTAAATTTCCAAAACCAAGACGTAATCTTAAGGATCTAGTTAATGTGGTCTGGTAGCTACGCCTAAAATTCTCCATCTTTAAATAATCATCAATATCCTTGTATTTTATGACTGATGCATATGTAATGTTAAATTGTGAATTGGGAGCAGAAGAGAGTATTGTTGAACAATTAAAGGAATTGGAACAAGTTGTTGATGTTTTTGAAACAATTGGAACTCATGATATGATGGTTAAATTACAAGCTGAAAATTTTGAGAAAATAAGAGAAATAGTTTCTTGGAATATTCAAAAACTTGCTAAAGTCCGTTCAACTGCAACATTAATTAAAAAAGACAACTAAAATCACTAATTCAATACGCTTAAGTTTCAAATTATTTTATGATTTTTTATGGATATTTCGTCTAAAAAATTACCTGTTATTTTGATAATTGTCCTTGTTGGGGTTTTATTGTTACAATTTGCTACTAATGACAATTCTACTCCTGTAATTGATCCTGAAACTTGTGAACTGTACATTGTTGATTCTCAAATAAATACCAAAACATACCTTGATGAATTTAATCAAAAATGTTTGGATTTTAAAAATCTGAATAAATAATATCCATTTAATCTTTAATTATGATTGATGCTCAATGATATGTCATGGTTGAGGACAAGAATGAAATTGACAAACTCATTGATACTATGATTGAAAGTGGGGATGAATTAGTTGATAATCTAAAAACAGTATTGCCTAATTCTTTATCTGAATCAATGGTAATGTTTCATCAATCAAATGTTGAAAATTTAAAAAAAATAAAAGAATTTCTTAACGGTTGATACTAATTTTTAATTCATACGATTACTACTATATGCTTTTTAATGATTATTTGACTTTTTTATTGTGATTAGAACTAGAACCATTTCGTTGATGGTCAATAAAATGTCTGGAGATACATTTGATGCTATTCTTGAATTATTTCCTAAAATGATCCCTGATGCAAAATTTAATCCAAATGGTTGGTGGTCTTTTATTGGACCTTATGGAAAATCTAAAGTTAAATTTAATCAAAACAAATCTTTGGGAATTTTAGATCATCAATACGTTGATGAAGAATCTTCTTGGCATATACCTATGCGTGTAATTCCAAATGGTGATTTTTCTGAAGTTATAATTACTTTAAAAAAACCTGAAGAATTATCTGATTTTCAATTTAATCAACGAGTATCAAAAATTAATAAAATTATATATTCTATGAAAAAAATTCTTGAATCTACTGTTTGATATTTTTAATAATTCTAATTTTCTGTTGTAATTGGAAAGTGGTTGGTTATTGTGCTTAAATGTAAATTTTGTAATGTTAAATTGAAACAAATTGCCATATGACGAAGTATGTTATCAGAGATTAGAAGATGATAGTTCTAACCATCAGGAAGAATTGATATCTCTTTCGCTGATACTTGAATCTGATGGTGAATCATCCTAATTTGATATTAACATAAATTCTACATACTTGAAATTAATTTTATTAAAAATGAAGTGTAAATATTGTGAAAAAATTTTTGAAGAAAATGATGATCTTATTTTAGATCATTTTCATCATATTGATACTAATCATTATGATTCTCTTAGTAATGATGACAAAATAATGCATGATATTCGAAAAAAAATGATTAAATCTAAAACCAATTATGACGTTTACAAGAAAACTAATGGGGATTCTGATTTGATTTTTAATTCTAAGAATTCTGATATTTAGTATCTTATTCTTCCTTACCTGGTCCGACTACATCTTCTGGTTTTATTTTACTGTCCCAATCACCTTTCACTCCTTTGATTAGTGCAATTATTCCTGATATGATGAATGTCATAACCAATCCGAAAAATACTGTTTGATCCATTATTTTGTATGAACAATTAATTTTAGCTGGTGGCTTATCATCAAAGTATTCGTAACATGTTCCAAATTCATTTGATTCTATTGTTGCTGCTTGATATTCATGACCAAAAGCACCCAAAACAATAACGCCTACAAAAATTAATGCAACTCCTAAAATTATGAATCTCATGTCACTCATAATTTTTTTCACTGACTTACAGTATTTAGATTTTAACCAAAAAAATAACTAATGTTATTTTTCTAACGAATTTTTTAAATTTTCTAATGATGCTTCGTAAAATGAACCCATGAACACCAAAAATTCTAAAAATTGCTGTTCGGACATTTTTTGGCTGTTTAGATATGATTGCCATGTCAATTCAGTTACTGCTTTTGTTTTCTTTTTGATTGAAATTGTTGCAACATATGCCCTTAATGGAAGACCTTCTGTAGCGACATATGTGAAATATTCCCCTTTTTCCCATGCTACAACATGTTCTTCTATTTCATTACCATCTCCAAATGTGATCAGTCTAATTGCTCCAACCCCTTTTTTCTTTTTAGATAGGTATTCTGTTTTTGTTACATCTACTAACCATGAAGGTAATCCTACAATATTGCTGATTTTCCTCCAAACTTTGTCTTTTGACGCATTAATTTTGATTGTTTTTTTGACTGTTCCTGTATGAAATGCTTTTTGAAGGCTTTTTGCCATGTTTGATTGTAATTTTCATTAAATTTTAAGATATGTGTAAGAATCATTTTTAATCCCTCCAGCATAATATTATCAAATGGTCTTTGGATGGGGTAAGAAAAAACAGGTAGATGAATATGTTGAACGCAAACCTGTAAATCAAAATATTTCTCTTTCTGAGGTTCCAAAAATAATAGATGATTTGAGTAAATTAAGGGAATCACAAACTCTTTCAGAAATAAAAAATTTGAGAAATAATACTGCACCTCTCATTGACGATTTGATGAAAATTGGCATTGTACTTGATAAAGATAATTTGAATGTCGATGATATTGACAAACATTTAGCTATAATTGTAGTGAGAGGAAAACAGCAAGTAATTGATATTTTAAAAAAGGATGTAAAAACATTGATGCAAGTTTCAACAATTGCAGATGCAAAAAAATTAGATTATTTTTTAACTCAGCTTCTTAAAAAAGTAGGTGATGTTTTAGGAAGACAAACTAGAGTAATTCATATTTTTGCAAAAAAATATGCAAATCAACTAACTGATAATCTTAAAATCATGAATGAAAATTCTGATAACATTTCAAAACTTCTAAAACATTATGCATCCACACAATCTACTTTTGATGATATTACTGAAATATTAAATAAAATTAAATCCCTCAATGTTGAATTAAGTGATAAAAGAAAAAGACACATTGAGATCTTAGATAATCTAAAATCTTTTGGAGAAAAGAAAACTGTTTTACAATCATCTTTAGATGATATCCACTCTTCCGAAAATTATAAGAAATATGTTGATTTAGAAAATAAATTAAATGATTTTGCTAATCAAAAATTAAAAATAAAATCTGAAATTGATACTCAATTCACAAAAATCTCTCGCCCTCTTGGTCGGTATGCCTATGGTTCTTCCCTTGATAAGGAACAAAATGCTGTTTTATCCACTCTAGTTGATGACCCGTTTGATGCTCTTCGTTCTGAAAACTCTGATACTATTATTGTTATTTTGGAAAATATTCGAAAAGCAATTTCTTCTGGGTCTATCTCTGTAAAAGACACTGAAAAAACTTTATCTCAATTGACTGAAACTGAAGAGGCTCTAGAAGGTTTTGTCAAAAAGGTATCGGATTATTCAAATATTTTTAATTCAATGAAAACTGAACTAAGTGAATTGAAACCTGATACTCTAACATCACTTGAAAATGAATTTTCAAAAAATACTGACTCCCAAAATGACTTTAATCTAAAGTCTAAAACAATTTTATCTGAAATTGATGAAATAAATTCCCAAATTCCTGAACTAATCTCTAAAATTGAGGGTAAATTAAGAATATTTTCTAATTCTAAATATGTGATATCTGAATCTTAAAACTAATTTACCAAGTAATTAAAGTCATTTTGTGTTTTTTAAAAATAAAAAAATTGAACGTAAGGTTTTACTGCAGAAAGATGTATTGGACAGTATAGTCACCTTTTGTAAAATGAAACATCCCAATGAAGGTATTTTGATCTTAAAAGGAAAATCTAAACATGGTGAAATAAAAATAGATGGACTTGCTATTCCGCCATTTAATTTCACCGGACCTACGTTTGCTGGATTCCCTCATTCATTCTTACCTTTTGATAATAGCTATATTGGAATTGTACATTCTCATCCATCAGGTTCAGCTGAACCATCTGTTACTGATTTGAATAATTTTTTTGGATTAGTTTCTCTAATTATTAAATCTCCGTATGATAATGATGATTCTATTTTTGCATGGGATAGTGGCGGTAATGCACTTCCACTATCAATAAATGATGAAGATGAAACTGAGAAAAACTGACAAAGCTTTATAACCTTTTTTTAGGAACTTTTAGTGGTTTGAATCCTCAATTAAAAAAATATTACATTTTCCTTGGTGCATCCCTTGTATTCAGCATTGGATTGCAAATTGTTCTAGGTTACCTTGGTGTTCCTTGGTTTATCAGTATTGGATTAGTTATGGCAATATTCATTTTACTTCCAATGTATATGAGAAGACGACAAATGGGCCAAATGGGAAATTATGGTGGAAGCTCTAGTGGTGCCGGTGGAGGATTCTTTGGAAGTGGCGGTGGTCAAAGTGACAGTACTAATGTGAAGTATGTGTGCCTTGTTTGTAATAACAAACACAAAGGCGGTACTTGTCCTCGTTGTGGTTCAAAAATGCAAAGAGCAGATTTCTAGGTAAAAAAATGGCTATAGAAGAATTAAGAAAAAAAGCCCTATACCAAAACTCTATTGAGATCTGGATTGGAATAAGTGAAGAGAAAAAACTAGACTGGGTCAATACTGACAATTATCAAAAGTTTATTGCGTTTCTTTTAAAAAATGAACTAAACATGAAACAAATGACTATCTGTTTTGATGAATCAGATAATGCATCGTATGGCGGTCACAGCAAAAAAGTGTTTGCTAATAATTTGGCTGCAATTAATGATGTAAATTCACACTGCTATTCGATAAAATTGAAGGATAGCGCAATTGAATTAATTAGAAAATTTGAACTCTAGTTTTATTATCTTTTTAATTTTGGATTAATTATTGAATCTAAAGCATTTCCAATAAAGACAAATGCTAACCCCGTTATTGCAATCATAATTCCTGGAGGAACAATCCACCACCATAATCCCCTTGCTGCTGCACCAAATGTATTGGCATCATGTAAAATTTGCCCCCATGTTGGAAATGATGGATCCCCTAATCCTAGAAAACTTAATCCTGCTTCAGTCGTAATTGCTGCTGGAACTGATATTGCTACACTTGCAAATGCATATGGCAGCAATTGTGGTAAGATGTGTTTTAAGATCATCTTTGAATCTCTTTGACCCATCATAGTTGCTGCTTCGACATACCCTTTTGTTTTAATTTGCAGTGACATACTTCTTGCAACTTTTGCAATTCCTACCCATCCAAAAATCATCAAAAATCCCACCATTACAAATATGCTATTGCTAATTGTAACTGAAAGAATTATGAGAAACGGTAGTGCTGGTAGCGCATAGATGACATCATTAAATCTCATCATTGTTTCATCTGTTTTTTTACCTTTGAATCCTGCATAAACTCCGTACATTAATCCCATTATTACAGATGCAATTGAGACTACTAGCCCTATGAATAATGCTAGCGGTGTTCCCCATAGCAAACCCATAGCCAAATCTCTTCTTAATTCGTCTGTACCCATTATTCCGAATGCTTTTCCTCCTATGATTAAATTGGATTCGATGATTTTACTTTCATTTTCTATTTCATACAAATTAACTAAAAACAAATAATCTCCTTTTAATGGTTCATTTGATTTTCTTTCTGAAAAAATAATATTTTCTGTAGATAAATCTTTTATTTCAAAATCAAATATTTCTGATTGCAAAATTAATTTTTTCTTAATTATCGCATCTGTTGAAAATATTCTATCTTCATGAATTACTTTTACATCTGAATATGGGAGAGATGTGGATATCAAATCTAATTTAATTCCATCTGGTCTGATTACTGACATTTGAATTAATGGTGAATTTGAATATTCTAATGAATATGAATAAATAAAATCATTTGGAAATTGATCATAATCAAAATTTAAACCAAATTGATATGTTGATAAATTTATTTCACTATTTGATGCTTTTTCAATTTTTGGTTCGTTCAAAATTTTATGTTCTGGAAATTTTTCTAGCGAGAAAAAATTTACCCATATTGGAATTGCAGTTTTGGGATATGTGATCCAACTTTCTGGATTATTCCATTCTTGAAATGTCTCTACAGGAATAGTTGTAATCGTAATAATTGAAGTTGAAATTAAAATTGTAAGAATTGCAATTCCTGCAATTCCCATCTTACTTTTGAAAAATTCTTTTTTTATATCCTGAGGAGTTATACTACTCATTTTGATTACTCCGTGTTTGTCCTAATTCTTGGATCAAAATAACCATAAAGTAAATCTGCAATGAATATGCTCACCAGGAAAAATACAGTGAGGATGTATGTTGCACCAATAATTACTGGCAAATCCATGACTGTAATTGCCTCAAAGTATAATCTTCCCATACCTGGCCAATCAAATACTGCTTCTGTGATTATTGCCCCACCAAGTGAGCCTGATAGACTCAGTGCTAAAATTGTAACAATTGGAGGTGCAGCATTTTTTAGCGCATGAGTGTATGTTATTCTACTTTGCTTAATTCCAATTGCCTTTTTTGCAATTATAAAATCCTCTTGCATAATTCCCACCATAAAGTTTCTAACCAAATATGCCCAAGAACCAAACCCTATCATTACAATTGTAATTAACGGTAATGTCATGTGATACAGTAAAGCTCCAAGATACTCTGGATTTGATGCTGGAATGTCTGGAGTTGCCCTTGCTGGAAAAATCTGATATGTAAATGCAAATAAAAATATCATCAACATTCCAATCCACCAAACTGGAAAACTTGAACTAATAATTGCAAAACTTGAGGTAATTCTATCTACTGTGGAACCAATCTTACTTGCAGATAACGCTCCAACAAAAATTCCTATAATTGAAATTAAAATTGTTGCAGTAGTAAATAGTAGAATTGTTCTTGGTAGTTTTTCAAAAATAATGTCTTTTACATCTGATGATCCTAAATCACTTGTTAGAAATGTGGCTTGTCCAAAATCTAATAAAATTATTTTATACATTGTTAACCCTATTCTTTGAGGCGAATACCATGGCTCATCCAAACCTAAAGTTTTGATCCGCTGTTCTGTTTGACTTTCAATAAATGCTTCAAATTCTTGCACTGATGAAAAACTTTCAACTATTGCTGGATTTTCAGTAATTTCTGATCTAACTTGAAACACAACTCCTTGTTTTAGAATTGTATCCATGTTGGAGCCAACAAGCATTATTGTAATTAGCAATGTAATTAGCAAAACACCAAACATTGTAGCTGCGCGTTTGGCGATGTATTTTTTCATACTCAATATCGTATTTTGATAAAAATAGCTTATAATATTATTAGATTTTGAATACATTATGAGCAGTCCTGCTACTATTAAAAAAGCAAAAAAATTGGTAGATTCTGGTTGTATAGTGAAAATTGAGGCTGATTTGTTTCAAATCAAATCTTCATCTGATCCTGAAAAATCCTATTTTGTAACATCTGATACTTGTGAATGTTTTGGATTCAAAAATTATTATAAATTCCATCACGGTAATGGACAAAAAGCTAATTGTTCTCATTTAGAGGCAATTCGAATTTTTAAAAAAGAGAATTCTGATTAATTCTTTATTTCTTTTGGATCTATTTTTCCAACTATTGCTTTATTTTTTAAAATTACAATTGGACGTAAAATTAATCCTGGATACTTTACCATGAGTTTGATAATTTCTGAATCTGTTTTTTTATTTTGATCTAACTTCATTTCTTTGTATGTCTTGTCTCTTTTTCTAAGCAGTTCATGTGGTTTTTTTCCTGTCATTTTGATAATTTTCTTTAATTCTGTTTCTGTAAATGGATCTTTAAAAAAATCCCTTGAATCTACATCTATTTTCATTCGTTCAATTTCTGTAATTGTTTTTTTACATGTGATACATGATGATTTGTGATAAATTTTCAACTACTATAATTTTTAGAATATGCCTTAAAAACTCTTTAATTAAAGAAATATTCAAATTCATCTATTGGTAATGATAAACTATGATTTGTGCTGCATGTGAGACACGAAAACATTTTGAGTGTATTGATTGTATGAATAATCACAAAACACACTTGTGTAGTTGTGATTGTCATGATGAAAATACTGCACCACATGAAGTTGGAACTGCTCACTAGTTTCTGAATTTCTTATCTATTTCTTTAGCTAATATCTCTAATTCTTCTGTACTGCCTAATTTTCTATATGTCAACTTCTCAATTGTTTTAATGATGCTAATTGCTGCCCTATATTGAGGAATTTCTGGCTGATTTAATTCACCATACATGCCAATTCC
>Ga0257122_1001876_pt1 | contig 13921 bp, 12 predicted proteins | sample SI106_120metaG_FD_190146 | JGI IMG/M metagenome (GOLD analysis project Ga0257122, IMG submission 190146) | Marine microbial communities from Saanich Inlet, British Columbia, Canada - SI106_120 | ecosystem: Environmental > Aquatic > Marine > Inlet | place: Canada: British Columbia | collected... | reverse complement strand
CGCTTTGGCTGATGCATCCGGTGGCCGCGGCTGGCACGGCGGCCGCACCCATCATACCCAAAAGCGTACGGAGGTGATTTCTTCGGCTGGGGCCTTCCGGCTCATCGGCACAGTTCGGCTTGGCCTGCCAATGCCAAAGATGGGCGGCCTTGGGGTCCTTTGCCAAACGAGAAAGAACCTCTTCCACCAAACCCGCGAATTCCTCTTCTGATACTTTCGTCGTCATCGTTTTACCCCGGTGCTCCTGTAGACGAATAATCCTGCCAGGCCTTGTGGGCCAGCGCGCGCGCCTTTTTCTGCAATACGGATTTAATGGGAATGCCCAGATACAACGCGTAGTTGGGATCGTTTGAAAGCGTGTTATGGAGTTTCTTGCAGGCGGCTATTTGTGCGGTCATGAGGGCGCAGGCCACGGTGGGGATCCTTTTGAGGTTTCCCGTCGTGGCGAAGTTAATGGCCACGCAACCGTAGGTGCATAAATCAAATTCTGAGCATTCGACACAGCGCGTCTTGCCCTGGAACGCCTCTATCCGCAAATCTGCAAAATCCCCGGCCTTGAGGGCTTGGGGACGCTGCCTGTTGTAGAAGACGAATCGATGGCAGGGGGATGCTTCGAGCGCCGTGGTTCGCGCTTCGAGTTGGATGCCCGCTCCGCAGTGGTTGACCGGGCCTTGACGCGGGCGGCCATGCCCCTCTCGATAGAGGCGCCGGAGTATCGGGCGCCATGCTTTGAGTTGGGGCACGGAACGGTGGCCCAGTGTTCCGAATAGTTCGATGACTTTTTCCACGAGTTGATTCTGGACGGTTTCGAAGCGTTTCAGTTCAGTTTCCGTCCAAGGGGAATCGTAAGCAGGGTAGATCAATAGTTCGCTAACACCTTCGCCAACAAAATGTACTACGCTTTCTACGAGTGCAGTGACGTTCTGCGGGCTAACCGTCATACGCACGGCCGGCGCAGGCAGGTTCTTATGACGCAGCGCCTGTCTCAGTCCTTCCGTGGCCAGCGTGTGCGAGTTCTCTCCGGAACGAAGCGGGCGAAACGCCTGCGCGCTTGCAGCGCCGTCGATGCTAAGGAATATCTTGATTCCGTTTTCCGCGACCCAATTCAGTTTTTCTTCGTCGAGTAGCGTTGCGTTAGTGGGGATGCTGAAGCCGATCGACTTTCCACAATCTGTGGCAGCCGATTTCGCTTCGGCAACACATTGCTTGAGCATCTTCCAGAGAAGGAATGGTTCGCCCCCCCAGAAAGTAATATGCACCTTTTGAGATCGGCTTTTCATCAACCAGGCAATGCCCTCCCGCGCTTTCGTTGTCGAGATGGCTCCTGGCTTGGCATCTGCTGCGAAGCAATAGTTGCAGGATAGGTTGCAGGCTTCCGTGAGAAATAGGTCTAGCCTGGATACATCGTGCATCGTTTGCCTAGCCCTTGAGATCTTCGTCGATGGTCTTGGCGATAGACATGACGATGCGATCGATAGCTGCCTCTCCGGGATCTTGATAGTCACCGTGGGCGAGTCGTTCAGAGAGTATATCCAGCAGGTGGTCGCGCTTGGGGTGCCGAAGCAGTTCTACCGCTGCCTGAATCGCATATTCCCGCTGCTCTGGGCTGAGTGCCATCTGCTGATTATGTCCGCTGATCTGCCTGACCGCAAGGTGCCTATTTGTTGAATTTGCCGGGAAGGACTCTGCGTATAAGTCGTAAACAGTATTGGTCATTATAACTGTCGACGGACGAATCGGATCAGCAAACTCGCAGGCGATGGCAGTGTTCAATACGAAGAGAAATGCCGTTATCGAAGACGGAGCGGGATGTTGAAGACGCATGATGCAATTGAGCTCCCAGCGGCTGAAGCCAAACTACTTCGTAGCGGCGACCAAATTGAGGCGGTTTGGGACAAGAGGTCGAAAGAGGGCCGTTTGCGGAGCGTCTCTCGACGAGGAAGACGAGTCGTCTACCGTACATCAAAGCTCTAGGCCCCCTGTCCAACTTCCCGATGACAGTGTGAATCGCGCCAATTTGCCCGCAGATTCTGCGGAAGGTTGCGCAATTTAACTCGTAAAGAGTGCTGAAAATCACGCTCTTTTTGTTGGGGAGATCTGAAGATGAAATTGCTGTGCTTGTGGAAGTCGTTAAATATCATTGCGTTGCCGCTTGTTGCCGGTATCGCCTTATCAATGGGAGGCTGCGGCATCCTCCAGGGCAAGGTGTCTTTCAACGTGAACTCGTCGGGAGGCGCCAAGGCGGGGCGGAATACGAATCGTGCTCAGGCGGGATCGTCTCAGGCCAGTCGCGGAAAGCACGCCAACAGCGGGAATCGGGCTGGTAGCTCAGCCAACGAATCACCTCATGCGAAACGAGATCGCGCGGTTGCTAAGGCCACGGCCGGTTCTGGGGGATTGACCGCATGGTCTGAGCGCCAAGCTGCTCGCTATGAAGGGGCGGAATGCGGCGAAGCACTGTTGAAGCTGGGGTGGGAGAGCAATTCGCGCCCTCGCGCGACGGGCCTGAAACACGCGAAACCTCGCGAGCAGGTGTTGCTCGCCATCTGCGCCAGGCGCACCTACAAGAAGAAATACTATAAGAAACTCTTTTCGCAGCAGGTGAAAGTCGCTCCGATCGGTTTGGATGCCTATCATCCTGCGATCGACGACCGCAACCCCGACCCCGTTTCCATCGCACTGTCGGTCTATTGGATCGGTGAACTTATCCAGGTTCGCGTCAACGAGCTAAATGCGCCTATTCCAAGCTTTCTCTGGCAGGCGACGTCCAAGCAATATCGCCCTTCCCAGGCGATTCAGAAGCTCGCGCTCTACACCGGGCTGGGAAGTCTCTATGGAAAGCTCATAACCGAGGGGGCTTTGCGAAAGGCCGTCGAAAAGTTGGGGCTACCCGCCTCCGCGTCAGAGGCGATGATGCAACAGTTTAGTGCCGCCAAGAAGATCATCTCCGAGCGTGTCACGAAAATGTCCAGGGCGGAACGGTTGCTCTACGTGAAGCTGCCGGTCAAGGTTCGTGCGGACAGGAAGAAGGTGCAGAAGAAGTTCTCGTCACTCTATGCGAAAATGGACAGCCTCATCGCAGCGGGAGGTGTCAGCGATGTGAAGACCCTCAAGGATGCGGAGGGTATTCGTCGCAAGTTCCTCAAAGCGTGTAAGAAATGCGACCCCATGGAACACGAAGTCTTCGTCGAGACCACCAAGGCGATCACCGTTTGGCATCTGAAACAAAAGGATGGATTAACGGCTGAGGCGGAATGGAAGAGCTTTCGGGACAGAGACGCGTTTCGCCATACGCTTCCTCATGCCCTCAACAAAGCGACCGCGACGTTGGGCAAGAAAATGGATGCGGCTCTCGCGGAACGTCAAAGAGCCGAAAAGGCCGGCGTGAAATTGAAGACGGGCATTGGCGGCAATACGACGCCACCGCTCTACTTTCGCTCAAATAACCAAATCCAGCTCAGCTGGCGACACCCAGATGTAACGCAGATCCTCTCACGGAGGCTGAGTTATCCTCGGTTCAAGGCGAAGGTCGCTAGGGTCAAGAAGAAGGGCTCCAAGGCAAAAATCATCTTTGTGAAGAAGAAAGTCACGTGGGAAGAGGAGTACGCATGCCGACGCACCAATCGTGTAAGCCGCGTCACACGCGACGGTGACGTTCAGTATGAAGAAAACTGTCGCTATCGAAAGCGGTCTGAGATGCGCCCAACCCACGAGCCCATTGAGATTCCCTCCGTCGAGGCTAAACTGATTCGGGGCGGAGATGAGATTCAAGGCGTCTGGGATCGTAAATCGAAAGAGGGCCGATTGCAGAGTGCTTCCCGCAGAGGAAAACGCGTCGCCTACAGAACGTCCTCGCTCTAGGATACTAGTTCGTCGCGCAATACCCTTCAGCTGAAGCGAGTATATCGCTATACATGCTGAAATCCTCGATGCTCACCTGGTTCACTTGAGAACCGTAGGTCGTCTTCCAAATCTGCGCTGCTTCCTGGTACGTGACGTATACGATTTTGCCGCTCTTCTGATAGGGCTCAAGCTCTTTGAGTATTTGGGTTAGCCCGTCGTTGACGATAACGTCCGGTCCTCCCGTCTTCTGTTTCAGCGAAACCTGGTCTCGCACGTGAATCGATGCGGTATACATGCGGCCTGCAGGCAGTTCGCCGCTGCTGATCTTGCCCAGCAGTTCCTTGATATACGCGCCGTCCTTAGCGTGAACCGGGGTGTTGCCCGACGAATGCGAAGCTCCGAGGTTCGCTTGGTCATGAGGATAGCCCTGGCCTATGTAGATGATATTTCCGTCGCCTTGGTCTTGGAAAAAATCATCTCTGGCTCCAGGCCGCCAGACTCCCGAACTCAATTCATCAAACCAATGGCCACCGAAACCGGGTACAGACAAAATCGTGGGCTTCCATACGACATCGGGGTAAAGCTTCCCCTTGATCTCACCATTCACCATGCCGATTTCCTTATGCCAGTCCATCAGCGAAAATGTTTCCGTTTGACCGCATTCTCTGAAGCGCACGCCGCCAATGACTTCCGCTTTGCTACCACCCAGTAGCTCTATGATGTGCGCAAGGTCCGCGTAGCTATTCCGATGAAGATGTGGGTCGACACCGAAACCCAACTTTTCCATGTATTCAATAATCGTGATGCCGCCGGTCTTGGCCAGCAGCCCGGTATCGGTTTCGTGTTTCTGCATGGCTTGCAAGACGGGGAGGTCGGTTTGCCAATTTAGTTTCGCTCCGAAGGAGGCGACGATATCGAGTCGTGCCTTGAGGTCGGCTCGGTAGTCTGAATAGCGCGCCAAATCACCTACGATAGGGCCCCAGCTATCTTCGTTATGCGAATAGATGGTGACGTAAAGGGGCGTGGCTGTACCTACGGTGCCGTCAGGTTGAGGGGGTGAACTACCGTCGATATTGGGGACGCTTCCGTCGGAGAGCGTTTCACCGGTCTGGTCGCCGCAGGCGAAAGCAAAAACACTGATAGAAAACATCAGACCTATGAAGCGCATCTTTCTACTCATTAACGTGACTCTCTTTCTACATTCTTCAGCCTGAAGGGCTGTTTTGGTTTCAGCGACGCGAATTTCGCTGGCTTCGCGAAAAAACTAGTCTAGTACATTGCACGGGTCGGGCCAAGAATGCCGTTCATGGTTTCAATAGTTTAGGCTCCATGGGTCGCGCTGGGCCGCCCCTGGGAATGACGGCCCAGCAACAGCGGTTGCGGCGCACCTGTCTGGTGGAGTAAGCATATGTATGCAAACCACGCTGAGGGGCGGAGGGGGTGAAATGCGACGAATATCTGTATTGATGGTGATAATTGCCTCCCTGGGCTGTGGTGGCGAAGACGTCGCGGGATACGGGCTGACGACCACGTACGAGCCGGCCTTGGTCAATACGCTGTTGGACCGTTTTACGAAGAGCGAATTCATGCCGGTCGAAGGCAATTGGCCAGACGACTACGGCGATGGAAACTACTACGGCCCAGCCTTCATGCTTCGCTACGGCCTCGCGGCCAATAATTCAAAACTCGTCGACATCGGCGAGGACAATCTGGTCTACAACAACGCGATCGTCCAAAAGGGATTCGATAAGATCTCCGTACTTCTCGGCCAGATGGAAGAAGTTCTGATGGCGGGTTTCGGCATGATCGAAGGCGAGCGCCATCAGCCCAACGACGACCAACGCAAACGCCTCTACGATCTGATCGACTTACTGGATAATTTGGCGAAGGGCTTCGGCTATTATATTCCCGACGAGGCGTTTTCCGGGGGCTTTGCCGCTTCTACCTACGGGCCGACGTCTCTAAATGGCATCTTGGCTGCCATGAATTTCGAGGCAGCTCTACAGCTCGGTGGCGAAAATAAAGAGAAGTGGATCGCGACCGGCAAAGAGATTCTTGCGGCTGGTCGTGCCAAAGCCTACGACGAAAAACTCGGCTACTATATCTTCTCGGAAACCAGAACCGGGCATTTCCTGTATCCCAATATCGCGCAAATGTTGGGCAACTTGCGCGCCTATCAACTCACCGACGATAACGCCTACCTCGAGCATGCGGAATCTCTTTACGATGCGATCGAGCCTTTGAGTCTCGAAGGAAAGAGTTGGTACCGTTCGCCCTACAGCGCTGAGGAAATGGGAGCGAAGACCGACGAGTACACCACGCTGTCTTCTCAGAACTATGCGATGCTCGCGCTTACGGTCGCCTACGGGGTGACCAAGAAACAAAAGTATAAGGACCGCGCGCTCAAGATCCTGGAATTCGTTCGGGCGGACCTATTGGAAGGCGACCGAATCCTTCACCATTGGATAGATGGCAAGATCGCAAGCCCCACCGACAAATATGTTTATTGTTCAGGATGCAATCTGCAGGTCCTCTACGTGATCTGGCAGATGGAAACGCTTCTCGCCAACTAGCGAGTATTTCCGCCCAGCATGAACGGGCATTCACGCCCAGGCTGTGAACATCTCTCGTCGCCACGCAGCTAACTAGTCAGGAAGACACATCTCCGCTCCTGGCACGAATCACGCAACGGGCGACCGAATGCACAGCCTATCGCTCCGTAGTGTCTCCTCAGCCATTTGCCTCATTGTCACGCTCACGATGAACCTCTCTTTTGCCGATGCGGTCGACCTGCGGTTGGCGGCTGGCCTTGCGTCTCAGGGAAGCGAGTGGAGGGGCGATGTCACGGGAGTGGGGCAGCTCAAGCTGGGCGTGCGCTTCATGAAGTACGTTGGCATTTGCGCGGAGGTCCGGGTCGGTTATGGCGCCGTCGACCAACGGATGCTTACGGGGCTCACGTTGGGCGTTCAAGGCTGGTTGCCGATGGGGGGAGTATTCCCGTATGCGCGACTGGCATTCATCCATCAACACGAGGAATCCTTCAGCGTCGTTGCGGGGGATGTCGGTAAGGCCCTCTTTGGGATAGGCGATGGCATACGTCATCGTGCCGGGGGCCTGGCTGCTGTGGGTGTTGATATTCCGCTGGTTCGCAACAACCGTTTGCAGTGGTTTGCGAGCGTCGAAGCGGTGGCCAGCTACTTTCCCGGAGATATGGGGCCACAGGGGTACTGGGGGGGCGGCGTAGGCATTGGGTTCAGCTATTCCATCTAGAAACGAGGCGAATTCTTGAAAAGAAAACAAAGTAGAACTCAAAGCCTGTCGCTCGCTATTGTTGCGATACCGCTGCTAGTTGTCGTTGGGTGCGGCACGGCGTTGGAGTCATTTGACTGCCCTGATGAGGGAACCTCGCTCACCTATAAGAACTTCGGTAGGGCGTTCCTGGCTGCTCACTGCAACAAGTGTCACGCGGCTGATTCCAGCGACCGCGATGGCGCGCCCATAGCTATTGTGTTCGACACGCACCAACAGGCGCAGAGCCTCGCCTCTCGCATATTTCTTCGCTCTGCAGCTGACAACACGAGCATGCCCCCCGGGCCGGATGATCCCACGGACGTTGAACGCTACGACCTTGCAGAATGGGTCGCCTGCGGTATGCCGGAGGACAGCGCGGAAGTTGGATCCGAACCAGGGGCAGGCCCGTGACTATCGTCTAGGTGCACACGACTCAATCGCGACGATCTTCCGGTACGTGGCCTAGTATCTCCGATTATTTTCAGCAATCACCGTCCAATCGAGCCATAATGCTCAAATGGCCAGCCACGCAAATAGGACCAAGGCGTGTATACCAAGGTATCTCTTTGGGGATGGCTAGCGTTATCCCTTTTCGCCGGTTGTGGAATCGGCGTCGTATCCTCATCCGGCGATAACAAGGAAGGCTCGCAGATGGAGTTGGCAGCGGATGCTGGTCAGCCCCATCTCGGCGCGTTGGCCGACAGCCAGGTAGATGCTTCGCCGAGTGTTGACAGCAGCCTTCCGGTTGACGCTGACGTGAAGAGTGACAGCCAAACGGTTGGGGCTACTCCTTCATTCCGTCAGCAGGTTGCCACGGAAATCGCGGACCAGGCTCTGGATTGGGTCGACCAATTCAACGCGGTTCGTCAGGCCTATTGGAATAACCCGTCGATGCTCACGCCGCTGCAATCGCAGCTGATGGGAGCAGCCACAACGCTCTACTACGAAACCTACAAGGACCGTTCTCATTTTGCGGGCATGTCCATGACGGAAATAAAGCAGGCCTATGCTGGCTACATTCTGGCTGGCATGACGAATACGGATGGAACGAAAGGGGAGGTCGGCGTTGTCTATATCGATGGGGAGTATCGCATCAAGGATGGTGCACCGAGTGATTGTATCCTGTTTATCAGCGCGGTCGTTCGACGTGTGCTGCTCAAATATGGACTCTTCTTTTCCCAGTCGACTTTCTGGACGCGCTTGGCCAATTTGATCAAGCAGGCGTACGAGGGGGCCGCACCTGGCGAGTCGATCGGTCAGACGTACCAGCGTTACCTAAAGCTAGTCGACGGTTACTATGCCGAAAACGATCTTTCAGGATCCTGGTGGGAAACGCTTCGCACCTACTGGTATTCTCATTTTTGTTTCCTCGCCTACATCGGCCCCAATGAACCGGGTATGAATGCAAGTCTGCGTGGTGACATCGCGTTCTGGCTTTACCCCAGCTCTAGCGGTGGGACGAATCGTCATGCGGTGGTCCATCTCAACGCAACAGGCGCTCAGGGGAGTATTTCTTCCATGGGGCATCAGTCGGGCTACGCCTACGCGGAAAACGATGCCTGGCATCTGGCGCGCAGTTACTACTTCCGTCCCAATCTTGCCTTCATGCAGCAGTTGAGCGCGGCTGGTATTGGGCCCAGCAACGCAGACTTGCTCCCCGGAAAATATATCAAACGCGCAACGGCCGATCTGATTCACGCTCAATGCGCGGCGTGGGTTCAGAGTAAAGCGATCGTGCCGTAGGGGCTGTTAGGGGCTGCTGGTGGCCATGCCAATGGCATTGCCGTTGCCCGAATAATACATACGTAGTTGTTTCGACGATTCCCGAACGACACTGAGACCGCCGAAACTCGTAGAATCGAACGTGCCACTGGCCCCGGCGCTCAGGGCGGGAACCGACTCCGTGGTCCATTGCTCTCCGTCGGTTGAAGATGCGTAAAAGATCTGGTTTTCGACGGCGTACCACATCCGATACGCGGCACCTTCGCGCATCACCGAAATTCCCGAAATCAATCCCACTGTGAGGAGCTTCGTCCCCTGGGTTGACCACGCCTTGCCGTCGGTGGAGGTTGCCAGCCCGATTGCCGACTCGGAAGCCGTCTGCGGGACCACGAACCACATCTTATAGGTCGTGCCGTCGCGAATTACCGCCAATTGCGAGATGCCATCGGCGCCCCAGGAAAGGGCGTTTGTGGCATCGAATACGGGGGTTGCTGCATAGCGAGTCCACGAAATACCGTCGGGCGAAGTGGCGTAGCCAACTCTTGGAGGGTTCTTCTTGGTTGTAGGGTCGACGAACAACGATTTGGCCGAATACCAAAGATGGTAAAGGCTGCCATCGTGGTGTATTGAAAATGGACCAAGAACCGCTTCCCAAGTCGAGGTCTTGACGCCCTGGAATACGGGCATGGAATCGGCAATCCACGTGTCGGTGGTTGTTTCGACGGCTCGGCCAATATTGTTGCCCCACGCGCCGTCCTTACCGAGAAACCAAATCGTCTTCTGGCTACCGATGGCGATGGGGTTGTGCATGTCTATTAAGGCCCAACTTTGGGTTTGAGCCGGATCCAATATCGGATTTGAGGCGTGTTTGTTCCAGCCGTTTTTTCCCGCATGCAAGACCGTTACGGCGATCTCTCGGTCATAGAATTCTGTCCCGGCGGTAAAACGGAAGGTGTCGTTGAAGGTACCGGCGACGAATGGATAGGAGGCAACGAGTTCGATCGTAATATCTTTCGAACCACCCGCCGAGATGGAGCCCGTAGTGGCCGGCAGGATCTGATAGAAGCTCCCCGACTGAGCGCTGACCCCGTACGAAATATTTTGGTTGGAGAGGTTGGTCATCGTGTAGACCTTGTCGGCGGGAAAGGGGCTGCTCCCTTCGTCGGCCGTAGCGTTGAAGGCTTCGTTCGGAGTGACCTTCAATACAAGAGTCTGATCGACTGCAGGGATGCCATCTACCGAGATGTCAGACATCGGTTGGCCATCTAGCGAGGTATCGCTCAATGTCGCGTCTTCTACCGGACCGTCTTTTGATGGCGCGTCGATCGATACCGCATCGTTCGCCAAATCGAGCGAAGACACGCCGCCGTCGGGCGTCAAACATTTGCCGTTGATGCACTTCTGCGGTGCCACGCAACTCGGCTCACATCGTCGCTCGTCGAACGGGTGTTCGGGGGTAAGCGGGCATCCGGCCAGGAAGGCCAGGACGATCACCAGAAGGCTAGACTGAGACTTCATCATTACAATGACAGCATAGTAACAGGATGAAGCTTTTAAATGTAATGGACGACTCAGCGTCAGAAAAGGCCCAAAAAAACATATGCAATAACAGGAGGATACATAAAAAAGGGGGAGAGCCGGCAGCCTTTTCTGTCCAAGTTAATTCCGTGTGTTGACTGACGAAAAAAATAAGCGATAATAAGTCTTCGTCATTAACCGGAGGTTCCTAGATGGCCATTCGACTTAAATTGCCGCTTTTGTGTGTATCCCTGCTCTTGTTCAATTGTTCGCCAGGCGATGAACAATATTCCGACAACGAGAATTCTCTTAGGGGTACCGCAGGTTCTGGACAAGACGGCAGAAGACGCAAGAGTTTGACCCCGCCGAATCAAAACGATGATGGCACCGATGGTGACGATACCAAAAAGGATGAGGAAAAGGACGAGCCGACGGGCACGTTGGTAGAACGAGAGCCGGATCCCACGAATGACGATGGGACGAAGAACGACGACCCGAATGACGACGGCACGAAGAATGACGATCCAACCGACGACGGCACGAAGAATGACGATCCAACCGACGATGGCACGAAGAATGACGATCCAGCTGACGACGGCACGAAGAATGACGATCCGAACGATGACGGCACCAAGACCCCAAATGGTACAAATACTGACGGAACCGCGACGGACTGCGAAACCAAGTTTGATAAGATGCAACCAGACAGCACTGGCGTTTGTAGCCTGGAAGCGGCCAAGCAGTTTGCTTATGGCGCCTGCGGTTCAGATAGCGATCTAACTGGCTATAGCCTAGACGGATGTACCCTTAAATTCGAATGCTGCAACAAGCCCAAGGCAGACGACGGAACCGACGTTCCAGATACCGATAGCACGGACCCGACCGACCCCAACGCTGACGGTACCGCGACGGATTGCGAAACGAAATTCGACAAGGTACAGCCAGATGCGGCAGGCGTTTGTAGCGTGGAAGCGGCCAAGTTGTTCGCCTATGGCGCCTGCGGCACCGACCGAGACCTGACCGGCTATGGTCTAGACGGATGCACTCTAAAATACGAATGCTGCGACAAGCCGAAAGCAAGCGATGATACCGACACGACAGGGACGAACACCGACGGAACCGATCCCAATGGTACTAATAGCGGGGGCACCGCTGGGGATTGCGAAACGAAGAAGGACGAATTCAAGCCGGATAGCACCGGTGTTTGTAGTGAAGCGGCTGGCAAATCCTTTGCGTACGAAGGTTGCGGAGATCAACGTGACCTAACTGACTATGGCGTTGACGGATGCACCGTAAAATACACGTGCTGTGGCAAACCCAAAGCCGACGATGGCGGCACGAACCCGCCGGGCACGACGGACCCCAATGACAGCACCGACCCTAACAATGGTGACGGAACTGACGCTAGCTCCAGCGGTTCCACCGGATCCGCAGCTTCTCCGCCAAACTATATCGGTGGCGGTACCGCAGATTGCCAGAGCGCTGAAGATTGGAAAGAGGAAGCTGCGGCGGTTTGTGAAAAATACGGCCTGCAACTGACGTTCTACGCACCCGGCGGGGAGAAATGTGTCACCCAAGACGCTTCTACGGGCGTCGCCATCGAAACCTACAATGGCACCGAATTGAACTGCGAATAGTAGACAATACCTACCCACGCCTCCAACCAGCGTCCACACTCCCCCGACCTAATTATCACCATGAACCCGCGCGACCAGCGTGTTGACCCTCATCAATAGCTTCTGCGTGATCGTCGGGCCATAGTCCAAATGAAAATGGTCGCTGTGGCGTGAATCTCCTGGGCCGAGAACCACTCGGAAGGTGCCGGAACGCTCGATTTCCCGCCTCAACGCTTTGAGGAATCGGCTATGAGTGGCGCCCACGCCCCGTTTGGCGAAATAATGTTGTTTCAACCGAACTTTGAAAGGGCGACGTAATCTCGGCTGAAGGCGAAAAGCGTCTTCCTTCCTTTCGGGCCCGAAATCGAAGCCTGCCACATCGATAGCATTGCCCAGGGCGTGTTCGCTTAGGACCGACGACCACCCCCGTATTCTGCGGCAATTGTACGTTCCGTAGTGGATGATTCGCGTAGGTGGTCGGCCATAGAATTTGAGTGCAACCTCCCGCACTTTCGATTCAAAGCGAATGAGATGTGGGCGAAAACCAGAATAGATGGTTACCGGCTTGTGATAGCGAATGTGCTTTCCTCGGTAGCGTACCTTCGGTACCGAAGGGCAGCGCAAGGCTCCCTTGGAAGGGACTATTCGGGAGATGCTGTCCAACGCGTAGGGGGTGCGCTCCTTCGCGGCTTGGCCGGCCCCCCTGCAACCGAAGACAGTGAGGAAAAGCAGCATGTACGTAGGGAGTCGCATGATTTGACTGTACCGTTGGAAGACGGCGAGTCGATGGCGAACTCATGGCGGTTTTGTTACGGTGTAGAGGCGAAGTAGTGAACTTGGACGCGGTAGATTTGGCGTCTAGTTCTTATCTGGCTGGTAAATCTGGCGTAGTTCGCCTAAGCCGGAATAGCTTTTGCGCCAGTTGGGGCCGGCGCCACCGTCGACAGCGATGCTCTCGCTGCCGCGGCTCATCAGGGCTTCCTTGTCGAGGAGTGCACCGGAGCGGGCGATGACCGGATACATATGAACCTGGGAATCCATACGAATGGCATCGCAAGGGCAGGCTTCGACGCATAGCCCGCAGACCACGCAGAGTAACTCGTCGATGGCGAAGGTCTCGGGGAATTTCTCCACGTTCCGACTCGCCGACGATTCCCTCTCTCCTGCCTCTATATAGATGCAGCGTGCGGGACAGACCGTCGCACACATCATGCAAGCGGTGCATCTGACCGTGCCGTCTTCACGCTTCATCAGCCGGTGTAGACCGCGATATCGCTTGGGATAAACCGGCTTTTCTTCCGGATAAGCGATGGTGGTAATCATCCGTGTCGGCAATTTCGACTCAGGGATGATGTTGAGCCAGATCAGAGGCTTATAAATCGCGAACAGCATCCAGCGCGTGAGAAAGAAGTTGCGCGCAAAATGCCAGAGCGTGATTCCCACTCCCCGAACGATTTCCGGCAGGTAGGCTTGTACCCAGAGAGTACGTTCAGGTCGGCGGACTACTTTGCCCATAAAGACCTCACTTCGGACTTTGGTACCACATGACGAGTAGCGCGGTTAGAACCACGTTGACCATCGATGCGGGCAGCATGCCCTTCCAGCCCAGGCGCATCAACTGGTCGTATCGCAATCGCGGTACGCTCCAGCGGATGGCCAGCTGCAAGAAGCATAGGAAAAAGACTTTGACGGTGAATGCCAGAAGTTGAAGCAGTACCACCATGCCGTGAGAGAAGCTGTCGTAAGAGACGCCTGGGATTTGCCAGCCGCCGAAGAAGAGCGTTGCGACGATGCAAGCGACGAAGACGATTTCTAGGAATTCACCCAGGTAAAAGGTCATGAAGCGGACGCCCGAATACTCGACAAAATAGCCGACGATTTCGGATTCACCCTCGGGAAGGTCGAACGGTGCGCGCTTTGTTTCGGCGATT
>Ga0257122_1001869_pt1 | contig 13961 bp, 13 predicted proteins | sample SI106_120metaG_FD_190146 | JGI IMG/M metagenome (GOLD analysis project Ga0257122, IMG submission 190146) | Marine microbial communities from Saanich Inlet, British Columbia, Canada - SI106_120 | ecosystem: Environmental > Aquatic > Marine > Inlet | place: Canada: British Columbia | collected... | reverse complement strand
AGTTTTGTGCTAGAATCTTGGTTCATGAAAAAACTTTTAGGGATCGTGGTTCTGGGTTTGATATTAAGCGGTAATGCTTATTCTGAAACAAAGTTTTCTAAAATTAAAAAAGCATTAAAAGAAGACCGTTATGGACTGGCCATACCTGAAAATTTTCATTCATTAAACTCTCCAAAAGCTAAAAATCCAGTGTCTGTAAGTGATTTTGCAATTATAGGTAAAAAATCAATTAGGTTTGAGTCTAATCATGGTGAATGTGGTTTTGAATCAAATTGGAGTGATTGTGAAAATGATAGAGAAAGAACAGAACTTTATTATAAAACAAAATCTCCAAAAAAAGAAATATGGTATAGATTTTATATTTATTTACCAAAAGATTATAATTCAGTTGCTCCTGCAAAAATGTCTCTCATTCAATTTAGTATTGTAGATCCATTTGCAGTATTAGTTATGTTTAACCAAACTCATGCAGGGTTAACATTTAATAGACACTTTGCTGTCCATGGAGATCCTAATGAAAATGCTTATATAGTATTAAAGCCTAATGAAGAGTTATTTGGTAGTTGGACTGAAATTATTTTTAATAGTAACTGGCATCCAGATCCTGTTAAAGGATTTATGAAGGTATGGATTGATGGAAAGCTAAAAGTTGATTTTAAAGGCCGTTCTTATGGAAAAGGAAAAAAATTTAGTTTAAGATATGGATTATACTCATCCTATTTAAAAAATTACAGACTTACCCAAGGTAAAGAAATTCACCCCCAGAGAATTATTTATTTTGATGGTGTAAAGGCAGAAAAAACATGTAATAAACTTTTAAATAAGGAGATCTGTCAATCTCTAACTTCACAAACTGTTTCGAAATATATAAAATTTGAGCATGATGGAAATAATAAAAAGCTATATGATAGAGCACTTTTAATTATTGATCCATCAAGTTTTAGATAAGGTATTACATTTATGAAAAAACTTTTAGTGATTATTATTTTGGGTTTGTTGTTGAGTGGTAATGCAATTGCAAAACAATTAAGTAAATCTCCCTTTATACCAGATGATGTTTATGATCAATTCAGTCAATTGTCTAAAGAACATAAGATTAAATTTTGTGGCTTTAAAAATTATAAACCAAAAAATAACATAATTAATAAAGAACTCCCTCCAAGAATTTATGGTTATAATTCAAGAATGGATAATGATAAAAATGTAGAAGGTATTTATGCTAGAGATGTTTTTAGAGCATACACACACGCTGTTAATTTTGTGATGGTAAATGAAGACGATGAAATAAAAGAAGTTCTTTTTAATAAACTTTATATGTGGGCAAAAAATAAGGCTCTTACTAAAACAAAACAATGTTATAGGAATTCAGCTAAAAGTTCTATTTTGAAAGACTGTGAAGGAGAATGGAGTGATCCTGAGGGACAAGATTTAGCACCGATTAAAGACGCAACAGTTACTTTAGAAATAATTATGGGATTAAACTATATCTACAATCTTAATTTTGCTGATTACAAAATTAATGATTCTAGACATAAAGATATTAATGCGTGGTTTAAACCTTTTTATAAAAGAATAAAGCCAGCCAATAAATTTTATTGGGGAAATTCTGCTGGTTGGTATTTTCCAAATATAGCCTTAAGACATAATAGTAATAAAAAATATAAAAGTTTAGTTAAGAAACTAGTTAAAGGTGCTGATAAATGGATTTTAGAGGATGGAAGCATTAGAGATAGAACTACTCGTGGAGATAGAGCGTTATGGTACCATCATACAGGTCTAGGTGAGGCATTCATGATACTAGAAATTGCTAACGCTGCTAAAGTGAAATTACCTAAAAATTTTGAAAAAAAATTAATTAAAGCTGTAGAGTTATTCCACGACTCATTTTTAGATAACTCAAAAATTGAGCCTTGGGCAAAGGAAGAACATAACTCCCAAGCTAGCAATGGAGTTCAAAAATTTACTCGTAACTTAGATAGCATTTCATTCAATGGTCCATGGCTTCATGTTATGCAGTATAGATATCCAGAACATAGAACTTCAAAGTTTTTAAAAAGTCATATGTCAAATCGTGCACAATCTCTTAAAGGTGACGAGGTTGTTGGGATTGGGATTGGCTGTATATACAACGCATTAGCAAATAAATGAAAAAACTTTTAGGGATAATAGTTCTGGGTTTGTTGTTAAATGGAAATGCTTTTTCCAAAACGATAAGTAGTTATAAAGATCTTGATTTAACATCAAAACCAAAAAAAGTATTATCTAAAAGTAAAACAAAATCTCTATGGAATGCATATAAAAAAGCACCAAAATGTTTTGAACATCCCACATATGGAAACGGTGTTGGTTATAAACTTAAAAAAAAATCCAAAGATTATTTTATAAACAACTCATGGACATCTCCATTTTATAAATATGAAGATGACAGTAGACATAAGGCAATATTAGAAGATCCTTTACCAAAACCAATTATAACAGTAAATCTTAATGAAGATTATGGTGAAAGACAGTCTGAAGCAGATAGTGCCATAAAATTTTTTCAAAAAGCTGCTTATGTAGCAAGGGTTGGAAATTCAGTTAAGGAAGTTGAAAAAATAAAAACTGTATTATTAGACTGGGCAAATAATAATGCTTTAAAAGAAGGTATCAATGTTTCTTGGGGCAGTAAACCTGTTGATTATCAAATGATGGTTTTAATAAATTCAATATTAACTACCACAGCAACAATTGCAGAAAATTTTGACGCAAAAGAAAGACAGATTTTAGGACCTTGGATGAATAATTTAATTAATAAGGTTGCAAAAAGTAAATGGAAAGATCGACAAGATAATAAAGCTTATCAAACATCATATATAACTTTAATTTGGAGTTTAATGGTGAATGATTTAAATGCAGTTCAGAATTCAATTGATGTAGCAAAATTAGCTGTTCATGACATGAGACCTGATGGAAGTTTTCCAATTGACACACAAAGAGGTGGAATGGGAATTGATTATAATAATAAATCCTACGGATATCTTTTAATGACTGCATCATTATTGAAAGATAAAACTGGCCTAGATTTATTTTTATACAATGTTGATGGGAGAAGCCTGCACAATGGAGCTGATTTTGTAATTAAAAGCATTAAAGAGCCATCTAAAATAAATTCAATTTATGCTATTTCATGTCCAGACGGTGGCGATAAATTTGGAACTATTGAAAAACCATCTACTTACTTTATTGAAATTGCAACTAATACAATGGTTTATGCAAATAAATTTCCTGAGTATGTAAATTCTGATTTTATACTTAAAAAATATAAGGATACATTTAATAATAAATATCGAAATCATTTACTTAGATCCGAACCCTCGGAACTTTTTACACTTCATCCAATGCTAATAACTAAATAAATGAAAAAACTTTTAGGGATAATAGTTCTGGGTTTGTTGTTATGAAGTTATTTATTGATTGGCATAAAAAATATATAGAATGGTGGAAGAGAAAATTAAAAATTTCTAATTATGAAATTGTTTGGATATCTTTTATTAAGGGATTGATTATTGGTTTATTGATTTATCATTTTTTTATCAATTAAATAAAAACGTCTAGCTACCACCACAAAGCAACAGGCAACGGGAATTACAGACTGTGCTTCTATAATCCATATTTTTCAACAAATCTGCTTTAGATAAATTGCAATAATTAAAAACTGAAAAAGAACTATAAATTGTTTTTATACGGGAAAAAGCATGGGAAGAAGGTTTTTTTAAATTTTCGAAATTATATTATTCTGCTAAACCATATTCAATAAATATATTTAACATAAAAGAAAATAAATGTTTTGAATGGGGTATTTGGAGATAAAAAGATTAGGAAAATTAGTTAAAGAAAGAGATGCTATACCTTTAGATGGTCCGGTAAGTGGAGGCTGTCATAGAGCAGCAACTGGGAATATTTCAATATTTGTTGGAGGTGAAAGAAATGCATTTGATAAAATATTACCTGCTTTAACCGTGATGGGTAGAAAAATTTTACATACTGGAGAACTTGGTTCAGCCACTGTTTTAAAGGTAATTACAAATTATTTAGCATCTACTCATTTAGTTGCTCTTGGCGAAGCATGGACTGTTGCTAAAAAATCTAATTTAGATTTATCAAAAGTTTATAAAGGTATAGCTATTTCCTCTGGAAATTCATTCGTTCACGAAACTGAGAGCCAAGTAATTTTAAATGGCTCATATAATATTAATTTCACAATGGATCTTGTTCTAAAAGATACAGGTCTGTTTGATAATCTAGCAAAAAGGTTAAATGCTCCTTTAGAAGTTTCTCCTTTAATTGTAAAAATATTTAAAGATGGTCAAAAAAAATATGGCTCAAGAGCTTGGTCTTCAATGATTGTTAAGAGAATGGAAGACTTAAACAATATAGATTTTAGAGCAGATGGATTTCCAGATGAATTAATTGATAACGAACAAGAAGAAAAAGGATATGAAGTATAATTATTATGTTAAAATACTATTATGCTAGATAAGAGAAAATTTTATATCAACGGTCGATGGGTCGAGCCAAAAAGACCAAATGACTTTAATGTAATCAACCCATGTAATGAGGAACCATGTGCAATTATTTCTTTAGGCTCAAAAGAAGATACTAATGCTGCAATTGAATCTGCTAAAAATGCTTTTGAAACATGGAAAGAAACTACCAAAGAAGACCGATTAAACTACCTAGAAAAATTACTCTCAGTTTATAAAAAGCGGTCTAGAGAAATGGCTGAAGCTATATCGTTAGAAATGGGTGCACCTATGGATTGGGCAACAGAGGTGCAAACTGCCTCTGGTCAATCACATTTAGAAGATTTTATTCTAAGACTTAAAGATTTTGAATTTGACGAACATTTTAATAAAAAATCAAATAACCATATTTACTATGAGCCTATTGGTGTTTGTGGATTAATTACTCCTTGGAATTGGCCTATTAACCAAATTGCTCTAAAAGTTATTCCAGCTTTAGCAACTGGGTGCACAATGATTTTAAAACCTTCAGAAATTGCTCCTATTTCAGGAATGCTGTTTGCTGAAATGATTGATGAAGTTGGTTTTCCAAAAGGGGTTTTTAATTTAATTAATGGCGATGGAGCTGGAGTTGGGACACATTTATCTGGTCATCGCGATATTGATATGATTTCTTTTACAGGGTCAACAAGAGCAGGGAAATTAATTTCTAAAAATGCAGCTGAAACAATTAAAAGAGTTTGTTTGGAGTTAGGAGGCAAAGGTGGAAATATTGTTTTTGCTGACTCCTACCCCAATGCAGTTAGAGATGGAATTAGGAACGTTATGAGTAATTCTGGGCAATCATGCGATGCACCAACAAGAATGTTGGTTGAAAAATCTATTTATCAAAGAGCTATTAAAGAAGCTGCAGAAGAAGCAAATTTGATCAAAGTAGATATAGCTTCAAAGAAAGGAGATCATATAGGCCCTGTAGTTTCAAAAACACAATATGATAAAATTATTAACCTAATTAAAAGTGGCATTGAAGAAGGCGCTACGTTAGCAGCAGGTGGGCCTGACCTACCAAACAATTTAAACAAAGGTTATTTTATTAAGCCAACGATTTTTACAAATGTTACAAATGATATGGAAATAGCAAAAAAAGAGATATTTGGCCCTGTTCTATCCATCATTTCTTTTGAGACAGAAGAAGAGGCAATAGAGATTACTAATAATACTGAATATGGTTTAGGAAATTATTTACAAACTGAAGATAAAGAAAAAGCTCATAGAGTTGCAAAAAAACTTAAATCAGGTTGTGTGTACATAAATGGTAATGCTGCAGATCCAGGAACCCCCTTTGGTGGATTTAGACAATCAGGAAATGGTCGAGAAGGTGGAGTGTGGGGTCTTGAAGAATATCTAGAAGTTAAGACAGTTACGGGTTGGAATTAATTTATGATTGGATTTGTAATGGTCGGGACTAATGATCTTGATAAAGCAATTAAGTTTTATGATGCTATGCTTGAAACTATTAATTTAAAAAGAGCTGTAACAAATGAAAAATATGCAGGATATTCATCAAAAGAAAAACCTGAAGACATTGAGTTTTATGTAACAAATCCAGCTAATAAAGAAAAAGCAACTTTTGGTAACGGTGTACAAATATCATTCATAGTAAATTCAAAAGAAACGGTTGATAAGTTTTATAATCTTGGAATTAAGTTAGGCGGAAAAGATGAAGGAGGACCAGGCATAAGACCATCAGGTGAATATTATTGTTATTTGAGAGATCTTGATGGGAATAAAATTTGCGCATTTGCTAAAATAAATAATTAGTATGCATTTAATTCATAGAGGAATTATAAGCAAACATCATAAAGAAAATCTTATTCAATCGTTTAAACAATCATTTAGAAAAGGGTATGGGATTGAAACAGATATTCATGCAACAAAAGATAATGAATTTATTTGCTTTCATGATTTTACTTTAAAAAGAACTTTTAAAAAAAATCTAAGTATAAAAAATCTTAATTATTCAAAGATTAATGAAATTAGCACTAAGTTTAATAAGCCAATTCCAGTTTTAAGAGATTTACTTAAATCTTCAAAAAATAAATATCCACTTTTCATTGAAATTAAGCCAATTTTATCAAAACCTCTGTTAAAAAAACTATTAAAGGATACATCTAAATATAAGAAATGCGTGTTTATTTCTTTTAAACACGAAAATATTTATAATCTACTTGAGATTAAAAAAAACACCAAGGTTGGTTTATCTTTTTCACCACCAGCAAGTATTAAGAAGATAATTAAGAAATCAAATAACAAGAATATCAATTGTCTAATATTAGATAAATTTTATTTAAAAAATAAAAATATTCAAAAATTAAAAATTAAAAAATACTTTTATACAATTAAAACTAAATCAGAATTTAATAAATATAATAAAAAAAATAACTTAATCTTTGAAAATTTGTAAGGTTATTTTTTTAAAAAGTTTAACCTTCCCAAAATTTCATCTCTATCCATATAATATCCTTGCAAATGACGATGACCAGAATTTGGATTAAAAGCTGTTCTTCCATGAAGAACTCTTCTGTTATTAAATGAAAAGATATCTCCTGGCTCTAATCTAAAATTAATTTGGAATTTATCATCGTGCAGAAGATTTCCAAATTTATGATGTGCTTTGTAGACTTTGTCCATAATATCTGGATGGCAATCTAAAGTATCCATAGTTGCTACACTAAATCTTATATCGTTATAATCTCCATCTTTAGTTAGTGAAATAGCAGTAGCATGAAAGTTTCTAATTGTTTCTTGAGTATAGTCCTTATCTCTAAATTTAAGAGGTGTGTTTACAAGGGTTTCAAAAATTTCTTTTTCATTTTTCTTTAAATAATCAGCCACTGCAAACCCATCTACTGCTGAAGAATTTCCACCTTCTGCAGAATTTACCAAGCAATGTAAAAATTGGTATCCTGGTGGGTTTTCAAACCAAGGTAAATCCATGTGGTTTCTTAAAGCATGTGCGGTATAGGCAGAGTTATTTGGTTTTGGGATATTTATAACTTCAAATGGAGTATCAAAAAATGTTTGTCTTGTATGGCTAATTCTATTTAAAACGGGAAAGGCTGACTCTTTTTCTATTGGAGCATTTTTAACAATTGCAATTCCTTTATAGTGTAAAAGCTTGAGCCATTTTAATAATCCTTCTTTACTATTTAAAATTTCATTGTGATCCAGCGTTATTGATTTTAAATTTTTTTCTAAAGAACTGTTCCATAACTGATAGGGTGAAATAAATTTTTGTTTATTTTTTAATGTATAACAATTTTCTCTAAGCCATTTTTGATCGTAATAACTTGTGTGATTTCCTTCACTCCATTTTACTACTAGCTTACCCTCTTCATTCACCTTTGACTCCTCGGCAATTAAATCTTTTGAAGTTTCAAGAATATTGAACATCCTATGATTTGAATCTTTATCATGTGCTGTAGGACAATTGTCTCTTAGCCAAAAATAATTAAAATTACTTTTTTCTCCGTCGCTCCATTCAATATTAAGATTTGTTTGTTTTTTTTCTATTTTTTTTATACTTAACATTCGTAATGATTATTTACTTTTGGTATCATTTCAATGCACTTTATAGTTGTATTATTAAAAAAGTAACTTGTATTTTCAACACATACATTATTAACTCTTAATATTAAAATTAACAAAGGGAGAAAACATGAAGTTTTTAAAAAGATTAGTTCTTTCGGCCTTCTTTATATCAACATTAACATTGGTAGGTACTAGTGCGAATGCTGCTTGCAAAGCAAGATTGGGAGATTTTGACTGGAGTAGTGCCAATATCCATACGGCAATTACTTCTTTTATATTAGAAAAAGGATACGGCTGTAAAGTTACCGTAACAAAAGGAAGTACAACACCAATTATGGCAGCTCATTACGATAAGCAGCTAGATGTGATTACTGAAGTTTGGTACGATAATATTATTGCTAACTACGAGCCACATGTTGCAGCTGGTACTATTAAAAACATTGGAGTAAATACACCAGACTCGCAGCAAGCTTTCTACGTGGACAAAACTACAGCTGATAAATACAATTTAAAATCTGTTGAAGATATGAAAGATCCTAAAATAGCTGCGCTATTTAAAGATCCTGAAAACCCTTCAAAAGGAAGATTAACTAGCTGTATATCAGGTTGGACTTGCTACACTGTAAACTTAGTAAAGCTTAAAGAGTACGGTTTAGATAGTTTATATACTAACTTTGATCCAGGTTCTGGTGGAGCATTAGATGCTGCTGTTGCAGGTGCTTTTGCTAAAAAAAAACCTATCTTTACATACTATTGGGCCCCAACTGGCTTAATGGGTAAAGTTGACTTAGTTAGATTAACAGAACCTAAGTTCAACAAAGAATGTTGGGATGCTATGTCTGTGGTTGTTGAAAAAATCAAAGCAGAAGGTCCAGATGCATATACTAAGTCTTGTGCAAGTGAATATAGAGATATGGCGTTAACTAAATCTGTATTAACTTCTTGGGCTGATGCAAACCCTGCAGAAACTAAGTTCTTATCGCAGTACTCAATACCTACTGCTACAGTTAATAAAATGTTAGCCTTCTACGAAGATGAGTCAGATGGTGATATGGTTTTAACTGCTAAAGAATATTTAAAATCAGAGTCAGCTTGGACTAAATGGGTTCCTGCTGATGTTGCTAAAAAAGTAAAAGCAGCACTTTAATTTTATATTACAAATAATTTGAGAGAGCCCTACGGGGCTCTTTCTTAAAAAAAAAGAAATAATCATATGTTTAAAAATAAAAAAAATTTATTTAATTTAAGTCTATTAGGTATTTTTATATGGTTATTGATAACAAGCTATAATTCATCAAAAAGAAAACCTGAAACTATAGGTGAGTTATTTAAAGATTTTTCATGGCTAGGTGATTGGCCCAAATGGCTAGATTTACCGTTGATGCCATTCATTAATAAATGGTTTAAAGCACTTAACGAAAATTATGGTTTTATTTTTGAGGCAATAAATAATTTTTTATTATTTTTGTTAATGGGTTTAAAAAATTTCTTAGTTCAGGCTCCTTGGCCGTTAGTTATTATAGGTGTTATAATACTAGCTTATTACGCAAGTGGTAAAAAAATTAAAACTACTGTAGCGGTTGGTTTTTGTACATTCTTTATTGGATTTTTACACCCTCGTTTTTGGGACAAAGCAATTGAAACAACTTCAATTATGTTAATTAGTATTTTTTTATGTCTTATTATTGGTGTTCCAATTGGAATATGGATGTCTAGAGCTAACAAAGTAAGAGAAAAAATTCTTCCTATATTAGATTTAATGCAGACAATTCCAGCCTTTGTATATTTAATTCCAGGTATAATGTTATTTGGTCTTGGTGCGGTGCCAGCAATTATTGCAACATTTATCTATGCAGTGCCTCCGCTAGTTAGATTAACAGATCTTGGTATTAGACTGGTTGATACTGAAGTGACTGAAGCTGCAGATGCATTTGGTGCTAGTAAAAAACAAAAATTATGGGGAGTTCAAATTCCATTAGCACTTCCTAATATAATGCAAGGCGTTAACCAATGTACAATGATGGCATTATCAATGGTTGTTATTGCATCAATGATTGGAACAAGAGGTTTGGGTGATGAAGTTCTTCTAGGTCTTCAACAATTAAATGTTGGTAGAGCAGCTGAAGCAGGAATTGCAATTGTATTACTTGCTATTGTGTTAGATAGAATTACTCAATCATATGGAGAGACACTTCAAGAAAGAAACTCTCCAACTAAAAAAGAAAAAAAATAATGTCAAAAATAGAAATTAATAACATATATAAAATTTTTGGTAACAAGCCTCAGTCTGTAATGCCCATGGTTAAGAATGGAGCAACAAAAGAAGATATTTTAGAACAAACGGGTCATACGGTAGGACTAGACAATGTTTCATTAAAAATTGAAGAAGGTGAAACTTTTGTTTGTATGGGTTTATCTGGTTCAGGAAAATCTACATTAATAAGACATATAAATCGATTAATTGACCCAACAGAAGGTGAAATTCATATAGATGGCACGAATATTATGAATTGTACTCCAGACGAGTTAATAAACTGGAGAAGAAATCGTATTAGCATGGTATTCCAAAGATTTGGTTTATTTCCACACAAGACCGTAATGCAAAACGTGGGCTATGGATTAGAGATGCAAGGCAAATCTGAAGATGATAGAGATAAAATTGCCATGGAAAAAATTGAAGCTGTCGGTCTTAATGGTTTTGAAAATCAGTTTCCAAATCAATTATCTGGTGGAATGCAACAACGTGTTGGTTTAGCAAGAGCTCTAGCAACAAACTCAGACATTATGTTAATGGATGAAGCATTTAGTGCATTGGATCCATTAATTAGAAGTGATATGCAAAAACAATTGATAGATCTTCAATCAGAATTAAAAAAAACAATAATTTTCATAACTCATGATTTAGACGAGTCATTAAGACTTGGAGATCATATTGGGATATTAAATGCTGGTAAATTAGTCCAAGTTGGAACGCCCATAGATATAATAATGAAACCTGCAGATGATTATGTAAAAGCTTTTGTTAAAGATGTTAATAGAGCAAGAGTAATAAAAGCTAAAATTATTATGAAAAATGTAAATGAAGTTAACGGAATTGATAAATCAAATTTAATTAAGGTCCAAGAAGATCAGTTTATTGAAGAATTTTTACCTCAAATAGTTTGCACAAGTGCTAACTGTGAAGTTGTTGATAAAAGTGGAAATATTAAGGGATATATAACTAATAAAGAACTTCAAGAATCTTTAACCAAGTCTTAATTAATGGTTAACCAATCATTAAAAAATAAAAAGATTATTATATCAGCTGGTGCTTCTGGGATTGGTTGGGCAACTGCAAAAATTTGTCTTGCTAGAGGTGCTTATGTTTATCTTTGTGATATAGACAGTAAATCTCTAAGTAAATTGAATAAACACCCTTTAAAGAATAAAAAATTATTTTCTTATCTTTGCGATGCTTCAAATGAATATCAAGTCTCTGATTTTTTTGAAAAAGTTAAAAAAAAAACTAATAAAATTGATGCTTTAATTAATAACGTAGGCATTGCTGGACCTACAGGCTCTCTTGAAAAATTAAAATCAAAAGATTGGGAAAATACTTTGCATGTAGATGTTAATAGCCACTTTTATTTTACTAAAAAATCTATACCTCTAATTAAAAAATCTAAAAATGGCTCTATAGTTAATATTTCGTCAACGGCTGGAATACTAGGCTTTCCACTACGTTCTCCATATGCAGCAAGTAAATGGGCAATCATTGGTGTTACAAAAACATTGGCTATGGAGCTTGGAAAATTTAATATAAGAGTAAACGCTGTCTGCCCAGGAACAATTAAGGGTGACAGAATGAAAAGAGTAATTAGAGATAAAGCAAAATTTACAAAAGTTTCTACAAAAGTAATTGAAAAAGATTTTGTTTCAATGAGCTCAATGAAACAATGGATCTTAGAAGAAGATATTGGAAAAATGTGCTCTTTTTTAATTTCTGATGACTCGAGTAAAGTTTCGGGACAAGTAATCTCTGTAGATGGTCACACAGAAAGAAATGATTAATTTATCTTAATTTTTTTTCGTATTTCTTCCTAAGTTTTTGAAGCTCAACTAAATAATCGTCTCTAATATTTGAAATCTGAACAACTGATTTTCCTTTAGATTGTTTTTTAGTTCCCTCAACTAATCTATTAATTAGTTTATTTGATAATTTTGGAGCTTTTAATTTTGTCCATGGCAATTTTAGAGCTGGCCCAAATTGTTCTAACATATGCTTCATTCCAGATTTTCCTCCAGCTAAATGAAAAGTTAGAAAAGTTCCCATTAATGACCATCTTAAACCTGGTCCATCTTCAATTGCTCTATCTAAATCCTCTGTAGTTGCATGCCCTTCTTTAATAATATGTAGTCCCTCTCTCCATAAAGCTTCTTGTAATCTATCAGATAGATATCCTGGCAATTCATGTTTAACCATTATCGGGTTCATAGAAATTGATTTATAAAATTTTTTAGCTTTGTTTAAATATTTCTTTAAAGTTTTTTTTCCAGGTACAATCTCCACTGCAGGCAACAAATAAACAGGATTAAATGGATGTGCAATCATTGTTCTTTGGGGGTTTATACATTTTGAATAAATTTTTGTTGGCAGTAAACCTGAAGAGCTTGATGAAATAATTGCATTAGGTTTTGCATATTTTCCAATAGTGCTCATCAACTTAGTTTTTAAAGCATAGTTTTCACTTGCACATTCTTGAATCAGATCTGCATCTCTTAACGTTTCTTCGATAGAAGTAAAATATTTAAAATTTTTAAGATTAAGTTTTTTTTTATTAAAAAGTTTTTTTACATAAGGCCAAGTTCTTTTAATCTCAGCTATTAAATTTTTTTTTAATTTAATATCTTTGTCGTAAGCATATACAATTTTGTTGTGTGCTAAGCATCGAATGATCCAACCTGCTCCAATTACCCCAGTTCCAATCACTGCGACTTTATTAATCTTGGTAGGCATGGTTTTTATTTGTGTTTTGTGAGTTTTAGTTTTTCCCGTGTTTCTGCTGGTGTCATTGGTGTGTAACCAATTTCATCAATAATTCTTATAGCTTTTTCAACTAATTGAGCATTAGTTGCAAGCTTACCTTTTGACAAATATAAATTATCCTCTAATCCAACCCTTGGATTTCCTCCCAATAAAACTGTTTGAGCAACGAAAGGCATTTCATTTTTTGAAATTGCAAACCCAGACCACACACCTTCTTTTGGCATAATGTCTAACATAGCTTGCATTGCTAAAGTAGTTGCTGGAGCGCCCCATGGAATACCTAAGCACATTTGAAACATTGGTGGATCACTTAACAAACCTTCTTTATATAGTTGAGCTCCAAACCACATATTACCTAAATCAAAAGCTTCAATTTCTGGTTTAACACCGATTTCTTTTAATCTCTTTGCTGCTTTCCTTAAATCATTCGGTGTGTTTACTGTGATTGTTGAGCTATCACCAAAATTTAAAGTACCTGCATCAAGTGTACAAATCTCAGGAAGAAATTGTTCTGCATTAGCGATTCTTTCCATTATATTTGCCATATCGGTCATTGGACCAAAATCTAAAGGGTTATCTCCTTGACCAATATCTAAGTCACCCCCCATACCTGTGGTTAAATTTATTATTATATCTGTTTCACTTGAACGTACTCTATCAACTACCTCTTTATATAATTCTAATCTTCTGCTTGGAGTTCCATCTTCTTCTCTTACGTGAATATGTGCTATCGCAGCTCCGGCCTTTGCGGCTTCAATTGAAGCTGTTGCAATTTGTTCTGGAGTTTTTGGTAAATCTGGGTGTTTACTGGCAGTATTACCTGATCCAGTTACTGCACACGA
>Ga0257122_1001866_pt1 | contig 13971 bp, 11 predicted proteins | sample SI106_120metaG_FD_190146 | JGI IMG/M metagenome (GOLD analysis project Ga0257122, IMG submission 190146) | Marine microbial communities from Saanich Inlet, British Columbia, Canada - SI106_120 | ecosystem: Environmental > Aquatic > Marine > Inlet | place: Canada: British Columbia | collected... | reverse complement strand
CACCTGAGTTCACCATCTTCGGCGAGTGCTACTTCTCCGAGATGGTCCCGGGTGCGGTCAAGGCCTGGAAGCGACACAGGGAACAGACCCAGCACCTCGCTGTTCCGATCGGCCGCGTCCGCTTCGTGCTCTACGACGATCGGGAGCCATCACCGACGCTCGGCGAGATACAGGTCGTCGAACTCGGGCGACCCGATGACTACAACAGGCTCTGCATTCCCAGGGGCCTCTGGTACGGGTTCACCTGCCTGAGCGACAGACCCGCCCTGATCGCCAACTGTGCCGACCGACCCCACGATCCCGACGACGCCGAACTACAACCAGAGAACGATCCCGACATCCCGTACCGCTGGTGAGTCGTCGGAGGGAGCCGACGCCTACCGGCGGCGCAGGAGCAGGTTCCACTGGGTCGGGCGTTCCACAGCCGATTCGGCGTCTACCGGTTCCAGGTTGAGTCGACGTCTGATGCGACCTGACTCCCCGATCACGAACGCGTCGTAGTCCTGTTCGACCTCTCGGAGAAGGTCCCCCACCCAGTCGACCGGCAGAGTCGTGGTCACCTCGAGGATCGCCGACCGGACCCGTCGGTCCCTGAAAAGGCCGGGCGCTCCCCTCAGCACCACCGGTTCGTAGCCCTCCACGTCGACCTTGAGGAGGCTGATCGAAGGTTCACCCCCCAGTTGTCCGGCCAGGAGGTCATCCAGGCGGAGTTGGGGAACCTCATGGGCCTCCCCTTGAAACCAGTTCTCAGCCAGACCTGCCCGGTGTCCCGGCACGACCGAACCCAGCCCACGGTGATCGGGGTTGTCCCAACCTGTCAGGTCCACCGTTCCGGTCTCGTCACCCAGCGCCGCCTCCACCACCGTCACGTTGCCGAGGCCGTCTGTCACCGCATGCAGATCACCGAGGCACCGCGGCGAGGGCTCGACCGCTATCACCCGGCCGGTCGGTCCCACCAGGCCCGATGCATGAGCGCTGATGATCCCCACGTTCGCTCCGACGTCAACCACCACATCGCCGTCGTCGAGAAGGTCGTCCAGCAGGCTCAGGATCTCGCGTTCGTAGGTGCCCTCATACGCCGTTCGACAGGTCCAGTCCGACGGGTCGTACATGAGCGGCGTACCGTCGGGAAGGCGAACCACGCCCGCTTCCGGCGGCCTCTGACAAAGCCTCGCCAGCCTCCAGTACCACAAAGAACCCCGAAGGCCGGTGCGGGCCAGTCGGTGTGCGGCCCTGTGGGTCGACGGGAGTGGGTTCACACGGTTGAGGGTAGGCCCACGACCTGACCGCCGTGTACCACCACACCTCCACCGCCGAGGACTTACTATCGGGATCTGGACATACGCTGCCCCGTTGTGGGTTCGACAGGACCCGCTTGCGTCGGCCGGCAACCAGTGCCTGACCACGAGTGACCGGGAGTCGATTGATGAGATGTCGCCACTGTGGCGAACGGGTGGGCCTGGTTCTCGCGGACCTCGGTAGTTCACCGCCATCCAACTCCTACCTCACGGACGAGGGCCTACGGTCCCCCGAGACCTGGTTCCCGCTGCGTGTGCTGGTCTGCGAGACGTGCTGGCTTGTCCAGACCGAGGACTTCGCCGATGCCGCCCACCTGTTCGATGCCGACTACGCCTACTTCAGCGGTTTCTCGTCCACCTGGTTGGAGCACTGCCGGACCTACGCTGACGAAGCGACCGAGCGGTTCGGTCTGGATCGGTCCAGCCGAGTGATAGAGGTGGCGTCCAATGACGGGACGCTCCTCAACTTCTTCCATATGCGTGGGATGAAATGCACGGGAATCGAGCCGACGGCGAGCACAACTGCTGCTGCACGCGACCTGGGCCTCGAGATCCGAGAGGTCTTCCTGGGTGACGAGTCTGGGGAGAACCTGGTCGCCGACGGCCTCGTCGCCGACCTGCTCGTCGCCAACAACGTCCTGGCACACGTTCCCGACATTGTCGGCTTCGCCGTCGGATGCCGTCGCCTCCTGGCCGCCGACGGGGTGGCGTCGTTCGAGTTCCACCACCTGGTCGAACTCGTCTCCAAGACACTGTTCGACACCATCTACCACGAGCACTTCTCGTACCTCTCGCTCACCTCCGTGGAGGCTGTGTTCAAGACCGCAGGCCTGAAGGTTTTCGATGTTGAGCAGTTGTCGACCCACGGTGGAAGCCTGCGCGTATACGCCCAACGGGCGGAGAGCACACGGTTCGACACCTGTGAGTCGGTTTTCCGCCTCAGGGATGAGGAGGCGTCGCTGGGGGTTGCATCGCCGGCGTTCTACGCGGGCTTCCAGGAACGCTCCGACCGCACAAAGGACGACCTGATGAGGTTTCTCGTCGACGCCAAGAGGGAGGGTCGACAACTGGTCGGATACGGAGCGGCTGCCAAGGGCAACACCCTGCTCAACTACGCGGGTGTGCGCCCGGACCTCATGGCCTACGTGGTCGACAACAACCCGGCGAAGCAGGGCATGTACCTGCCCGGCAGCCGGATTCCGATCGTCGACGAGCAGCGGATCGTCGACGACCCGCCCGATATCGTCCTGGTGCTTCCATGGAACATCCGCGACGAGGTCGCCCAAAGGCTGGGGTCGCTGAACGGGTGGTCGGGCACCGTCGTCACGGCCGTACCCGAACTGCGAGTGGGCTGAACCAACCAGGCGATGTGTGGGATCAGCGGCGTGCTCGCCCCGGGTGATCGAGGAACGGGACAGCCACGACGCGAAGTCGTGACAGCAATGGCCTCCGTCCTCAGACACCGGGGCCCCGACGCCTCCGGCACCTGGCTGGATCCGTCCGGTCGCATGGCGCTGGGGCACACCAGGCTCACCATCGTCGACCTCTCCGATGCGGGTGCCCAGCCCATGACCTCCCGGGACGGCCGCTGGACGATCACATACAACGGCGAGGTCTACAACACCGAGGACCTGCGGCGATCGCTCGGCCCGGTGGGTTGGCGCGGCCACTCTGACACCGAGGTTCTGGTCGAACACATTGCCAGGCACGGGGTGCAACGGACCCTGAGAGCGGCAAAGGGCATGTTCGCATTCGGCTGCTGGGATGCCCACGAGGCGGAACTCTGGCTCGCTCGCGACCGGTTCGGCGAGAAGCCCCTCTACTACGGATTGCACCAGGGGGCGTTCCTGTTCGCCTCCGAGTTGAAGGCTCTGAGGGCCGTTCCCGGCTTTGACCCCGACATCGATCGACGGGCGCTCACCGAGTACTTCCGGTGGACCAACGTGCCATCCCCAATGACCATCTACGAAGGTGTCTGCAAGTTGCCCCCCGCTCATTTCCTTCGCGTCAGCGAGCCAGTTGCAATTCCCGAGCCACAGCCGTACTGGTCGGCGCTTGATTCGGCGGGTGCTGCACCGCCTCTATCCGACGGTGTAGAGGCCGTCGACCTGCTCGGCGAGGTGCTGGACCGTGCCGTGGGAGCACAGATGGTGTCAGACGTGCCGCTGGGAGCTTTCCTCTCGGGTGGTGTGGACTCGTCGTCGGTGGTCGCTGCCATGCAGAGGCAGTCGTCGGTGCCGGTGCGCACGTTCACGATCGGCTTCAGCGAGCCCGCCTACGACGAGTCGGGCTACGCGGCAGAGGTCGCGGCAGCACTCGGTACCGACCACACCGAACTGGTGGTCAGCCCGGGAGACGCCATGCGGGTGATCCCCGACCTGCCCAGAATCTACGACGAGCCGTTCGCCGACTCGTCCCAGATCCCGACGTTTCTGGTCAGCCGGATGGCCCGAGAGCATGTCACCGTGGCCCTCTCGGGCGACGGCGGTGACGAGTTGTTCGGCGGCTACGACCGGTACCGCCAGATAGAGCGGTTGGAGAGGATCCGGAACCTCCTGCCCGCCGGCGCGCGCCGGATCTTCGGCTCCGCCCTCGAACACATGCCGATCCAGACCTGGGACCGCCTCGGCACCACTCTGCCACGCCCACTGGTGCCGTCTGGCCTGCGGCACCGCACCGGCCACAGAATGCACAAGGTGGCCCGACTGTTGGCGGCTGCCGACGCCCCGGACGTGTACGCCTCGCTCATGTCCGTAGAGACCGGTGGAGGCGGGCTGGTCCTGGGTGCCGCCGACGCCCCACCGGCCTTCGGAGGCGTCCCGACCGAGCAGTTGACGGGGCTCAAGCCATTCGAACGGGCCATGCTGATCGACGCGCTCACCTACCTGCCCGGTGACCTGTTGACCAAGGTGGACAGGGCCTCCATGGCTGTCAGTCTCGAGGTCCGTGTGCCCTTTCTGGACCCGGATCTGTTCGCGTTCGCGTGGAGCCTGTCACGTGAACACCGGGTCAGGAACGGGCAGGGCAAGTGGGTGCTGCGTGAGTTGCTGCGGCGCTCCCTGCCGGACCACCTGATCGACCGACCCAAGATGGGGTTCGGCGTTCCGGTCGGGCAGTGGTTGCGCGGGCCGCTCCGCTCATGGGCCGACGAACTGCTCGACCCGGCACTGGTGAAGGAGCAGGGTTTCCTCGACCCTGTAACGGTCGAACGTCGCTGGACCACCCACCGGGAGGGCCGCGCCGACCTCACCTTCCAGGTCTGGTCGCTGCTCATGTTCCAGGCATGGCTGGTCGAGGAATCCGGATGAACGTCGGGGAGACCAGACCGATCCGGATCCTGCGGATCATCGCCCGGATGAACGTGGGCGGGCCGGCGTGGCAGGTCAGCGTGCTCACCCGTGGGCTCGACGAACACAGGTTCGAGAGCCGGTTGGTCGTGGGCGACGTGGGCGAAGGAGAAGCCGACTTCATCGCACTACGTGATCCTGAACTTCCGGTGCTGAAGATACCGGCACTCGGCCGTTCCGTCCGGTTCGGAGGCGATCTCCGGGCGTTCGTCGCCATTCGTCGGGCCATCCGGGACTACCGGCCAGACATCGTCCACACCCACACGGCCAAGGCGGGGGTGCTGGGTCGCCTTGCGGCCGCCACCTGCCGGGTACCGGTTCGCGTCCACACCTTCCACGGCCATGTACTCCACGGTTACTTCAAAAGGTGGGTGACCCGGCTCGTCCGTATCGTCGAGGGACTGCTGGCCCGTCGCACGACCGCACTGGTCGCCGTCGGCGAACGGGTACGCGATGAGCTCCTCGGGGCAGGTATCGGTCGAAGCGACCAGTACGTCGTGATACCTCCCGGGGTTGCGCTCGAAGCGCGCCCCGACCGTGTGTCTGCTCGTGGCAGCCTGGGGCTGCCGGTGGACCAGCCGGTGGTTCTCTTCGTGGGGAGGCTGACAGCCGTCAAGCGCCCCGATCGCCTCATTGAGGCCATGGACCTCGTGCTCCAGAGGCGGCCCGACGTGATCTTGGCCATTGCTGGTGAGGGCGACCTCTTTGAAGAGACACGTGTGCTGGCTGAGCCCCTCGGGCCGTCGGTCCGGTTTCTGAGCTGGCGGCGCGATATCACCTGTCTCTACGCCGCGGCCGACTGCATGGTGCTCACGTCCGACAACGAGGGCATGCCGGTGACCCTGATCGAGGCCGCCATGGCCGGTGTCCCGAGCGTTACCACAAATGTCGGGAGCGCCCGGGAGGTTGTGCTCGATGGCGTGACGGGACTGGTGGTGGCGCCCAGCGCTGCGGCGGTCGCCGACGGTCTCGTTCGACTGCTTGACAACGACCTCCGACATAGGATGGGCGCGGCGGCAAGGGCGAGGGCAGAAACCGAGTTCTGCACGCAGCGCCTCATCGCCGACCACGAAGCCCTGTACGAGAGGCTCCTCGTTGCAGACGGGTCGGCTGATGCAGGCTGATCCCATTGCTAGGCTCGCCGGATGAGGGCTCTCATCACAGGCGGGGCGGGGTTCATCGGCTCGCACCTTGCCGACCACCTGTTGGGTCGTGGCGACCAGGTCGTACTGCTTGACGACCTCTCCACGGGTCGAGTGACCAATATCGAACACCTGAATGACCGTACCGGTGCCGAGTTCGTGCTCGGGTCGATCCTGGATACCGAACTGGTCGACGAAGCCGTCGCACGGGTTGACGCCGTGTTCCACCTGGCTGCAGCAGTCGGGGTGAACCTGATCGTGGAAAAGCCCCTTGAGAGCCTGATGACCAACATCCGGGGCACAGAAACGGTAATCGAGATGGCCCACAAGTACGACAAGAGACTCCTCGTTATGTCCACCTCGGAGATCTACGGCAAGAACACCTCAGACAGCCTCTCTGAGGAGGATGACCGGATCCTCGGCTCACCGCTCAAGAGTCGTTGGTCCTATTCCGAAGCCAAGGCCATTGACGAGATCCTCGCCTACACCTACTGGCGCGAGAAAGGCCTTGAAACCGTCATCATCCGCCTGTTCAACACTGTTGGCCCCCGCCAGACCGGCAGTTACGGGATGGTCATTCCACGATTCGTCGGTCAGGCACTCCGAAACGAACCGATAACCGTCTTCGGTGACGGAAACCAGACCAGGTGCTTCTGCCACGTGGGCGACGTCGTTGAGGGACTGGTTGCACTCTCCGAACATCCCGAGGCATTCGGCAAGGTGTTCAACCTAGGTGGCGGCGAGGAAGTCTCCATCAGGGAACTTGCAGAGCGCGTCATCGAACTTGCAGGTTCGCAAAGCAGCCTTGAGTTCATCCCCTACGACACCGCCTACGAGGCCGGCTTTGAGGACATGGAACGGCGAGTCCCCAATACCACCCGGGCAATGCAACTGGTTGGATTCGAGCCATCGGCGAGCCTTGATGACATAATCCGATCGGTGATAGACGATCAACAGGCATAGGAGGGTGACCTTCCGGTGACCGGAGTCTGGTGGGAATACCTGGCGATCTTTTCTGCCACGGCCACAGTGTGTGTCGTCTTGACACCGTGGGCTATGAGGCTGGCGTTCCGAAGGAATCTGCTCGATCATCCAGGTGGGCACAAGAGCCACGACACGGCCGTCCCGTATCTGGGCGGTGTCTCCATCGTCGCCACCTTCTCCCTGATGGTGGTCCTGATCTCTCTGATCTGGCCTCCACACAGTGGCCTGCGTGAACTGCTGGTCGTTCTGGCAATGGCCGTGTTCCTCGCGCTCGTCGGCCTAGCAGACGACGTGCGACAGGTTTCACCGCTGTGGCGCATCGTGGCCGAGATTGTGGCAGCGGTTGCGATCTGGTCTGTTGGCACCGGGGCGATCGTTACCGCCAGCGAACCCGTCAACATGGGCCTTACCATTTTATGGTTCGTCGGAATAACGAACGCGTTCAACCTTCTGGACAATATGGACGGTCTGGCAGCCGGCCTCGCTGCGATCGCCAGCCTGACTATATTCGCCATCGCCACGACCAACGGCCAGTTCCTCGTGGCTGGCCTATCTGTAGGCCTGACAGGATGCACCGTTGGCTTCCTTCGACACAACTTCCACCCAGCCCGCATCTACATGGGCGATGGTGGTTCGCTATTCATCGGCTTCCTCGTCGCATATCTGGGCATAAAGTTGCGGTTCCAGGGTGAGAGGCTACTGAGCGCTCTGGTCCCGATGCTTGTGTGTTCGGTGGCAATCTTTGACACATCTCTGGTCACGATCTCACGCCTGGCGACCAGACGTAGCCCGTTCCAGGGTGGACAGGACCATGTCAGCCACCGCCTGGTGCGCCTCGGCCTTCCGGTGCCGGTCGCAGTCGGCACCATCTACCTCGGGGCCATCGGCATCGGCATCCTGACCTACGTGGTCAGCGGCGTCGATCCAAAGGCGGCCTGGGTACTGGCAGGAATGATCGTCGGCACCCTGATCGTCGGCGGCGGGTTTCTACTGACTATCACCGTCTACCCGGAGGGCTCCGGCAGCGGTACGTCGATCGCTGAGAACTACCTGAACGACCAAGCAGACTCTGAGCACCAGTAGCCCGGTCTTAGTCGACTCCCTGGTCCCAGGGTCTCGTTGACTGAAACCAGCCTGCTGTGGCCCGTAGGCCGTCAGCGAAGTCTGACGGCGTGATGTCGGGAAACAGGCGCCGAAGGGCCGAGGAGTCGGCCTGTGACCGGGCGACATCACCCACACGGGACGGCTGGAAATCGACCGGGAGCTTGCGGTCCAGGATCACCTCGAGTTCGGAGATCACCTCCAGAAGGGTGATCTTTTGACCGAAGGCGAGGTTCAACGGTTCCAGATGGCTGACCCGGCGCTGGATGGCATCGACTATCACGGAAACAACGGTGTCCACGTAGGTGAAGTCCCGACACTGTGTTCCGTCGCCGTGAACCGGGAGGGGTTGGCCCTGCATCGCTGCTGAGAGAAACGCCGGGATGACGGCTGCATAGGTGTGCAGCGGGGGTTGCAGCGGCCCGAACACGTTGAAGAAGCGGAGAGCCAGCACCGACATGTCGTAACTGTGTCCCCAGGCCAGCGTGTAGGACTCGGTAGCGAGCTTGCTGGCCGCATATGGGCTCACCGGACGCGGCGCGAGGCCTTCATGTTTCGGCAACACGTCGTTGGCACCGTAGACCGAGGACGAGGAGGCCACTATCACCTGGACGTCGCCTTCGGTGCGGGCCGCCTCCAGTACCAGCGCCGTACCTGTCGCGTTGTCCGCGTGGGCGGCCATCGGCTCGGCGATCGACCTTGGCACGGACGACCGTGCAGCCAGGTGTACGACGGATGAAACGCCATCCATCGCAGTGGCCAGCAGGTCTTCGTCCAAAATCGAACCCTCGATGAAGTTGACATCGAGACCGTCGAGATTCGACCGGAGTCCGAATGACAGGTCGTCTATGACGATGACGTCGTCGATGTCTGTTCGGCCACTCGTGAGGGTTCGCGCCAGGTTCGCACCGATGAAGCCGGCTCCACCGGTTATGAGGACCTTCATAGCTGTGGAACAGGCACCTGCCGCTCCGAAGAGTCCCCAGATGTACCAACCTCATCAAACAGAACCATCACAACCGTACGTATTCCGATTGGTCTCACACTCTCCTTGCAAAGAGAACTCGAACCCTTAGACACATCTACCTCCGATTAAACGCCAGTCTAACCTCAAAATACTACTACCCCTGAACCGATAAAATGCCGTTACCGGATTACACCAGCCAGTTCCAGGCGATCTACCTCCGATCAGAGCGATTACCTGTTCAACAGATACTGCATCTATCTCCTGCATAGTGAAAGGTCGACATGTCCTGATCTCAGCCATTATTAGTGAAGATCGCTAACTACATATTGGTGAGAAATCTATACTTGGATAACTAGATGAAAAGACCTCAATCAACGCGTCAGCTATTGGCTCCTCAAGAAAATACCCATCGCCACGTCCAACAACCCCTACATTCATATTCCCTTGTCTCGGTGTACTTGAAACCGATGCCACGGCCTCCCCAATAGTCTGTTCATCGACAGAACAACCGATGTAGTCCATCAGGCGCACCAATGAACCGACTGAATCATCGACCAGGTCCTCGTATCGAAGGAACAGCACCCTCCCACCTGCCTGCTCATGCTGCTTCCATCCAACATAGAAGTTGAAAAGCCACGGTAGGACCGTAGAAGCGATAAAACTGGGCCGCATGCCGCTTCTGTCAATGTGCAGGAGGGTTGCTTCATCAAGAACGGCATACGGCCAAGTTAGGTGACCAGCGTCAAGAAAATCGGAGAATGATCTACAGATATCTTTCACGTTTCGGACCAATACTACAATATCGAGTTGATAATATTTCGCTATTGCCAGTGTATGTTCAGAACAACGTACATGGTGTCCAAACACGACATTAGACTTTGCTCCGATCCAGTCTCTACGAATCTGTTCTGCTTCTAGTTCATACTCGCGACGCCCATAGGAGGGTACAGCTGTTCTGCTCCTCCATCCTGGAATACCAGCTACACTTAGAGTCAGGTGAGTTGAGCCTGATCTAGGCATACTGGCAATTAGCACACTTTTGCTTCGAAAACACCTCCTGCCAAGCTTCAGCAGAGCATCTTGAACACGCGTCGGCACCACAGCAGAGTTGATACTCAGGTAAGCACTGTAGAGCGCCCTCGAGTCAATCACAGTACTGATTCTCGATCTCAATTCGTCCCCTCCGAACGGCGCGAGCCTAAGCAACGAACGGCTATTTCGACCGTCACTAACGGCATCCCATGGCAAGCACGGTACCCGATAGGGATCGAGCACAGCAGATGATTCGCCCTCAGGCGCCTAGCGCCTTGTACACCTCCACAAGGGAGTCGACACCGCGGACCAGGTCGAAGTGGGACTCCGCCAGGGACCGGCAGCGTGCAGGCGTTCCCGGGTCGACAAGCAGATCCTCGAGCCGATCTGCAGCATCGACCACACCTACCGGTGACGCCGACCCGTAGGCGACTCCGCTTCCGTCTCGTTCGAGCATCCGGGACGCATCCACTAGGCCGGGGTTCACGACCACGGGCCGCCCGCTGGCGAGAAACTCGCCGATCTTGGTGGGCATGGCCGCCAGCAGGCTGGCTCCCGCGTCGTCACGGCAGACGCTTAACCCGACGTGACACGACGAGACGAGTTCTGCCATCTCGGCTGGCATCGCCGACACGCGAACCGCCTCGATGGTCGCCAACTCGTCTTCCCAATCGGTCTCTCCGGGCGACGCCACCACGAACTCCACGGGTCCGCGGCGCCTCAACTCGGCGACAAGGTCGAGCATCGAATCCACATCGTAGTAGCGGTTCAGGGTCCCGGCCAAAAGGATCCGCAGCGGAGCGGGAGGCAGGTCCGACAGTCCGAAGCGGTCAAGGTCGGCGCACGTTGTGACAACCCGCGCCTTGGACGAGACCACGCCCCCATGTCGCCTGTCGAGCTCGTCGATCGCCGACGCGGTAAGGGTGATCACCGCTGTGGACCTACGCGCCGCCAGACCTTCGACCCGACGCATTACCCGCACCTGGGGCGATCCCGCCCGCATGACACCGGTCGCCACCTTCTGGTCGGCCCAGAAGGAGCGCACATCCCAGACCCATCGATCGACCCCGGCGAGCATCGTGGCAGCAGCGGCCATGTCACTCCTGGCATGCACGATCGAAGCCCCCCGTACTGCCCGAGCCGCCCGAAGGACACGCCCGAGACCGCCGACGGGTCCGTGAAGCCCGAACCGCTGCGGCCGCCACGTGACCCCGAGACCCGACAGGTTCTCGGTCAACTCCGGTTCGACAGCATGTTCAAATGTCACCAGGTCGATTTCGATGCCCCTGTGTGCCAGACGCTCGATGTAGGCCAGCACCTGCGAGGACCCGACGGTGCTCGAAAGCGGGTCCATCGACAGGTAGGTGACGGTCAGATCGCCGGCGGCGATGTCCGTGGAGCGATCCATCACAGAGACTCGAACAGCCTGTCCCAGCGCTGGGCGAGGGATTCCTCGGAGTACGTGTTCAGAGCAGTGTCCTGACCTGCTCTGGCGATCCTCAACCGGTCTTCCGGGTGGGTTCGCAGGCTCTCAAGCGCCTGCTCCCATTCCTCTCCGGTAGAGCAGACCACCTGGTCTTCCACGCCGGCCAGCGATGCTGCCCGCACGTTTGACGGACTCGCCGAGGCCACCACAGGGAGTCCCAGGCGCCAGAAGACCCGCATGCGGTTCTCCGGCTTTCCGACCGCCATCGGGTCCGTCAGGTCGACCGGCACTATGGCTATGTCGCAACTGCCGGCGACCTCGGTCAACGTGTCGAGGCTCCACTGGTGCAGCCTCACGTCTACTCCCCAATCGGAGATGACCTCCTCGGTACGCCGTTCGAAGAACCGGTTCATATAGCGGGGTGCCACGACATCGGTGACGAGATGCAATCGGACATCCACCCGGTCGGCCATGGCCCGTAGGGCGGGTAGCACCAACTGGACCGCCGGCAGGGTGGCGGTGAGGCCCTCCCACACGATATCCAGGCCTTCTGTGGCATGGATTACCGGCAGGACACACTCCAACTCACCGTGCAGATCCAGGATCGGATGCACGTTGGCGTTGTGACGGGCGATCCTCCCGGCCTGTTCATCGGTGCTGCACACAACGGCGTCGGCCCGCTCAAGAAGTCGCTCGACGGCCCGGTGATAGTCGAGAACAGGCCTACGCACCTCACCGCCGATCCACTTGGCTACACCGCGTAACGACCGTCGAAAGCCGACGCTCTCGTCCAGGAAGGCATCTGGTAGGTCGACGACTATCTTCCGGTCGGGTGGCGCGTCCACCCACCTGGTCACGTCCGCCCTCGGGGACAAGACGATGACCTCATGGTTGTCCCAACACGACACGACGTCGAACTCCAGGCCCCGCATGGCCGCATACCGTGGGAAGCGGCGTCGGTCGAACGGGCGCTCGAGTTCCAGTCCGTGGGGCACGTATCCGACCGACGTTGCCGGTCGTCTGGTCGAGATCATGCCTCGATCCTCCGCAGTTCCCGATTAGTCCACACGGTCGACGTTCCCGCCAACGCGGTGTAGCCCAGAAGGCTGGCCCAGGCCGCACCCTGTATGCCCCATGCCGGGATCATCACAAGGACCAGCACCACCATCACGACGGCACCGACCACCTGTGGCAGGCCGATGCCCTTCGGTCGGGCAAAGCCCACCAGGAGGGCCTGGTGCATCAGGTGGACCGCAAGCACGGCCTCTGCCGCGGTTACGACAAGCAGCACGTCCCGGGCATCCGTGAACCCCTCACCGAAGACCACCGGCAACAGAATCCACCCGACCGCCGCCGCACCCGCAAGAACAACACCGTGGCCGGCCACGAACAGCCGGGTATGCCGCCGTGCGGTAGCCACGGAATCGATGCCACTACGACCTCGGTCGGCGACAACCTGGCCGACCGCCTTCGGCAATACCCGCAGTGTCTCGGGCACGGCGAGCGCGACCGTGAACAGGCCCAGGGACCGTGTACCGGCTACGACCGCCAGAACAATCCGATCCAGCCGAAGCGCGAGGAACAACGAGATGCTGCCGGCCATCGGGGAAAGGCCGTCGATGATCAACGTCCGCCAGGGTGAAGTATTCCGAACAGCGCCACTGTGGCGAAGCGCTCCTGAAACCTGCGCGAGCCGAACGGCACCCAGCACCGGACCGACGGTCATGCCGACGACAGCGGACGTGGTGGTCAGCCGATCAGTCAGGAGCAGACCAGCCATTACTGCTATCTGGAACACAGCGAGGGCCGCCTCGGCTGCGAGCACGTCGCCGTAACGCCGCAACCCGTACACGAGGCTTACCGCCGAGTTGAACATCATCGTCGCAACGCTCAGTGCCACGACCGCTACGCCAAAACCCCGGCTCAGTTGGAGCGAGGTCAACGAGAGCAACGCCACCACCGATGCGGCGAGAACCGCCTGCAGGGGAATCAGCACCACGGTAAGCGACAACACATCGCGCGCGGTGACCTCGCTGTCGGGCATCAGCAGGCTGATCCGACCACTGGTGGACGTCCCCAGGTCGGCCACGTTCGTGGTCGCCCAGGCGAGCGTGAAGGCGATGACGATCTCGCCGCGGCCACTCGGACCGAGATGGCGTGCGGTGAGCAGGACGAACACGGTGCCCGCTCCCACATTTGCAAGCCTTGAGAGCAACACGAGGATCGCCTCGCCCCGGACGCGCTGCGACCAACCGGCCCACCAATTGCCCACCCGGAGCACGACCTTCACCACGAGACTTCCCCGGCGAAGACCGCACGCAATCGTCGGCCAGAGCGGCGGACGAACGCACGGAGCGGCAGGGTCACGATCCGCCTCGGATCCCACCTGACCGACCGGCCTAGATGGCCCAATGCGGAACCGAACCTGCCCTTCAGCAACTGCGAAAGGCCGATGTGTACGGCCAGGTTCGCGCGGCACCGCCGCTCGAACGATGAATCTCCACCATCGGCGAACACGCGGTCGTAGAGAGTTGAAACCTCACCAGCCAGACCGCTGATCTGGCGGTGCATCTGGCCGGGATGCACCCGGTACCCGACCAGTACCTCGGGTAGAGCGTCGATGTGTCCGGTCTCGCCCACCCGGAGGGCGAAGTCAAGATCCGCCGAGATGGAG
>Ga0257122_1001865_pt1 | contig 13975 bp, 11 predicted proteins | sample SI106_120metaG_FD_190146 | JGI IMG/M metagenome (GOLD analysis project Ga0257122, IMG submission 190146) | Marine microbial communities from Saanich Inlet, British Columbia, Canada - SI106_120 | ecosystem: Environmental > Aquatic > Marine > Inlet | place: Canada: British Columbia | collected... | reverse complement strand
ATTCTCTATGGGGAGATCTGAGGGATTCGTGAGTGTAGATGTATCAATAATGAACGTAACGTGAAAAAAAGCACAAGAGGTGTGAGGGAACGGTATTTCGTCGTTTAAGAGGTCTGAAATCGACTCCCGGAATGGCTTGATCGACGTATGAATTGGTGACGACGGTTGCGTTATTTTTCCGGGGCGAAGATCATGCCGCCTGGTACAACCGGCAGGGGGCGACCAGATCACAGTTGATCTGCTGGCCAACTCTCCAATCAGACCGAAATTCCCTCACATCGACAGGACAACAAATGCGCATCGCCACCCTGGGTATCTCGCACGAGACCAATACCTTCTCGCTCGTACCGGCTGAGTACGACAAGTTCGTGGAGGTGGAGCTGCTTCGAGGCGATGAGATTTTTGAGAGGCACGCTGAATCCAACTACACCATCGCCGGGTACGTAGAAGCATCCCGTGATCTGGGCTTTGAGTTAGTCCCGTTGATGTTTGCGCGAACCGGCCCGATAGGCACCATCACCAAAGATGCCTATGACCGGATATCGGGCGAGATGTTGGGGATGTTGCGTGACCAGGGACCGTGGGACGCTGTCTTAATAGCCAATCACGGCGCTGCCGTGTCCGAAGAATTCCCGGACATGGATGCCGAGTTCGCACGGGCCATCCGCGAAATCGTCGGGCCGGACATTCCTGTCGGGATCACCCTGGACATGCACTCCAACATCTCCAAAGAGCTGATTGAGCGCACGACCGCGTGTGTTGTATGGCGCACCAACCCTCATTTGGATACCCGGATACGCGGCCGCAAGACCGCTGACCTGATCTACAGGACGGCCAAAGGTGAGATTAAGCCGGTGCAATGGATTGAAACTCCGCCTGTACTGGTCAACATCGTCCGGCAATTCACCGGCGAGGAGCCGATGAAGGGACTTGTGGACGATGCACTGGCCGCCAACGATCGCCCGGGAATCTTGGACACAAGCGTGGCCGAAGGCTATCCGTATGCAGATGTCGAAGAGATGGGCATGAGTTTCATAGCCATCTCGGATGATGACCTGGAGGCGGCAAAAAGCGCGTCACTCTGGATGGCGGCCCGTGCCTGGGAACAGCGAGTAGAGCTCAATGTGCCGGTGCCAAGCGTGGTCGAAGCGCTCACGATGGCGGAAGAACGCTACGTTGGTCCGAAACCCGATGGCGTGACGAACTTTGTGCCGGACGATGGAAGCGCACTCTCCGCTCCGATCGCAGACAGTGACCACTCGCACCTTGGCCCGATTGTGCTGATGGATGTCGGAGACAACATTGGTGCCGGATCATCTGCTGACTCCACTTTCATCCTGGCCCAGGCGAAGCAGATGGGCGTGAAAGGTCTGCTTCTGTCGCTCTACGACCCGGAGGCCGTTGAGGCATGTGTGGCCGCCGGAACCGGAGGGAAGGTCACTCTTGAAGTTGGTGGTAAGACCGACAACATGCATGGCGAGCCGGTGCTGGTGACGGGGAAGGTTCGGGCGGTTTCCGATGGCGATTTTGAGGAAACCCGCCCCATCCACGGCGGCTACCGATACTTCTCCGCGGGTACGTGCATCCGGTTGGACACGACGGACGGCCACACTATTTTGCTAACAGGTCGTCGAAGCGGCAACACCAGCCGTGAGCAGATGTATCACATCGGCATCTGGCCGGAGAGCTATCGGGTAGTCGTGGCGAAGGGCGTCGTGTCGCCCCGCCCGGCCTACCAGCCGATCGCCGCGGAAGTGATCCTTGTCAACACACCGGGTGTAACCACAGCAGATCTCGATACATTCACCTACGAACGTCGTCGAATCCCGCTCTACCCCTTTGAGGAAGCAGAGTATGACGCGAAACCGTAGGGGTGTGCCGATAGGAGCGTGGTAGTACGACATCGCATTGTGCGACATCGGTCGAGTCGCCATCCCCGCCCTTCGAGAGCCTCAGGGTGGGTGTTTCGCCTGATCTGGAATCTACAACAGCACACGTTATTCCCACGCAGGTGGGAATCCAGAAACGCTTGACCTTATTCAACCTGCGCTAACTACGAAAGCTGCTACTGGATTTCCGATTACTCGGGAATGACGTGGTTCTGCGGCTCGGTCTTTTCCGCCATACCAGCGCGTATTGCCTCTTCCAACTTCAGCGGCACGTGTGACGACACGAAGTACTCCCGTCGCTTACCGGATTCCTGCACCACCACCACGACCCCCGTCTTCACGCCCGGCATACTCCATGCCCGACGTCCCAGCGGCCCACGGCTGTAACCCCAGCCGCCGTAACGGGCCCAACGGTAGGCGTCGGACTCCACGGACTCGATCTGACCGATCACAACTGTGTGTCGGACAATCCCATACGCGAACGTGAACATTCCGCCCGCGACCGAGACTTCAAGCGTCAGAAAGTTCCAGTAAACGAACAACAACGCGCCACCGGAGAGCAGCGCCGCGATCCACGCCGCCGTCCCCTCTCCGCCGCCGATCGTCCCGGACCCAATCCGCACGCCGATGGTCGATACGATCAGTAGGAGCGCCGCAAGCAGCGTCCACCGCAGCCAGTCGGGCGCGCCCAGCGTCTCCTTGTAATTGGACAAATCGTCTCTATTCAATCAGCGAATTCCTTGATCAGGTCAGCAGGGTACTGAAGGTGTTTCCAGATGCGACCCTGCAACGCGTTTGCCTATCCGGTAACGATACCGGGAGCGTGTGTCTTATTGACGGCCTATTAGGCCCACCCTAGTATGGCTTTACTGGATATGTCGGCGGGCCTACCTCAAAAAACGGCCCGTCAACCCCAGGCAGGACGGTCGAGGAGGTACTCATGGACCTCGCCCTGACTGCCGTAATTACGGCTCTACTGGTTGGCGTAATCGCAGGTTTTCTAATTTACCTGCGAAGCGCACTTACTTCTCGGAGGCAGCAAGCTGCCCGAGAAGCGGCAGAACAACAGATTCGCCGAGCTGACGCACGCAGCAAGGAAATACTGCTCGAAGCCAAAGAAGAAGGAATAAAAACCAGAACCGCTGCTGAAGCGGATGTCCGAGCCGAACGGCAGGAAATACAAAGACACGAACGACGCGTTGAACAACGCGAAGAATCGCTGGAAAAACGTTCCGGCGCGCTGGATGAAACAAACCGTGGTCTGGAAAGACTCCAGACGCAACTCGAGACCGAACGGACGGAGTTCGAAGAGCTTCGTAAAACTGAAACGGCACGAATAGAGGAAATCTCTCAGAGAGAGACCGAACGCTTAGAAGAGATCTCCGGACTTTCCGCAAATGACGCACGTCAGATGCAGATGTCACGCGCCGAAGAAGCCATCCAGTTCGATCTGGCACGTCGCTACCGCGACGCCGAAGCTGAAGCACGGGAACATGCTGAGGGGCAGGCGCGGAATATCCTCGCCGGTGCTATCCAGCGATTAGCTTCTGATGTTGTGTCGGACAGCTCCGTATCTTCGGTTCCGCTTCCTAACGACGACATGAAGGGCCGTTTAATCGGCCGTGAAGGTCGGAATATTCGTGCAATTGAGGCAGCTACCGGTGTCGACTTGATAATCGACGAAACGCCGGAAGCGGTCACGATTTCGTGTTTCGATCCCATACGTCGTGAAGTGGCAAGAATTGCGCTGGGCACTCTGATTCAAGACGGGCGGATACATCCGGCTCGTGTTGAGGAACAGGTCGCCAAGGCCCGTCTCGAGGTCGACGCAGTCGTCCAGAAGGCGGGTGAAGAGGCGGTGTTTGAGGCCAACGTGAAGGGATTGCATCCCGAACTGGTCAAGATTGTTGGCCGCCTGAAGTTCCGATACAGCTACGGCGAGAACGTGCTTCGGCACTCTGTCGAAGTGGGACTGCTTGCGGGCATGATCGCGGCGGAGATTGGCGCAAACGTGGAACGTGCCCGGGTTGCCGGGTTCCTGCACGATATCGGTAAGGCCCTGACCCACGAGGTGGAAGGTCCACACGCCGAGATCGGCGCTGATCTTGTGTTGAAGTACAACGTGTCGGACCAGATCGCAGATCCGATTCGACAGCATCACGATTCCGAGATGACGACCCCGGAGGCCTTCATTGTGGCCGCCGCAGACGCCATCAGCGCGGCGCGTCCCGGGGCGCGACGTGACACGCTGGAACGATACGTACAGCGTATGCAGGAGCTTGAGGACGCTGCACGTGGGTTCGAGGGCGTGGAACGCTGCTTTGCCATCCAGGCCGGACGTGAAGTCCGGGTGATGGTGCAGCCGGATGTTGTCGACGACGCTGCTTGCGCAGTTCTGGCTCGTGACATCACGAACCGGATCGAAAGCACGCTGTCCTACCCGGGACAGATCAAGGTTGTTGTGATCCGTGAGTCACGGTCGGTTGAGGTCGCTCGCTGATCTGGTCCGCTAATCAAGCAGAGAAAATTGCACGGGGTCGTTCATTAGAACGACCCCGTGTCGCGTTCGGGAACTTAGGGATCATTGATGCGAGGAACATTGAAGAGTTAATTACCCGGTGAGATATCCCCCGGATCACCTGTATCCTGTGGCTACTGATCGTCGATATGACTTTCGGACCGTCGCCCACAAAATTGCCTGGACCACGTGTTGAGCTCGCCCGACTCCAATGACCCCCAGATGAAACGCTCTAACGGCGTCGAAAGCGCCGCCGGAGGGGTCGCGCCGCCTGTCGTAGACCTACATCTGCATACGACGGCGTCGGACGGTCAACTAACGCCGACCGAGCTGATAGAGCAGATATCAAAAACATCGCTCAAGATCGTTGCTGTCACCGATCACGACTCTACCGAGGGCGTTGACGAAGCGCTGGCGGCAGCAGAGCGACACCCGCAACTCACGATCATCCCGGGTATAGAGCTAGGCACCGAGGACGGCGACTCCGAGGTCCATCTCATCAGCCATTTCATTGATCCAAATGCACCTGGTCTTCAGGACTACCTGAAACATCTCCGCAATGGTCGGGTCGAAGCGGCGCGTGGCACGGTGGAGAAACTTGCCGAGCTGGGTATCAAGATCGAGTGGGAACGAGTCCTGGAGATAGCTGACGGAGCCGTAGGAAGGCCTCACATCGCACGCGCCATGGAAGAGGCCGGTTATGTGCAGCACGCGCAGGATGCATTCCAACGTTATCTGGGCAATGACGGGCTTGCCCGGGTGAAACGACCCAAGCCGACGCCGGCCGACGGCGTTCGCTTCCTCCACTCCGTTGGGGCCACCGCCACGCTGGCACACCCACAGACCGTCAAAGGCCTGCGGAACGTACTGGGCTTCCTTGTGGACGAGGGTTTGGACGGTATCGAGGTGTTCGCCCCCAAGTACGGCAACAGCGACCGTGAGAGACGGCTGGAGGTTGCTACACGTAATGGCCTGATCGCGGTGGGCGGAAGCGACTACCACGCATGGGGGACATCGGAAGAGATCGTACCCGGTGACCCAAATACCGTCGGCCCGCCACTCGAGGCTGTCGACAGGTTGCAGGCAGCCGCCGAGAGGTGGAAAGCGATGATCCCAACCGCGCCAGAGCTACCTGGCAACGGCTCGGCCACCGGCGTCGGTTGAGATGGTAATCCTGGGTGCTCCTGCGGGCAGTGTCCTGGCGCTCGCAATGGGCGCATACCTGTTCGGATCGATCCCAACGGCATACCTGGCCGTCAGGTTTGGACGTGGCGCGGACATCCGCGCTCTAGGCAGCGGCAACGTTGGCGGCGCAAACGCCATCCAGGTGCTCGGAAAATTGCCGGGACTTGCGGTTATGGCGTTCGATGTATTTATCAAAGGACCTGTCCCCGTAATCCTTGCAGGACAGGTACTGGACTATGGAAACGGTGTGGAGGCCATAGCGGGCACCGCTGCGTTGCTTGGACACAATTGGTCCATATTTTTGCGGTTTACTGGTGGGAGAGGACTGGGTACCGGGAGCGGAGTGATGCTCGTAATGGCCTGGCCGATCTGGTTCGTATTCGCCGGGATCGGCCTCGTTTACTGGGTTATCACACGTAACTCACCGGTGGGGTGGGTGATCGCTTTCCTGCTTCAGCCCGTTATCGTGGCGATCGTCGGACTGCCCGTGGAATACGTCGTTTACGCGGCCTTGTTCGCGGTCATATCAGGAATCAAGCGGGTAGCATCTAATCCAGGTGAACGGTCTGTATGTCCCGATAACGTTGAGAACAAGGAAACGACCCGGACCCGGCTTTACTGGAACCGGCTCATATACGACCGAGATATCAAGGACCGGGAAGCCTGGTTGAGAGGAGACACCGACAGATAGCGCTTGAGGCAATCTGTCGTTCCGATGGCCGAATTACACGTAACAACCTGCCCGCGAGATCCCGAGACAGAGACAAATCTCCGCTGCGGGCGCTGCAACGAACTGATCTGCCCGAACTGTCTCATCCAGACAGACGTCGGCTCGCGCTGCCCGGACTGCGCGCAGATCAAGCCGCCGCCGATGTTTCAAACGAGTTCGGGGGAGCTAGGTAAGGCAGCGTTGGCCGGGGTTGGGACGGCTGTAGGGTTGTCGTTACTTGCGGGTGCCATAGTCGTGTTCTTCCAGATCCCGTTCTTCGGCATCATCATCGTCGGTGCTATCGGATGGGCCGTCGGCGAGGTCGTGTATCGGGCCAGCGGCTACAAGCAAAGCAAGTCACTGCAGTGGGTAGCCGGACTATCCGTGCTGTCGTCGTTCCTGGTGCTCACCATATTTGGTGATTTCACGGCAATCCTCGGCCTCATAATCGGCACCTACTATGCGATCCAACGCGTGAAACCACCGCGGGGTGTTTGACAAGAACCGTGTAGGAAATCGGCAATTGATGAGTTCAATTGCTTTATGTCTGATATCACGATGATCGCAGTCAAGCGCAAATTAGCAGCGTTTCGTGTCCCTACAAATAGTGGCTGTTAATATCCTCACTTCGGCGATGTATTACTTGAGCGTGGAGCGAATCGGGCATCAAGTGAACAATCTTAAGAGGAGAACTGCTTGAATACCCGTGGGGCGATTCTGGTCGAAAAAGGTCTGCCCGCACCGACACTTATACCTTTGTGGAAAAAGCGATTGATCATTGGCTCACATCCAGGGTCCGATATCGTGTTTGGTCACAAATACGTATCACGCCAACATGCTGTCTTAACGATTGATCAAGATTCGGTTTTTATCGCTGATCTAAGAAGCAAAAATGGTACCCAATTGAATGGTAAGAAGGTCGGTGCTGAGCCGTTACCGTTAGAGACAGGGTCTGTGGCCGAGATCGCTAGGGGTGCCTTCACATTCAAACTATTGAGCAGTTACGAAACGGTTTCGATGGGCCTTGACGTGCCAAGTGGCGACGCTCGCAGAAAAATATCCATCGACGACCAATCTCGTACGATCAGACTTGGTTCACTGCAACTAAAGCCCAGGCTGAGTAGCAAACAATTTGATCTGCTCCACGCAATGTTCAAACGGTCTGGCGAACTGGCCGACCACGCGTACCTCAAAGCAGAGGGCTGGCCGGAAGATGATCCAACGGCAGTGAGTTCCGCGTCGATTCGGACCCAGGTTGGGCGTATCAGATCTTCGTTCCAGGATCTTTCAGACGGTGCCATCGATATCGTTGCTGTGAGAAACCGCGGATATATCCTTCGGCTAAATGAGTGAGGTTCCAGTAGGCACATCCGCCGCGCCCGAGGAAATTGGCCGATACCGCGTGATACGCGAACTCGGCTCGGGAGGGCAGGGGACCGTTTATCTGTGTGTACCGATCCACTCTGTTGTACTGAACCCGCTTGATTATGGTGGTTCGGTGGCTGTGAAACTGGTCCGGTCTGACACACACGCCGAACGCATTTTTACAGAGGCGCGTTTAGCGCAGCTTCTCGGACATCCCAATGTTGTCAGGATTATCGAATACGGAAGTGATGCGGGACTCCCCTACGTTGCCTTCGAACACCTTCAAGAATCCCTCTCGGAACAGTTGCCTGACGGTGGGTCTCTTCCTCTTAGGGACGCAGCCTCTTGCCTGCTCCAAGTCGGGTCGGGGGTGGGTAGAGCCCACGTACTTGGGATCGTACACGGAGACATCAAGCCGAGTAACGTCCTGTTCGACCACGCGGGCGTCGCGAAGGTCACCGATTTTGGGATGGCACGTGTCCTGGCGCACCCTGCTTAGGTTGACCTCACAAGGCCGACAGGAACTCTGGGATTTATGGCGCCAGAGCTGTTTGACTCGAACAGAGGTGACTTGCGATCCGACGTGTTCTCTCTTGGGTGCCTGTTGTCTTTCACAATTACCGGGAGGATGCCGGAATATGCGCGGGATGAAGATGGGAATTTTATCCACGCGTTGGCCCCAGAGATTGACTCGATAGGAGGGGAGATCAGGGATTTGGTCCTGTCGTGTACGGATCGGAACCCTGAGCATAGACCGCAAAACGCGATCGAGTTCACTGAACGATTGTCCCATTTGATAGACACGGATATTCAACCGGATTTTCGGGCCGTGAATGAGACAGCTACGTGGAGTCAAGAGGCACTTGCCCCGGCCGAAATTGATACGCCAAACTTGAGGCCGCTTGAACGATGGGAACTTGAGGCAATTGCCATCGCCGCCACCGATCAACGACTGTCGGACGAGCGTAATCTTCTGTTCAAGGTGCTATCAACGGAGACGCTCCGTGGGAAGGGAGATTATCTGGTTGATGTTGGCTATACCGCCGCACTCAGTAGCCGAGACGGGACGGGTGTTTATCGCGTATGCCTCAGCGCGGAAGGCCGAGTCTTAGATGGGCAAATCGTGTCTAGGCTTCGATGGTCGAATCGGTTCAATCGGAAATTGTTATCGAGCATCACAGGATTGATTGCAATTGCCATCGCCGTGCTGGCCATATTCGTGGCGATGTCTGATGATCGGAGTGATGGCGTCGTTCAAGTGGCGGCTGTCTCCGGGTGGGTCAATTCCGGGATCACGGTGGAGTCAGGCGTGCGATATGCCTCACATGCCACAGGGCGTGTCGAATACATCGCCGGCTCCACCTCGACACCCGATGGAGTCTCAAGCCAATTTGGGGTAAGTCCTATTGGACGGGTGGTGTTTAGTGGAGCGCCGTGGTTAGCTCCAGATCTACCTGCATATTCCTTGATTGCAAAGGTCGGGGATGCAGGACGACCCTTTTTCCTGGGATCTAACAGCGTGTTTGAGGCCAATGAGCGCGCTCCTCTTTACTTGGCGCTAAACGATGTATCGGATTCCCTTCACGACAACGATCTTGACTGGGACGTTCAGATCTCGACAGTTGGATCGGATGTAGACGTTTCAAGGTCTAACAATCCGAGACCAACAGTGATTCGGAACGGTGATCAGTATTCGATCGAAATTCGATCCGATGCGGCCCCCGGAAGCCTATTCAGTGTTTACGAGTGGCCCGGATTACAGATTCTCGGTCGCGTCACCACCGGGGGATCTCCACTAATTATCAGTCGACGAGCAGAAAGTGAAAGCCGCTGCGTATTTGTCAGAGAGACATTGATAGGTGGTCCGGGTCTAGCGTCGGATGTCGCGTGTTTTACAGCTGCTGATGCCGACTCCGAGTTGATTTTGACCGACGTGTTAAATCTGGGCCCGGATTCGGCTCCCGGCCCGCTAGCAATATCAGAAACACGCAACAGGATCTACATTGCGGACAAAAACAAGTTGCATGTGATTGACGCCACGTCGCTTGAGCCCGTCGAGACGTTAGCGATTCCCGGGTTCCTGCGCCATCAGGCCGCCGAAATGCTGATGTCACGAGATGAACGGGCGATGTTAATTTCCGGTTTTGAGGGCAAATTGTCCATCGTAACAATGATAGATCCGGATGATCTTTCCATCATTGCAGTGCACGCTTCGGACGATTTGGAGTTTGGGGGAGGAGGCATCATTCAGTCCGCCGGGTTAAATGATTCCATCTACGTCGTTGGTCTCCATGGATGGCTTGAAATCAACTCTTCAGGAGAGCTGTTGAATACTGTTGAGTTTGACGGTATGCGAGGGGCCCAACCCGCTATATCTGACGACGGTGCCGTTATTTACGGGCAAAAAGCGGACACGGTGACTGAAGACACCGCATATGCCATGGATGCGAAAACCGGTGGCGTCCTCGCCTCATTCACGTTTGGAGATGCCGGTGGGGCAACTTACGCCGGGACAACAAAAGATGGACCTTCTCCGATATTGTTCATCGGGAGTGGAGCCCGAGAATTTGAACAACGTGCCCTGGTACTGGATTCAGACACCTTGGAACCGGTCCAGACAATTAACGGAACGGCCTTAGATAAGGCGGTCGGCGCCGGATCAGACAGAATCTTGATATTCCGATCCGCTGTCGAATCGACCAACTCTCCCGGAACAGGGCTAACGGTAGTCCGCTACGCCTATAACTCACAGGGTAGTTGGGAGTTGGACGAAACTCTGGAATTGATCAGTGGGCCGGGAATCTACTCAGGCGAGATGGTAGGGAACACGGCGCGGTCAACTTTTTACCTCACTTCACCGAATGCTGGTCGCTTGTTCGTCGTCACATCTCGTTGATCCAGGGCCCGGGGGGCAATCGGCCTGACCCCCGTCAAACCGCGTCACTCCCGCGTGCTACGTAACGCTATTACCAGTTTCAGGCGGTTACTTTCTGTCCTCGCGCCATGTCTGAGTAGCTTGCATGTTGATGTGGCACCAGACTAATTCCACCCAACAACGAGGACTACTCATGCGTAAGCTCTTCACACTTGCCTTGATCCTAGGAATTACGTTCATCGGATTGTTGCAATCCGAACAGGGAGTTGATGCGGTGGAGGGTGCTAACTCGTCCACCCCGCCTGAGTGTGGCGGGACCGTACCCGGCGAATGGATTGTCATAGACGATGCACTTAGCGTTGAACGTGCGGGTATAGATCCTTTCTTCCTGCCAGGAGGTCCTGGGGCTGAAGATGATCTGGTGGTTGCGGCGGGCGGCTACGACACGAACAACCACAACGCCCATTTGGGCAGCGTTGACTTGTACGATGTATCCGAAAATTCTTGGGATGTCGGGCCGGCATTGCCGGAAGATCGCGGTCAGTACGAATCGGTAGTTCTTGACGAATACCGAGCAATCCTGATCGGCGGAACAAGCGGTATATCCGGTTCGGACTCCCTTTATGCGTCGACCGTGGTTTACGACCTGAGAACAAACTCATGGGCCAGGGGTCCTGAATTGCAGGATCCTCTCGTCGGGACACAGGTGAGTGACCGCCGCTCAGGGATGCGTACTGAAAAATTGGCCTCCGGGGACGTCATCGTAACGGGGGGTGTGAATCCTTCAAGTAATCCAACTGGCACAACGAATACATACATAATTCGGGTGGATTCCAGCCTTGATCCTGCAGACTGGGACGTCGAGAAAGTTGCCTCGATGGGCACCCGTAGGCAAAACCATGCGACTGCTGTTTTCTTCGATGGATCGGGGAACGAGAAAATTCTCGCGGCCGGCGGGTTTGAACAGGTCTGGGTGATCCTGAATACCGCCGAGGTGTATGACGTCGCTACAGACACATGGACACCGGTCGGCAACATGTCAGACCCGCGCTACTGGGGAGAAATGGCTGTTGGAGGAGACGGAAACCCAGTTGTGTTTGGAGGGGAGCTGAATTCCGGGACTTCTCTGGCATCCACGGACGTGTTTGACGCCGGTTCGGGCAACTGGATTCCAGAGTCTTCTCCAGGATCCCGTGATATGGTTCAATCGGTCAGATGGCATGACTCGATCAGCCTGGAATCCGGCGAGATTTTGAGCGTTTCCGGACACGCGTCTGGAATCGACGTCAATGACGTCCAGATCTACAATCCAACATCGCTGACATGGTCCGCCTGGCCAGATCTCCACTTCCCACGTAGGTTGATCAGTTCCGGTGGAACTGTGGCACTACCGGGGGGCAGAGTCCTGGTTGCCGGTGGCGTGGGCGCAGATCACAGCCCGTTCCCTGGGCCAAGCACGGAGTTGTTCATTCCATGTGCGGAGCCAAACGAACCGCCGACCGTCACGGTTGATGTGGATTCGGTGGTAGTGGACGAGGGCAGTCTCGCCATCAACTCCGGAACGTTCTCGGACCCCGATGCTGATGATGAAGTTACCATCTCTGCCTCATCCGGAACTATCACGCAGACGTCTGGTAATTCTGGAACGTGGTCATGGTCTCTTGCGACCGTCGACGGACCTGATGACTCGGATACAGTGACCATTACCGCGACGGACGCTGCAGGTGAAGTAGGCGTTCCTGTGACGTTTGATCTCACGGTTAACAACGTGGCTCCTGTCGCACTCACATTCGGATGCCCGTCTGACCCGGTAGCGGTCGGAAGTGCTGTGGTATGTACGGGAACGTTCGGCGATGTGGTAGCTGACAGTCACACAGCGGAACTCCACTGGAGCGACGGCGTTGTCACCGGAGTGACCATTGTCGAAAACTCGATCTCGGGCAGTCGGACCTTCGCGTCGCCGGACGTACTGTGGGTGGACCTGGTCGTCACGGACGATGACGGCGGCTCTAGCGACCCACTACGCCACCAGTTCGTGGTCGTTTACGACCCCTCAGCTGGCTTCGCTACAGGTGGCGGATGGTTCGTCCCGGGTAGCCCAGGTAATTCCGACCTGGATGACCTCATGCCGAATTTGGATGGCACAAGCAAGGCCAACTTTGGCTTTGTCGTGAAGTACCAGAACGGACAATCGACAGCCCCCAGTGGCAACCTGGAATTCCAGTACAAGGTGGGAGGAATCAATCTGACATCGGTTGATTACGAATGGCTCGTGCTAACGAACAACAACTGGGCTAAATTCAATGGTACGGCCACGATTAAAGGACTAGAAGGGGAGTTCCCGTTCCGTGTCGATGCCAGGGACGGTATCACCCAGCCTGACCGTTTCGTGATCAGGATCTGGGCGCCCGGTGGCGATCCGGATTTCGATGGTCTCCTGTACAAAGCGTCAGGCGACCTGGGTGGTGGAAAGATCAAGATCCACAATTAAAAGTTAAAGGCCCAGAAGACACTGGAAACAATACAGCCCCGGCGAATTGCCGGGGCTGCATTTCATTCTGGTGCGAATCTGGCTGAGAGGCTCCAGCCCTCTACTCGAACTCCACCGGGTTCATGAGGATCACCTGTGAGTTGGCGATCATGGTTGGGACGCGGTCTTTGATTGCTTGCCAGTCGGGGCCCCGATGGAATCGGTCCTGTGCTGCTTCCATGTCCCATTTGTTCTGAAACGCCCGGATCCAGATGAACCGTTCTTCTTCAAGATCGTGCGACAACCATTCAAGTGGGATGCCTGCCGTTCGATGGCCGGGGATTTCGTAACGGACGTATAGGTCCTCCCAGTCCGCCAGCGTCCCCTTGTTGACCGTGTACATGCGGAGCTGGGCTATGGGGCAGTGATCCATAGCCAGCAGTCCGTGATTGTTGTCCCAGTCATCGAAATACCAGATCGGCTGGATCTGTACGATTTCTTGCTGGGCCGCAAGATCCAGAACCCGTCTCTCTATGGCTCGCCACTCCTGGTTCGCGACGAATCGTGCCCGTTTCGACGCCATGTCGTCGGCGTCGGCAAACGACCGGATCTGGATGAATCGCTCACGTTCTTCGTCAACCCACGCGCCGGTGATATTGATATCAAGCCGACGTGCAAGAGGAGCGACTCTTTCACGGAACAGGTCAACCCAGTCGTCCATCTTTCCCTTGTTGATGGTCACGATTCTGAGCTCGGAAAGCATCCTGTTCCCTCCCTGTTGCGATTGTTCGCCTCGCGGGCGTCGTCCCTAGACCGGATTTATGACGGTGACGTCTCGTCGAGCAAGATGGCCGCGAACGTGGTCAACGCCGGCCAACCACTTTTCGGATCCGTAGAACGAGGCCTCTTTTTTCTCCAGATCAGCCTGGTCTTCGAATGACCGGACCCAGATGAAGCGCTCGTT
>Ga0257122_1001859_pt1 | contig 13997 bp, 11 predicted proteins | sample SI106_120metaG_FD_190146 | JGI IMG/M metagenome (GOLD analysis project Ga0257122, IMG submission 190146) | Marine microbial communities from Saanich Inlet, British Columbia, Canada - SI106_120 | ecosystem: Environmental > Aquatic > Marine > Inlet | place: Canada: British Columbia | collected... | reverse complement strand
GCACGCCCCGCTGCCCCTACTTGCTCAGCGCATCGATGGTAGCGACCGGCCCAGCCTGACCGAGGACGCAGGCCTACGAGAGTTGGAGATAGTTTTGGAAAAGCGAAAAACGCTCTATCAACACGTGGCTACCCAGACGATAAACGCCGATCAGCCGCTACCGCAGATCGTCGATACGATCGCTGCTCGCTGGCACGACTGGCTAAATTGGCGAAACGAGCGATAACGATGTCCACGAATACCTTCGGCGATAATTTTCGAATAACGACTTTTGGGGAAAGTCACGGGCCTGCCATTGGTGTTGTCATCGACGGCCTATATCCCGGCGTTGACATCGATTTTCAAGCGGTGCAAAAGGAACTCGACCGCCGTCGTCCGGGCGTAAGTGATTTGACTAGCCCGCGCAAGGAAAAGGACCAACTCGAAGTCCTTTCGGGTATTTTCCAAGGGAAGACCACGGGAGCGCCCATCGCGATTATCATTCGCAACAGCGACGCGCGTTCGCAGCACTACGACACCCTGAAGGATCTATTTCGTCCCGGCCATGCCGACTACACGTTCTTCAAGAAATATGGCATTCGTGATTGGCGCGGCGGAGGAAGAAGTTCTGGACGAGAGACCGCGTGCCGCGTGGCCGCCGGGGCTATTGCCCGGCAAATGCTTGAGCACGAAGGCGTTTGTATCGTCGGGCACGTCGTGCAAGTTGGTGGCGTGACCGCCAGCGAATACTCAGCCGAAGAAATAGAGAAGAACCCCGTCAGGACAGCTGACGCGACAGCAGCCGACGCTATGGCAAATGAGATTCGCGTGGCGCGCAAAGCTGGAGACTCGGTAGGCGGCGTGGTCGAAATTCGGGCGACGGGCGTTCCTGCCGGCTGGGGAGACCCGATCTTTCAGAAGCTTGATGCGCAACTTGCGGCCGCGCTCATGTCGATCGGTGCTGTCAAGGGAGTGGAAGTTGGCGACGGATTTGCCCTATGCGACCGGCGGGGCTCGGAAACAAACGACGCTATTCATGCCGATGGTTTTGCTACTAACCAAATGGGTGGCATCCTTGGAGGTATCAGCAACGGTTCGCCGATCGTTGCGCGAATCGCCGTGAAACCCACTGCTTCGATTCGCGTCGAGCAACAAACGATCACGAAAGAAGGACTGCCGACCACGCTTGTTGTACCCGGACGACACGATCCCTGCATCTGTCCTCGGGTTGTTCCCGTGGCTGAGTCCATGATGGCTCTGGTTCTGGTCGACGCATATTTGCACCAGCAAGCGGTCGCCAAAAGGGCTGAAGGTTCAACCCAAATCGCCGCAGAACTCGCATTCCGCGAAGCGGAGTTGCTGCGCAGCATGCACGCCTACCGGGCGGTGGTTTCCGAAGACCTAGGCGATAAGGCCCTCGCGGATCAGATCGTACAGCAACGACATGCCCTGGCAGAAGAACTAGATATCTCGCCACTTCTAGCCGATAGATTGATCGCTTCAGCCGGAAGCACCGCCAACTCTGCACTCAACGAGACCAAAAAATGATCATCGTTCTCAAGCCCAACACAACCCGCGAAGAAGCGGAACCAATTCTCAAACGCATCGAAGACCTCGGTTGCAAGCCGCTTTACCTCCCCGGAACAGAACGTGTAGTTCTGGGGGCAATTGGTGATGAACGGGTCTTGGATTCTCTGCACCTTGAAGGCCACCCCTTGGTGGAACAAATCCATCAAGTTCTGAGTCCCTACAAACTGGTGAGTCGCGAATTTCATCCCCACGACACATTGGTCCGTATTGGTGACGTGCCCGTAGGCGGACAAGGGTTCGCGGTTATTGCGGGACCGTGCTCGGTCGAATCACAAGAACAGCTGCATCAAACGGCGGAAGCCGTGCAAAAGGCAGGCGCTCATTGTTTGCGAGGTGGGGCGTACAAGCCGCGCACGAGTCCTTATAGCTTTCAGGGGCTCGGGGAAGCCGGTTTGGAATTATTGCAGGGTGTGTCAAACGCTTTGTCTATGCCTGTAATCACCGAGGTGGTTGAAGCGGCGGATATCGATCGGGTCATCGAGCATGCCGATGCCCTGCAGGTGGGCGCCCGCAATATGCAAAACTATCGACTACTCAAGGCCCTGGGCCAATGCGACAAACCCGTATTGCTCAAACGGGGCATGTCTGCTGAGTTGAAAGAACTGCTGCTGGCAGCGGAACACATCGTGGCTCAAGGCAATGGCAACGTCATCCTATGCGAGCGTGGCATCCGAACCTTCGAAACGGCTACCCGGAATACCCTGGACCTCAACGCCGTGCCCTATTTGAAACAGCGAAGCCATTTGCCCGTTGTTGTCGATCCATCTCACGGAACCGGCCTACGCGATTTGGTTGCACCCATGTCCCGAGCGGCCGCCGCGTGCGGTGCGGATGGAATCATCGTGGAGGTTCATTGTGACCCCTCCGTAGCGCTTTCCGACGGCCAACAATCACTCTACCCTGAACAATTCAAAGAACTGATGGACGGACTTCGGCCCATTGTCGAAGCTTTGGGGCGAACACTATGAGCATTCCCGCGCTTGATGCGGGGCAGATCCTTCCCCTAACACGCACGCTGACCCTTTGCCCTGACCCGATTGAGCTCTTTCAACGTTTGGCAAAGGATTCAAACGACACGTTACTGCTGGAAACGGCCGATACGGCGCAGAACATCGATTCGAAACTGGGCAGCGGCGTGGTGGCGGGAAAGAGCATTCTTGTCACGAAGTCCGCGCTGCATATCGTCTGCAAGGCGGAAAAAGTCATTCTGCGTGCACTCAGCCCCAACGGCAAAGCACTACTGAATTGGGTTGCGGATGCCTGTGACGCATTGCCCTGCGTGTGGGTCGAAGAAAAGTTAGAGATCGCCAGTGTGGCGCATGCCGGCGGTGATGAAGAAGCCCGTCTGAAATCGGCCGGACCACTCGATTTTCTACGTTGGCTTTGCGAATCGCTTACGGACACTTTGGCTGAGCCGAGCACTGCACCGTTTTTGGCTGGTGTATTTGCCTACGATCTCTTGGCGAGTTTTGAAGAGTTGCCGCCGGCCAATTCGGATCCCTTGGGCACCTCTGACTATGAATTCTGGCTACCCGAACGCTGCATCTGGATCGACCACAATCATCGGCGTACCGTCTTAGTCGCTTACGTCTATGGAGGTTCACACCGCGAATCAAGCTACGCGGATGCGCTTGACGATATCAGAACGATGCTCGACGCTGCGAAGGAGAGCACGGCAAGTATCCCAAGCACTTTAGGCCAAAAGACGTACGGTCTAAATTCAGCACCGGCTGAAACCGACATGAGCGATGAGGATTACGCAGCTCTCGTCGTCACGCTCAAAAAGCATATCGTCGAAGGTGACGTGTTTCAGATCGTGCCGTCCCGCACGTTCAAGGTGCCCTGCCCTGATTCTCTGGCGGCCTATCGTCAGCTTCGTTCGCTTAATCCAAGCCCCTATATGTTCTATCTGCAGGCCAGCGATTTTACGCTATTTGGCGCCTCGCCGGAAACGGCGCTGAAGGTGGACGGAAGGCCCTCTCGGGTCACAATTCACCCCATCGCCGGCACACGTCCTCGAGGGCGCCGAAAGGATGGTTCCGTCGACTTGGATCTCGACAATCGGTTGGAGGCAGAATTGCGTCTGAACGAGAAGGAGGTGGCGGAGCATATGATGTTGGTCGACCTAGCTCGCAATGATGCCGCCCGCGTTTGCGAGCCAGGTACCCGTAGGGTGGACCGACTACTGAGTGTGGAACGCTATTCCCATGTCATGCACCTTGTTTCCGAGATAAGCGGTGAACTCCGTCACGACCTCGACGCCCTACATGCCTATTTGGCCACGATGAATATGGGAACCTTGGTAGGGGCGCCAAAAGTAAAAGCAGCGCAACTCCTGCGGCGCTACGAGGCAACTCGACGAGGCCCCTACGGTGGTGCGGTCGGTTATTTGAGCCTCGACGGCCGGATGGATACGGCGATTATTATCCGCTCGGCTTTGGTGGTGGATGGCGAGGCGTATATTCGAGCCGGTGCGGGGGTCGTTTACGATTCGGATCCTATGGCAGAGGCCGACGAAACGCGTCGTAAAGCCGCGGCCGTTATCACCGCTATTGAGCGGGCTGCGTCGGAGGCGGGTCAATGAGCCAACCACTCCATGTTCTGCTAATCGACAACTTCGATTCCTTTACGTTCAACCTGGTCGATGAATTGCGCAAGGCCGGGGCAGTCGTTACCGTTTGGCGCAATGATATAGACGTTGGCGATGCATTGGAATTCGCTCTGGCCCTGCCTACCCCCCGGCTCATCGCGCTTTCGCCCGGCCCTGGTAAGCCACAGAATGCCGGTTGTACGCAAGCACTGGTCAGCGCGGCGGCCGGCAAAATCCCGATTTTTGGCATCTGCCTGGGAATGCAAGCCATCGTCCAGGCTTTCGGTGGAATCGTCGGGCCGGCCGGCGAAGTGGTTCATGGAAAATGTGACGAAATTACCCATCGCGGTGAGGGTGTATTTGCAGACCTACCGTCCCCTCTTACAATTGGTCGGTATCATTCGTTGGCTGCCCAAAAACTGTCGGATGACCTCGAGGTCATCGCGGAATGCGGGTCTTTGGTAATGGCGGTAGCCCATCGCAGTTTACCCGTTATCGGTTTGCAATTTCATCCCGAGTCGATTCTGACACCTAGAGGGCCCATGCTTCTCTCCAACGTCATACGCTGGGCTGGCGGAAAGGCATCGAACGATCGTGCGTGAGATTCTAGAAGAACTCTGTGGGAAGAATGACCTCAGCCGGAGCAGCATGCGCGATTTCTTCCGGCAGGTGATGGCTGGCGAAGTCGATCCCATCGTGCTGTCTGGGATACTCGTCGCACTCAAGGCGAAAGGTGAGACTCCAGAGGAAATCGCAGGCGCCGCCGAAGCGCTTCGCGAAGAAGCGTTGCCCTTTGACTGTGGTGGGCTCGCGGTAGCGGATACGTGCGGAACAGGTGGGGACGGCGCGGGCACCGTGAATATTTCGACGGCCGTCGCCATCGTTGCAGCCGAAATGGGCATTCCCATGGCCAAGCATGGCAACCGTTCCGTTTCCTCGCGCTGCGGTTCGGCCGATGTATTGGAGAAATGCGGAATCAGAATCGATGCCGCAACGAGCGTCTCAGAAGGATGTCTTAGAGAACTGGGCATCGCATTTCTATTCGCGCCGCAATTCCACGCTGGTGTTCGTCACGCCATGCCGGTGCGACGCGCTCTGAGAACCCGAACACTCTTCAATATCATCGGCCCGCTAGCGAATCCCGCTCGACCTAGTTGGCAACTGCTTGGGGTGTATGATGAGCGCCTGTGCAGGCCAATCGCCGAAACCCTGGCGCTACTCGGCAGCGAAGCTGCGCTCGTTGTGAACGGTGGTGGCCTAGATGAAATAGCAATTCATACGCCCACGCGCGGCGCACGCCTTTACCAAGGAAGAGTAGAAGACATTCTCATAGACCCCGTAGATTACTGTCAGGCAAAACGTTCCATCGGTGACTTGCAGGGCGGTGAACCCGAGCAGAATGCTCGATGGCTCAAACAGCTCCTACGGGGCGAAGCGACGGATGCGCATAATGAAGCCGTCGCGATAAACGCCGGGGCAACCGCCTGGGTGGCTGGAAGAAGCAGCGATCTGAAGGAAGGAACGAAGCAGGCGTTGGATTCCCTGAAATCAGGCCGTGGCCTCATCCTGCTAGAAAAGTGGGCGGAGCTAAGCCATGGTGCTTGAGAGGATTCTCAAAGCGAAACGAGAGCACGTGGCCGCTCGAAAGGCCAAGCGACCGCTATCCACGTTTCGCGAACAAGTCGTTCCAAGCGAGCGAAGCCTTACGGAGCGGCTTCGGCGACCCGGTGCGCAATACGTTTTGGAATGCAAGAAAGCCTCTCCATCAAAGGGACTTATTCGGAAAGATTACGATCCAGCGGTTATTGCCCGGGTTTACGAACCCTTCGCGGCGGGAATTTCCGTTTTGGCTGACGAACCCTTCTTTCAGGGGGCTTTGGCCGATATCGCGAGTGTCCGTCAAGCCGTCAACATTCCCATCTTGTGCAAGGATTTCGTCGTAGACTCTTACCAGATCTACGAAGCACGGCACCTTGGCGCGGACGCTGTGCTCTTGATGCTATCCGTTCTCGACCCTGAGGAATGTAAACGATGTCTGCAAATCTGCGAAACGTTACAAATGGACGCTCTCGTGGAGGTTCATAGCGCCGAGGAGTTGGCATCGGCCGTCGAACTAGAAGCGAAATTGGTTGGTATCAACAATCGCAACTTGAAGACGCTTGAGGTCTCGTTGAACGTTGCCTTCGACCTCGCGCCCTCGCTTCCGGCTTCGACAACTGTCATTAGTGAATCAGGGATCATTACGCGTGCGGACATTCGTCAGTTGCAGCCTGTTGTAGACGGTTTCCTCATCGGTACTTCACTCATGAAAAGCCCCCATATAGCGCGTGCACTTCGTGAACTCGTTTTCGGGCGGGTGAAGGTTTGTGGTTTGACGCGCGTTGAAGACGCGTTGGCCGCCTGGCAAGGTGGAGCCACCTGGGGGGGGATGATCTTTGCGGAATCGCCCAGATGCATCGATATTGATACGGCTCTTAAGCTACGCCAGGTGTCGGAATTGCAGTGGGCGGGCGTATTTGTGAATGAGGATCCAAAACGAGTGGCCGATTGCGCCCAAAAACTCAAACTCAATGCAATTCAATTGCACGGCGACGAGGATTCAGAATACGTCGCCAAGCTTCGCGAACGAGTCGGCGACAAGATGATGATTTGGAAATCGACCAACGGGCGAGGCACGGCTGCACTCCCCAACGCGGCTGGCTTCGGTGCTGATCGTCTTCTCATTGACAACGGTTCAGCGAAGGCGCGTGGTGGCACAGGCGAAACCTTTGACTGGCGTGTTTTTGCCGAACACAACCAGCGCAGTGAGATGTTGCTGGCCGGTGGTTTGGGGCCTGAGAACGCCTGGCTTGCCGATCAACTCGGGCCCTGGGCTTTGGATCTAAACTCCGGCGTGGAATCGGCGCCTGGAATCAAAGATGTACAACGACTGTCAGCTGTTTTTGAGGCCCTGCGCGGCAATGGTTCTCAAACGCTCTAGGATGGATCGATGATCGAAAGTGGACGTTTCGGAGAATTTGGTGGCACCTTTGTGCCGCAGATACTCGTGCCCCCATTGGAGGAACTCGAAGCTGCCTTTTTCGCGGCAGAGAAGGATCCTACCTTTGCTCAAGAGTTGGAACCGCTGTTGCGCGACTATGCGGGACGCCCCACTCCGCTCTATGCGTGCCGGAATCTGGGCCGAACAGGAAAGGGTAAGATTTACCTCAAGCGCGAGGATTTGCTTCACGGGGGCGCCCACAAAACAAACCAGGTATTGGCCCAGGGACTGCTCGCCAAACGGCTGGGCAAGAAGAGACTCATCGCCGAAACGGGCGCCGGCCAACATGGCGTGGCCACGGCCATTGCAGGGGCGCTCTTCGGTATTCAAACCGAAATCTATATGGGAGCAAAAGACGTAAAGCGGCAGGCCCCCAATGTGTTTCGGATGAAACTCATGGGCGCAAAGGTCATCGCCGTGGAGACAGGTTCGCAATCGCTAAAAGACGCGATCAACGAAGCGCTAAGAGATTGGGCGCAAAATTTTCAAGACACGCATTATCTGCTCGGCACTGTCGCGGGGCCGCATCCCTTCCCGTTGATGGTCAGACAATACCAACGGGTGATAGGCAAGGAAGCCAAAGAACAAATACTCGAACAAGAAGGTCGTCTCCCGCACGCTGCAATAGCTTGTGTCGGTGGGGGATCAAACGCCATGGGGCTTTTCGCCGATTTTGTGGATGAGGAAAGCGTTGAACTGGTAGGTGTCGAGGCGGCCGGACATGGAATGCATACGGACCATCATGGTGCGACGTTACAAAAAGGCAAACCCGGTATTTTGCACGGCTCGCGCAGCCTTGTGCTGCAGGATGACGATGGCCAGATTCAAGCATCCCATGCCGTGGCTGCGGGATTAGATTATCCAGGCGTTGGCCCCGAGCACGCCCATCTACAGGCCATTGGCCGTGCCACGTATGTAGGGATTAGCGACGATGAGGCGTTGTCGTCCTTTCGTCTGCTTTCCAAAGCGGAGGGCATCATCCCTGCCCTAGAATCGTCGCATGCCTTGGCCTACGCCCTGAAGCGCTCGGAGGCGAATAGCGATGAGGTCCTTTTGGTTAACCTTTCCGGTCGTGGCGACAAAGACCTCATGCAGGTCGCCGATCTGGAGGATGCGCAATGAGTGACCGGTACCAAAGGCTATTTAACAAACTTGCCGAGGAGAGCGGCGAAGGGCGTGGGGCGTTCGTCCCCTTCACTGTCCTGGGTGATCCCACGCCGGATCGCAGCCTTGAAATCGTTCGCACGTTGGCTCTGGCCGGTGCCGACGCGCTGGAACTCGGTATCGCTTTTTCGGACCCCGTGGCCGACGGCCCCACCATTCAGGCCGCCGATCGTCGCGCCCTACAAGCCGGAACAAAGACGGCTGATGCTTGGCAGATCATTCGTAAGATCCGGGACGAATTCGCAGACCTCCCGATCGGTTTATTGGTCTATGCTAATTTGGTCGAGGCCCCCGGAAGGCAGGCTTTCTATCAGGCAGCAGCCGCGGCCGGGGTGGATTCGGTATTGATCGCTGATGCACCAACTCTGGAAGCTAAACCCTTCGCCCAGATAGCCGTGGAGAACGGTGTGCTACCGATCATGCTCGCCCCACCTTCGGCATCCGATGAACATTTGCGCGAAATCGCAGAACTCAGCCAAGGCTATACCTACGTGGTGACCCGAACTGGGGTGACAGGCGCTGACGATAAGGCCAGTACGGATCATCACCAGCTACTCGAGAGATTGAAAGCCTTCGGTGCTCCTCCGGCCCTGCTGGGCTTTGGTATTTCGCAACCCGGCCATATCAAGGATGCCATCGCATCAGGCGCGGCCGGAGCGATCAGTGGATCTGCTGTCGTGCAAAGGATCGCGAACCACCTTGCAGACCCCGACGACAAGGCGATGCATTCGGCCCTTCGAGAGTTTGTTTCGAAAATGGCTGAAGCGACCCGCCGATGACCGATTAACCGATCGCCGATGACCGATCTGCAGAATGCCGAGAATCGAGAACCGAGAACCGAAAGCCGAAAACCGAGAGCCGATAACCGAATTACCCAAAAAATGGGAATAGCATCGTCTGTCTATCGTATATGAAACCGGGACTTCTGAGTTTGAATAGAAAAACTGAAAACGATTGACCCCAGTTGGTGCGCCCCCACCCTTTCACCTAAGGTCATCGTTAGGAACGCAAGTTGTTGAAAATGGGCTATATTCATCATCTCCTGCTCGCCTTGGTCTTTTCGTCCTTCGCCTGCCATTCCGCACCTCCCATCGAGGCGGATAATGCTGAGGGTTTTCAAGAAGGCCCACCCTTAGGCCATGGATCTGGCAAAGCCGACGATTTCGCAGATTGGCCGGCTTATGCTGCCCTACCCGTGGATGCCGATCTGGATTCTCCTTTTCAGGCGCTATTTGCACCCGACGATCCAGTCAATACGCTGGAACGCACCCTGATAGCTGAAGTCCAGGCCGCGCGACTGGCCGATCCCCTGCAGTATCAGGAAGGGGCGAATCCGTATCGCATCCGCTACGCGGTTTACAACCTTCGTAACGCGAAGATAGTCGACGACTTGGCCAATGCTGCTGACGCCGGGGTGGATGTGCAAATCCTGATTCACCATGCTCAATTGGACGCGGAAAAAACCTGGAATACCGCCGATGAAACGCTCGTCGCACGTGGTTTCGAATTGGTCCCCGACCATCGGCAACTGAATGCAACGACTCGTATCACCGCCGACATGATCGGCATGAAGACATCGGGGTTGATGCATATGAAGGCGAGGATTTACGAAACGCCAGATCGACGCCGCTTGCTCAGTGGCAGTTTGAACCCCGGAGACAATGCCGTTGCCAACGAAGAAACTCTGCATCTGATCAACGAAGCAACGATCATCGACCGGTATGTTGACGCTTACGAAGCCTTGCTAGAAGGCAATGGGTTCAAAAATGTCTGGAACTCAGAAGCCGCGGTAAACGTACTCTTCACCCCGGTTGGTAGCGGTCCCCGGGCCTCGACGCAAATTCTCCGCTGGGTTGAAGAGGAACAAGAACAGATTCTGTTGATGGTCTTTTCTCTTCGCGATGTCCGCGCACCCGGTGTTGTTGATTCGCTCGTGCAAATTCTGGCCAAAAAGGTAGCAGCGGGTATTCCCGTCTATGCCATCACGGACCGCAAACAATCCGATGGCGTGGATGCAAATGGTCAGCCCATGTACTGGAATGACTCCACGGAAGACCGGTTGCGCGCTGCAGGCGTTCCCGTTTACGAAGCAACCAATAGCGCGTCACCATATACGGCGATGCATCATAAAGTCGCCGTGCTAGGCAAGTCACGTATTCGAGTCATCACCGACGCTGCAAACTGGACAAAGGCGGGGCTCGGATCCGACAGCGTGCGCGCAAAAAACGTCGAAAGTGTTCTTTTCATCGATTCAGAACAGCTAGACAACAATCGCACAGGGCGTCGTTACTTGGCCCAATGGCTCAAAGTCCTAAAGCGGTACGCCGGCCAAAGCGTTGTCGACGGTGAGGAAAGCGCCGGCCCGGTTATCGATGCTCTGATGTCCCGCGCCGACTGGCCAACCCAAGACGTTTCGTTCTCGTCCGTTGTTAGTCATACCCAATGGGGGGATGTTGTGTACGCAACGGGTGGCCGTGCTGAACTCGGCAACTGGGGCACCGACCACAACGGCGCACCCATGATGACCGATGCGGACAACTTTCCGACATGGTGGACCCCTTCCGCCGTGGCGTTGCCTTTGGGTTTGAGCTTTGAATGGAAATTGACCATTGCCGACCGAGAAAACGCAACACACCGGCAATGGGAAAGCGGCGCGAATCGCCGACACACCGCTGCACCCGAATGCCTCGCGTCAAGTGAAAGCCTCCTGCTGACCGCTTCCTGGCGTTAGGGGACGGTCCTAGCTTTTTACCTTTGTCCGAATACCGGCCGCGAGCTCCCGAGCCAACGCTGCATCATCGGGCATTGCATTAGCTGCGTATCGACTTGCCACGGGTGAGCTGATTTCGAGATAGGCGGCCAGTCTGGACGTTTCGAGCCCCAACTCTCGCCCAACAAGAACCACAAGCCGCCTTCCCCTGGCTATGGTGCGAGTACGATCGCGTGAGAGCAGCCGCCGTCCATCAATTCCCAGTTTCACACAAACGCAGTGGCATAAGTCTGCCACCGCCCCGGACCAGCGCTCCACTAGCCGTCCGTCAGGTCCCAACCGCGGCGCACAAATGAGGTTTCGGTCCCTTGTCAAACTCGGATAGTCGATTTCGATTGCCGATCCAAGTTCTCTGCGCGCTCGGTTGCGAAAGCCGGACAAATGGTCTCCCGACAGCATTGGGTCTCTCGGGGAAAATAGTTGTGCACAAACACCTTCGTGAAATTCTTGTCGTTCCTGGGGCGAATTTTCAAACCCGGCTAGGCGCAAGCCAAGAGAAACGTCTAGCCAACGAGGTGCGGGCTCAAGTCCCGCATAGTAGCGATGTGTAGACCAGTCTGACTCTTCCGGTGAACTGCAAATGTTCGCGCGAACGGGATTGTTATGTAGATAGGCTATCAACCGAAATGCGTGAGCCGGATCAACGTTAATCGTCTTGGGCCGGTCGGCAAAAACGGGGCCAATCCGGCCGTGGCGGCGGTTTAGCCAACCAGCAAATCCGGAATGTATGGGCGAGATGAATTCCCGAAATTCGATGGAGCCCGCGATAACAGCCAAGTGGATGTGGCTGCTCATGGGCGTTAATGCGAGCAATCGCCAGTCGGTACGCGGAACGTGTTTGCCGACACGCCTCAAGAACTCGCGGCGTTCAAGCGGAGACTGAATTCTAAAGTCGCGGTTTACAAACCGGGATATAACGTGAACGAGGCTTCCTGGAACTAGGGTTCTTTTCTTTCGTGTCATATCCTGGTTTTCGGCCACATGCTTGAATTGTTGCGTGGCAGGCTGAAGAAAAGGTTAGAACCCGCCTTTCTCCGGCGCAAAAGCACGGATACCGGAAAAAGGTAAAAAGGTAGGACCGTCCCTACTTGCGATGAGCTATGTTGCAAAAGCACGGATACCGGAAAAAGGTAAAAAGGTAGGACCGTCCCTACTTGCGATGAGCTATGTTGTTCAGAGAGGCGATGAGCTAAACTCCCATGCACGACCATGACTACGAATCATACGAAAGGCGCAAGCAACGCTCGATACCGGAAGGCATTTTGGGGCGCTGCGATTATTACCATCGCCGCTTGGCTCCTACCCTTCGGTGATTTCGTACTCTATCCTCTTTCGCTCCTAGGCACGTGGGCTCACGAAATGGGCCACGGTCTCACCGCGATCTTGGTCGGTGGCCGGTTTCATAAGTTGGAGGTCTTGCTGAATCTCAGTGGCTTGGCCACGACCTCAAATTCCGGACCCATTTCCGCTGCATTGGTTTCGGCAGGCGGCTTGGTTGGGGCACCCATTCTCGGCGCACTGATCGTTGCTGTGGGTTCCAAATCCATTTTGTCGCGCGGCATTCTCTTTAGCCTCGCAGGTATTGTTGCTCTGTCTACTGTGCTTTGGGTACGAAACGCTTTCGGGCTCGTCGCCCTTCCGGTGTTGGCCGCATCGATCGGAGTCGCTGCTTGGCGGCTCAATGCTGAACGACGGTTCATCGCTGTTCAGTTGATGGGCATTCAACTCGCGCTGAGCTCTCTACGAAATTGGGAATACCTTTTCATGGCCGATGCGAAGATCGGCGGTTGCATCATCCGTTCGGATGTTTCGTCGATTTCACACGCGATAGGCGGACCCTATTGGCTTTGGGGCGCACTCATCGTGGGCTTGAATTTGGCGCTTCTCTACGGGGCCTACCGGCTCACGTTCAGGAGGCTAAGCAGGGACAATCCCTGACACGCTCTTTTCTGGCAGGGACAACGCTGTCCGACTCAGCTCAGCCCCTATCGGTCATTACTGTCCAAACGTTCCATCCACACGGTGCCCCTCCGTCGCCCGCGCATGCCTGTTTGCATGATTTCCACGAGTTAGGGATTCGTTCCTCCCATGAGCGAGGCTGGTACGCGGTGTGCATTCCCCGATGATACCCAATACCAACAAAGAGCGGATGAAACGGAGTCACGCATGAAATCTTCTATGCCCCCCATCGTTGGCGTTTCCGTCCTTTCGCTTCTATTGGCTTCCTGCGGTGTCGCGGAGCAGTCGGCCACGCGCTCGAATGCCGTTGTCGCATCTATTGCCGGCCCGGAAATTCCGGCGGATGTGTTGCATCTTCCCTTGCCAGCGTACGCGCCCGTGCATGTCGACCCATCGATGATCATCTGGGTCCCCAGCATTCCGCCGGGAATGAGCCCACCCACAACCTGCTTTCTGGAGGATGAAGCACCAACCTTCGACTATCGAAGTGAATCCTCAGTTCTGCTGATGGCCGGTTGTCTCAAAGAGAAACTCGATCAAATGACGGGAGGCAACTTTGAGATCCGACAGTGGGAGCCTGGCGTCGAATCTGTTCCGGCGGGCATCGCCTTGGGGCTTGCAGGAGACTACCGGTTCGACGCAGGATTCACCCCAGACGTCGACAACCACCTCATAGACACGCCTCATGAATACGTGATCCTCAGTCATGCGACGGGTGTTCTGTTACTTGGGGAAACGTATCCGGCCGTCGAAACTTCGCTGTGGAAAATGCTGGAGAAGATGGGCTATTCACAACTGGCCCCCGGCAAGCACTGGGAAGTGGTGCCGGACTACACAGCAGCGGGGCAGATATCATTCGCAACTCGAACGCTAACCCGTCCAGCCTTCTACATTCGCCAGCTTTC
>Ga0257122_1001858_pt1 | contig 14005 bp, 9 predicted proteins | sample SI106_120metaG_FD_190146 | JGI IMG/M metagenome (GOLD analysis project Ga0257122, IMG submission 190146) | Marine microbial communities from Saanich Inlet, British Columbia, Canada - SI106_120 | ecosystem: Environmental > Aquatic > Marine > Inlet | place: Canada: British Columbia | collected... | reverse complement strand
AACGAGCACGTTGCAATCGTAGTATTCCATCTCGGCAGTCGCCGCCGCCTTGCCATTGCTGTCATTATGGCGCTTAAGCGGGTCCGTAAACCCTGGTGCAAACGCGCGGCTATGTAGCTTCCAATCCACTTTAACAGCTTGGCTCGCCTTCACCGTATCGTGAATCAAAATGGCCTCGCCCCCGAGCCAAACAAATGAACGCAAGACCTCCGTCACGGGCGTATCGGTAAATGCGTCATAATTGGTACCGTAGATTTTGAACTTGTCGTACGTGTACATTCCCGTCAAATCGAGTGTGGTCGTAGCGGCGTCATGGGCCCCATTTTGAAAGGAGACCACCTTGGACGAGGCCTCAGAATCTTTCGGCGGAGCCTCCGCCATATCAGCACCATTGCCATGCTGGCCATAACCATTGATCAGCAGCGTATTGTGAGCAAACGCATGGGTCACAGGCGTGCGCCCCTGGTCCGTCACCAAATGCTGTTTCTTGCCAAAGAGCGTAAAATGCCCAGCCCCGCCGTGCTGATGCCCACCGATCGGCGTGCCACCTTGAACGACCATATGCATCGCGGAAGGATCCTGCCAATCGCTGCGGAAGCTCAATAGGCCCCGATCTTCAAAATGGTGGGTCTTGTCCAGGGTCGGCAACACGGCCGTGTCCGTCGCCGCCGCAAGCGAAAGGTCATACCAAAGCAACGCCCAAACGGGCCGTTGTAGCTGGGCATATCTCCAAGGGCCGCTCCCCTGCCAAGCTAAACGCTGCATGCTGCTACTACCGCTGACCTTGGCCAGAAGGCCGAAGATCCCAGAAGCGTCGTTGCCCCAATAAACTGAGTCGTCGAAGTTGACGAACTGCCCATTGGGGTGCCTCATTCGTTGGTAGAAATTCTCGGAGTTCTTTATCCAGTCGGAATTGAAACCGGACGTATCGCCGAGCAATGTACGGCGCGCATCGAGATAGCGTAGCACCGCACCAAGGCCGTAGCTCCAATAGCCTCCCATTCCTTCGGTCGTTGCGCCGTCTTGGGCGTTCTTGTTGAGCAACATCTGAACCATGACATCGGCATGACTAAGAGCTGTGTCTAGGCTGGCGAGGGACGTGCCATCGCCTTCGTCTTCCGCATCCGCAACAACGCCATCGCGAATGACGAGTGCTGCGGTCCCCATCGCTGCGCTTTGCCACATATTGCTATTCTGCGACAAGCGCTCACGTCCGGGCTTGGTGAGACTACACGTACTAAGACACGCCGCGGTGGAGCAGGAAGGCGAGCAGGTTTCCGTGAACATGGCGTTGTCTTTGTGACAGTTCGCCCAATTGTCATTCCAATGCTTGCCCTCAAAATCACGGCAGGGTTTGATCGTGTTGTCGTCACCTTCGACTGTAGCCTGGCCGTATATCCAGGACGGGTCGGTCAGATCGAAAAGGTATTCCTTATCGAAAGCGATCACTTCCGCGAGAATGCGCTCGCGCAGCGCCTTTCGTTGCGCCGTGGTTAGCTCGTCGTGGAACCAGTCGTAGGACACCGCTAGTGTCATCAAAAAACTCGAACATCGCGACCATTCAGATTTCTGTCTAGCGGGCACGAGCTTGTCTTCATCGAGGTCGAACGGGGCTCCGGAATCATCGACCAAAAGGGTTGGACTAGAACCGCTTCCAAAGAAGGCCCCCGTCCGGCTCTTGTAGATATACGTCGAAGTCGGTTTGGGGTCCACCGAATTGGGGTCCACCGAATACGTGTAGACAGAGTAGATTTGGAATTCAGGCAGGCTTTCATCAAAAGGGTCGTAGGCGGAATAGACACACGTGGGCGTAGCCATGAGATCATTGATCCAACGGATGGCCGAATCCCGATAAACCGAAGCAGCGTAGGCTCCCCCAGCTTCCGCATCGGCGTTTTGGGCGAAATAGGTAACCATCAACGCAAGCATGGCCGACTCAATATTGCGCGCGTCGCCGGTGGTCTGAAGGAAATCCAACGCGCTACGGTACGCGCCTGGATTCGTAACTGGGGGGGCCAGATTCCCGTCTGCTGATTCTTGCGCCGTCTTCCACGCGCAAGCATGCACCCACTCGTTGTCGGCGGAAATGGGCGGCGTGAGGCGCTCGCCGTAGCAATCGGCGCCGATGATGGAGCCCTTGGTCAGCGCATAACTCTTCTTGAAGTAGTTCAAGCCTTCGCTGCCAAGCCACAGCCGTGCGTGCCCCGGCGCACCGGTCGACAACCGGCTGGAAGTGCTTTCAATTTCCATCTGAGGTCCGCAGCCTCCCCCGCTGCCCGTCGCCAGTCCACTCAGCGCTGCGGGCAATAGCCCTAGGGCGCAAACCGCTGTAATCAATCCCCAAAACACTTTTTGTTTCATTCGCATGGCATCTCCAGACCCGCATTCGCTCGACGTCGGGCTTTGCCTTCCTCCACTCATCGGCGGAATTGCTCTGGGATTTAGCGGTCCAATACGTGGAGGGCTGGAACGGCATTGTCAGGTTATGCTCCTTCGGAGTACCGAACGTTGCCTTGGCCGAAAAAGGCCCAAATAGCAGGTTGGTCCCCACTCTTGTGGCAGGACAAAATGGTAGAAAAGTCAGAAGCAACGCAATCTTGTCAGTAACGTCGGAGGATATACCGGTCATTTCGCGAGCAAAACGGTCATTGGGTTGGGTGAAGGCAGCGATCCGCCGGCACCAAAATCCAACGTTTAACGCCCGAAATCAGATATGCGGACGAACAGGAAAGTTGCGTCTTGATTTCTCATCCCATAGCAACCTGACAATACCCTAAACCGTAGTCTAGCGATTCGCTATTCGCAAGCGCCAGCGGAACCGGTATGATACCGCTAACCAATTGAGGACATTGTGGTGATTCAGTTCGTTGACCTTGCTGTACAAATTGACCAGATCCGAGAGCGCGTCTTGAAGAAGATGGCCGAAATCGTCGATTCGCGCTCGTTCATTCGCGGCCGGTATGTCGATGAATTCGCCGAGGCCTTTTGTCGTATGCATGGTGCTCAGCATGGCGTTGGCTGTAGCAATGGCACCTCTGCGATATTTCTAGCGCTGGCAGCTCTGGGAATAGGGGAGGGCGACGAGGTTATCACTGTGCCGCATACCTTCATGGCAACAGCTGAGGGCATTTGCCATACAGGGGCAAAGCCTGTCTTTGTCGACGTGGACGAGCATACGCTCAATATGGATGTGAGCAAGATTGAGGGGGCCATCACGGATAGGACGAAAGCGATTCTTCCCGTGCACCTTTACGGCAATCCCGCCCAAATGAATGGGATTATGGCTATCGCCAAAAGGCACGGCCTCTATGTTGTGGAGGACGCCGCCCAGGCCCATTTTGCAAAACTAGACGGTCAGTTTGTCGGAAGTTTCGGCCACATGGCAACGTTCAGCTTCTACCCTGGAAAGAATTTGGGTGCTTTTGGCGACGCTGGATTTCTTTTCGCGCAAAATGCCGAATTCGCCGAAACCGCCCGTAAGCTTGGCGACCATGGTCGCAGTTCCAAATACGAACACGACCTACTTGGCTACAATCACCGCATGGATGATCTGCAGGCGGGCGTGCTTAGCGTTAAGCTCGATCATATTATGGATTGGACGCAAGCCAGGCGCAGTCGGGCGGCGCTATACCGCAGCATGCTTTCGGGGGCGCCTCTCAAGCTCGTGACACCTACGGAGGGAGCCGAACCGGTTTATCATCTCTTTGTTATTCGTGTGGCCAACCGGAAAGAGGTCATCGACCACTTGCGCAGCCGTGACATCGCTACCGGTATTCACTATCCGGTACCCTTACACCTTCAGCCTGCTTTGGCAGACCTCGGTCATACCGAAGGCGACTTTCCCATTTCCGAACGGGCTGCGTCGCAGGTGATAAGCTTGCCGATGTACGCCGAGTTGAGCGGCGAGAGCATTGAAAAAGTGGTAGAGGAAGTCCGCGCCGTGGCCCGAATCTGATCACCCCCCTGCCTCCTCGGTGCACGTGGACTATTGGCGAGGCTTGGCTGGGCAGGAAACGCGCTTGGCTTTGGGTGCGCCGTTATATCTTTTGCCGTATTCCGTGACCTCAACTTCGTCACCCTCTTCGGGATCGAAGTCGCAGGCTTCATAGTCGAAAAGAAGGTCGCCGTGCTCAGGGTGATCGATATAGCCGAAGCCCTGTTCCTTGGCGAAGGATTTGATTTTATAAAGTGCCATAGTCAGCTCCCCTCGTGGAGAGCAAAGTATCGCTTTAGTTGAGCCGAAGTTCAAAGAATGCTGTAGTGGGACTTCGCCGCCGCCCGACGGTCAATGGCCCGAGCACGGGTAACCATCGGAAAACATGTGAAAATACTATATTCCGCAGAGCGAGCCCTTTGCCTCTTTTGTTTATTCGGGTTTCGTTGGATGGTGGCTGCGGAGGAGTCGCTAAAGTCGCTGACTCAACGAACAAAGGACGGCGCCAATGTCAAAATCCGATGTAATCCGAACGGATGTCGCGATTCTGGGCGGGGGGTTGGCGGGGCTGACGGCAGCCTACTATTTGAGCCAAAAGGGTTTCAAGACGCTGGTTTTGGAAGCCGATACGATTTTGGGCGGGCGTGCGCGCAGTTGGCAAGACGACAAGACCGGCGATACGATAGACATCGCGCCCCATATCCTCGTCGACCCACTCTATCCCAACACGATGGCCCTCCTCGCAGATTTGGGTACATCCGAGCAAATCGTCTGGAATAAAGAAGCCTTCATTACGCTGGCCGAAGGCGCTGAACGTTTTGACCTCGGCTATACGAAATTTCCCGCACCGCTTCATCTATTACCCTGGGTGATTCAAGACAAGACGCTCAGCTTGGTAGACCATCTTTCGGCCGTGCCGCTGATTCTTTATGTCTTGCGCATGAACCCGGCTGGGGAACCGGGCCTCGACCAGGAAAACGCACTTGGGTTCTTGCGTCGTATGGGCGTTACCCAGCGCTATATCGGTCGCCTTTTCAGTTTCATGTGCATGGCGATCATGAACGTGCCCATCAACTTATGTTCGGCTGGGGCGCTGCTACGCTTCTTCAAGATCTTTCTCGCGCGAAACGACTACGTTGTGGGCTTTGCCGAGGAAGGCCTTGGCGAACTCTACGCTCCACAATCGGTCGCAGCGATCAAATCCGCTGGTGGCGATGTGCTCTTGAATACGTCCATTGTTGAGGTATTGGACAATGGAAAAGATGGCGTCGCATTGCGACTCAGCGACGGTCGCCGGGTTGAATCACGCCACCAAATCAGCACCCTGCCAGCCCAGACGCTGCGCCGGATCGTTCCGCAGCGCTGGAATTCTGAACACAAACCATTTCGCGATCTGGTGCAGTTTCAGCCTTCGCCCTATGTTGGCGTCTATCTTTGGTTCGATAAGAAGCTGACGGATATGAAGTTTTGGGCCCGAACGCATGACGACAACGATCTGAATTGTGATTTTTATGATCTTTCCAACATCAATCCGCGTTGGAAGGACCGCCCTTCGTTGATTGCCAGCAATATTATTTACTCGTATCGAGCAACGCATTTGACCGACGACCAAATCATTGAAGGTACACTCAATGAACTGGCCGAGTTCCTTCCGCACGTGCGCGATGCGCAACTGACCCATGCGAAGATCAACCGCATCCCTGTGGGCATCTACTGCCCGTTTCCCGGCATCGACGCATATCGCCCGTCAACCCGAACACCCATCGACCGTTTCTTCTTGGCGGGCGATTGGACACAAACGAGTCTACCTTTTTCCATGGAAAGTGCGGTGCGCTCGGGCGCGCTTGCTGCTGAAGCAGTGCTATCGGATGAAGGCCAATCCGCGAACTTAGCGGTCGAACTCCAAATATCCGGTGGGCTGTCCAATGCGCTGGAATGGACAAAGTTCGGGAGCCCGCAGTTTCTCAGGGGATTGGGGCGATAATGAAACCCTATGTTTTTCGTTCCGTTTGGTGTCTTCGTGCCCCCGTGGATGTGGTTTGGGACGCCATTACGGATTCGTTGCATTGGCCAGAGTGGTGGCGAGGTGTGCGGCGTGTCGAGGAAATCGAAGCGGAACGCCCTGGTGGGCTCGGCCATCTAAGGCGCTATGAATGGCGAAGCCTTTTGCCCTACAGCCTTTTGATGGATATTCGCAGTACGGAGACGCTCTATCCAGAGACCATAAAGGGCACCATTGAAGGGGCGCTCCAGGGCACAGGGTTTTGGCATCTTCATCAGGATGGCGACATCTGCACAGTGCAGTACGACATGACCGTGGTCACTACAAAGTGGTGGATGAAACTCACTGCACCATACGCGCGTCCGCTTTATCGTTGGAATCACCACCAGATCATGCGTTGGGGAGCTGAGGGCTTGGCCGCCAGGTTGAATGCGGAACTTCTTAGTTGCGACGAGCAAGATTGACGGGCCCAACTAAATGACCGAACGCCTCATCGAGAGTATCGTCCAGAATCCCCTCCGCGTAGGAGCGGTGCTGCTTCTGCTTACGCTGGGCATCGGTCACAGAGCCGCGTTCTTAGTGCAGGATAACTCGCCGGAAACCTTCTATGCGGTAGACGAGGGGGCCGAGAAAACCTATCGCGCGCTTGTCCGCACGTTTGAAAGTGACGAAATTGTGCTCGTTTCCTTGGTGGGAGCCAAGGTCAACGCCAAGGACTTGAAAGCCGTCGATAGGCTGGCGAAATCGATATCGAAAATCGACGGCATCAAGGGCGTCATTTCTCCGGCCGACGTTTTCCGACATTTGGAAAAGGCGAACGACGCGCAAATCGTCAAACGCGTGTCATCCGAACTGGAAACCATTTCCCTTTATCGCGAACTGGGGCTCTACCGCAAAGACACGCCGGCGCTTTCCGTTATGGCATCTATCGTCGGTCGTGGGCCCGAAGCACGGCCCGCAATTACGGCGGCCTTGGACGCGCTGAGCGGGCGATTCAAGGCGGACGGGTATCAGCTGCAAATCGTCGGCCTCACCGCGGCGCATGCCGCCATCGATGGTGAAACCAAGCGTGCAACCACAGTATTCATGCCGCTTGTGGTGCTCATCGTGGGGTTCGTGGGCTTTATCATCTTTCGCTCGTTGAAGGCCGTTTTGGCCATGCTCATCCCTGTTAGCGCGTCTGTGATAGTCGGTGCGGGCGTATTGGAATTGATGGGCGAATCGATGAATCTGGTAACAGCCGTGATGCCGCCCCTCGTCTTGGCCATCGGCTTTGCAGGTGCGATCCATCTGGTTTCCCACTATGGCAATTGTTCTATTGAAGGCGGCTGCGGCGTAGATTGTGTGCGTAGAACTCTGCGAGACAAATTCGCCCCCACAGCGTTCGCCTTTGCCACCACAGCCATCGGTTTTGCCTCACTATCGATCAGCGAAGTTCGGTCGGTCTCGATTCTCGGCATTGCCTCCGCAACATCGCTCATCGCGTCTTTGTTCATGGTAACCCTCGGCACGCCGACGATGCTGCTGCTCATGAAGCCGAATGTGCACGCGCCGGAACACCGTCATCAGATAATGCAGCGGTTGGCGCTCTTTTCGGTTCGTCACCGTTGGCCCATTCTCGGGCTGGCCGCCGTGCTAGCTGTTCCAGCTGTGTTGGGCATGATGCGCATCGGTACTTCGGTGGATGGCATGGAAATCCTGGGGGACCATGTGCCGGCAAAACAGTCCTTCCGCCAGCTTGAGGCCGAAGGCGTTGGTCTTTATCCAATTGATGTTTGGATCCATCAGCCAGTGGCCAAGGAGCAAGTTCTCGATGTGGCGAGAAAAACCAAACGTCTGGCTACTTTTCTGCGGAAGTTGGCAAAAGGGGATCCGAAGGCTTATCCGAATGTAACCGGAGTCGTTGGTGTACATAGCATAGTAGAACTCTTTAATTTTCGACTAACGGGCGGAACGGGAATCCCCGATGACCCCGTACCTTGGAAGATGCTCCCTGACAAAGATATCAAGCGGGCTGAGGTTGCGCTCAGGCCGTTTTTACACGAAAAGAAGGGCCTACGAATCAGCGTGCTCACCAAGACAACCACGGCCGAGGCCGCGAGTGCATTCGCTGAAAAGATTCGTACTGCGGTACGTGCTGAATTTGGTGACGTAAAGGTCGATATTTCCGGTCACTATATGATGCTTATCGGAACACCTGGAAAATTGATGGCGACGCTCTTCGGTAGCTTGGGCTTGACCGTCGGAATCATTACGCTGCTTTTCATCATCGCCTTTCGCTCGTTAAGGTTGGGTTTGGGCGGGATGCTTGTCAATCTCATTCCCGTGGGTTTCATCATTTCTCTTATGGGCTGGGTCGGCGTACCGGCGGATGTGGCCACCGTTATGGTAGGTAGCGTCGCTTTCGGCTTGGCTGTCGATGACACGTTTCATTATCTATATCACCGAAAGAAAAGTGGCAGCATTGTGCGTGCAGCCGGGATCGCCGGACAAGGTATTGTGGCAACCACGTTCATGGTCGCGTCCGGGCTCGCTGTATTGGCGCTTTCAGGTTTCGTTCCGGTGGTCCGTTTCGGTTGGCTAACCGCTCTGGCAGTTCTGGCGGCGTTGGCGGTGGATGCGATGATATTGCCAGCCCTCGTCGGAAAGACGAGTGAACTCGAAGGGCGCTGATGCGGTACTTCGCAATCGTTTCGCGCTGCTAGCCTTTCTTTCGCCCCAGATAGACCGCATGGCGGGGGCCGCCCTTGCCGGGGCGAGTGAGCCGAACATCAAAACCCACCTCAGTAAGTCGTTTCTGAAAACGATCGTCCGACTGTTCGGTCCACGCGGCGAAAACGCCATTCTTCCGTAGCGCTTCATGTGCGCTCTCCAGGGCTCTGCGGCCGTAGAATGGACAATTTGGGTCTGTCCGCGCATCGTGAGTGCCTTGATACAGGTCCAGGATTATGGCGTTATACTTCTGGGCGTCAGGAACCGTGGCGGCCTTTTGGATCAGCAAAGCCACATCTCCAATGACAACATCGACCCTCGGGTCCTCCACTGCAGCGCTCGTCAATCCACGAAGGTGCTCTTTGCACCATGCCACCACCGTTGGGTTGAGTTCCCCTACGCGAACACTCGCATTTTGGGGAAGTGCGTCTAGGGTGGCGCGTAGCGTGTAGCCCATACCCAGGCCACCGATCAGTACCGATAGGTTCTCTTTTGCGGCAAGAAGTTCAACCGCACTTTTGCCCAACGCCAATTCGGTCAAGTTGAGCCGACTGTTCATCAGAACATATTCATTCATGCGAATGATGAAATCGCCAGGCCCACGCTGGAGCAGGACCATCTTGCCTTCGTTGGTCTCTATTTCTTCCAGGGTTTTCCAGGGACGCGCCATGAAGTTCGCTTACGCAATTTCAAGGGGTTTGGCTACCTGTTTTCGCTGCCGTTTCAGCCGATATGGGCAACGGGCCCCCAGTTGCCCGCTCCTGGGCCCTGGGTTAATATGTCGTCTCGGAGGAAATCTCATGCATAGAGTCGTCCCGTTCTTGGTGGCCATTGGTGTGTCTTGCGCGTTGGCCGGGTGTTCAGATTCTGGCGGCCCTAGCGTTACGGCGGATGCCGGGCCTGCGGTAGATGGTGGGAAAAGCGCGGACGGAATACTGCCAGACGATGGATCCAGCGTCGATGGGGAGGCCCCTTCCGAGGCACCCATGATCGATGAGGCCTATGTCATCACTGAAGATGCCTTCGAGACGTCTTGCCCCGAGGGGAGCCCGCCCACGGGTGGGGTTGGTGGCGGTACTGATATGTACAAAGTCAGCGTCGACATCACGTCGCATCCCGACGCCGTATGCAACGATGGCACGCCGCCGGTCATGTTCATTCGGGCATCCACGGGCGGGACGGAAACCAACAAATGGCTGTTTCATATCCAAGGTGGGGGCGGTTGTAGTGGTGAATACCAGAACTGCCTCGACCGATGGTGCGGCAATGCCGGATATCACGCGGGCAAGATGAGTTCGAAATGGACGCCCGATTCCATGTCAGGCAAAGGTATCATGGAGCGCAGCAACGAGAATACCTTCGCGAACGCCAATATCGTCTACATGTATTATTGTAGTTCAGATGCCTGGGGTGGCCAAACGAGCGACTATGTTGCTGTCAATCCGGACGACGCAACGCAGTCATATAAGATCCACTTCCGTGGCCATAGCATCGCTGAGGCGATGGTCGCGCAACTGTTGGCCGGAACCGTAACCTCCGATGGTGGTGATGTAACCGTGCCGTCACTCGCGGATGCCACCGAAGTTATCATTACGGGAACGTCCGGCGGTTCTCAAGGCGTACTCAACACGCTCGATTGGATGGTAAGCCAACTCAACCCCTCGACAAAGGCGTATGGCGTTTTTGACGCCTCCAATATGCCGTTACCCGAAGATATCGGGGACGCTGAGACGAAAGAAGGAATTCTAAAGCAGCTCAAGGCTGCGTGGGAACGGAATAAGGACCTGTCGGCGGATAAGGCGGATTTTATCGATCAGTCATGCCTTCCCTCGAATCCCGCTGAGCCTTGGCTCTGCTACAATCAGTCGTACCTCAGACTAAACCACGTCACGACGCCCTTTTTTCAGCGGCTCGACTTGGCCGATCCGAAAATTGCCGAGAAGCACTTGGGGGCAAAGCTGATGGTCAATCCGACACTGATCGATGGGCTTTCAAAGGTGGAACTTGGGGCCATGAAGGATAAGATGACCGAGGATGCCGGAAACTGGTCGCGCACCAGTCTGATGAGATTCAAGGACGTCGATAAGAACGCTACCGAGAAATCTCAATACACGAAACAGCCAGGGGTCTTTGCCCAATACTGTGGACAGCACGTTGGGTTAACCAACGATAAAGGGTGGTTTTCGGTCTATACGATGGAAGATAGCGCGGGGGATAAACTAACGTTCCACGACGCTTTGCGAAAATGGGTCGACGGGGCAAAGGTTGGCCTCATCGATACGGTACCATCGACGCTCGCCGTATGTGGCAAGACCGATGGAGCGTCGGATTAAGGCGTTGACTCTCTACGACGGGCCCGCTTTTCGGTAAACGTGATGCTCTCACTTATCAGAAAACTAGCACCCGACCGCCACGCTGTTCTAGACGATTGGCGTGTCAAGGCGAAGGAATTCGCTGATCATCATCTTCGCCCACGCGCGCTAGAAATAGACAAACGCTGCAAGGCGGATCCAACATACATTGACTGGGATCTTCTGAAGGCTGCCGCGCCCTACGGCTTCCTTTCAACCTTGGTGCCCAAGGGCATGGGTGGGGCCGGTGAAGGCTGCACGGCTTTGGCGTTGGTGATGGAGGAACTCTGTGTCGCCTGCCCGGGGATCGCGAATATCTTCGGAGCCCATGGTCTCGGTGTATCGGCCATCCTCTTGGGCTTTGACGTCTACCACTACGATCGCGTGCTCAAGGAAATGGCGGAGGCAGAAAGAAAGGGCGCTCCGATTATTTTCGCCGCTGCGATTACAGAGCCCTTGGCGGGTTCTGACGTGGAGGATGCCGAATTTCTGCGAACCGCCCGGCTGATTACCGAGGCTACGCCGGTACCCGGTGGCTATCGCTTGAATGGTCGTAAGGTTTTCATCAGCAATGGCTCGGTCGCCGAGATTACGGCTGTCGTCGCTCCCACCGACAAGCGTCGACCCGTGGAAACCCAAAGCGCCTTTGTGGTGCGAAAGGGGACGCCCGGATTCAGCGTGGGCCGGGTTGAAGAAAAGATGGGTATGAAAGCGTGCCCAGCAGCTGAATTGATTTTCGAGGATTGCTTCATTCCCAAAGAGAATATCATCGGACAGGAAGGGCAGGGCGTTCGTTTGACCGAGTTGGTGTTGGGAGGTTCGCGGGCGCCGGTGGGCGCTGTTGCGACGGGTATCGCTCGTGGTGCGCTCGAACGCACCATCGAATTCGCGAAGAATAAGAAATTGGGCGGAAAGCGATTGCTCGACCAGCAATGGGTTCAGATCAAACTCGCCGAGATGGGACGCAAGATACAACTCGCGCGGCAGGCCTATCTGGTATCGGCGCTGACGTTTGACCTCTTTGGAGCGCCCAAGCTAATGCAGAATCCGGCGGCGCGACTCCTTCTCGATGTTATGCCCGCTCCGCTGCGAACGAACGCGATGGCCAATGGCGTGATTAGGTCTGATACCACGCAGTCGATGATGGCGAGCGTGCTGGACCGGCTCCTGGACGAAAAAGATGCTCGACGCATTCAACGCCACGCCTCCATGGCCAAGGTGTCGGGGGGCGATACAGCAGTCGAAGTGACATACGAGGCATTGCAAATCGTGGGGCTCGAAGGCTCGCTGCAACGCTATGAACTTGAAAAACTCTATCGAGACGCAAAGCTAACGCAAATCTACGAAGGAACAAACCAACTCAATCGGCATAATATCTATAGCAACGGTTTTCTAGAAGAAGGTATGGGGCACCAGGGATAGTAGATGACGTCGGCCCAGGAACAAAGAGAGCAGGTGCGCGATATGGCCACGCGGTTCGCGCAGCAACATATCGCCCCGCTGGTTGACCCACCAGGGGCCGATGGCGACGCCTCAAAGAAGGCCGTCTTTGAGGCCGGTCTCGAAACGGGTTTCGATCGAATCGCTCTCTCTGAAGATGCGGGCGGTTTCGGCTTCGGCATGCCTGAGCTATGTACCCTGGTCGAATCTTTGGCCGAGACGTCCGCCAGCTACGCGATGCTCTTCGGTGTAGAAGCGGCTGCTCGCTCGGCGTTGGCAAACCACCTGCCCGCAGCCGGCGAAGGACGCGGGCTCCCCTTGGGCCTTGCTATTGGTGAACCCGTTTCCAAGTGTGACTTTGATCACACAACGTTTGTATTCAATGCTGTTTCCGGGGGCGACGTGCTGCGGCTGAGTAAGGATGGTGACGGTGCGGCTGTAGTGACTCTGCTGAACCTTGCGGAACTCATTCGGCCCATCGTTTGGGAAAAGTCCTTGGGGCTAGAATTGCTCTCTTTCGGCCATTTGGAAGTTCTGGAGCACTCCCCGGTTGCGGCATCGAAAGTGATTGCGACCGGACAGCAAGCAATCGAACTCTACGGCTCTCTGCTTGCACGTCTCTCGCTCGTTAGTGCGGCATGTGCTGCGGGGCTGGAAAACATGGCCTATCGCAAGGCGTTGGCCTATGCATCTGAACGCTACCAAGGGGGCAAAGAGATCATAGACCATACGCACTTACGCACTGTTCTCGGGGCGATGGCGGCGAATTGTACGGTGGGCTCGTCGGTCGTTTTGGGAGCTGCCGCAGACCTTTCTCTCCGCCACGCTCTTGCCGCGAAAATCTCTGTTACCGAATCCTGCGTGCGGGTTTGTACTGATGCTGTTCAGATTCTCGGTGGATACGGTTATATGAAGGACTATGGCTTGGAAGAAAAAATGCGCGATGCTGCCATGTTGGCGCTCTTCCCCTTGTCCAATTCAAGAGCCGAGCTGCTGATTGCTGCGGCGGACCGAGATAGTTTCTCGTAACGCGATTCCAAGTTGCAGTGGTACGGGGAGAAAGCGCCCTGGGGAGTAGGCTCGCTTGATTTGGCGGCCTAGTTGTCCCACAATGCTGGAAAGAAAAAGGTGGTGGTCGTGATTCGTTCTAAGCTTTCGTACTTTCTCTGTTATCTCGTAATGGTTTCAACCGTCTTCTTGGGTTGCAACACGACCTATACGACGCTTTCTCAGAAGAACCTCGTTTCGCGTTTTGAGGTGACGAGCGATCCGCCAGGAACGCAGATCATGATCAACGGCAAAGACAAGGGGACAACGCCTCGGGTTGTCGAAATGCCTTACAAGCAGCGTAAGGTCCACGTCGTGCCTGCGGACAAAAAGCATGGTTGGATTTGGCTCACGACGGGCATCATCGGTTTGGTGGCCGGAACCGCGCTTACAATCGTCTCTGTCGCATATTGGCCCACGTCGGTGAATACCTCTTCGGATGTCGCCACGTCCGGAGCTGCCCAAATCGGAGCTAGCTTCGGCATAAGTTCTGCGCTTTACGGGCTAGGTGCCACGATC
>Ga0257122_1001856_pt1 | contig 14011 bp, 17 predicted proteins | sample SI106_120metaG_FD_190146 | JGI IMG/M metagenome (GOLD analysis project Ga0257122, IMG submission 190146) | Marine microbial communities from Saanich Inlet, British Columbia, Canada - SI106_120 | ecosystem: Environmental > Aquatic > Marine > Inlet | place: Canada: British Columbia | collected... | reverse complement strand
GAAAATACGTGTGAGAGACAAGAAGTACCGCAAAAACAACCGGGAGAAGTTCAATGCATCGCAAAGGAAGAGGCAAAAACGCCCGGAATACAAGAAACGAGTCAATGCACGGCAAAAGGAACGTTACCATTCTGATCCACAGTACAGACTTAAAAAGCTTTTACGTGGTCGCTTAAGGGATGCACTCAAAGGCAAGCTCAAGAGTGCGAGTACCATGAAGTTAGTGGGCTGTAGCATTCCCCATGTTATGCACCATCTCGAAAAGCAGTTCCTTCCCGGAATGACATGGGAGAACCAAGGGAAATGGCACGTCGATCACATGATGCCCTGTGCCTCCTTTGACTTAATGGATCCCGAACAGCAAAGGCGATGTTTTCATTACACCAACCTCCAGCCATTATGGGGTAAGGAGAACATGAGTAAAAGCGATAAAGTTATCTACAATCGTGTATGGAATGGGTTTAGATGGGTACATAATGATTAAATAAAGTATAGTTTAGTTTATTTCAATAGGGGTGTAGCGTCCGCCCTTATCGTCCAAGGAGCATGTCAGTCGATTCGCCTGTTCCATGTTGGAGATGTCAGCCGATGTAGCTTCAGAACGTGGAATTAACTTCCAATATTGCAACGTCACGCCAGCGGGTGTTATCTTTCTGTCGAACCGATATGCATGCCCCTTTCGAAATTGGCGTTTGACTCGTCTTAGTACTCGTCTTCTCGATTTCTTTTTCGCCCTCACCATATCCGTCCTCAACTTCTCTACAGTGATTTCACGCTTTCTCTTGCCGTGCGTCTTGACTTCAGCGAAGGTGCGGCGACAGGTAGGACATGTATCGGTTTTTAACGCCCATGTTTCCAAGCAGCCCACACAATATGGATGCTCACAGACCTCAGTGGTGGCTTTTCGCTTTGTCGGGCCTAGGTCCTCGAAACAAATACCGCATTGTTCAGCAGATTCCATTGTGATTTTGTAGTAGTATTTGCTTTATTTGTGTTTCATTTGCTTTTATATTATTTAATAGTTATTTAGTTTCCATGTTTCCAATTTCCCGGGAGGACCAGAACCTTTTGCGTTCAAGATGGAGGATGAATAATTTTTTTAAAGGGGACCAGATGGCCCGATGGACCATGATTTAAATTAACATGAGCATAGCTTTATTGATTTTTGGTAAAAAATAACATAAGAATAGCAAGGCCATGGGCCAGTTTTTTAATCATTATTTGAATTAACATAGAGACAGCATCGAAACAATAAATCTTATTTTTTTGAATCAATAAATAATTCTATTGGGATTGTGGTTGGTTGACACTTACATTACTCGCACGAGTTTTAGTACAATTGGGAATTCCATTTACGAAAAAGAAATAAGAATGAATACATTAAACAAACAAACTAACAAACAAACTAACAAAACTCCATTTACTAACCAAAAAACAACTCTGACTCGTCATGTTTATCAATTGTATCGTAGATTATCTCGTTGACAGCGCGATCCAAGAAGCTGAAGTACGGGATTGGGAACGATTTACTGAGCCGCACCCAATGGCTCTTGCACTAGCAGAACTTCATCCCGATTACAACGAGTACATGGGCTCACGACTCGGCTGGAAGAAGAACTGTGGAACGAGCACATCACAACCTATGTTCATAGAATCACCGAACTTGGCCTATTCTCCATTGAAACGCAAAAGGGACGAAGAAGATGAGTACGAAGTTACTTTGAAGATAAGGGCGCCGAAACACACGAAACTTTGCAATGTGGACGTCGAAATTGATAACAATAAGGCGTGGTTCTCTTCTGGCCACAATTATCCCATGTCGCCCTACATGTACACTAAGACTGTGCTGTGTTCCGGACGTAGTTGTGGTGGGTGTCTTCAAAATGACTGTTAATACCATACATATACTTTTCAAATTATATTCAAATTTCCTCTAATGCTACATTCCCTTATCTTCTTTAATAAGACTCTTAATTCCTGCAACTAAAAGTAAAACCGACACCGCATTAGCTTCAAAAAAATACACACTGCCTAAGATCAAGCCCTACAAAACTTATAAGTTGTGGTGAGCTCCGAACCTCTAGTCATTTCTTTGTAAACAAAATTCCCTTTTTTAATTAAAATCACTATGGAATTACGATCCGACGTAGAAGACTTTACTCCATTAATCCTCAAGGGTCTATGGGTTCGCGACGAAGTGCTCCGACCAGATCCAACCTGTAGGAAGCGCTTGCAAACGACGAAGACCATCGAAGGCTACTGGGATGGGATGAACTTACGGGTCATAATGAATGGCCGCCCGGCGAAGAAGTACGTTTCCCATCTCCAAATCAACTTCGACGAGTATTACTTGAGCTGGGATTACAAGAACTGTTGCGATCCTCTGTACAAGAACAGGGCAACATTCCCAATGGACGGAAGCGAGATAGTGCCATACACAACTCCGGGTATGGTAGCGTACGGTGAATGCGATTGTGTATACTGTAGTATGTAATTAAAGTAAAGAATTACTTAGTAGTATGAGTTTTATACCTCTTTCCATACTGTTCTTTTCTCATGGCGAGATGACCAGTTAAGCCTTCCGCTTCCTTATTAATGCGGTGATTATTGTGTGTTAAGCAGGCGCCATTAGCCTTTGCGTACTGCTCCAGATCTTCTCGATTGGCAAGACCGTGGGTAGTAGGATGGTGTGCTACCATTTGCGCCAGTCTTCTGTACTTCTTTGTTGGAGACTTAAGGTAGAGTGTGCCCTGCCAACACTGGTGATTTACCTTTGATTTTGTCTGGTCGCGATGGAGCCAATTGTCGTTCGAACCAGTAGCCATTGCGACAGCAGACGCGTCGAGCGAGCAGTACATAGCGTGTTGGGGGCAGTCGTACAGTATGCTGAACAGGCGCTTAATAGCTGGTATTTCGCGGCAGGCATTAGCGAATGGAGTATGGCAAAAGCCATAAAATTGTTGGAGACCCTTGGTCTTGTATGGCGGTAGGTGATCGGCGTTTATCTTGTTGATATCCGGGCAGGTAGGTGATTCTGGATCGATAATCTCCTTGTTTACCAGCTGAACGGACTGTCGATAGAGCGTGATCAGGCGATTGTACTCTTCCAAAGAGAGATCGAGCTCAACAACACAGAATCCATGCTCGTGGGCGTATTCCGATGCTGCTTCCATGTCAGAGACGAAATGGCCCTTTGTAGTCAGCTGTGGGGAAAAGCCGCGTTTTCGCTTCTTAAGCTTATCGTTCCATGTTCCATTGCAATGGGGTAGAGCAGAGTTCCAGACGACGAAGGTAGCGTTGATTTTTGGATCAAAAGGGCGATGATCGATGAGCACGGCATTCTCAACGTACTCCTTGTTGTGCATGGGACTACGATCCCAATTGACGGCTTCACACTCCTCAGGTGGCTTGAGGTTTTCATGACCGTGGGCGCCGATAACAACGACCAGCGATTTAATAATGGTAGCCCAAAGGGCGTTAGGGTACACCTGCATGACGAGTCAGAGTTGATTTTAACTTTGTTTTGTATATAAACTGTTATGTTTTTTAATAAATGAAATATTCTTTAATTACATCCTCGCATCTTCCCTAACTTTTGCCAACAAGATGGTCCAGCCGGAATCCCGGGCAGTAGCGGAGCGCTACGTGGGCTTTAATCATACCGGGTGTGTTCATAGGTGCCATATGCTTAGGCGTATGTTGTAGAGATACCAATTAAATGACCTCCACCTAAATAATCACGCACCGATCCTGTTCGGGGATGGACCGATGGACCATAAAAATTTTTAGGGATGGACCGATGGACCATAGAGACCATAAGACCAACAGACCATAAGACCGCGGATCATAAAAGAAAATATGGGGTACTACAGTAATTCACCATAATTTCTTAATGGATTCATTTTTTTATATCACGCACAATTTTCTTTATTATTATTATAAATATTCTATCATACTACACTACATCCTGTCGCACAGCTCATCGGTTGGGACAAAAAGAAGTTGAGATTTGTCCCAAAGATTACCAGATAGAATTAAAACATAAAAATTACACGCAAACATTGCAATTATAAAGATAAAAACAACTATCAAAATGGTACGTACCACGTTATCTGCAAATTCATCAAATTTCCTCAACATCAAAGTTCTCACCGGGGGGCGGGCCAATGGGAAGGACTACACATTACCTGAGGGGTACCGCCCCTACCATCCTTTTCTGAGGTTGAAGGCTGCCCAGAAGCTGACACAGATGATAGAGAAGGACAAGCCGAAGCCAAAATCAACTACGTGCGCTGTATGCAAGCAGGTCTTCGACAAAGAAGGGCACCTTGTTCGTGTGTGCCAAGAGTGCAACCGCGACGCCCACCGCACGGACTCTGGTACTGTCACTGCTGCTACACGACTACCGAAGTACGGCGGCGTAAGGGAGCGCACCCATCCGCTGAAGAAGGGACAATGGCACGGATTGAAGTCTAGATCACCGGCCAAAGAGAACAAGAAGAAGTCCCATGAGAAGATGGTGGCTGCTGTTCAAAACGGAAGAGTCAACACAGCCGACGAGTGGCACTTTCAGCTACAGAACAAGCGGTTCTTCGTTAAGCTGACAGAGGACGGGTTCATTCAAGTCACGGGCTTCGCGGTGAAAACCTATCGAAAACGGCCTGTTGGGACGCCCGCCTACGACGCCATGCTCATGAACGAGCTCAAAACAAGGCACGGAGAACACTTCAAGTTTGGATCGGCCAACAAAATTGGCTGCTTTATCTCCAGCTACCACGCCTTTAAAAAAACGAGAAATCCCAACGTATGGAAGCGGTACAACAAGAGCAGAGCAGCGGAACGAATTCGAAACAATCACGGGCAAAACCTAAGGGAGCTCGTAGAGTCGGTCGAAGTCTAACTAGTTCCCTGAAAGGGATAAGACATTACTTATTTTAAGGCACATATATAGTATAAGATAGCATTAAACATTTAGATATTATAATTTAGGTATAATGTACTATGCTTAGACGACGACATCATACGTTGAGATTGGCATGGGATCATACCTAGGCTCAGGGGTCAAGGCCAAGGGTTCGTTTGGGTCGAAGTCAAACTCGTCGTCAACTTCATAGTAGGCGTCTAAATCACTGACGTACATGGGATCAGCAGCCATGAGGGCCTCGTGCGCCTCTTTATCCGTGAGTGGGTTGAGGTGTACCATGTCGTAGTGGGCGAACATGATATCGTTCAGCTTCTCTTGAACTTTCAGGACGTCGGCGCAAATTTTCTTCACGTCGAAGCACATGGTGAGCTCACTGCCGTAATCGTTGGGGTCTTCGGAGAGCTCAGTGATTTCTTCAAAGCAATCGAACAATTGGAACCATCCCAAGCGCAAGGCAATGGTGGTGTAAACCATAACAAGCTCCGTACAGAAGAAGGAGGTCGTAGGTACGTTGATGTACTCCTCTCCGCTGTGGAGCATAACCTTGGTCCAGTACTTCAGTGCGTTGGATGCGTGCTTCATCACAATGTGATTGTGTAGTGTTGTAGGTGTTGTGAGTGATTTTAGTTTGATTATGTAAGTATTTTGAGATGTGTAAGTATTTTGATGTATCTCCGAGTTGTTTGATATTTGTAAAACGGTTAACGACACGTAAGCTGGGTTACTACTCGTTAACCGTTTTACTTTTATTTATATATATATAATATACCATCACAGCCCATCAGGCCATATGGACCAACGACCAACGGATGGGCGGTATTCGTATTTAAAAATGTTTTCAAATGACCTCCGCCCTATGGTATTCGTATTTAAAAATGTTTTCAAATGACCTCCACCATGACCTCCACCTGAAAAAATTTTTGTTCACTCACGCACCCGCTCCCATTCTTCCTCAGAATATTTTTATCATCCGATCACACCGTCACACACCCTATGGTTACTCAGGACTGACTTGTCGCCATCCACTCGCACGGTCGTGACATACCAAATTAATAAAAACAATTAAACATTACATTTAGAATAATAAAAACTAACTCAAAACATTCTAAAAGCAAATACAAATCAAATACAACACTCTATACATTAACATGTCAACCACATTGAAACGATCGGTCAGCGAGTTGCTCGACCCCAACCCACCCCAAGTCGCTCTCGACCTCCGCAACCAACCGGATGCTAAGCGTGCCCGCACCATGGATCCCAATGATATCATCGACCTGTGCCACTCCCAGTCTGTTGAACTGGAAACGCCATTGCCTTCCCCGACGTTGAAATCAACTATTGCACCCGCGACTCCCGAACGCAAAGCAAGCGAACCGAAATGTCCGTCCGCGCCGAGCAAGGATCACAAGGATCACAAACAAATCGATTGGGACGAGTTTGCTAAGACTCATACACCCGCGGAAGTCTTAAAGGCGTACAGCGAGCGCTACACCATGGTAGACCACGTGCTGGAGACCAAGAATGTTGGCAACGACGTTGTAGTCACCGGTGTAAAGGAAGTGATTCCTGTGCCTATGATTCCATTTACACAAGTGGACGAGCCAGTGGAAGATGACGAGGATGAGCTCATGACTCAACCATTCGAACAAACTCAGCCTGAAGAGACTCAAGTTGAAGCCACTCGGCCTCAGATTGAAGCAACTCAGCCACTTGAAACTCAATCCACTGCTACTCAAGTTGAAGAGACTGTCCCATTCGACGATCCTGAGCCGATTATCACCGCCGAACAACAGGTCGAGACCACACAACAACTGGAGACCATTCCCGAAGAGGACGACGATGGTTTGGTTGATCAGCACGCCGAAAGCATGGCAGAAGAACGAAGCCAAACGGCATGGATTACAGGCTCGTTCAACCAAGCCGTTAAAAGGGGCGCAGACTGGTATTTTCGCTTCGAAACGATGGACCGTAAAATGACCCAATTCACTGAAGGTGGTCACTGGAATGGTTTGAGCAGCCGTGGACTGGAGGACAGGGAAGTGTTCATGAATTCGCTTCGCGAACAGTTCCTCACCATTCCAATCGCCAAAGAACATGGGATCACCATGGCGCACTTCGAGGATGAATCCGTCCGTATTGTTGGCTGGGCGATTTCAGACTCCATGATCAACTTCTAAGCGTTTAACGTTCTTTCCATTTTGATCAGCTAATCTAAGGTAAATACTTTACGTGTAATGCTATCAATATATACATAAACTCATTATGTTTAAAATACCTTATTATTTTGTTACGAATATAGTCTTAATGTACTCCACTTACAAACGGTATATAGCGCGCTTCCCATTTTTCCATGCGTCGAGTTCCCACCCCCCGCATTCCTCCACTACTTTGTAATGAGTTTTGAGGACAGACCGTGGCAAGTAGCGGTGCATTTTTTCAATGATCTTTTCACAGTTGAAGCGTATAACGACCTCATCATGCTTTATTTTCATCAAGTCGCGGAAGAGACTCCCACCGGGGATGGTCTTCCCGTCCTTGTTTTTCATGGTAACGTACCCTCTCTTCAACGCTGGAAGGAGTTTATTGTACAGAAAATCACCGTTATTGGTGCAACACTGACTGAATTTTCCTTCGTAAAACACTCCGTCTTCCATGCGTTCACCCGGGCAGTTGTCGTTACACCATTCATCGTAGAAGAACTTCCATACGGCCAGCTTTGCCATCTTCTTTTGCAAGACCTTCTTCTTCCGCGTCTTCTCGCAGCCGGCTTGTATGGCACGTCCTCTTTGTCTTGGTACACTGTGTTTCGGCATCGTAGTTGATTTTAGATTGGTATTGGCTTTGTTATAGTTTGGTTTACTTTACTTTTATTATGTAATTAATTTACTTTTATTACTTTTTGTATTATGTTATCGAGAACGGTCTTTACTTGCCAGCTTATCCCATTGGATTTATTCCGTCGTTTTCGCTTGTACGCTAATGTGTGATCGGCGTTAGCTCTTTTTCTTTTTCCTGTTGGTTTCGGTAATTGTGGTGGCGTAGGTGGTGGTCCCATTGGTGCTGGTAAATCCGGTATTGTGTTCGTTATGCCTTCTAAACCTATCATAGTTATACTCTCCGAGCGGTCTATTTGTTTCAATGTTATAGTAACCTCACGCTTTGCTAGTATTACCTTTATGGTGGCTTCCTTCTCGAGTTCCATTCTCAAATCCTTCATGGCGTTGAGGAAGATAATGGGATATTGTTCATTGAAGGCGTAGCCTACGTCCTCCTTGAAGTCCTGTGCGTCCATTATGTGTCTATATAAATCGCCCGCATTGGTAATTAGCACAAGGTGTAGTTCCTTCCCTTTGAGGAATACAATAAGCTTCCCGAGAGCTACAGAATAAAGGACCGGCAAGTACGTTTCTAAGTTATTCATAGTTGTTAATCTTTCTTATTAAGCTATATTTATCCATCTGAAGCCATTCCATTCGCGATTGTATATTATTTTATCGCTTTTGCTCATGTTCTCCTTACCCCGCTCAGCTGCACGGGCTGTAGGTTGGTGTAATGGAAACATCGTCTCTGCTGTTCGGGATCGCTCAAGTCAAAGGAGGCACATGGCATCATGTGATCAACGTGCCATGTTCCATGGTTCTTCCATGTCATTCCGGGCTGGAATTGCGTGGCCAGATGGTCCTTTGCATGCTTTTGGGAACAGCCCAATAATGACATGGTACTAGCACTCTTACTTTTGCCTTTGAGTGCTTTCAGTAAGCGACAGCGTAAATTTTTTGCAAGTCGGTACAATGGATCGGTCTTCATACGTTCTCTGTGACGTGCATTTTTTCGTTTCTTGTATTCCGGGCGTTGGCTGCTCTTCCTGTCAGATGCACGTATTTTCTCACGGTTGTTTTGGCACCACTTCCTTGCTGTTGCATTTTCTTTCTTTCGGTTGTTTTGTCTTATTTTCTTCCTACACACTTTGCATCGGGATTGGAGTCCATCATGTGATGCGGATCGCTTACCAAACTCCGTGAGCTGTTTGGTTTGTTTGCATTTGGTACAGGTCTTCATTTTGATTACTATTCTGGCTTTAAATACTTCCATTTGTTTTCAAAATGGTTTTGAATAGTTTTCAAATCCCATACATCGGTAGTGGAGGTCCTCCGCATAGTCTTCTACCATTGTATAGCTATAGTCCATGAACCATCCGGAACAACCACACAGCAGGGACCATCGGGCCATCCGACCAACCGACCAACCGACCAACCGACCAACCGACCAACCGACCATCTGGTCCTAGTATTACTATATCATACTTACCATATCAAGCTCGACCATAATTTTGTATGGTAAATTAATGCTCTAGTTAAATAATAACAATCAAACCATAAAAAGTATATGTAAAGAAACTACAAAACGAACTACAAATCACTATTAATCATGCAAGCTACAACCGCACTAGTTGCTAAGATCTGGAAACAGAAGGGCTACCTAGAGGACACTGACGAGCGTATGAGTAAGGCCATGCTCTTTCGTCTCGCTAAGGAAGATGAACTTGAAGACGCCATTGCACAGGGCTTTCTACTCATCGATCCTGACTCACATCGAGAGTATGTGACCTTTCCTGTCGTTAAATCACTCCCAGATGAAGCCATGCTGGACACCGAACTGAACTTGCCCAAGCTCTGTAAAGCCATCTTGGACCTTGATTGTTTTGAACACGAAGAGTTTATCAAACACGCATACGATCTTCAAAACTACGAAGACAAGTACAACTCGCACTGGGATTTCCCAGTGATTGAGTCTAACAAAGAGAATAAGATACCAGCCGGGCCGGAGGAGATGAAGCAGCTTTTCGATCAGTGCTTTACGATATTGAAGACGATGAATTTTAACAACAATTTCTTCGGTATTGACAAGCGTCGCTCACTCACCAAGATGGCAACGAAACTTGAGATCTTCAAAGACCACAGGCCTTCCATCGGCAACTCCATTCGTGTACGCATTGATGTGGCTAAGCTCCAAACCATTGGCAAAGCCTGTGAACGTCATGACAGTGTTGAAACGATCGCCCTTAACGATGAACTCAGTGAATTAGAGTCGGATACGGATACGGACGAAGAGGAAGAATGGGCGACGTCCCCCACCGGTCCATTATGGCATAATGAAGGCAAACACCGCGCTGGAAACCGCTGTTCCGCATGCGATGTTCATTGTGGAATGGCTGAGACGTGTGAGCGATGCATGCAAGGCCCTGAAACGCTCACTCTCAGTGATTACGACTCTAATTCGGAAACAGATACCGACGAGGACGAACTCATGCCAAATCAAGAACATAACGAACTGTACCATCGGCCATTGAAACGAATGAGGGTCTAAGCGTTTAACGTTCTTTTCTTATCAAACAGTTTATCTAAGGTAATTACTTCAAGTACAATACTATTATTATGTATATAAAATCATTAATCTTAATATTCCTTAATAATTTACTATTATTATAGTATCGACGTGGTTTACTTGATCGCTCTACGGCACATTGCGCATTTTGGGCTTACTTGAGTCTTCAGATGCTCAAGACACTTCTTACAGTACTTGTGACCGCACCCTGTAATTGCCAGTTGTCCAGTTGGTATCTCTTCTAGGCAAATAGGGCACTCGAGCTGCTTTTTAAGTTCATTGACCATTCCTTCAATCTCTGTAGCGAGATGCTGTGGAATGTTCTCAACCCCTTCCCCGGGGCGCGCAACCAAAAGGTTAAGACTTCGGGCAGTCTGTAGCATGTTCATAAGCGTGTGATGGTGGTCATTGCACTCGCCAAAGTATTTTCCCCATGCGTACTTACGAGCACGTTCTTTGCGGTCGATAATCCGTTGCGCGATAACAGGGATGGGAACTCGGTTGGTTCGTGGCATAGTTGTTTTTAGATTGCTTTTAGAATATTTTTAGGTTAGTTTTACTAAGTTATTACTGTGCGTGTTTGTTTTCCACACCATCCGCATAAAACATATTATAGCTTTTGCACCGATCATGTTCGGTTACATAAAATGTAAAACCATCCTTTTTAGCGGGCTCCAGAGGAGTAAATACGGGGAGTTCTGTCCATTTCTATTGGATACACTTCCATAATTTATACAAAAAAATGACCTCCACTACACATTTTTCCTTTGTGTACAAGATTACATCGACTGGAGTCGAACCAGCTGCGCGCTCTGCCGCTACGATGTATGAAGAGAAAGCGAACACTGTAAGAGGGTGGGATAGGAGTGGGGTTTTTGGGCGTTTACCATTACCATGTATATAAAATCATTAATCTTAATGTTCCTTAATATATATCTATTGTTTATCCGGCCGCCGCTCATAGGATTACAACGATTAACACTACCAAACAAAAGCTGCCAATGATCCAGTCCATTCTAGAATCTGCCTTCTTCCTCTGATCTTGTGTCCTCTACTGGTTTAAAATTTCTTCTTTGTTTTCTGCCACCGAGAATTCTTCCGGGTCTTCTTCCAGCGATCATCTTTTACAGTCTACCTACGCTACTTATATACAAAAATTACATCGACTGGGGTCGAACCACACATTATGTACACATAATTGCTCTACCGTGGTACGTACTGGAATCAAAATTTCAGTTATCAAACCATACCTTGCTTTAAAACCTCTCCTTACTATACCCCATTCTCCTTACCGATATCTAATTATTTCAAGCTCTTACACATTGTGTACTTGTTCGGACAATTCCTTTTCCGCCGTGGGTGCCACCCACCTATTTGTGTACGGTACTACATTCCAAATAATTATGGCTGTATCAACCGGGGAATCAAGAGGAATCTAACCTCTATCGTAACGAGTCAACAGACCATTCCTTCTGATCACGTTTTTACATGGTATCAGCATGTATTTCTTATTATTGTTAAGATTTTTTTTTTGCTGTGAGTGATCGAGGCAGTTTAAAGTCGTACCAAGGACCTTGGACCTCACCGGGGCTTAGTAACTCATAACTCTGAGATATATAGTTTTATTTTTCGTATAAAAGTAAATATTTATATAGCTCTTGACATTTTCAATAATAGTATTGAATGATAATCTTAAATCCACTACTTTACAAACTTAATCTTTAACCTACACATGGGACAGCTGTTGTCCTCTTTTAACCATTTTGTTATGCAATAAATATGAAAGTAGTGTCCACACTTCAATTTAAACCCACATTTGATATCCTCTAAACATATGCAGCAGTTTCCATTGTCCTGATGTAAACAATATATGTTTACCCCTTTGAACATTTACAGTATATCGTTGGCTATATATATGCAAACTGAGAAAATGAGACCGATAATGTTGAAGGCGTTGTCAAATCCGTTGTTCAGCCACAATGGCGGTGAAAACAATAAGATCGTGGTCAATATTAAGTGAATGGAGTTGAGTGTAAACACAGAGAATTTCTCTTGAATATAATATACCAATGCTCCTAAGAAGTAATACTCAAGGGGCAGTGTCAATTCGTAGGAGTTGGTCCATTGGTCCCATGAGCCGGTAAAGCATGACCCCCACCCAAACACCTCGTTTTCCTGACCACAATTTTTGTCATAAATACGTCCTTCTCCGTAAATGATGTGCCATAAATGACTCATGGGTGCTACCACTAGGGCAGTCGCATAGATTAAACTGTAGACAAACCCGTGCTCCTGATGAGCCAAAATGAAAAGTATGAACAATACTAAAAATACTGTGATTGCGATTATCATTTTCTTAAATATATAAGTCTTTAAATACTTTTAAAAGATGATCGGTGATATTTTAATTCAAAGAAGCAAGTACCTCAAACCCCGTTTTTGGACGGTGGTATCTGAAAACGAGGTCGAAGAAAATGGTAAACGAATCCGGTTTCGCCATGTGAACGATAAATTCTACATCAAAGATGAGCAATCGGGTTACAATAACTTTCTGGAAGCACCTTCTAAGAAGGTAGACAAAGGATACGAAGTGAACCTTATCCTAGACCCGAACGACCCCATTGAAGCCAGAGTACTGTCGTCCATCATTGTGGACACACACTGTGTTTAAACTTTGAGTTTACACTTTGCGTACGTGAGGCCAGTACCGAGCTTAGTTTCCAGCTCCTTAAGAGAACCATCCATTAATGCAAGCCGTACAATTAAATAATCGTGTTTACGAATCATATAATTTACTAGATTGCTACTGTCAGTATCCAGACGAGCCACAAGAAAACGTTCCTGAATTTTCCCTCTTAGTTCACTTAACAACTGTACCGACCATGCGGTGTACTCTCGGGCATTCTTGAGCTCTACGTATTCCAAGAGATTGACCATTTCATTCAACAACTTATTGTAGTTAAAATTTGCTTGTCTCGCTTCCTTTTCATATTTGTAAAAATTTGGGTCTCCTATATACCGAATCAGTGTTTTATTATCTAAAGTGTTTTTGAGACAAGCGTTTAAAGAATATAGTTGTTCTACGACTGACATTTAAAAAAAAACTTTTATTGTATATAGTAAAATTAATTTGAATATGGGTAGCCCCATACTTTATCACACTCTCTTAAGTCATCTTCCATAGCCGGTAGCCCAACTAAATTGTGGGATTGTTTAGCCATCGTGTGTGCGTAGAAGTACATCTTGACCTTCTCTTGTGCGTGTATTTCGGACGTATGCAACTCTAAGCCATCTTCATCGGTTATGTACAGCCATTGATTGCGAATACCTACCTGAATGGTGTAAAGTCCGTACAGGTCTTCTATATCCGCCCAGCTACCCTGTGAAAAGGCATCTTCCGTAAAGTTATGTTCTGCGAAATGATCGAACCAAAAGAAATACATCGTGATTTTTACAATGAATTTGCGTACAATAACAATGACCCCTGACGAGTTTTTTGATGGAAAAAGTCTTCTTACAATTGTAGATTTTGGATCAAGGACAGTTAGTTTCAAAACGTACGCCAAACACAGATACACCCATCACGGTATTTCATGTTTCCGCATATTCACTCGAGGGGACTACAGGTTCTGTTCATGTGAGAGCTACAGTATTTGGGCTGAGGCGGAATGGGACCATCTCTTCGACAGTGTTGTTCAA
>Ga0257122_1001854_pt1 | contig 14013 bp, 8 predicted proteins | sample SI106_120metaG_FD_190146 | JGI IMG/M metagenome (GOLD analysis project Ga0257122, IMG submission 190146) | Marine microbial communities from Saanich Inlet, British Columbia, Canada - SI106_120 | ecosystem: Environmental > Aquatic > Marine > Inlet | place: Canada: British Columbia | collected... | reverse complement strand
ACCAGCTACCTGCGATCCCACGGCACTCGCTAAGCATTGTACCCAAGACGCAGACTGCGGCGCGAACGCGCAATGTCTCGGCCTTGGCGAAAATGACGGTATCTGTACTTGCGATTGCAATGAAGATGACCCCGACACCCCCCTTGTTAACGAAGACAATTGTCCCAATCAGTCGGACAATACCTGCATTTCCCTGGAACTCACCTCTGGTGCGACCCAAGGTTTCTGCATGAAAAAATGCTCTCCGGCACTCGGCAAGAACGATTGCGGCGCACCGTTTGCGTGTACGCCACGTTCACTGCAGTTCACCTTCACCTCACCGATTTGTATCAGCCTTGGTTGCAAGACCAACGCAGATTGTCCCGTTCTCACAGAGAAGACCTGCAAAACGGCTGGCAACGACTGTGACGCTGGCGACACCTGTTTGCCTTTGGCAGAAGGTTCAGCCGACGGCATCTGCGCCAAAGACGGTCAGTGCGATACGGCCAGTGGTCTTTGTGCTCCGCACACACTGGGTACCGCAACCGCCAAAGTTGGTGACCCCTGCAAGTCCGGTTTGGACTGTGCCGGCAACATGATCTGCGAACGCGAAAGTGATCCAGAGCCAACTCAAAAAGCGACCGGTTCTTGTACTTCCGACGACGATTGCTGCAGCGGCCTGTGTACGACGGGGCAATGTAATCCGGGTGCTTGCACCAAGCACTCCGAAGGTGGTTATTGCATCATCTCCGGTTGCTCCGTAGCGAGCACTCTGACCGAGTATGCTTGTCCTGCCGGTTCTGGTTGTTCCATCCGCTACAGCGGTGGTATCTGCCTCAAGTCCTGCGACGTCAAGGATGCGTCCACGTGTCGTGGCGTAGCCGGCGACTCCGGCGGTTCCTACGACTGCCGCGACTTCAGCCGTATCGGTTACAATATCGATGGCGCGTTCGTGACCATGACGCCTACCCCTGTTTGTGAATGGGGCGAGAACTGGCCTTGTGACTTTGGCCAAACCGCCAACTTGACCTGCGATACTTTTGGTACCTATGACAGCCCAGATCCGCAGGCCAACAAGACCAACGAAACCAACATGAGCTGTAGAAACGTCAACACCGGCGCGGCCCTGACCAACCAGTTTGATCCGCTAGGTGCCTGCATGGACGACACGGCTTCGGGCGCATTCCCAAGCGGTCCTGCAATTGACGCAGGCGTTCCTGCTATCGATTCAGGCGTTCCTGCTGTCGATGCAGCCCCTCCCGCAGTTGACGCAGGTGTTCCTGCCGTCGATGCGGCTATGATTGAGCAAGATGCCTAGGCGGCAGACCGCCTAGTGCTCTATTGTTTCCATAGCGGGGGCGGAACATTGCTCCGCCCCCGCTTTTTTTCTTACCTGATCTACCTCACGTTATCCCTATCGAGTGTTACGATTTTCTCGGGCTGTCCCGCAAATGGGGACGTCAAAGATGGTGGTGGTCCCGGAGACTATCTTCTACCACCCGACTTCATCGGTGGCGGAGACGGAAACCCAATTCCCCAAATCGGCGGTGCGTGCGATGTGACCAGTGGCGATGGCTGCGAACCAGGAGCATCTTGCCTATCGGTCGGGTTGGGCGTCGGGGTCTGCACGATTGTCGACTGCACGCTAGAAGACACGGCCACATCCCAACGGGAGGATAGCTGCCCTCTGGAAGCCGCGTGTGCGAAGATCTCGGTCGCCAGCGATAACGGCAACATCGAAGATAAGAACTTCTGCCTGCCTACGTGCGTCCCATCCTCGACTGCCAATCCCTGCGCCGCGACAAATCCAGGGCTGGCTTGCAGTCCTGTTTCGGTGCTCCTGACCGGATACACCGAAGTTTGCGTTGTTCCAGCATGCAAGAAGGACGTGGATTGCGGTAGTGGCGGTGACCTCAACCCGAATGCCACGTGTGATACGTCCATTGGCGTGTGTTTTGGCAAAGGGGTCGAGAACGTACCGGTTGGTGCCGTATGCAGCGCGAGCAGCGAATGCGGGCCGGGACAGCTTTGCTATCAGCATTCGAACGCAGCGACGGGGCAGAAAATCGCGGGTTACTGCACGGTCCTAGGCTGTGTACATGGCGGTCTATGGGAATGCTCCGGGCAGAGCGGTTGCTATAGCTTTGGCGCCACAAAAGCCTTGAGCCTTTGCTTAGCTACTGGCTGTAACGACAAGGCCCCCCCCGATTCAGACGGTTGTCGTGACGATCCCGCTGACGACAACTACCGATGCTATCAGGTAGGCGAAAAGTCCGTGTGTTGGCTCAACCTTACTAGCGACGATAGTTGATATCTCGTAGATCTTCTCTTCCGGCCCGAAATCCATAGTTCATAGTTCAAGAAATTCCCCGGACGCGGAATGCTATTCGACAAGATCGTAAATCTCTGTGGTTCCCTTGGGGGCTGGCATTGCCGTTGAAGAAGTCGCTTTCGTGGGACGAGGCTTTGGTTTGCTCGCATTCTTCCTGCGGCGCTTGCGCGTGCGCTTTTTTTTCGGTGCTCGTTTGGTTTTCCGAATTTTCTTTGCGGGCGGGGATGTGGGGGGGGCGATTGACGGCGATATCTTCGGCTCTTTAGGGATGGCGGTCGGCAGCGGCTTCGGACGGGGACGTTCCGTTCGGATATCTACTTTGCTGGGTACGCGCGTCGCCCTGTCAATTTGTCGCACCGCTATCCCGGTTGTGATTCCCAGGAGCAAGACCAGTGGGGCCGCAATCAGGTGGACACGCCAGCCGCCTCCTATCTTATGGCTGCTTAGCCAAGTCGTTGGGGATGTAGCGGGCAGAGCGGCGGCTGCGGCTCGTGCGGTGGTGGGTGGGTTGGCGGTGCTCAGTGGAGTTTCCGTCGGCGGGAGGGAAAGGCTACGTCCAGCCTTTTGCCCGACTATCTGTCCCGCAGGAAGCGCGCAGAGAGCGTCGTGAAATGCGGCAGCCGAATCCCACCGGGCATCAGGATCCTTCGCCATCGCCTTGTTGATGACAGCCTCGAGGGCTCGAGAAATCCCGGGATTTACCTTTCGCGGCGGAGGCGCTTTTTGCTTGAGGTGTTTGACGAGAACTTCCACCCCTGATTTCCCGTCGAACGGAAGTTCACCGGTCGCCATGCGATATAGGATGACGCCCAGCGCGTAAAGGTCGGTTCGGTGATCGATAGGGTTTCCCGACGCCTGTTCGGGTGATAGAAAATGGGGGGTGCCGAAGATAGCACCGGTCTTCGTCAGTCGGCTCTCATCCTGTGCCTCTAGTATCTTGGCGATACCAAAATCGAGGACGATCGCGAAATCGGGGTCGCCGTGTTTGTCTGTGAGAAGAATATTCTCCGGTTTCAGATCACGGTGTACGACGTTGTGGCGATGGGCCTCGTTGAGCGCCGAGGCGATTTGAGCGGCGATGTAGACCGCGCGTTGTGGATCCATCGGGCCGGACCTGATGCAGGCTTGTTCCAAATCTTCCCCACGAAGATAGGGCATCACAAGAAAAGGAAGTCCATCGTCGGTGTCACCAACCATGTAAACGGAGATGATATTGGTATGGTTGAGGCGGGCCGCGGCTTTGGCTTCACGGTGAAAACGACGGACGATTGTGGGATCCTTCAGCAGTTTTCGTCGTAGGACTTTGACGGCCACTTCCCGCTCGGTATTTCGTTGCCAGGCTCTATAGACCTGCCCCATCGCACCCTGCCCGCACAGTTCTCGAACCTCGAATTGGCCCGCGAGAAGTGATCCGACGAGGCTTTCTTGAGCGACCAGGGCGGTGCCGTCGTGGGGGCAATAATCTGCTTCTTCAGCAAATTCTTCCCCGCATTTTTTGCAAAGCCGCATGACGTTATGATTCCACGTCTTGCGAAATAGGCAACTCGCGCTCAAAGAGGCTTGCGCCTAGCCGCGCTAAATCCCGAATGGCGTAGCGTTGTTCCGCGCCGACCCCGTGGCCCTTTCTTGCCATTCCATCGGCTACCATGAGCCAAACGCTGAGCAATCCTGCGTTCAGGATGGCATCTTCGGGAAAGCCATTCAAAAAATTTAGCTCGCAGCTACTCACCTGGTCATCCTGGCGTATAGGTAGGCCATGGCTTCGGCAGATCACCGGACGACTTTCGTAAATGCTGCACCGGCTGTTGAGGAGCAGGGGACAAAGGGGCGAGCCTTCCTCCGCTGCTTTGGCCACAGCCGCTCGGTCGGTCGATGGCAAGCCGTCAACAGCCACGCCAACAATCGCAGCCTCGATGAAAGTCAACGTAAGGTCCGGATGGCAACAGGACGTACAGGCTATGCGGCACGCGAGTTTTTCAGCGTGCTGTGATTCGACCTTGGAGAAAAACTGGTCGACTCGGGTGGCAACCTTTTGCCAGGCTGTTACGTCGAGATCTGCGGCATTCTTCGGCTTCCCCATAGCTACAGCCTTCCTCGATGAGCGAGAGAAAAACGTGAGGGCGGGGCTCCGGTATCGGGCCAAAACTGAAGCATAGGCGCGTCGACGCCGTTTGCTCGTGGAGCGAAGAAGAGTTTTAGTAGATTCCCCCGCTTCACCCAGAGTTCCGGCCCCGAGTACCGCCCAACGGTGTCTCGCAGGCTGAACGCTTGGGGGCCCGCAACGAATCCGTTGGTGTTCGGGGAACACCGTAGGTCTACACGGAAGGCAGTTTTCTGGCTTTGAAATTGCTCCAGCGAAAATTGCCAGCCTCCGAACTGCTGCGTGACCCCCTGAGGCAAGGGGCGAATAGCAGGATCTGACGTGCCGAACGCTAGGCCGCCGAAGGCACCTGCGGTCACGCCAGCAAGCAGACAAACAAGCCACCAAACCTTGTTCATCGGGCCGACGTCTTCTTCCAGATCGAGCGTGGAGCGGGGGCGCTCGCTTGGCCTGAATACTGACGCCCCCGCGGCGTCCGGGGGAACCGAAGAGGATTGGGGCGACCCGAAATCCCGGAGATGAGTTTCATTGACACTCGACTCAAGTAAAGGCGTCGAACTGGCGAGCTCCGTTGGTCCGTCAGATTTCGCGGGCGTGAGCTTGTCGGAACCGATGACTATTTGGTTCGGCGCGGCTGTGCGGTCTGCCTCGGTCAGCATACGGCAAAATGATACGAGGTCGTCGCGGGTAAAATGTGGGGCAAGGTTGTGCAGGAGTTTCTCTAGTTCGTTGGCAAGCTGGCGTCCGTTTTCTTGACGGTGCAAAATGTCGCGGCTCAGTGCCCGACAGACCAATGCATCTACCTCCGCTGGGAGGTTGGGATTTACGGACGAGGGAGGCGGAATAACCTCGTCAAGAACCGCCTGCAGCGTTTCAGCAGCGGTACGCTTCACGAAGAGCGCGTTGTCAGTAAAGAGTTCGTAGAGGATGGTCCCTGCCGAAAAGATATCCGAACGGGGAGATACTCGCTCGCCCCGAGCCTGTTCAGGCGCCATATGACGACATTTTCCCAGGATCATGCCGGTGCGCGTACGCGACGCCTTGTTGATGGCTTTGGCAATACCGAAATCGGCGACTTTCACTTCTCCGTCGAGGGAGACGAGGACGTTTTGGGGGCTAATGTCGCGGTGTACGACGGGAGCGAGGTTCCCATCGCTGTCATGGTGGTCGTGAGCCGCTCCAAGCCCCCTCGCGATGCACGCCCCCAGGTAGAGAATCGCCGGGAGCGGGAAGGGGTGTTTCTTTGCTCGGCTATGCCGAATCAATGCGGCTAGATTGTGGCCATCGACATATTCCATCGCCAGGTAGAACTCACCGTCGACGTCTCCGAAATCCAGGACCTGAACGATATTGCTGTGGTTTAGACGACAGGCAATATTTGCCTCATCAGCAAAGCGTCCCACGAACTCGGGGTCTTCGCTGAGCGCCGGCAACATGCGTTTGACCGCCACGGGCTTGTCGAAACCGGCGCGTTTTAGCTTGGCGCGATAGATGCGCGCCATTCCGCCGCGCCCGATCTCATCGAACAGGACGTACCGCCCGAATGGGGTACCGCTTTCGTCGTAGTGTGTGTTGTCAGAAGTCATTCGAAGACGCCTATTATCGTTCCAAAGACCGTAAATTGAAAATACGTACCTCCTTCGCCTGAACCATGCTAGACCGTGACGCGCCGCGGCATAGCCGTGTTGAGACGCGGTGGCTTATCGACTTGCCGTCGATGCGTTTATCGGCAGCCTGTTCGCGAGATTTGCATTGTTAAGAAGCGCAATAATAGACACTTATGCTGAGGAGCATCCGGCGCCGGCTGGCATGTCCGTTGCAGTTGCAGCTAGGGTCGCGTTACGCGCGGTGTAGTTTTGACGTCGGGGCATGATTCCGGTGGAGGATTTTGAATGAGACGCGTGCAGTTAGTTGCGCTAATGGGTATGGGTGTTCTCGTGTGGGGTGCCTGCGGGCCTCTTTTCACTCCGAAGGATCCCGTTCCCCAAGAAACCAGTTTCGGCGAAAAGTTCTTCACGATGGCCTGTCAGCGGGTCGCGTATACGTCTTCGCTCAAAGCGCACAGTCTAGATACCAGTCGGCCCATCGATGTGTCTGGAAGTCGGTATGGGCAGGCTTGCCGTAGGGGACCACAATATCTGCCAGCCGATACGTCGGCCAGAGATCCCAAACTGGCCGTGCTCTTTGACTACCGCACACGTTTCATCGACGCCGCCGACCAGATCTTCCCGGGCAACGAACTCAGCGAATTGCAGGCCTATATGGTTCGCATTCTTCCGCTGACCGATAACGACAAGATGCCCGCCATGATCCGCAAGATGGCGGATCTCGTCAAAGAAATGGAAAATGACCAGGAACTCGCCGATGCGTTTGCTCGGCTCGAAGGTCGTGACGGCTATCGACCGCGCAGCGTTTGTCTCGGCGTCGCCCGCGAGTTGCTAAACTACCCGAAACTACACGAGCTACTGACCAATGTCGTAGGAATGGTCGCAGAGGGTGGGGAAGCGGAAAAGGAATTCAGTGATTTGCTTGCGGCCACCAGCTTCGAGTTGCGCACCACACGCGCGAGCGACGATGTTACCAACGATGACCCTGTACATCCTGGAAACCCGGACCGAACCTTGAACTTGGCCATGGACCTTCTCTTTAGCCAAGACCCTGCTTTTGGCAGTGGAAGTTCGCGCTGGCTCGTGCGCCGAGATTGGCGGGGCCTCGCGACCGTGACGCGTAACCTACAAACGGGACTGCTTCCAAAACCTTTCATTGATAATGATATGGATGGTCAGCCGGATGTTGACTCCCTGGGGCGGTTCGTCAGCACGGCGCCTGTGCCAGAGCCTTTCGTCATCGACCAGAGCATTTTCGACGTGGCAGCGGGTCGGGATGTCTACGGCAGAGCCCTCGATAGCAGCGGCAACAAAGTCTACGAATATATCGACCTCGATACGACGTTATTGGCGGCGTTGACTCGCGATATGGTCACGTTGATCGACCCTGTCAAGGACACCGCACTCAAACTTCTGATCGGGCTTGAGCCTTTGCTTGGAGAACGGCGCCAGACGGTCAAGACGACCGCTATCGATGCCTATCCGTTCAACGGTTTCACGACCGAAAAAGCTCCGCTGCTCGATATTCTCTATGGCGGACTCCAGCTATTGCGCGACCCGAAAATCGACGATCTTCTGGAAGCGGTCGAACTGTTGATCACCGAACACGAAGGTCCCACAGCGCGGCTTATGGCTGCGGCCCTGCGCGCAAAGGATATCGCCAAGAAATACCCAAATCGTAAGATGGTAGCGACCTCGACGTTCTTTGACGACCTGCTCATTCACGTGCGGCAGATACTCAATACGCCTGGCCTTATGGAAGACGTCTTGAAAGCCTTGGAAGAGCCCAAGACGGGCAATCTCGCCCCCATGCTGGCAAACTATTTCAAGAACACCGATATCCATCGGCTAAATACCTCCACGATGGATGCCTACGATGCGACGTTCAATCAGAAAGTGGACCGCAGTAAATCCGATTCTGGTTACAACCGCAGTCTTCAACAGCGTCTCGGTCATATCATCGCCGATACAAACGGTATGCTCTTCTGCAATAAGGAGGGCGCTACCATCAGCATTCCCGTTTTGAATATCCCGTTGGCCGGCCCCTTCGGCAAATGCGACCTCTTTGAAGTAAAGAACGGAGCGGTGATGTATGCGGAGGCGATCGCACGTTTACGCGACAAACAGGGCAATTTGACCAACACCCCGGCCGCCTACCTCGGGTTGAAATTGCACAATCTTCCTAGTTGGCTTTCGGCGATTATCAAAGGCGTGGGCGAAGATGAAATTCTCAAACTGCTGAGCGGCGGAATCGACGGGATGGGCTCCCATATCAGTGCCCAAGCGATGAACCGACTGATGTTCGCGGATCCTCTACCCGACACGCTTCAGCCCATTCAGGATCCAGCGGTCGATGTGGATGGTCACCAGATCAATCAACACCATATCGGTTCATTGCTCGCATGGGAGGCCAAACATCCCGGCTTTAGCTGTACGAACGACGACCCCTGCGTCTTTTATGATGCCTTCCAGCCCATCGTTCAGGCGTTCTACGATCACAATCAGACGAAACTGCTAATCGATATCCTGACCCTGTTTCACCGTCATTATTCAAGCCCGCAAAGCACGGACTACCAGTATACGGATCCCAATGCGCCCAACTTTTCCTACGGTAGCAACATCGTGAGCTACGAGCCGGCGATCGTGGAGATTCTAGAAAGCGGGGACTTCATGGAATCGCTCAATGCCATCGTTCCGCTGATCAACAGTCTCAAACTAAAGAATGGGCGCAGCGTTCGAGATGTTCTCATCGGCGCAATGCGCTATATATTGGATCCAACGCAGAGCCCGGGCTTAGCCTATCGTACTGGGCAGACCGTTAGCGTGACGAGTGATGGCGCGCGTCAGGTGTATGGTGGGGTTTCTCCCATCTATCTGCTCGCTGATGCTTTCGAATCCAAACGCCTCGCTTTTGAAAAAGCGAAACAGCAAGGCAATTCTCAAACGTCGGACGCGTGGGATTCTTCAACCTCAACGCTCGTTGACTACTTCCTGGAAGTTAATGGAACGGGTAGCGGCAGCCGGTTTAGCAATAGACGGCTAGTGGCCACAGTGCCGATCCTTTTCAGCTTTCTCAAAAAGAGATTGGCAGCTCATCGCCTCAAGGGCGACACTGCAAACTGGTTGAGCAAGGAACTACCCGACGCGGTGGAACAAAAGCTCTCCAGCCCCGTGGTAGCGGCTGCGATCGATTTGGTGAAAAAACTAGAAGCCAATGAGCCCGCTCGGCTTTCCGTCTACAGTTTATTGAGCTACGTCATAGACGAAGCGGAAAGCAATCATTCTTTCAATGCTTCACTCACCGGCCTAGCCGATATGATGCAAATGATGTTGGATGACCGCGACCTCGTACCAGTGGCACGCTTCGCTGGGAATGCCTTGAAACCAGAACTCGGGCTGATAGATTCCACCATTGCCTTCTTTCACGAAGCCATCGCCCTCGACAAGCATGAAGCGGTTGTCAAGGTGCTTGGTAATGCCGCACGTGAGCTAAGTCCCGGGAAATCACCACTGCAAACGCTGCTAGATATGTCTACGGAAATGCATCGGGTAAATCCTGGCGCCGGTTCCGACAGCCCCTACCAAGGGGAAGACTTCAAACGTGCATTTGGCGAGGTTCACGATTTCATGTCCAATGAACAGATGGGCCTAGAGAAATTCTATTCGATGATCAAGAGTCGTTGCGGCCAAGGCGTGACCTGTCCGACCGTACTCGAAGACTCACCCGCGCCATAGTCCTTGGAGACCATGATGTCCTTTCATTTTGCATCCAGGACCGTCGTCAGACCCCTGCAGATTGTCGCTCTCGTTGTCAGTGTGTTTACCGGTGTCCAAAACGCGGCTGCCGGGGGGCTTTTCATGCCGACCCACGGTGCTCGGGCTCTCGGACGGGCGGGGGCTTTTGTGGCGGGCGGCGACGACGCTGGCGGCATTTGGTACAATCCTGCAAATCTGAGCGGACTCGAAGGAATCTATCTGCTCTTTGACGCCGTTTTGCCCCTGAGCCAAATAAAATACCAACGTATCGATTCGGGAAATAACTTGATGCCGGAAGTTACGAGCGGTGGGTTCCCGCTGCCCATACCCACGATGGCTTTCGCAATGCCTCTGATCAACGACCGCTTCTGGTTGGGCGCGTCTCTCGCGGCACCCACTGCGGCTTTGCCATCGTATCCGACGCCCAACTACGAACTCTGTACGGATCCACTCAATCCTAACAAATGTCTAACGTCGGCGCACCGCGATGCCCCGCAACGCTATAGCCTTGTAAACTTCGAAGGAACATTGTTTTTGCGTCTGGAAATCGCGCTCGCATTTCAGATCGTTCCTGGGCTGACGATCGGTGCTTCGTTTCAGAATGTATTTGCACGGATGAGATTTCTTAGCGTCGTTTCTAGCTACAACGGCGTGATCAGCGGAGGCCCCGAAGACCCCGATTTCGATTCTGTCAACGAACTTGATCTGAAGGATATGTTCAATCCCTCGGGACAAGTTGGCTTTCATTGGCAGCCGCACGACATGGTAAAGATCGCTGGTTCAGTTCAGTTGCCCGTCGTTATTGCCTCGGAAGGGAAGGTGACAGTGCAGTTGCCGACTGCACCCTTCTACGAAGCGTCTTCAGTTGAAGGCGAAACAGCGCATATCGACGTGCACTTTCCGTGGATTGTGAGCGGCGGTGTGGAGTTGCTCCCTATACCTGAACTTCGACTAGAACTCGATTTCGTGTGGGAGCAGTGGTCGACGGTCGATCGGATCACCGTCGATACCAAGGATATTTACATCAATGACCTACCCGGAGTCGGTCGCTACAAAATTCCCACGCTATACGAAGAGCTTCAGTTTCAGGATGTCTATTCTGTTCGGTTTGGTGCGGAGTATCACTTCAGCAAGATACCGTTGGTTTTGCGAGGAGGCTACGCTTTCGAGCGCGGCGCGGCCGTTGATGAGTTCCTTTCCGTGATCGCCATCGATAGTGACAAGCACATGATTAGTCTCGGAGGTAGTTTCAGTCTATGGGGCTTCAGGATGGACGTCGGCTACGCGATGATTATTGTACCGCAGCGTTCTATCGCAGCCCGAACCGCTCTGGGCGTTTGCCCTGGGCAGCCAGCACCATCGACCCAACTGTCACCGGATAAATGGGAAGGGCCTTGCAGCATGTCGCCGCAAATTAATCCTGTTAATCCAACGGGCGTCGTGGCTGTGGGTGGCGGGACTTACAAGCAGAGCTACCATCTATTGGGGGGCGGGATAACGCGAACCTTCTAGCGAAACTAGGATAGCTTGGCGATATGTGCGTTCAGCAGCGCTTTCGCGTTGGAATCCTTGGGTACGAAATTGTCCACGAATTGCTGCAACGCGGCTGGTACGTCGTCTATCGAGCCACTGGAAATCAAATATGTCTTGGCATTGGAGCTGGCTACGCCTGCGGCCTTTAATGCTGCAAGCAGAGCAACCCCGTTGAGCATTTCCACTTCCTTGCTCGTAATCACGGCATCGAATTCTTGTTTAAGCAGCCTCGAAAGAGCTGTGTAGCCATTCTTTTCGGTGGTGACTTGCACGGGTAGGTCGCTGATCGCGGACTTCCACAACGCGGCAGATACTTTTGACGAGTCGACGATAAGCACTCGCACTGTGGTGGGCATTAACGATTTATGCAGCGCATTGAGCGCGGTATCGATTTCCGACGTCGGTTGCCGATTAGAGTAGGCGAGGGCGGCCTGACGCAATAGGTCGACGTACTTGAGCAGACTGCTCAGCGCTGTCCATTCTACGTTGGCTTCCTGCGGCTTCATGAAGGTTAGGGATTCTTCCATAAGTTGGCAGATATTGCTGACGGTATAGAAACCGAGAGTGGCTGCTTGCCCCTGTTCGGCGTGGACGATTCGAAACGCCTTGGCGAGGCCGGCGGATTTGTCTTCCGCTTTTTCCAGGTCCATGGTGGCCGCTTCTAGTTCATCGCAGCGCTCGCTCAAATCCGCCAGGTAGTCTTGAATAATTTCAGCGATAATTTCGTTTCGCTCTAACATGAAGCTCCCCTATTCTCGTCCAAATCTCAGCGTCGCCGGGACGTGGATAAAAAGTCAGATTAGTCAGAATCTATTGGATGCGAGTGTATCTCGGTGCACGGTTCCACACAAGGACGCCAAAAGGAGCATGGCAAACGATGGTTCCTATTTCTTGACGGTTGTCTTTTCGAGTTTGGTAAAGACCTTGTCGATCCGTTTTTGGGCGGCATCGGGGAGTTCCTTCCTCTTCTCGGAGGTCGACTGGTCAAGGCGTTTGACACCGTCAGCGGAACCTTCGACGGCAGGGCCGGCTGCGGCGATCCATTTCGGAAGTTCCTTGGCGGGAACTTGTTGGACCATTCGCAGAAGGTTGCTCAAGAGCTTGCCGCGATAATTTGCGTTATGCTTGCAGAGCGTTGCGATGACCTTCAAGGCCGCTATCCCGAGCGCTCCGCCTTGGGCCGCAACATCGAGTAGGTATTTGCGTTCTGCGAAAACCGCTGACGGATTCACGGGGGTGATGATCGCCAGGCCCGTGAAGCCCAGCGTGGCGACTTTCTTTTTTTCGTTTCGGCTGGCTTCGAGAAAATCATTGGAGAAATTAGCGAGCTGATCAGGCCAGCGTTTGGCCACATCCACCATAATTTGCGCGCAATCGATGCGTGCAGGCGGGGCCCCGGTTCTTAGCCCTTCTGCAATCGTGTGCAGCAAGGCGGGCGTTTGCAGGCAACGTTTGACCAGCTCTTCGTTGGCGTTCTTATTTCCCGTAGCTGACGCAACCTCGTCCAGAATTCCCATTCAGCGCCTCCGGTTGTCCGCGCCCCTGTGGCGCCCAATAATGACGAAGGTTACCAAAAGAATAAGGATGGTGGGGAGTGGAATGACACGAGAATCGTAGCTACATCCCGCATGGGGGGAAGCAGGGGGCAGCGGTGAACCCTCGCTGCCGGCCTCGATACCATCGATACCGTCGGTACTGTCGATGCTCCCCGCGTCGAGGTCCACAACCTGAGCATCCGACAAAGGAAGGTCGCCGAGGGCATTTTGCAGTCTTTTCCAGGAGTTGCTTGTCTCGAAACCTCCGCAGCTCTGGGCGTGGTCGGGTGCCACGAGCATTTTCTCGTTCAAAAAACGCTTTGTGCCATCGGCGCAGAAGAAATTCGACATGACATCACAGGCTTGAAGCGTGTGGGGGAGCCCGAGGGCATGTCCGGTTTCATGGGCTAAGACGAGCGCCAGAAGATCGAGATCGTTGATGGCATCGGCGAAAATGAAGATAATTTCGTCGTCTCGGCCGTTGTCGCAGTCCAGGGGACTCAATCCACCCAATCCGTCTGAAAGTCCGCATTGCTGCGGGTTACCTCCGAGTATGGCCATCGTATAGGGCCCTTGCTCTGGACGTTGTAGGACCCATTGAATGGGGAGGCCCTCAAAGAATAATGACGTGCGGAGCAATAGTTCTTGAAGCGTCGTCTGGACGTTGTCGCCGTAGGTGCCTGCTTCGTCAAAAGGGGCGAATGATCCCCCACAAAGCTGGCTGATGTCCTGCTCCGCGTCCGTGAAGGTATCCTTGGTGATTTTGACGCCGTTGGCCTGGACGAATATCGTCGTGGTCGGCTCGATTCCTTCGGAGCCAAACGTTGTGGACTCCGTGTCGCCGGCTTCTACGCCACAGCTCGCCATGATGAATGCGACGGCGGTTAACAGCGATGGATAATTTGAGACCACGGAGTATCTTAGCGCAGATATCCGCTCAGTGATGCTGCCGTAACCGAGATAATCGTCACGAATCTCCTGGCAGTCGGCCTGGATTCCAGTTGGAGGCCGAGCTATGCTTGCCGGAATGCTCCGCCTTTTTTCACTTTTGCGACCGGGCCTGCCAAGAGCCCTAATGATGGCCCTTACGACGGCAATACTATGCGCCTGTGCGAGCACGGTGGACGGCCCAACCGATGATCTGGGTGTTGCAGTGGATATGGGGGGCTC
>Ga0257122_1001853_pt1 | contig 14015 bp, 10 predicted proteins | sample SI106_120metaG_FD_190146 | JGI IMG/M metagenome (GOLD analysis project Ga0257122, IMG submission 190146) | Marine microbial communities from Saanich Inlet, British Columbia, Canada - SI106_120 | ecosystem: Environmental > Aquatic > Marine > Inlet | place: Canada: British Columbia | collected... | reverse complement strand
TTGTCGCCTGAGTTGGCTAACTCGGAGACTGCGAGACAGTTGCATCGGCGAACGGACAAGAAAGCTGGTGGCGGTCGTTACGAGCCAAAGGGCGCGCTCTAGAATGGACAGGGGCCCACTTTTGGTACCTAGCGCGGTCGGACACTCTTCGGCTTCGCTCTGCCGTTATGTCTCGGAAGATGGCGACCGTATGGGCTAAAACGGGAAAAGCATTTTGCGGGCCAGACAGCGGGCGTGCTGAAGAATAACGTTTGAAGTTCAGGCCCCTGATAGCGCCTGTCAAGAATCGAGTTCACCCGTGCAAAACGGGGCTAAGCGATTGACCGACCGGGTTCAACCGGATGAGAGCCTCCCGCCGTTTATCCGATAGATCGTGGGCCGCGCGGCTCATCATAGATCACAACTTTTGATTTCTAGGCGCGATTCTTCCTGCGAATGCCTACTTGTCTAGACATTACAACGTCCGACGTCACAACGTCCGACGTCACAACGTCCGACGTCACAACGTCAAAACGTCCAACGTCTAAACGTCTAAACGTCTAAACGTATGACGCCTAAACGTCCATCGTAAAAACGTTTGACGATGCTTCGTAGGAGGTTTGGACGTCAAACGTTTGGACGTCAAACGTTTAGACGTCAAGCGTTGTGACGTAAGACGTTCAGACGTCTAGTCTATGTCTGTCGAAACCGCTAGGAATGATCGCACCTAGAATTCAAGCGATGTCTGGTCGAACCGCAGCCAGTACATCGAGATGTGATCTATTGTGAGCCGCGCGGACTGTTGTCTGTGGGGCGTGCCCTTGAAATGTGCCTGGGAGGTGGTTGCATAGGGCTGCGTGACTTCGCTGACTTTCGTATGTCCGCGCTTGGCTGCCATGAAGGCCACGCCGTAGTCCCGCTCGGCTTCGAGCAGATTATGTGCGCGGCAGCGTAGTTCGATGTTCTCTATCTGATGCTCGCCACCACGCGCGTAGGGGATCGCGTGGTGGTATTCGACGAAACGTCGTTGATCGCAGCGCCTACCTTTCCCGTCGGTAAAAGCGCAGCTTCCCCCGTCCCGCCGCCATACCTTTCGTTTTACCTCTGCCGGAATGGCCCGAGTCCTGGTTCCTGAAGTCGACGAAGTCGTCTCATCGGGTTGTGAAGTCGCTACTCCTTCAGCGCGGCGTTTCGACATCCCATCATTCCTATGGGAACAACGCTCTCGCAGCCTCGGTCTCATCGCAGTCTGAGATTTCTCATTGCGTTCTATCTCTCGCTTAGGCGTAGCCTTGCGCGGCCTGTCGGTCATGGCGGCTTTGGTCTTCAGCGTCTTCTTCAAGAGTTCCTTGAGTGCGCGCTCAATGATCAGCGCGGGATCGGCTGCGGGTATTTGGTGGCTGAGTAAATCTTGTAGTTGACGGAGCGTATCGTGCGTTTCTTCACCGACTGTGATTTCTACTTTGTACCGCCGTGGGGATAGGGGCGCTACTTGGCCGCGCCTTCTTCCCGTCGCTTGTGAGGGGCTAGCTGGTAGCGAAATCGGTTCAGGTCCCGATGATAGCTGTAGTCCCGGTGATTCGCTCGGCAGCAGTTGGTCTGGCTCCGATGACGCAGAGGCCGAATGGGCCTTCAACGGGCTTTCTACGATCTGGGCGCTAGGGGGAGCTCCATCCTGCGGCGCTGCACGCCTTGGAAGTTTGACAATGCGAGATACCACATCGGGCTTAGGCGATATCTCGGCAACGAGGTGCTCTATCTCACGCATAGTCAGATGCTTCGCGCGGGTGAGCACTGCCCGATGGTTCTCTTCCGTTAGATGGGCCGCTAATTGAGTGATCCCTGTCAGATGAAGTTCGCCTCTTTCTACCATTTCGAAGACCAGCGGATACGCCCGTGCTGTGCGGGCGGCTCTTAGTCGCTTAGAGACCATGGCCTCCGACATGTGGAAAAACTCCAAGCACCAAACGAACATCGATCCGCAGGCATCCTCAGCCCATAGTTTTCGGCGGTCGATTTCATCGATGCAGCGCAGCAAATCGGCTGTTGTTTGACGATCATTGGCAACCAAAACAGTGAAGCGGTCATCTAGACGGGGCAGAGTGCGTGATGTATTTTGCATAGAAAAAACAAAGCACACGTTTTCTGGGGGCCTGTCTTCGAGGCTGTGCGGGTTTGTCTACAGGCATGCAGTGCCGGCGGTACGCGAGTCGGGTTCGCGTTCTTGGCCGTCACGCGATTCAAAAGTGATTCGGGCGCAAAAACGTCCGCTGTGGGCGACACTGCGGACCCGAAAAGTCGTCAAGGAAAAAATGACACAACGCTCATCATTTCCAACGCACAAAGCCGCTCGATCACCAACCACCGTCCGAAAGCACTTGCAGATTCGGACCACTAATTGCTTCCCCCGTTTTAGCCCATACGTTCGCCATCTTCGGTGAAGCGAAGGCACGGCGAAGCCGAAGAGGGCTGGACCGCGCTAGGTACCGGATTTATGACTTACTCCATTCTCAGTCGCGCCTCTTGTCTCGTGCCGCCCGTTACCAGCGGCAGCATCTCTCCCTGTCTGTTCACCGGTGCGACCTTCCCCACGTCCAATACTCGTGGGGACCCGGAAAATCCCAGGATTATTATTCTTTCTCGGCACTCGGCACGCACCCTTTTCAACTGCCATCTAAATGGGTTAGCAAGGCTGGTTCATAAGATTGCAACGGAAGAGGTGAGCGATGGGTATTGAAGATTTGAGAGTCAACGGCGCACGGCTACGAAATAGTCTCGAAGAGATGGCCAAGATTGGTGCTACGCCCGGTGGCGGTGTTCAGCGACTCACGCTCAGCGACGAGGACAAGCGCGCCCGTGATCTTTTTGTTAGCTGGTTAAAGGAACTGGAACTCGAGGTCATCGTCGACTCCATGGGTAATATATTTGGTCGTCGTCCTGGAAAGCGCGATGACCTTGCGCCGGTCATGAGTGGGTCCCATATCGATTCACAGCCGAAGGGTGGGCGGTTCGATGGAATCTTGGGCGTGATGTCTCCTTTGGAGGTTATGCGCACGGTCGTCGAAAATAAGATCGAGACCGAGCGTCCCTTGATGGTCGTAGATTGGACCAACGAAGAAGGTTCTCGATTTGCGCCAGCGATGGTGGCGTCCGGCGTATGGTGCGGCGCTTTGGAACAACAGTGGGCCTACGACCGTACGGATCTGCAGGGTAAACGCCTTGAGGATGAATTGGAACGGATCGGCTATAAGGGTTCGGTTCCCGCCAAGCATTATCCTGTGCACGCATATTACGAATACCATATCGAGCAAGGGCCGATACTGGAACGAGAAGGAAAAACCATCGGTGCGCCGAAAGGGGTTCTCTGTCTCCATTGGTACGATATTCACCTCGACGGTGAAGCCAACCAGGTGGGACCCACGCCTATGGAAGGGCGCCACGACGCACTTGTTGCGGCTGCTGAAATGATTGTGAAGGTCGATCAATTGCCCGGCAAAATGGGCGGCAATATGGTGGCTACTGTCGGTGAAATCCACAATCATCCGAACTCACGAAATATCATCCCAGACGGCGTTCACTTCACGGTCGATATTCGTTCTTGGGACGATGATTTGGCACTAAAGGCTTGGGACGACCTCAAAGCGAATTGCCTCGGCATCGCCGAACGTCGCGGATGCCCCATTCGTATCGAAGAAACGTGGCGTGTTGAGCATTCGCCCTTCGACGAACGACTCGTACAACGGGTTTTGGATTCCGCCGAAGCGTTAGGCTATTCGTCTATGCGCACAGTCAGCGGAGCGGGTCACGACGCCAGCTATCTCAACCATGTCTGTCCCACTGCGATGATTTTCGTGCCGAGCATCGGCGGGCGCAGTCATGTGGAAGTGGAAGATACGACCTGGGAAGATTGTGCTGCGGGGGCCAATGTTCTACTTCATTCGATGTTGAAAAGCGCCAACGAAGTATAGCGTCCAATCCCCTGGTTCTAGCTTTTTCGCCCGCCTTCGAGAATCTTCGTCCGCTTCGTTTCCTTCGCCGACTCGCCACTTCCCGGCGTGGGTGATTTGTCGTCGATCCACCAAATCGTGAAGCGGCGGATTTTTTCGTCTTTGCCGAGCTTGAGATGGGGAATTCGCCTATTTTCAAGCCAGCTCTTGAGTTCATTGCGGTAGCGGGAACTTCCCGAACCGGCGATGCGTACCGTGTACAAGGGCCACGGATGGGGGAGCCTACGGTAGCGGTAGTCGGCGGTTGTGAATCGCGGCGCTTCTCCCGTTTGAGGGTCGATATGACGACCATCATCGAGTTCAGCGTCGATGACCATCCAGCCATCTGTACGCGGGGCATCCTTGGCGAACATCGACCAACCCTGAAAGATTCGGAACGTGTCCACGATGTCACGACACCAGCTGGGCTGGTTAACCTTCATCACGACACGGAACGCGCCATTTTCGATCATCATTTGGCTTGAGGCTGCAACGATGAAGACGAGTACAATCGCTTGGGTTGTCCACCATCCGGTTTTGCGCACAGCGAGCGTTGCGTTGCTTTCCTGTATTTCACTGGCTTCGACGGGCTGCGGCTTCTTCAGGCCGCAGGCGCCCAGGCCAATCCAAGCACTGAACGTGTGACGGCTGGCGGAAAAACGGTCGTAAGACCAACCCGCGAGTTGGGATAGCCCCGGTATCGACAAGAGCCAGGAAAAGAGTCGGCCTAGGGGCAGCGCGCTCAATATGCGGGCAAAGGCTAGGTGTCGCACGTAGCTGCGCTGACGTTTTTCATCCCAGACAATAATGGTCCGCTCACGTAGTTCGGCGAATTCTGCATCTTTGTAGCAGGGTGGAATCTCCGCGTTCGGGTCACGCCCAACCCAGTGGATCAGCCCTAGGCGGTCGAGGCGTACGATGATACGCGCGGAAAGGTGACATACCCCGCAATCGGAATCGTAGTACACGCGAATAGGGGGGCCCGCCAGGCGCATGAGCCAGCGCCTCAGCGTGTCTATCTCCTTCGATGTTAGGAGAAGTAAGTAGATCACCATCATATTCCACGAGAACAAGCCCACGTCGACGGTGGCAAAGATACCCAAATGCAAAATAGCCAAGCTGATGAACGCGATGCGACGCGTTAGCGAGGTGAAGAAAGGGCTCAGAATGAGAAGGGGAGCGGCGCCCTCGACAACAAGCGTTGCCCAGGAAAGAAATTGGGTGACGCCGAGGGGCAGCGCTTCTTGGATCCAGCGGCCGAACGGCCGGACGATGCGGTCCTGTTCAAGAACCCAGGCCAAAGCGGTTGCATCGGCCCAGGTATCGCCATGCTTATGCACCGTATTGAAGAAGTAGATCACCGATAGTTGTACAGCGATAGCGAAGACGGCTAGCGACCAGACAGGCAAGCGGTCAGGCGCCTCCGGCCGGTTGAGCGCAACCGAACTGCTTTTGTCGTAGCCATTGAGGCTTTTTCGCAGCGCATCGATACTTAGTCGACGGCCGAGGGGCAGAAAGAACGTCCAAACCCACCAGATATTCATCACCACGTCGCCGCCGTTTTCGACCAGCGTATTTCGACTATGTAGGCTGATCATACCGATGGCGCAAAGCACCTGAAATAATCGGGTGCGATAGCCAAGGGTGAAGCAGATGAGGCAAATGGCTAGGAGCGCAAAGAAGATTGTGACTTGTGGCCCGGCGCTCAGAGCGTTCATCACCGAGGGGGACCGTGTGCTCATCTGGGTGAAGAGTCCGTAGTGGTTGGAAAGCACGCCTTCGTTGCTATAGAAAATATCGATATAGGGCACGCGCCGCAGCAGATCCCAAAGGCAAATCAATCCGAAGAAAATACGGAAGAGCCCCAGAGCCCGAGGGTCAGCTGAGAAATTATGTGCCCAGGAAAAACGTTTTTCCGGAATGTCTGTCCCCACTGAGGGGGCCGAAGGGGAGTGCTTCATATGATGCGGTATAGCTCAGCATCCCGCGCATCACAAGAGGAGGCCCGGGTTTGGGACCAACTATGGCTTGATGACGTTCTTTGGCCCAGGGCGATTGAGGACCCAGTTGGCCAAGACAGTGGCAAAATTCGAGCCGGCCACTTTGGTGTTGTGGAAGCGGGTCGTGCTCGTGAGTGCTGTATGAAACCCTTTTCGCGTGCTGAACGCGCCGGGCAACGGTTGCAGAACCTGCCGTACTGCCAGAGCGTGGGCCGCGAGTAGCGCGGGGTCGCCATTATACTTGGAGACCGCCAGGCTATCTTTCTGGTCGAGATAAACGAAAAGAGAGGTTTGAATAAACGACGGCTGGTCATCGGTCAACAGACAATCAACGCGACTTCCCGTAGTTTGCACGCAGGACTCATCCAGCGTGGGATTCCAAAAGTCGACTTTTTGGTTGGCGATGCCCAATTGCGCCGCCGGATTCTTTGGCACGACTGGGTCGATATAGGAGCCGGTATTGCTATCGATGACGCCTCGAAGCGTAACACCTGGAATCAGTGTGGCGAGGTAGTCGACGTTGTTCAGGACGCCTTCCGACCCAGCCGACGACCCCGTCAAGAGGACACCGGTGGCATTATCCAGGCTGAGGTCGCCGGGCAAGCCCTTTAGGTCTTCGATGAGCGCGGTGAAGATCGACTTTCCTCGGAAATGCCAATTTCCCGTCGCCGCTGATGCGGTTTGTTCGCCCGCCCAGCTATCTGAACTGCAGTAGTAGACATAGACGTGCGTCCAGTCATAAAAGTCAGGGTTGATACTCGGATCAGGCGAGAAAATGCCACCGTGGTTCTTGTAGGCCGGGTAGGCATTTGAGCTCATCAAGTTCTGATCGTTATTCCAACGTTGCTGGCAGTCTGCGATGGTGCGGCAATGACTGCCGCCTTTCAAATGGATGATCCAACGGCTCGCTTTGGAACCGGTGCCTGGGCGCGCGTAGTAAGCGGCGCGTGAGCCATCATTGCATACCGCATTTCTAGAATTGGCATTCTTGATGAAGACCCGCTTCATATGCGTAGGCGGCAACGCTGGAGTCGCGTCATCCGTCGCGTCGGGCAACATATCGTCTTCGGGCAGATTCGTATCTGGTTCAGGAAGAGAGGTGTCGGGCTCAGGCATTGCGGTATCGGGCTCAGGCAAAGAGGTATCCGGTTCAGGCGTAGAGGTATCCGGCTCAGGCATAGAGGTATCTGGCTCGGGAGTAGAGGTATCTGGCTCAGGCATAGAGGTATCGGGCTCAGGCATAGAGCTATCCGGTTCTGGGATACCGGAGTCAGGTGTCATAGGAAGGTCGGTTATGATCGCGCCATCGCCGTCGACCACACGGTTCCCGATGGTGGAAGGGTCACCGCAGGCCGCTGTCGCCATTGTGGCTAGCCCTAGGAATGCGATCGCCCACCGAATTCGTCCGATACGTTTCATTCGTCTTCTTCCTTCCAGTCGCCAAGCACTTTCGTGCTGTCCCGTTGGTTTCTTTGTCGGAAAGCCCGTTCCGACTGCAGCTGCAATATCTCCCGCCCATTGGCGGATTCCGGTAGTTTTGTTCCGGTTGCGCGCTACGAGTGGGGTATAAAGCAGGTTGCATGCCAACCCGATTCGCTGGAAATCCATGGACTTGTATTATTGTCGAATCATGCGGTCGGGCGGTGGCGGAAGATCCGACCGTACGACCATGTGGGGAAGATGACTACGTTGGGGCCCCGCGTGGCGACTAGCGCATGGTGTCTAGTTGGGTCTGCATAGCCCTTCTCACGCGGTGGGCTTCTTGCCAGAGTTGCTCTTGGCGTTGAGCCGGGTCGGTTGATAATTCCTCGCGCTGCAGTTCGAGCGAATAGCTCTGTAGATGGATCTTCACCTGCGAGGCCCGGCGGATCAACGGAAAGATGATATGGCCGTGTTCTTCAATGCGGTCATAGAGACTATAGGGGAGCAACTTGCAAAGCGGGCGCACGCGCTGCGGCACGTTTATCCTCTGTCCCCAATTTTCCGTGCCCGTATGGGTCATTAAGATCAGCGGGGCGTCAGCGCGAATCGCGAGTTCAATGAAACGGGGTGAACGAAAATCAGTGATGGTCATGCCGTCGCCGAAGTTGCAGTTATCCCCTTCTGGTGACAAAACCAATTCGCTGAAATACCCCGCGGTAAAGGCGCTGACCAATTCTTCAACGCCGAGGGATCCCGCATTGGGCAGAATATGATCGAGCAGGCGCCGCGCGGGGGGGAAGTTATCAAATACCCGATGCGAAACGGCGAAGGGGATACGGTCTGCCCCGCCATTATCATGACAGTATAGGGCGGCCGAGCTACCGAAAAGGATCCACGCCATGAGACGTCCGTGTTGGCAAACAACAATGGATCGGGGATTCTCGGCGAAAAAATCGGCGATGAGCGGTGTGCTCGTAACCTTGACCTCTTCAGCGAACAGGCTTTCTATTCGTCGCAAAAACGGAATGTTGAGTTGGCCGATGGTAAGCAGGTTTCTGCTATGTGCAGGAGACAAAGGGGACGCTGACATGGACACGATTCTACCGAAGTTTCGGCCCATGCCAAGTTTGAAGGTGCCTGTGCGGTGAAGATGCTAGGAAACCTCGGTTCCGCCCTTGGACGTACAATCGTCACGGGTCGTCTCGAGCCAGCCTTTGCCTTTGCACTCGTTCAGGCCCTGGCAATCGTTGTCGCCCGTGCTCGCGCAGCCGCCGTGGCCTTTGCAATCGTTGATGCCCTGGCATTTTACCGTGGCGCTTCCCAATTGCGAGTTGATGGTTTCCTCGCCACCACAACCGGTGCTAGCGAAAAGTCCGGCGGCGGCAGATGCAATGATGGCTCCTTTTACAAATTCCTTGATCATGTTCGTTCTCCTAAGTTTCGCCCCAATAAGGCTTATGTGTTGAGGGACCTACCGCGAGTTCCTGCCAGGAGTTCCTGCCAGGAGTTCTTGGTCGATCCAGTTCCGCAAATATTGTGTGGCGCGTAGCGCTGCTTCCTGAACCTCAATTTCATCTTGTATGATGGACTCGCAGATAGAAGCGAATGCGCAGCCATGCTCAAGGTCGCTCAGAAGTCGAAATTCTTCTTCGTCGATGAAACGGTGGCGCGTGGTGAAACCTCTGCGCCACACTAAAACGTAGCTACGCGTTTTTTCCCGCGCCGGCTTGGCGCCCGTCTCAATGGCTTCTAGTATGTGTTGCAGATCGTATTCGGAGTGCACGAGGCGACTCGCCTCAATTCGTCGAAGCTCCAGAACAGCCCAAGATTCGGCCGGTAGTTCTTGTAGGCTGCTAGCCGTCAAGAACGCTTGGTCCGGGGCGTCGAAGACAGCGCTCTGCTGCCATTCGAAGTGGGCAAGGTCGGCCAGAAAAGGAAAGTCACGGCTGAGCGGGTGGCTGCGCAGAAACTCGGGAAGTTTAGAACCGGCGTGTCTGATGGACGCTGTCGTTGGCGGGTGTGCCAGTAGATAGTCGGTCGTCAGATTATGGAAACGCTTATCGCCGATACACGAAACGAGTTTGGGATAGTCGCCCTGGAGAACGCCCAACAAGCGGAAGAAATACATATTGGCGTAGATATCCAACTTCTCGATCGCGTCAGCCTCTGTCTCCCCGCCGATCCAATCATTCAGAGCGGCGGCGTTGCTGTTCTTCTCCTTCGCTTTAGCGAGGGCTTTCCCGGCACCTTCCGGTGCGATCATGAGCTCCCAGAAATGCTTCTGTAGGGTTTCAAGCCGCACGAGCATCCCCCAGCAAGATATCTTCGAGGCGTCGGGCCCGGGCAGACTCAGCCGCTACGATATCCAGGTGTGGCACTTCGTCGTCCCATTCGACCAAGGTTGGCTTGGGGCCCATTCGCTGCAGGGCATAGGCGTAGAGTTCCCAAACCGGATCAGGAATGGGGCCGATATGTGAGTCGAGGACGAATTTCCCGTGGTCCGTATGACCAGCTAGGTGGATTTGTCCGACCCTGTCGCCTGGAATTGCCGCGATGTACTCGTGGGCGTCAAAGCCATGATTGCGGGCGCTGACAAAGACGTTGTTGACGTCCAATAGGATACCGCAGTCGGCCTCTTCGGCGACATGCTTGAGGAACTCCCATTCCGTGAGCGTCGAGGCGTTGAAGGTCAAATAGCTCGAGGGATTCTCCAATAAGATCTGCCGTCCGAGTCGATCTTGAACGTGTTGGACCCGGCTAATGACATGACGCAGGCATTCTTCCGTATAGGGCAATGGCAATAGATCATGCGAATTATGTCCGCCGTGGCCGCCCCAGCAAAGGTGGTCGGAGATCCAAGCGGGTTCAGCGCGTCGGATCAGGGTCTCAAGAGCGTGATAGTAGTCTTCGGGTATGGGAGCTGTATTGCCAATGGCCAGTGAAACCCCGTGCAACACGACGGGGACTTGGGACCGAACCTTCTCCAATACTGCCCAAGGCCGGCCGCCTGGCTCAAAGAAATTCTCGGTGATGATTTCGAACCAATCGACCCCTTCGACGGGGTTTTCCAATAGATGGCCGAAATGCTGCCGTCGCAGACCAATACCGTGGCCAGCGTGAGCGCTGATTCCCATTCTGATATCCCAAAATTTTGCGCGGGCTAGTGTCGTGCAAACCCACAAAAGAGGTTGTGAACTAACCGAGAAATACGATGGGGCTCAGGTTGGGTTACGGTAAAAAGAGGTTGGCGAGAACTTTTTTTTCTGGGCTATGGGGAGGCGCGAACTATTCCATAGAAATACGAACGGTGATCTCCGCAGATTGGTTCTTTTTACCGCTGAGGTGCAGCACGTGCTCGCCGCTCCAACCGGAATCGAAGTTGATGAGGATTTGGTCGCTGCCGAAATCATCATTGCCGATGGGGTCATATTCCGTCAGCGATGCTTGGATGCATAATGTCTGGCTGGGGCCGAAGGTGACATTGTCCCAGAGTTTGGTCTGAGGGTTGCTCGGATACCAGGTGCTCTTCTTTGGGATTTCGACCCACGAGCCATCGTCCATATGCCACAGATTTCCCATTTGACCGCCCATCTCACAGCTCTCCACTCCGTTTTCATCTGTCGGGTAGCGCAAGGAGACGTCACCAAAGAATTCTACGTTTTTTCCAGAATCGTAGCCGTCGATATGAGCGATGCTGACCAACTCCACGCGAAGGGTGCCACGATTTTGCGTACAAACCCGTTCCACAAATTCGGTTCCGAAGGAAAACTTGGCCACACTATTGTTCAGATGGGCGAGCTTGTAGGAAATCGGAGCGCCGGGCGATTGTTTGTTGTAGTCACCACCAGAGACGATATAGCTGACGAGGCCGTCAAAACCGTTGAGCACTGCGGCCGCCTCACCGCCGGAGCCGCCGATCACGAAGGCCCGAATGGTCGAGTTGTTGAGGGTCTTTTCGTATTTGGCTTCGATATTCACCGAATAGGGTTTGCCGTCAACGGAGCCTGATGCGGTCGCAACTTTTCCTGAATCACTATCCGAATCACTATCGCTGTCCGCATCGTCACCGCTTTCCGCGCCACTTCCGCCATTATCGTCGGCGCCGCCGGCTCCGTCGGACGCAGGCTGATTGGCCGGTGGTGTAGCAGATATCGATTTCGCGCCTTGGAAAGCTGCGTTCAAGGCAGCCGACACCACTTGGTTATTCTCTGCGCTCTCAACCGCGAAGATAACGCGGCGGCCGTACGTAATCGATTGTACATAAAGCGGCGGGTTGCCCGAACCACTCATCTCCCGCAGTTCGTCGACGGTGACGTTCGTATCGAAGAAATCCTTGGGCTCTTGGGGCGTATCAACATCGATGGTGTAGTAGGCCTGAGAGTAGTTCACAAGAATCTTTGTATTCGTCTTGGTCTTGCTGAAGTCGAACGAGGCGGATATTCCAGCGACACCGGGAAGATCTGCCGCCCCGCCCAAGAGTGCGTACAGATGTGTTTTGCTATGTACCTCAGACGTTGCAAAAGACATTGCGGCAGGCGTTGCCCCCGTAACATCGTCGTAGAGAATTCTGTTGCGTTCATCGCGGAACGACGAAAGGGACGGAGACGGCATCTTTCCCACGGGACTGCCGCTGATGTTTTCCAGCGAGACGCTAAATGTGACCGGCGCCAAGCCGACTCCGATAGGGGTCAGCACGCCCATTTTGGCATCCTTCCCTTGCACGACGACGCCAGGCCAAAGCGTTGCAGAATTGGGCTGAAAGGCCACCAGTTTGTCGTATTGCGCGGTTTCCGTGTAACGCGAATAGGTGCAGAAACTTTCGCCTTCTTGTCCAGCGACGGGACAGTCCGTACACGGCACTTCGGTCTTGGGTTGTTCGGGGTCGCTTTCCACCTGACCCAAGCCTGCTACGTAGCCGTTGATCTCCTCCGAATTGGGATTTGTTTTGGATGCCTCGCCCGGGTTGATTACCGATACGCCACATCCCATGAGCAATGCCGAAGCCAAGACCGTTCCGCTGAACGCATTTCGCATTTAATCACTCCACTGTTTGTTTCTGACTCTGTTCCGGTTTTCCCGACCGGTGGGCTGTTGCTCAGCAAGGCCTGTGCCGGAAACGACGCGCTGCAGCGAAAATTGGAAACGGCGGTGATTCCCTTTGAAAATCGGAGAGTCTTCGAAAAACGGTGTCGCCTTTTCGGCGTGCAACAAATCCGGACCTGCGTTGGGGCAATCTAACGCGCTGGCGTGTAATTACACGACGTTGAATCGATTGACGTCGTGTCCCTTTGAAACAAATGGGGCAAAACGCATTAGCCACTCTTCGACTTTCGGAGAGTTGAAGGCGTAGAGTCGATGGTCTAGGGTGGCTCGTTGGTTTCTTTCTAGTACCGCTTGAGGTTTGGTGATGCGAAAAAATCCTCTGCCCTCTCTTAGTGAATCGATGGGAATTCGGCCGTTCGGCGAGCGCTTTCGTCAGGCCGTAGTGGCGCTACGGGGTGCCGAGCATGTACCTCCATCAAAATTCGGCCTTAGTAGTCTCGTACTACTCAACCCAAGATCGAGCATCCCTTTATGGATGGGGCGGTTTCGAATTCCTCGGCGGGTATTGCTCACCAATCTCTACAATCATCGGCAAACGCCGATCGAAGATGGCTGGTCGACCAAGAGAACCCAAATGCAAGACTTTCGGGGCAGGACGCTAACCTACGACAGTCATAACGGCACCGACCTCTCTGTTCCTAGGGGTACTGTGGCATTGGCTCCCGCTTCGGGTGTTGTCGTTCGGGTTCATAGCGAATTCAATCGTGGTGGTCTCAAAGTGACCATCGATCATGGCGAAGGTTTGATTACGTGTTCAGCTCATCTGGCTCGAAGTCTCGTGAAAGAAGGCGATCGTTTGAGTGTTGGCGAGCCCTACGCCATAACGGGCTATAGCGGATTGGACGGTTTTTCCACCTTCCCCTGGGGCGTCCCTCATATCCATTTCAATGTATGGCTCAACGGCGAGTCCATCGACCCGTTTTCTGTCGGTGAGGAAGCGAGTCTATGGCATGGCGGAAGCCCGCAGCCGATCCCGCAACATACGCCAAACCAACCGATACCAGCCGTCAACTATGATGCCGAGTTGGTGAAGGCGGCTATTGGTTCTTGCAAGGTAGGTGATACCCGCGAATGGCTGAACGGTATTGAATGCGAAGATCGGAGGGCAGCTTGTTTGATTGCAGAAATGCTCTACTACCCAACGCGCTTTACTAAATCGCCCCGAGTACAGAAGGCGGACTTCCCACGCGGGCCTCGGCTTTATCTGCCGTTTTCGGAACAAGATTTCGATGGGGTGGTATTCGCGGACGAAATCTAATACCCGGTTTCGGTCGATCAAATGCGCCGCGAGTCCGCCACCCCCGCCCCGCGGCGGCGGCCAAGCGAAGCTTGCTCACGACGCCTAGGCGACACCAAACCAGGATTTGAGTTGCGCCTCATCCGCGCCGGAACAAAAGATCCGTATCGAAATGGTCTTTCCCCCGCCCCATGGCCACCAGGCCCCAAACAACTGACCATCGGCGGCATCGACCGAATAGATAACCTGGCCGGGGCGAAGTCCGAGCTTGTTCGCGGCTTGTTGCAC
>Ga0257122_1001850_pt1 | contig 14030 bp, 20 predicted proteins | sample SI106_120metaG_FD_190146 | JGI IMG/M metagenome (GOLD analysis project Ga0257122, IMG submission 190146) | Marine microbial communities from Saanich Inlet, British Columbia, Canada - SI106_120 | ecosystem: Environmental > Aquatic > Marine > Inlet | place: Canada: British Columbia | collected... | reverse complement strand
CATCTTGGACCAACGCATCGGGTACAGGTGCATCTTCTACTAACGCATCTTCTACTAACGCATCTTGGACTAACGCATCTTGGACTAACGCATCTTGGACTAACGCATCTGGCGCAGAATCAACCAAGATGGGTAACGGGGCGTCCGCGCACGCAAGAAGTAGAATCGACAAGACCAGCGGTCCTAGGAGCCTCATCCAACCAACCTCCCCATCATTGTGCGCCTGCCTCGCCCCGGCTGCGTCTCTCTATCACAATCACGTCGAGACCAAGCTGAGCCAATTCGCCCGCCGCATGCGCACCACACGGTCCCGCCCCAACGACCACGACATCTGCGCGGTCAACTGTCACGGATTCGCTCTGAACATCGTTTGCCGAACGTAAACCAGGAACAACCTCGCCTCACCCACTACATCGCCGTCCAAACACCACCATCATTTTCGCAAGCCACCTTCATCTGCCCGGCAGGCATCATATAATTGGTATAGAAATAGATATGCGTTTCAGCGGGCTGACCAGCGTCATACGTGCACTTCCCCCCCGCATTTACCGTCGGACAATTTCCCTGCTTCACCGCCACACTGAACCCGGCGCAGTGGTCCTCAATGGAATCCGCTTGGGCCGCCTGAAGGCACGTTCCCTTCGCCGCCATATGATCGTGGTCGATCAAATTACATGAATAGTTGGGAACGACGCTTAGGTCTATCCCGCCTTTGTCGATGGCAGTGACAGCACCATCTACGGTTTTCCCGACGTCAACCGATGCATCCGCAACGCCCGCCGGTGGGGCAACGCCGTTGCATGCCGCGATGGCGGGTATCAACAACATCATTGATGCAAATCTTCCCATAGGTTTTAGTCCTGTTCGGATAGTCGATCAACTATGCACTTCGGTATTCGAATGCCTATTGTACCGCAAAATGAGATGTCTCGCTCGTCGAACGAGGGCCCATCCGGTGTAGGGAAACGTCAGAGAGAGGGGCATACCGCGAGACATCGCATCAATTGCAAACCGTCCCGTCTGATGTTGGCTCGCAAGCACAGCGACCATTTTTCGCGCACGCATCCGATTGCGCGCAGTCGGCATCAACGCCACACCAACAAAGTCCGTCTTTCAACGCACAGTTGCCAAAGCGTTCACATCGGGTTGACTGGCGGCAATCTGCATCGTTGCCGGGGGTGCATTCGTCGTCTTTCGCTTTGCAGTTGCCCGCCGTCTTACAATTGCTCGATTGAACGCAATCAGCGTCACTCCCCGCCACACATTTATCCGAATCGATGGCGTAGGTACACCGGCCGTAGGTCGTACAATCTTCCGTGCTCGAACATGGGTTTGATCCCTGCTGCGAATCAACCGAACTCAAGTCAGCTTGCGGGACGCCGTTGCCATCGGCGCAGCCCACGACAATGAGTATTGAGATGAACGGAGCTATCAAGCGCATCTTCATCGCCTCTCGTTTTTCGAACAACATGGAGGGAATTAGCCGCAACTTTCGGAGGGCTGTCAAGTCATCGTAGAGGCCGAAGAGGCCGAAGAGGCCGTTTTCGCTAGAGCTTGATGGTAATTCCGGCGGTCACCGCGCCTCGAATTCCCTCGAGGGGAAATGGCACACTACATTCAACGCCAGCGACGAAACCCACGGGTCCCCAAAGGGAAATATCCACGCCAGCTGAAACCGTAACGTCGGGCAAAAAAACTAGCGCGCGACCGCTGTTCGAGCGGTGCTCATAGATATAGGTTCCGACACCGCCCCCAATCCAAAAGGAGCGATAGAAGGCAACGACGCCAGCGTAGGCTCCCGCTGTCGTGCCTCGGTAGTCTGGCATTCCTTGCTTCCGTTCCGGAGAGAATTGCCAGTTGATGCCGTAAAAGCCGCTGAGCCGAAGCCCGCCCCTAAATGGGCCCTTGCCGAAGAGTAGATCTGCAGCCAGCGAAAGCTGCGGACCATGCGCCTTTGGGGCAAATAGGTGTGACTCTCCTTGTATCAAGGACTCATGGCCACCATAACCGAACGTAGCGTTGAGATTGAAATGTACGTAGCGGCTCTTGCCCTTCTTCTTGGCGCCCTTGCTGATTTCCCCGGCCGAAGCCGTGTTCGCCTGTCCCGGAACGGGCACGAACGTAATGAGGAAGATGATCGCAGCAATGAGACGACGCGTCATAGGGGGCTCTCCTGTGCAAAGGTTGAGACGTAAAAAAGGGACCAGGCAGGTGTAGGAGCCACGGTCATTCAGATGGTTTGGCTACCTAGTCAAACCGCTCACCCAAAAAAAGGTTACGGCCCATTGCAATTAGTCTCGCCCTTCCCTACTCCGCCGATATTACGTAGCTTTACGCAGATGCAGGGGAGCAATGCCGCGATGACCAGTGAAGTAGAGACGCCCCCGCTAGGCTCACAACCAGCTCTTGAGATCGTCCACCAGTCGTTGTGGTTCCCCCCAGTAGGCGCGGGGTAGATATACCTTCTGTTCTTTGGCGCCGTGGCGGCCACGATACCGAATATAGGCCGAAGTCGTTGTCGTGCTACCGGTTTCGCGTTTGATCGTCTTCTGCTTGGTGTCGATCCGATCGATGGCTGACTTTGGGATAAATGCGTAGCGCTTGCTTTTCTTTGCTGTCAGTTCAGCTAGCAGAATAGCATCTGCGCTAACGTAGAGACCGTAAGGCCAACGCCCCATTCGCACACCCACTGACTGCCAAATCACTAAGACGAGATGTTTCGCTACGAGGTAGCCCACCAGCACAAATACCAGCGCTACCAATATGACGATAACAAACCCAACGTATCCTGCCGACTGGGTTACGAACTGAAATCCCGACTGCCCTTCTTCGATTTCCATGAACGTGAAGATGTAGACCATCAGAAATCCACAAATGAACAGGGTCGGGCCAAAGACCAACGCGCCGAGTAGCGAATACCAACTGCTTTCCACATGGCGGTGAAAGAACTGGGGTTCATCATCATCATCAACTGCGGGGCCGATTCGAGCTTTTGACATCGCTTCGCCAAAAGCGGATCTTAACCGCAGTTTGAGCAGTTGCCTGCCTACGCTGGGTAGTTCCTTTCTCGGGCCTACCGAGGGTTGAGGCTTCGTACGGGATTCCGTCATCCCAATAGCGTAGAAGAAACGTCCTCAATTGACCAATTAACGGCAAGCGTGCGTGCTGGTTGTCGCCCTGTTTCAAACGAACGCCCGAAAACCTGTATGAATTCACAACGCCCATTGGCATGGCTCCTGCAATTCCGCTCCCTGGGAGGCATAAGAATGAAAAGGTACAACCTGAAAGATATGACATTTTTTCTCTGCCTGATGGCGGCGGCCATGTTGGGGCACAGCGGTTGCGGAAGCTTGGAAACACCCCCGATGCCGACGGAGAATAGCAAGGCTGACCAAATGAACGTCGACCCATTTCCCGTTTGTGAAAGCGACAGCGACCCATCATGCGACCCTAACGGAAGCTGCAACTCTGATGATGATTGCTCCGTTGATGAACGTTGCTGTGGAGCGCGTTGCGTCGATCTGCGAAGCGACTTCGACAATTGCGGCGCCTGCGGTGTGTCTTGTTCGAAAATGGAGAACCAAATCTGTGACAATGCGATCTGTATTCAGCAGCCCTGCGATGCTTCAAACTGCAACGGCTGTTGTGATGCACTCGGTTACTGCGACGAGGGTACGAGCGACAAAGCCTGTGGCAAGGATGGCCAGCGTTGCGGTACCTGCAACGGCATATCATTGAATTTCGAGAACCAATGTGTCGAATACCAGGGCGGTGGTCGTTGCGATTGGATTCCCGTCCAAGAATAGTACGACCTTCACCCTGGTGTCATGCGTGGGAATCGACATCGGCGATCTTCCCGGCGGGGTCCGTTTCGCTCCGCGGTCCTAGCCAGCAGCTTCGTCCCCACACACCTACTCCCACAACTCAACGCGTTGTCTCAACCACGGCCCAGCGCACGATTGACAGATTGAGACATTTTTCTTAGCTGTAACCAAAACCGACGGGGGCAAACGCGAAAATGAAGTTGATTGTCACGTAAATTGCGGCATCCAGAAGACTCCGCCACGCATAGGACCAAGCTACTTGATATGCACATCAAAGACGCGCTTCTTTCCTTGGTGCAGCACGGAAAGCACAATGCGTTCGTGGTTGGGAAGCTCCTCACACGCGTGTAGTAGTCTTTCTGGAGTATTGATCCAAACCCCGTTCACTCCATGTAAGACGTCGCCGTTATGCAAGCCGATATAGTCATAAATACTATCTAGGTGAATTCCGTTGATTTTGAAACCGAAGGGCCTTCCGTTCTTGGAGTACCGCGAGATTCTCGGCGACTGGCTGAGCAACTTTGGGCTGTTCAATAGTTTTATCAGTTGGGCGCTATCGACAATGGCCAACTGTACAGGTGTCCCCTGGGCAATCGAATCAAGTTCCGCGCTGGTTATGTTGGGAAGGAGCTTAGGCGCCAGTTTCGGAGATGGAATGGGTTCAATCGATGTCGCCGCTTCCGCAACGAGACCGCTGTCCGTGTCGAATGCGAGGTCTCGTATCAACCTAACGAATTTATCCAAAGCGGTAACGCGCTTTTTTAGCTTCAACAATTCGACATTGAGCGAACGTTCCAGCTTATCCAAACGCTTCAACGTTTTCTTCATGGCCGCCATTTCCGGAGCCGGATTGTTCTTAGGCGCCGGCTCCCCGCAGGCCCCGATTGCTACAATGGCCACGACGACCACCACATACTCCAACTTGGATAGCTGAATTTCCATTCGCATTGCCTCTCCTGAACGCCGAAGCATAACAGTCTTGCTTTCAAATGCGGTTCGGAAAAAGTGGAAGGATCTGGGCTCAACTTCGTGAAGAATAACGGAAAGGCGGGGAATGATGGACAAAAAGCTGTTTACGACCCCCACGCGACCGACAAAAACAACATTGTGGCCGCGGGGGGGCAGGGGAACGCAAATGGCATTTCCCAATTTTTTTCTTTTTGGGGGGGAAGCCTAGTAGTCAAGCGAATCAAGGTCGGCAATATCAAAGACCGAAGTCTCTTCGCTCATTGTACGTGTGCACGTGCAGCCCGAACAGCCATCGCCGTTGCACTGGCAACCGGTGCAAGAGTCACTTCCCTGCGGTCGACATCCCATCATGTAGCATCCGTTGCCCGTGCATGAACCCGTACAAGATAGCGTTCCACCGAGGATTGGGGCACCGCCTCCGCCAATGACGTCCTTGATCGCCTTTTTTAGCTCATCGAGTCTGCTGCCGCTGAGACCGAGAGCATCGAGCAGTTTATTGAAGCGGTTGAAATCTTCTAAGAGTTCATCGATAGAAATGTAGACGTGCACGCTAGACGTCTTTACAACCTGGCCATTCCCCTCCTCCAGCTCGGTCCATTCCTTGCCCGTTACCTTAACCTTTCCCTTCTTGTTAAGTGCTCGCAGCGCAGCAGGAACCTTATCCACATAGTGAGATTTACATTCCTTCGCTTCCAGGGAGCTTAGGGTTTCTGCTACGTCCTGAGATTCCGAATCCGAGTCCATGGGGCCACATGCGGCGGCGCTAAGGGCGATAGCAAGAAAGATGGGGCTGATATTTCGGCATGTCATGGGAAACTCCGTTGGGTTTGTATTCGATGCCCATGCAGAGCAAACATGATGCCAAATACGGCCAAATAAAAGGCATGTCTTTTCCGGCAGTTGGCCGCGCGCTCTATCTGCCGCGCCACGGTTCACCGGAAAAGCGCTTCACGCCGCCGGAATTCTCTTTCGAAACGAGAACACCTTCGTATCATATCCTTCAATGGAGCTGAACGCGTCTCGACACGGAAATCCACCATGCCAACTAGCACCGAAATCGAAATCAACTATAACTTTCTCGAGTCCTGGTTCTTCAATTGGTTGCTCCGTACCCTGCGGGGCGACCCCCTGCCGACTGAACTAAACGACCATGTTCTTACGTACGATTGCCACCTAGACATGTCAGCAGAGCAGCCCGAGCTCTTTCGTCAGGAAGTGGATGCACTAAAGAATTGGTTGGAAGAAGTCGCCCGTGCTCCGTACTGCGATGGCCATGAAGAAATGCACTATCACTCAGATGGAGAGCATCTTCTCATTCACTTCAGTGAAAACGGCATGGGAGGCCGCGGTTGTTGGCCTCAACAAAACGACCTGTGGACTATTCTCGGATTTCCGACCCATGCTCGGTACGAGCTGCGATCCTCGTCTCGCCCCGATCATGAAGCACGCAGCAGGCTAACCCTCGAAAACATCGACGAGACCCTTCTCGCTCGCATTCGGGAATTGCTCAAACCAGGCGGCGTGTTTGACGTCGGCTGATTTCTGTCGCCCGCGTACGAACCCATACAAGATAGCGATTCAACGCCGACTGGCCTGACGCCAACCCCAAGGCCGGCAGATAGTTCCTTTATTTGAGCAACTGGCGCAGGAGCGGGTCGACCCAACGCCCCTGTTGCAGAGCTAGGCCGACGATCTTCTTCCGATTGTCTTTCTTCATCTTTCGCACGTTCTTGAATTCTCGATCCAGTTCCACTGCAGACAAAACCCCCGTGGCCGCGACACCGAGCAACACGCCTTGCGCAATCATGTCCGGAGCAACCGACAAAAGTGGAACTGCGGTCATGCCCACAACTGCAGCGCTGCCCCTTAGCCAAGCACGCCAGCGCCGAGAGCGCGTACCGTTGTCGCGTTCCAGGATTTTGAGTTCTTCCCTGAGCGAGGGGTTACTTTTCATTAGTTTCTTGAATGACCGATTGTATTGACGCTCATACCATCTCGTCCGACGCAAATCGCTCCTTCTTTTCTCCGCGCGCTTCTGTCCCACCGTTCGATAGCCGGTTCCGGCTTCCGCGCCCAGGGGCGTTGCTAGAATTATCCCCGTTCCAAGAAACAAGGTCATCACAAGTTTTTTCATCCGCATCATCCACCTCCGAAATCTCCACATTTGTTACCCATCTTTTCCAATTGCTCTAAAAAGGGATTTATGCCCCGACAATCGGTTTCTCCCTGCTATTATTCCTGCCCGCTCAATCGTTGCTGCAGGCGACTGAGTCGACCGCGCATGACGGCGATTTGAGCATTCTTGAGCATATTCTTCACCCCGCGCTTCTTTCGCTCATAACGAGAAGCGCCACATTTCTTTCGGGCCCGACGTTCGATACGGTCGTCGAGATCCTCAACCCGTTTCAGTTTTCCTCCGTGATAGGTCACCACGGACCAATTTCCAGACTTCGGCTGATGCTTCTTCCAGTAGGATTGATAGCAACGCTGAAATTTCTTCCTCAATTTATTGAATCGACCGAGCTTTCCCGAAGGTGCGGGTACCATCTCATCGAGTAGGTCATTCACCTTTTCACCGCTCAGATTGCGATTGGGGGGAGGCATGCGTATCTTCGCAGGCGGGCTGAGCGTGAGCAGTTCGGGGCTGCGGATCGTTGTCGTTAGCCCATCGGATGTCAGCACTCTGACGACGCTACTCACCACTTTCACAACGAGCAGAGGCTCGCCTCGAAGTGGATACAGTCCCTTTTCCCCCGGCAGGCTCAGCGCTCCGCATTGAAGCCCATCAAGGTCCTGCTTGGGAAAGACAAAAAGTTCGCGCGGGGCTTTGTCAAAGACTTCTTGCCGTCGTTTCGCTTCCTCTGGACGCACTCGGCTAAACCGCATTCTGTCGCGAGGACGCTGCCGCTTGCGCTTCGCCTTGCGACTCCAGTCCGGAAAGTGCCGCGATAGTTCCCGTTCCTTGAGAGATGCTCGAAGTTCGGCCGAAAGTCCCCGTGCCCATGATGCTGGCTGCAAGACAAAAACAAGAAGGATGCTGAACAGGGGGATTTTCCACAGGTGACGTCTCATCTGTATGTGTGTAGATTGCATTTTCCATTTCCTCTTCACGCCAAGGATTCAGGCGAGGAGTCTATTCTCGAAGTGAGTACGTATGCTCTGGCTGCTTCTTAGTTTGCCGCGGGTAGTACGGTCAGTTGGAGGAGGGTCGGCACTAAGGTTGGCCGAACGTGACGCTGAGTTCTGCAACGAGTTCGGAGTTGCCGAGGATCCAACCGAGCGTCGAGAATTTCTTGCATTTGATGATCCAGGTCTTTCCCATCTCATGTGCCGCCATTTCCACGTCGGTACCGCAAACCAACTCGTCCGGTGGAAAGTAGTACGCTTCTTCCATCACACGTACCTCAAAGTGTTTGACGACGTCTTTCACGGCAACAGGTAGAGTTGAGTTAAAGACCGAATTGAAATATTGTTTCCCTGAGACCCCCGGAAGGTATTTGGCCATATTGGTTTTATGTTCCTTGCCAGCACAAAACTGTACGCCGTTGATCTCTGTGAATTTGCCCCCCACACATACCTTCATATAGACATTCTCATCGGTGGGATCGTAGTTGGAATTGAACTCTAGCCAGTTCAGCGTGATCTTAACCGGCTTATCCGTTGCTGGAAGAATGACACATTGGTTGTCGATACACGCGCCATTGGGGTCCGCCAATTTACAGTTCATGCATTGCTGGGAATTCTTGCCGCACGCGGTGTCGAATTTGCCATCGGCGATATGGGTACCATCCGCAAACGTACATTTCATATCTGGCGCTTCGCAACTATGGGTCGATTGGTTACACGTTTGGGCCGGCGACCCCTTCGCGGAACAGTCTTCGCAACTCTGGCCCATCGGCCCACATTGTGAATCGTCTTGGCTGAAGAACGGCACGCAGACGCCATTTTTGAGGCAACCGCTGCAGGTGGGAGGCGGTGGCGAACCGGCTTTGCACGTATGGGTCGCGCTATCGCATTTGAAGTTTGAACCGAGATCAGAACAATCGCTGCAGGTTTGGGCCTTCGAGCCGCATTTGGTCGCGTCCTGGGCAAAGAAGGTGACACACACACCGTTTTTGAAACAGCCCTCGCATGTGGGCGCTGGGGTCGAACCACCGGAACCACCAGAGCCTTCAGGACCTTCAGAACTTCCCGTTCCTGGCGTGCCGCTACCGCCACTACCGCCACTACCGCCGCTACCGCTGCCACCTGATCCCGCTGCACCACCACCGCCCGACGACGGGGGCTGCGCCTGCGTCTTACATTGACCTTGGCCACAAAATTCTCCGACACCGCATTCCTGACACTGCGAACCACCGACACCACATGCCGCGGCGGCTTGGCCATCGAGACATACCTTTCCTTGAAGGCAACAGCCCTGACAACCGTCACAACCCGACTTGCCGGGTTGGCAACGACCCTCGGCGCATACTTCGCCGTTGGCGCACGGCTGACATTGAACACCCGAACTGCCGCAAGCATTATTGGTCTTACCGCTCAAGCATTGGTCGCCGTACGCGCACCCATCACATGGGGCAGCGTTTTCGCTCGGAGGCGCAGCACAAACGCCGACATTGCAGGTTTCGCCAGCAGCGCACGGGGAGCAGAATTCCCCACCGAAACCGCAAGCTGTCGGGGCGGAGTTGATATTGCAATAACCAGAAGGTGTGCAGCAGCCCGAACAGTTGCTGGGCCCACATTGGGCGGCAGCGGGGCCCGTTGCCACCGGGTCGCATCCACCCGTGAACGCCGTTATGAAAAGCGTAAGTACCAGGCCTAGCATCGTGTTTCCCATCGATAATCGCATCATCTTCCTCCGTTGATAATCGGAGAGGTTGCAAGCGATGTGCCGTTTTCGCGCCTCGTATAGAGGCCGGGACAGAAAGAAATGATCGTGCAATCACAGAAGTTTGGGGGATTTGCTAGAATGGACGTGCGACGTTCGGAGTGACGGTGCACTCGCGGATTTTTGGGCCCAACGTGGCAGGCCGATCCAATCGCCACCGCCACGATCAGAAGTTACTCACTCGTCTTCGGATACGTCTGAAACCGGTTGGTGCGCTAACCCCCTGGCCAAGAGGCAAACACACGGTCCCCCCGCGCGAATCATGCTATAAGAAAACACAGGCACCGCCTCTAGTTAGGAGTCGTTTCGATGAAGTCTATCGCTTATTCAATTTACGTACTTGGCAGTCTTTCACTGGTCACCGCTTGCGGTTCAACTCCCTCACAGGCAAACGCCGACGCTGGATCGGTAGAGAACGAAAACGCCTCTCCCGTGATCAATCTACTCTATACCGGTGAGGTCAACGGCTATCTCGAACCCTGTGGCTGACCCGCCAACCCCCTCGGGGGACTTGCCCGGCGGGCAGGGTTCATAAAGGGTGTACGCGACCTCGGCCATGACACCGTCGTGCTGGATGCCGGCGATTTCTTGGGCAGCGCTCAAAGCGTCAGCACCCTAGATGCCAAGCTGAAGGCAGAATTCCTATTCAAGGGCATGGCGCTGGTCGGCTACGACGCGGTTGCCCTCGGTGAGCAAGATTTTCGTTATGGCGAGGATTTCCTGAAAGCGCAATTCGCTGAGAGTGCGCTCAAGAGTCTTTCTGCAAATATCATGAACCTCGATGGCAAAAGTCGTTATACCGCCGCGACGACGTTACTCAAGCGGGAACACTATAACGTTGGCGTCGTAAGCGTGCTGAGCACCGAACATAAGGCGCAACTTGAGGACGCTCATCTCCTGGGTGGCAAAGCGCTGACCATCAGCGATACGAAAGCGGCACTCGTGGAAGGACTGGCAGAAATCAAATCCGCCGACCTGCGCGTGGTGCTGGCGCATCTTTCCTATGACGATGCACGAACCCTCGTTTCGGAAGTCTCGGGTATCGATGTGATGATCATCGCCCACGAGCGACAAGCCCCCAACGCACCGCATCAGGTGGGCAGTACCATCTTGGCCACAACAGGCTATGACGGAAAATGGTTGGGTCAGCTAGAACTCTACCGCGACGCCGACGAGACATGGCAAATGGGCTCATCCACGGGCGCCTACCCTCTCGACTCGGGCTATGGAGAGGATAAGGAATTGGCGGACCTCTACCAGGACTACCTCGAGCGGCTGAAAGGCGAAGCTGACAAAATCGTCGATGCGATCAAACAAGAAACACCGGCGGGCGGATCCTACGTTGGTGGAGAGGTCTGCACGGGCTGTCATGCAAAAGAAGCAGAACAATGGGCAACCACCAGCCATGCGAAGGCGCTAGACACGCTCGTCAGCAGCAACCACGACTACGACCCCTCCTGCCTGAAATGCCATACAACAGGTTTCGCCTATACCGGTGGCTTCTTGCTACCCGACCGCACGCCAACCCTAGGCAACGTACAGTGCGAAATGTGCCACGGCGCAGGCGCCAATCATGTAGCCAACCCCGCAACCGGTGGATGGGCGCAAAGTCCACAGTCACTATGCGTGGGCTGCCACAGCGGGGAAAATAGCCCGCAATTCGATATGACCGCTTATCTGCCTCAGGTCAGTCACTAGTGAAATGTGAAGGCTAACCCAACTCCGCCGGTTGACCTCGTCGATTTCCGGTTGTCTCATTTCGAAGGTCGGATAGCGGCCACGGAAAGAAGCCAACAATTTCCAACGCATCTCTGTGGCACATGACCTGCACTGACGAAATCGGGCACGGAGAAGAAAATGATGAAATACGGCTATAGAACAATATTGGGAGGGCTGGTCTTCGTCCTCCTTTTGACGGCATCTAGCGCGCAAGCTGTGCCCGATGAAAAGGTCCTCCGAGTATTAGACCGGGAGTTTGCCGCAACGGCACGACATGGGGAAACGCAGATCGAGGTGCAAGGTACCTTGGGCAACCTCATGTCTTGGGAAGCACACCCGATGGACCGAACCTTGTTCGAGATGGCCGAGAGTTCATTCTGGATGCCCGATGCCCAACGCGCGCGCGGTCTTTCTGAGTTGAGCCCCGGCACACGCTCAGAAAGTGGAGCAGCCATTGAGCAGAAACTGATCCTGCGAGGGGATAAGGTCGAGGTAAGAAAAATACAACGGCAACGTCTCCAGGGTAGGCATACAGCCGTGGTTGCCAATCAGAAGGTGGGCGGGCTCGTATCCATTGCCGGCCACGGAACGCTTCGCGTTAACAAGCGAAGAACATCCCTAGCGCCGGGCGTTGTGCAGTTAGTGGATACCAAATGGCAGTTGAAGAAAAACGACAACGGGGTATTGCGGCAGGTGGAAACACGCAAAGCAACGTTTGATCCCGCCACCTATCGCCCCACCCAACCGCGCGCTGCTCGACCGCGAGGCATTTCGGCAAGACTCAATCACGCGCGAACCAAGCTGACAACCCGTCTACGCGCACTCGTCCGCAAGTGAGAGTGGCGCGTACCTCTCCTACTTCCACCTCGCCCATCCCACCTGTAAGCCACTGCAATCATAGCCAAATACGACAACAGCCATTGTCCTTTGAAGCAACGACCGTACGCAGGTGCCGGCTGATTTGAGCACAACCCGTGGAAATCGTTAATACGTAAAAGTGGCCCGCTAGCTGCAATGCACCCTAGGCAACAACAACAGGAGCACGAAGATGAAGACGAAGACAAAGGTTCGCAGCGGTCTACAGCAAGCACTTCAGAATGAAAGTCGCATCTACGCGACGCGCTAAGACTGCATCCTGAGGACCTCTTCTTGGTCCGCCTCCCACGACTCCCACTCATCCTCTTGGCGCACCGGTTCCCCATTAATAGAGGGGACCGGTGCGCCTTCCCCCAAAATTGTCACGTCTTTCGTCTCCAACAACGCACAGCACCGTCACCCGAAAAGCAACCGTCCAACTTTTCCCCAAGAATATCTAGGCTAGAGCGACTGGCATACGCCTTGCTCTTGTGCTCCACCGCGGCGGTAAGAGGCAGCCGACGCAACCAACCCAGTGGAGAGGAGTTTGAAAATGAAACGACTGAATTTGAGCAGTACTATCCTTGCGACGTTCGTATCTTGTGCATGTTTCGTTGCGATTGGATGCGATCCAGGCAACAGCTGCACCGATGGTTCGGACGCGCTCTGCACAACATCTCAAGCGTCATCCCTCTCCCAATCCGAACAACCGTTGCGTTCCACCAAACCGATCGCCGCCAAAACGGTTTCGGTCAACCTCGACCAACTCGCCGAATGCAGCCGATGCCAAGCCAAAGGTGGAATGCTTTGCGAGGCTGAGTGCGAAGGAATGGTCGCCCCCGACGCAGGATCCTACACGCGCACACTCTGTTGGTTTCTAGCGGGCGGTAACTGGCAATGGGAGGGAGACTGTGTCGACTTCTTTACCTGGGGTGCCCCCGCCATTCCCGACCTGAAAATCAGAGCCGCTGTTCAAGACCAACTAAGTGGCGTTGTCGACTTCAACCTTTCTCAAGCTACCGAGTGCGCGCGTTGCCTCAAGAGCGGCGACGGGCCCAAACTCTGCCAATCCTGCCCCCCTACCCTGAACACCGAAGAAGCCGGTTCATTCGACCGCTTCCTTTGCTGGGCGCTTTCCGGCGGTAGTTACGAACGGGAAAGAGATTGCGTCGATTTCCACAGCGGCCAGTAGTCCTGAAAGCAACAGCGATTGAAGCACATCGCTTTTCGCACCGAAGACGGGGTATTATAATGGTGAAAAAGGTCCCCTCCCCCTCTGCTACTCAATCTCACCAAAACTCAGAGCACCCGCTTCGATTGTGCAGAAAGTCTTTCGATCTTCAACTGCGCTCAAGATAGTCGAAGGCACCTTCTGAGCTAGATACTTGTGTTCTTCCATCCACGGCGCGACTTCACAATCCACCGTTTTGAACCACCCCGTGGCGGTCTCGCCCTCCGCTGGCACTTTGGGATGTGGCGGCCCCTCGCGCTCGGGGAAGCAAAGATGGATCACATCGCCCGGCACGATTCCGGTTTGCGAGCGCCTTACCTCGATGACCTCGCAAGCTTGAGCGACCACCAGCGACAACAGCCTGTGGGAGTGCAGAAGAACGCGGAAGCGAAGCACCTCGGGCGCTTCCTCTCGTGCGCGCCGCCCTCTCAACGTCGCGGCATACCCCCCCCAATTCATGAACTCCTCACGGTCAACCGTGTTTTGTTCCACACGGCGCTGAAATGGCGCCGTTACCACATTTCCCCAGACAGTCGCCGTATGTTCA
>Ga0257122_1001846_pt1 | contig 14047 bp, 12 predicted proteins | sample SI106_120metaG_FD_190146 | JGI IMG/M metagenome (GOLD analysis project Ga0257122, IMG submission 190146) | Marine microbial communities from Saanich Inlet, British Columbia, Canada - SI106_120 | ecosystem: Environmental > Aquatic > Marine > Inlet | place: Canada: British Columbia | collected... | reverse complement strand
GTTCTCACGGCGGTCGACGAACTCCCGGACGTTGTTTCGGCAGGAGCCGGGACTGTTGGTGTGCGTGTGCCCGACCACCCCGTTCCACGGGAAATCGCCCGATTGCTTGGGGGTTCGATTACCGGCACTTCAGCGAATCTCTCGGGTGAGCAATCGTTGAAGACGTCGGATCAGGTACGTGTGGCGTTCGGAGACAGGCTCGATTTCATCGTCGAAGGGGTCTGTGGGGAGCATGCGGCGGCCTCAACGGTCGTAGACTTCTCTGTTAGTCCTCCGCTTGTGCGGCGGCACGGGGCGATATCGATCGATACGCTCCGGAATATTTGTCTGGATATCGTCGGCTGACGGCCGATACACCCAAACGGCCACATATGAACGGTGACGCCCACAAATGACGACCATGTCCGGAGAAGCTCCGGCCGGATTGACTGATCGGCAGGATGAACTTGAAGCGGCACTGAAGGCGCTCGTTTCCGAACGCCCTTTGCCGCTCTACCGGATGATGGGATACCACATGGGCTGGGTGGAGACGACCGGAGAACCACGGATTTCTTCGCCTCCTCTTCGTGTCCACGGGGCGCTGGCCCTGCTGGCCTGTCACACGCTGGGCGGTAACTACTCGAATGCACTTCCGCACGCGACCGCGGCCGAATACCTCTATAACCACGTCTTGATTCACGACGACATTCGTGACGGCAATTCTGAACGTGATGGTCGGGCGTCGGTGTGGTGGTCATGGGGACCGGCCCAGGCGATCAACACGGGCGATGGGATGCACGCTCTGGCTCGCCTGTCATTGTTTGAGGCGCGTAACAACGGCGTATCCGCTGAGTCTGTTGCAGACGCCATTCGTGTGCTGGATGAGGCAAATCTCGACACATGCGAAGGTCAGTATCGGGACATCACGCTCCAGGAACGGCTAGATGTGAGCGTCGATGAGTATCTCTCGATGGCGGAATCGCAGACCGGCGCATTGCTATCCGGTGCGGTCCGGCTTGGTGCGCTTGCCGGAGGTCAGGCGGATGAAGGTGTGCTCAAGGGGCTTGATGAGTTCGGTCGAAAGCTCGGCGCTGCTATGAGAGTGGCGGACGACTGTGACGTTTTCTGGCCCGACGGGCAGCGTGACGAAGCACGTCAGGGTCGGCTCGTAGCCAAGAAGAAGACGCTCCCGGTTGCGCACGTAATAGAGTTAGGTTCTCCCACAGACCGGCGCAAAGTTGGTGAGATATATATGGAGCGTGTGATTGATCCATCCGCCGCAGATTCCCTCGTCGAGGTGCTGGACGCCGCAGGGAGCAAGGAGTTCTCGGCGTCCGCCATTTCACGACTGCTTCACGAATCCGTCTCCGCACTTGAGTCGGCGAAAGTCCCGCAAGACGCTATAGACAGTTTGAGCGAAGCGGCCATGTACCTGGCAACTCCGAGCGGAACCGTATCTGTCCCAGCCACGGCTAGAGAGGACGCTTAGATGCCCGCTGCTGGGAAGAAGACCGTCGAGGACATCGACCTGCAGGACAGTCGCGTTCTGGTTCGCGTAGATTTCAACGTCCCGATGTCGCCCGATGGCCACGCCATTTCCGACGACTCACGTATCCGGGCCGCTCTTCCGACCATCGAGTACCTGCGAGATCGTGGGTGCCGCGTGATGCTGTGCTCGCATATGGGCCGACCGGAGGGTGAAGTCGACCCTAATCTTCGGATGGCGCCGGTCCGGGAGCGCCTGTCTGAGTTACTGGGTGCCGAGGTGGTCGACGGTCGCGGACCCGCCGGAAAGGTGCCGGGCCTGGTTATGGACGGACTTGAGGCTGGCGATGTGGCCCTTCTTGAGAATCTCCGCTTTAACAAGCGCGAGGAGAGGAACGACCTCGGGTTCGCCCGTAAGTTGGCGTCGCTGGCTGACATTTACGTAAACGATGCCTTTGGTACCGCTCACAGAGCGCATGCATCCACGGAGGGGGTTGCGTCACACCTTCCTGCCGTTGCCGGACTACTGATGGCACGTGAGTTGGAGATGCTTGGCTCTTGTCTGGAGAGTCCCGACAACCCCGTCGTTGCGGTGATTGGAGGTGCCAAGGTGTCCGACAAGATCGCCGTCCTATCGCACCTCGCCAGCAAAGTAGACACGGTCCTCGTTGGTGGGGGGATGGTTACGGCGTTCCTGGCCGCGGCGGGACACATGGACGCCAATCCGGAAGATTTCGCGGAGATAGAGGTGGCTCGTTCACTTCTGAAGGATTCCGAGGCACGGATACTCATCCCGACGGATGTGGTGACCGCAAGCGAATTCACGGAGGACGCTGAGCCGATTACCTCGTCTTTGTCCGGAATCGCAGAAGGATCGCTCGTCCTCGATATCGGTCCGGACACGTCCACCAGTTACGCCGACGTGATCTCGAAGGCAAAGACCGTCATATGGAACGGCCCGATGGGTGTGTTTGAGTGGTCCTCGTTTGCCGCAGGGACGATCGCTGTGGCCCACGCCATCGCAGCGAATGCCGATTGCGTGAGCGTGGTCGGGGGGGGATCTACTGCAGAGGCCGTCGGCTCGCTCGGGCTGCGTGATCAGATCACACATGTCTCGACGGGCGGGGGCGCATCCCTGGAGTTCCTGGAAGGCAAAACGCTGCCTGGCGTCGCCGCCTTAATGGATGAAGCGAACGAGATTCCACAATCAACTGATTAAAAAAGAAAGGGATCGATATTGCGAACACCGATAGTCGCCGGTAACTGGAAGATGAACACAACGCTGGCCGATGCGTCCGCGCTGGCACGCGCTGTTGCCGATGGGGTGAACGGCATAGACGGCGTCACAACCGTAGTCTGCCCGCCGTCTGTCTCGCTTGTTCCGGTTTCGATGGCGCTTAGCGGTTCGAACGTGTTCATAGGAGCCCAGGATGTGAGCGCCGAACCACAGGGCGCTCACACCGGTGAGCTATCGGCGGACATGCTCTCGGGCCTCTGCACCTACGTGATCATTGGTCACTCAGAACGTAGGTCCATGTACGGAGAGGACGATTTCACAACTGCGGCAAAAACGACGACGGCTCTTGCCGCCGGACTGCGGCCGATCGTCTGCGTTGGTGAGTCACTGGACGTTCGTGAGTCGGGTGATGCGAACGCCTTTGTGGCATCTCAGGTGAATGGGAGCCTTGCCGGGATTGCGGATATCTCTCAGGTCGCCATCGCCTACGAGCCAGTGTGGGCGATAGGTACCGGTCGAGCTGCGTCGCCGGAAATAGCGCAGGAAATGGCGTCGACTATTCGCTCCGCTGTCGTCTCTATGTACTCAGATAAAGCCGCTGATGGCGTGCCTGTGCTCTACGGCGGGAGCGTAAACGCCGATAACGCGGCGTCATATGCCTCTGCAGCGGACGTCGACGGTGCGCTCGTTGGCGGGGCTGCTTTGGATGGAAACGCGTTCCCTGGCATCGTGAAGGCGTTTGCGGCGTCGGCCTGACCGGTGGTACCCGGTTCATCGACAATGCCCGGCATGAATGCGTCCGCGCCAAAGCCAAAGTTGCTGGTCATTGTTGGTCCTACGGCCTCGGGCAAGACAGATTTGTCTATCCGACTCGCCCAGCAATTTGGCGGAGAGATAGTCAACTCTGACTCACGAATTTTCTACCGAGGATTCGATATCGGAACGGCGAAACCGTCCCGGGAGGAACTGGCTTCTGCCCCGCATCATTTAGTTGACTTCCTGGAACCAGAAGATCCGTTCGGGCTTGCCGATTACCTTGATCTTGCCCGGGAGACCATCAGAGACGTAGGCTCCCGTAGCGGTCTTCCTATTCTGGCAGGTGGGGCAGGGCAATATGTTCTGGGCTTGATTGAGGGCTGGAACGTGCCCAGGGTGCCGCCCAATCCGACACTGCGTGCTGAACTGGAAAAGTTGGCAGAGGATCAGGGTGGTGAGGCGGTATTTGAACGGCTGAAAACGATCGACGCCGCTGCTGCCGAGCGAATTGACTCCCGGAACATACGCCGCGTTATACGTGCGATAGAGGTCGCAGAATCCGGCCAGAACACGGGGCCACGACGTTCAGAGGACCCGCCATTCGATGCACTTGTTCTCGGGCTGAAGATGCCGCGTGAACGCTTGTATGCCCGGATCGATGCCCGGATCGATGGCATGTTGATGGACGGCTGGGTGGATGAAGTCAGGGCGATGGTGGATCGCGGTGTACCGCTAACGGCCCCGGCGATGACGTCAATCGGATATCGAGAGCTGGCGGGATATCTTGCGGGGAGCATGACCTACGCCGTCGCGTTGCGTGCCACCCGCCGTGCCACCCGAAGCCTGGCCCGCCATCAGGACAACTGGTTCGACGCCGATGACGAACGCATTCAATGGCTCGACGCTAACGAACCCGACCGAGCATTGGAGCTGGCCACGGAGATTGTGACCAAATGGCGATCCTCCTGACTTGCAATCGTACTATATAGCAAAACACAACCCTAAAAAGACCATTTACCTGCGCAGAAACGATCATTAGAATGTCGCGGCCCGGAGAAGATATCCTCCCGAATCAAGAAGCTACTCAACCACACATGTAAGGGGCCATATTTGGCGCTGTCATTCGTCAAACTGCACGGGGCTGGGAACGACTACATCGCCATCGACGGGCGGGACGTTAACCGGGATTGGGGTGCACTTTCGGTCGCTATGAGCAGGCTCAACTTCGGGGTCGGTTCGGACGGTATAACCCTGGTCCAGAAATCGGACGTGGCCCAGGTTCGTATGCGGATCTACAACCCGGACGGCTCGGAAGCCGAGATGAGTGGGAACGGTATTCGACTGTTCGCAAAATTCGTCATCGACCGAAAGATCGCTGTACCCGGGCCTGACGGGTTGATCGTGGAGACCGGTGGCGGTGTGCGAACAGTAGTTCCCACGATGGATGGCGACAAGATGATCGCTGCTCGTGTCGCCATGGGCGAGCCAGAACTGACCCCGGCGCACATCCCCGTAGATGCACAGGCGATGGGCAACCCGGATCGGGTACTCGACTACGAGATTGAAGCGGCAGGCCGGAAGCTAAAGGTTACCTGCCTCTCCGTGGGCAATCCGCATGCGGTCGTGTTCCCGGAAGAGGATGTCGACGACTTCCCGTTGTTGGAGATCGGTCCCCACGTCGAAAGCCATCCACTTTTCCCAAACCGGATCAACTTTGAGATCGCGAACGTGATCGACTCAGGGACGTTGAAGGCACGGATATTTGAACGTGGGGCAGGGGAGACGCTTTCCTCCGGCACAGGTACCACCGCTACCGCTGTGGCGGCCAAACTGCATGGTTTCACGGACGATACTGTGCGTGTGCAGGTCCCCGGCGGTGAGTTGCGGATCACGTGGGCTGGCGAAGGTGAGATATACCTTGAAGGACCTGCCGTCGAGGTGTTTGAGGGTACGTGGGCTGACTGAAACTCCATTAAACCAATGGTTCCGCCTACAATCTCTGCCTCGTAGATTAAGTACATGTCATTCTGAGGAGCCAGCCATGAAGATTCTCGTCGCTGGAAGTCGGCCGGACGACTGAACTTCTTGCGCTCTGCCACTGGCGAGATCCTTCGCCTCGGCTCAGGATGACCTATAACTTTTAGAACATTCGCTCCAACCAGAACACAAATCCAACACTCCAGATCAGGAACCCAACAATCATGCACATCGCCGACCGCGTCACCCAGCTTCCCGAGTACCCCTTCGTCACGATCTCACGCACGATCGCGGCCAAGAAAGCCCAGGGGATCGACGTGATCTCGTTTGGAATCGGCGACCCGGACCGTGAGACGCCGGGATTCATTCTGGATGCGCTGGACAGGGGCACACGAAACACCCCCAACCACCGCTACCCGGAATCCGAGGGGTTACCCGAGTTCCGGAAGTCGGTCACTGACTGGTACGAACGCAGGTTTGGCGTGTCACTCAACCCGGAGACCGAGGCCATCAGCCTTATCGGCGCAAAAGAGGGCATTGGTCATGCAGCGCTGGCGTTCCTGAACCCGGGCGACATGGCGATCATGCCGGACCCGGCGTATCCCGTGTACGACGTCGGTACGATCTTCGCCGGTGGCGTCAGCTACAAAGTCCCGATGCACGAAGAGGCCGGATGGCTCGTGGATCTGGACGACATCCCATCGGACGTAGCAAAAGACGCAAAGCTCCTGTGGCTCAACTACCCGAACAATCCGACCGGCGGCGTGGCTCCGCTCGAGTATTTCAACAAGGTCGTCGAGTACGCCAAAGCCAACGACCTGATTGTCCTGCACGACAACTGCTACAGCGAGGTTGTGTACGACGGTTACGATGCGCCGAGCTTCCTCCAGGCAGAGGGTGCCATGGACGTCGGCATGGAGTTCCACTCCCTGTCTAAGACCTTCAACATGACCGGATGGCGTATCGGCGCTGCCGTTGGGAATGCCGAGTTAGTTGAAGCACTGCGTGTCATCAAGTCAAACCTGGACTCTGGCGTTCCTCAGGCCGTCCAGGAGATGGCCATAGAGGCGCTGGACAACCACGGCGACTGGGTTATCGAGAACAACCGGGGATATCAGGCACGACGTGACAAGGTCGTGGATGCGCTCCGGTCCATCGGGTTGGCGGTTATCGCCCCGCAGGCCGGGCTCTACGTTTGGACACGTGTCCCGGAGGGCTACACGTCGGAGCAGTTCGCAAATGCCCTGCTTGAGGATCGTGACATTGTCGTGACCCCCGGCGGCTCTTACGGCCAGTACGGTGAGGGTTATATCCGGTTATCGCTTACCCTTAGCGATGACAGGGTGGATGAAGGGCTCGCCCGGTTGCAGGACTGGAAGATCCCGCCGCCGCCCGCCAAGTAGAATCAAGAACAGAGCGCAAGGCAGCCCGGAGAACCGCACACAACTTGGCCCGATCCTCAAGAATCAAGACCTCTCGGCGACAGGAACGCGTATACGTGGTGAGCGCGCAGGTCCGCAGGGAGAAGTCGCTCTGGCCGGTTGAAGACTCGCTTGATGAACTTGCGGCGCTCGCCGAGGCGTGCGGAGCAGAGGTCGTGGGACGCATGTCCCAGACGCTCAACAAGTATTCACCGACTTACATAGGCAAGGGCAAGATCGAGGATCTGCGTGACGAGATCCACGACACGCGCGCTGACACGGTCGTTTTTGACGACGAGCTGAAGCCATCTCAACAGCTTCGACTAGAGGACGATCTCAAGGTCAAGGTGATCGACCGCAGCACGCTCATTCTGGACGTGTTTGCGAGACGCGCCCGTACCGCCGAAGGCAAACTTCAGATCGACCTGGCACAAAGTGAATACCTTCTACCGAGACTTGCAGGGCAATGGTCTCACCTTGAGCGACTCGGTGGTGGGATCGGAACCCGTGGTCCGGGTGAAACACAGATCGAGACCGACCGCCGCCTTGTCCGAACCAAGATTTCGCGCATCAAGAAGGAACTCAAAAAGGTTCGTATGCGCCGGGAAGGCCAGCGTAACAACCGCATGCGGTCCGACCTAGGTGTGGCGGCATTTGTCGGCTACACGAACGCCGGTAAGAGCGCTCTATTCAACAAGCTCACGGCGTCTGAAGTGATGGAGCGAAATCAGCTCTTTTCGACTCTCGACACGACTACCCGGCGCATCCACCTGCCTTCAGGCGCTCCTGCGACCATCTCCGACACGGTTGGCTTTATCTACAAGTTACCGCCGGTCGTTGTGGAGTCGTTCGGAGCGACGCTTGAAGAGTTGCAAGAGGCGGATGTGATGGTGCACGTCGTGGATGCGAACTCTGAGCATTCTGAGAAGCAGATCGAGGTTGTGGACAAGATTCTTGACGACATGGACCTGTCACACGTGCCGCGCATCCTTGTTTTGAACAAGATGGACTTACTCACGGATGTCGAACCGGAACAGCCATCATTCGAGCCCGTCGAGTTGACCGGAGACGACCGATTGCCGGGTGCGAACGTGGGCGTTAACGGTCACGGAGTTGAGCTCGCAGCATTCGATCCGTCGGAACTCGGAGGAGACCTCCGAGGCGAGATTTCGCGGGTCGTGCTAGCGTCGGCGATCAAAGGCTGGGGTGTTGAAGAACTGCGGGCGGCGATCGACGAAGAGTTGAAAGAAGCGGCCGAGCGAGAAGAGCAGGTTGCGGCAGCGATCAGCTAGGGCTTTGTCAACTTCTGGTGCGTTGATGTTGGGCAATCACAGCCCACTGTCATTCTGAGCCGGAAGCGAAGATTCTCCCAACTCTTAGCTCTGACAGATCCTTTGCGTCCATAACCTTCTGATCTTCGCATCCCACGATCCGAACCGATTTTCTGTCGCCCCGAACACTCTCACTGTCATCCTGAACTTGATTCAGGATCCGTCGCTCTCATCATTGCCTCGTTAGGTGGCCAGAACACCCATTGCTTTCGCGGTCATAACGCCACCGTATTCAACCGGATCCTGAATCAAGTTCAGGATGACATTTCGTTCTACTTTCGCCATTCCATATAGCAAAGGACCCAAATGCCCGGCTACCCCAACACGCCATTCCCAAGCAAACCCTTCTACTCCTGCGACGCATCCGGGCTGGCAGTCATGGACCAGGCAGACATGCCACAGCTACTACGAGGCGGAGACGTAGATACATGGATGCGTCTGGAAGCAGGAGAAGGCAACGCGATAGACGGGACGCCACTCAAAATCGAGGACCAGCAGGGCGCACGAGTTACCGTGGCCTGCGAGAACGGCATGATCGAGATTGACTTCGAGGAAGAGACCATCAAGAAGACGGATGAGGCCGGCCGCGATTACGTCTACATGGGCCCACTAGACGAAGCCAACGAAGGCAACGGCTGGATGCCACTACGGTAGCCCGACCTACTTGCCCCAGAACTCTATCGCGTGGCCGTCCGGGTCTGACACGTAGAGGTGTAGTGAGCCGTCGCCGTGGGGCATTGGTCCTGCTATTGGGAGTCCGGCCTCGGTGAGTCGGTCGGCCAGCGGTTGTACTTCGTCCTGGGCTATCGCCATGACAAGGTGGGCCTGGCCGACGTTCTTACCGAAGTAGTCGCCGTAGGAGCCGTCGAGGTAGTCGCTGGACCAGATTCCCGGCTCCCACAATCCCAGGAAGTGGTCGGGACCGACCTGAATGATTCGGCTTCCGGCCGGAGGTGTGTACGTATCGAAATGTGCCTCGGTGTAGCCGAGGAGATCGACGTAGAACTCGGCGGAACGGGCCACGTCCTTCACGACGATGGCGACTTCAGCAAAACCAAGTGATCGCATCTTCAATTCCTCTCTCCTCGTGGGCCATTTCGGCCCGAATCCTATATTTGCGGCGCTGGCGTTCCATCTGAGTTCATAATCCCGGCCTCGATCAACGCTTCCCGGACTTCGGACGTCTGCGCCTCACTCAACGGGAGATTCGGAAGACGAGGCACCGTACCTTCGTATCCCAACAGATTCAGGCCGGTCTTCTGCACGCCGACGCCCCAGGCCATTCCGAGATAGTCCATGTGGTTGATGCGAAGCTGCAGTTCCTGCGCATCGGACAATCGGCCGTCCAAACAGGCCTGGATGATGTCCCGGGCGATGTGCGGCCCCCAGTTGCCGAACAACAGGCATGCGCCAACGGCGCCGATGATCCCGGCAGGCATCAGCAACGTGCCGTTGCACGACCAGAACTTCACCGCATCGTTCACAAACGGTGCCATTCGGCATTCGTAACGGTAGTTCAACGACATGATGTAGGCGAACACGTTGTCGAACGCCGTGATATCGGCCAACTCTGAAGGCGTCAGATCCACACCCATCGGCGTCTTTGGCTGATGGATCACAATCACCGGCACGGGACTGTCCCGCGTGACCTGCTCGAAAAAGTCTTGAATTGGAGCCTGCTGGCTGCCATCTCCCGTTCTGGGAGGAATACGCACGCGCACCATGTCAGCGCCAACCTCCGCATACAGGTGGGCCAGCCGGACCACCTCGGTGGGAGAAAGCGTGTCTATCCCGGCGATGACGAAGCGGCGACCGGCGTGGGCATCCACCACGGTTTTGATCATGGAGACCTTTTCCGGCTCGCCCATGTGGAACTCTTCGCCGCCGTAAGTGCCGACAACAAAACCTGAAAGGGCCGTGCCGCAGAACTTGTCGATATTCCGGGCCAACGCGTCAAGGTCCAGCGACTCGTTGGCGTGAAACGGCATGTTCGTCGGAGCGACGATGATCGGGTCGGTGGTCGGAATGGGCATCCGTGATCCTTGGTTGGTTGTCTTGGGATCGTCGGGCGACGGGAGTTGGTGGCCCACGGATTGTACGCTGAGGTGATTTTGTTGGTGACACCTCGTGACAACAAGTCATCCTGAGCCGAGGCGAAGGATCTCGTCCGTCAACGGTGAGATTCTTCGTCGCAATCTCCTCAGAATGACTTGGAGTCGTATTGCGTGGAGTCACCGGATATCGTCGCTCCCGGATTTAGACAGGGCGACGCGAGAGGCAGGGTAGGCGTCCGATTACGATTGGAACAACGTCGCACTATAGTAGTTATGTCAATTACGCTGTACCACTTCCGTTTGTTATGTAAACCACGGTGATTCTCTGGGGATGGTTCAAAGACCATATCTCCTGTGTCTTCCCCACTGTCGCCTGGACCCCTGTTCAACGCCCCGAGAATAAGCCTCAGCCTGAACCCGAACGCCTGACCTTTTCGTATCGTTCTTAGTGGGTGGCGCATCGGATTGAGCGCGTAGTGCGCACATTCCCACTTCGTGCACGTGTGTCATCGTGCTACGCTCAAATGATCGTCGTCGGCTGTGAGCCGTCGACCTTTTTGTTTTCGGATCGCGCGCCCGCGGGTGCACGAACCCAGAGGTAACATCAAACGTCATGTTGAAGAGTCTCAAGCGCTGGAGCCCGTTGTTCATCGGCGCAATCATGGTGTTCGTCGTGGCGTGCGGCGGTGGCGGCGACGATAACGCCGCCACAGCGGTGGTCGACGACGAGTTGCCGGGACGAGACAGGCTCATTGCCTCAGCGACGCCGTTACCGGTGATAGACAGCCCGAAGGACATCCCGGAAGGCCTCGAACCGGTCTGGGAGACGTTTGCGGCGATCGCTCGCGAGTACGTGGAACGGGAGAACATCGACCCCGAAGCGCTGGCGCGTGGCGCAATCCGGGGCATGCTCGACGCGCTCGACGATCCTTACACCGCCTATGTGACGCCGACGGGCTTCGAACGGCAGCTCGAATCATTCCAGGGCGACTTCGAAGGCATTGGCGCGCAGATAGACAACACGCCTGATGGCCAACGGATCATCGTGGTCGCGCCGATCCCGGATACTCCGGCAGAGCGGGCTGGGATCAAATCCGGCGACATCATCATCGCCGTAGACGGTGAAGACACCGAGGGCTGGAGTGTCATTGACGCCGTGAACCGTATCCGCGGTAAAGGCGGCACGCCCGTTGATCTGACCATCCAGAGGCTCGGTGAGTTGGACCCAATCGTGGTGACCATCGTCCGCGGCACTATCCCGACGGCCAGTGTCTTCCGACGCGACCTACACGATGGTGACGACAATCCCGCGGACCCGCCATACTCGGTTATCCGCATCACGCAGTTCACAGAGCGGACGCCGGAGGAGCTTCGGGACGTAATCGAAGACGTCAAAGAGGCGGGCTCTGAGGGCATCATCCTGGACGTCCGGTCCAATCCCGGAGGATTGCTCGATTCGACCGTGGATGTCGCCGCCGAATTCCTTAGTGGGGGACTCGTTACGTACGAGATCAACGGCCGTGGCGTGCGTAGGGACTGGCCGGCTCACACGAAAGGCACTGCCCTGGACATCCCTCTGGTAGTTCTGGTTGATCAGTTCAGCGCTAGCGGTAGCGAGGTTCTGGCTGCGGCTCTGCAGGACCGTGGTCGAGCTGCGATCATCGGAGAACAGACTTTCGGCAAAGGCTCCGTGAACATCCTGCGTGAACTACGGGAAGACGAAGGCGGGATCTACCTGACTATCGGTCGCTGGTACACGCCCAACGGCGGACTTATCGAAGGCGATGGCGTAATCCCGGATGTGACCGTAGAGCTTCCGTTCGACGCGGAAGTGGACCTACAACTTGATGCCGCAATAGAGCAGCTCAACTTCCAGTTGTCGATTGTGCAGGCTAGCTAGACATGCCCCGGCGCGCGCACCAAAAAGCAAAGACGGATGTAACCGATGTCGGCATCCGGTACAAGACGATCGCGCAGAACCGACGCGCCCGGTTCAACTACGATCTGTCGGAAAAGTTCGAGGCAGGACTCGTCCTCAGCGGTACCGAGATCAAGTCGGTCCGTGATGGTCGGGTCAACATCGCCGAAGCGTATGCGCGGATCCGTAACGGCGAGCTGTGGCTCATGAACACCCACATAGCGGAGTATCACGGCGCAAGTCACTACTCGACCCACGACACGTTGCGGCCGCGCAAATTATTGCTGCATAAGAAGCAACTTCGACGCCTGGAACTCGAGCTTGGCCGTGAACGGTCCACGTTGGTGCCGCTGCGTCTCTATTTGAAGGACCACCACGCAAAGGTAGAGATCGCCGTCGCAAAGGGACGCCGACAGTACGACAGGCGACACGCAATCAGGGACCGGGAGAACAAGCGTGACATGGATCGCGCGATGAGGCGTCGACGAGACGGTTAGCCCGCCCGCCACGCCCTGCCCTGTCTGCATTAGATCTGCCATAACCGCGTTGTTTAACGTCCCGTTATCACTTGTCTGTGCCGGTTCGCGGTACGATTAAGAGGTATCTGGGGACGCGTGGATTCGACAGAGAGGCATCCGCCAGACTGCAAGCCGAGGACGCCAGCCCCCTCGATAATCCGTTGGCACAAACTTAACTGGCGAGAAACAACTCGCTATGGCTGCTTAATCCCAGCCACGTGGCCCCGATTCTTACCCTGAGGGGATCGGAGGCCGCGACGCTTACTCGGGGTGCTGTCTGCCTGACGCCGATTGGTGCGGACCTAAGATCATCGGCTGGCCGCCGAGCTAGCCCGCCGGAGAGTGAACTGGGCGGCGAGACAATAAATCACCGACTAAGCTTGTAGACGTCGAAGCGAAACCCTCGCTGGACGGGGAGTTCGACTCTCCCCCGTCTCCACCAGAAACACGAAACGGACTCAGCCCCCGGTCGAAAGGCCGGGGGCTGGTCTGTTAAAAAAGAGATTCCTGATCCTTCGCGAGCGGTCGCAATTCGGAAGACATCCCGGAACGGTGGCTTCGGTTTGATACCTACGATCGACCGGGCATCCTTCAGGTCCACGTACACGCCGTCGAGCATCCGGACCACCAGTTCATGACGTTCATCCAGCGACGCAGCCTCCCACAGGTCCGGGAGCTGTTTCAGGAGATCTCCTGCTTCCGCTGCGGCATCGACCTCGGGGACCACGAGCGATTCCAGTTCCATCTCAAGAGTTTGCTTCTGACCGCGGTAGTCGTTTTCGGAGAAGAGCCCGTCCACGTATGCGCGTCCCAGGCGACGCAGCCGCTCAGTGACCCGAACGCGCTCGTCCTGGATACGGGCGACTTCGTCTTTCAGGGCGATCCGCTCTAGAACCTGGTCCAACCAATCGGAGCGGAGTTCGATAGCGCTTATTACGCGGCCTATCTGGTCATCTGGGATCCGACAGGAGATCGATCCGCCGTGTGACGGGCATTCACCGTGACTTCGCGACCCGCGTTGCTCCCTGTAGTAGGAATTACCGTTTTTATAGGTCTGAGCCCAAAGTGGCATCCCGCAGTGGGCGCAACGGATGAGACCTTTCAGTAAATATGTCCGAGTCTTACGGGAGCTCAGCGTGGACGATCGGCCGCTGTTCTTTCTCAAGGTCGCTTGGACCGCTTCGAAAAGCTCCGACCCAATCACCGAATTGTGGATACCGGGCATTCGCTCACCGTTGTACTTCACGAACCCCGCATAAAAAGGGTTGTGGAGGATGACGCGGACCGAAGCATTGGTGAATAGTCTCGGTCCTGCCGAGTCACTTCCGTCCGGTCCTGGCAGCCGCTTGGTATTTCGTGTGCGAAAGCCTT
>Ga0257122_1001845_pt1 | contig 14047 bp, 10 predicted proteins | sample SI106_120metaG_FD_190146 | JGI IMG/M metagenome (GOLD analysis project Ga0257122, IMG submission 190146) | Marine microbial communities from Saanich Inlet, British Columbia, Canada - SI106_120 | ecosystem: Environmental > Aquatic > Marine > Inlet | place: Canada: British Columbia | collected... | reverse complement strand
TCGCCAACTCTCAGCATTTTCTATTCGCGCGCCGAGAGTTGAGGACTCAACCATGTAGGTCCCCGGGCTATAGCGATACTCGGGACGGCGCCCCAGGTAGCGAGCGAATGCCGCGATATCCTGCTCACTCGTTAGTATCTCTCGGGCGGTTTCGAAAACTCCACGAGATTTTTCTGCGGCTATCCGATTTACTCTTCTGTAAATGGCATCTCCGCTTGAGATGGCCTCGCCTTTTGGCGAACGCAGTGAGGCGGGGGGGTCGATATTCACGACACCGGCCACCTTTGCATCGCTGTTGTTTGCAAAACGCTCGATGGCTTGGCGCCAGATGGCTCCGGTTCCTTCCGCGAAGCGTATGCCGCTGGTTCCCTGAGTGCCGCGCACCATCAGGTAGTAGGCCGCACTTTCAGGAAACAACGTCATGTAGCCCCGGACAAAGGTCTCAATCTGCGCTTTAGAATTGAGGGTCGCAATGGCGGTGTCCCTCCAAGATCCATTCAAATAGCGATTCGCCTCCATGGCCTCGACCATTCGAGCCGCGGCCTGCCTCTTGGCCTTTCGTAGGCGATTGGCTGCGTTGTTGCCCGAAGTAAATCCGACAGCTTCGACCGCCTTTCTCCACGTTTGCTCGGTACCGGGCTGATGGGGGTAGCGGTCGGAGTTGAGCCGGAAGAGAATCGTCGACTCGTAGCGGTTGCGCGTGGCCGGTTGTCGGCAATAGTGTTTTACAAATAACGCGATTTCGCCGGCATCGGTCAGCGTTTCCATCCCCCAATCGAAGGTCGATTCCAAGCTGCTGCGTTTGAATGTGTGGGATTCCGAGTCTTTCTTTTTAGCGGCTGCGTGACTTTTTTTGAGCCGCTTAATCAACATTCGCTCGGCCTCCACACTTCCGAGTTTCGTGGGTTGTCGGAGGAGGGGGTCTTTCGCGACGATCTCGTAGTGGTGGACAACCTGCTGTCCCTCGTACCCCTTCTTGCGCAAATGTAGGGAATGCTCGACGACATAGCCCTTGGGGACGGTCAGCATCGCTGGACCCGAACGGAGGTCTCGTTCGTACGGGACCTGTTTCGATGTCCAAGCTAGTTTTACCGAGCCGCCATGATGTACTGTTTTGCCGAAATTCAGGCTGGAACGCACCTGCTTGGGGAGGACGCGTCGCAATGAGGATAGGATGTGCCCATAGTTTTCCTTTATGACCCATGTCCGCTCTCTTGGAACCTCGCGCTGGTCAAATCTCTCTTCGTATTTCTTCCTTTGCGAAACAGCGACGGTTGATTCGTCGCTTTCGTTTTGAACGACCTCTCTAGGGAATCGCGTCATCCTTTCATTGCCGTCGTAGCCGTAGCCCTTTGAAGTGGTGGCGCCACTATAGAGTTCAGCCAACGCCCTTTCGCCGATCCAGCTATTGCGCAACTGTCGGGTTGCCGCGTTAAGGACGAAGACGCGACCCTTGCGCGGGCCATCGAGATATCCGAGTTGCTGCAATCGACCATCGGCGTGCTGCCAATAGGCGGAAGTCTTGTTCTGTCTGCGTTTGAAGACTAATTCCCCAAATCCGAAGAGAACCTTCATCAGTTCGTTGGGCGTGCCGACTTCCTTGCGTTCCCAGGCCGCCAACCCACGGTAGCCGCCACATTGACGTTTCGCTACGATGTCTTCGCCTTCACCTTCGTATTGGGCCAGCCCCCAGAAATGGTCGGCGACCAGCTTTTCTCTGGGCATCACTTTTCGCGAGCGCTGTCGCTTATACCAGCGGCTAACGCGGCCCCTTCGCTGGCTGAGCCGCTCCTTTCCGTGTTGGAAGACTTCTTCCTCGTGGATAACGTTGTCGCCCTTGATCAGCATGCGGTGCCGCACCTTTTCACCTTTGGCAACAGCCTTACCGTCGGCGCGCTTTTTTGATGTCCATGACACGCTCACCCGGTTGCGGCGACGTCTGTTGTCACGACTGTCCAGCGCCGAAGCAACTACGGCGAATGCGAGGTCACCTGTGGGGGCGCGATAGTCTGACGCACTGGTCATTCGCTTGTCGGCGTGCAGCGATTCCCTAAGAACCTTCGGCAACCCTTCAATAGCGTGATCGGTAGCGCGTTTCCCGCCCGCGACTGAGCCTGACAAAGGCCGACCATGCCTGTCACGATAGATCCGTCGGAAAACAACGGTGCGATGGTTGTCGGAATTGTCCTGTAGCTGTTCTTCAATATCGGGCCTACGTCCCCTGGTCTGTGCCTTCAGTTCGTGCAGCAACCATTCACCGATGCGCCGGTTGCGGTGTCTTCTTGCGGCCGTTCCCGCAATGAATATTTGGCCGCCCTTGCCATCTCTCAGCTCACCGAGCAAGCTGGCGCCGGTGGGGGTCTGCCAAAAGACGCGCTGGCCCGTTTGGCGTTTTCCGTCCAACCGGAACGCTCCCTCACCGAAGATCGCCCTCAATTGATCGTGCGGAGTTATCTTTTCTCGCTCGCGTTTGGCAAGACCAAGATATCCCTTTGTCGCGTTTTGCCTTATTGCCCCGTTGGGCCCCCTGCTGTGTCTGCCCATCGACGTGAAGTAGTCCGCAACGATGGCTGCTCGGCTGGGGCGGTTATGCTTCTTGGCCGCGGCAGGCAACGCGATGAGCGTGAATACGGCAATGACTATGAGTTGGAATTTTCGATCAGGCATCACGGCGCTTCCTTTCTCTCGGTGACAAAATGCACGACTCATGCCAGGTGAACATTCATGCATTTCGGGTGGTTGGAAGGGATACAGTGGCGCATGACCTTGCCGGTCGGAAAGCTATCTCTGGGCAGCAGGCCCCTGCGTCTTCGCTGGGCAAAATCAACCGGCGTTTGTCAAAGGGACGATTGAGCTAATTCCGAAAGATGGGTATCCGAGGAGGCTCTGTGGCACAATCGCCCCTCGAAAAGGGGACGCTATTGCCTGGCTCGTGTTGTGGGGTGTCCTAGGGCATGCTTTTAGGACCGCAGACGATCTTGCCAAATTCCTCGCGACAATTGGGGCCGCAGCGTAGCTTTCCGTAGGCTTCGATACAGTTGTGGTCGGGGGATTGCGCGCACGCAGCCTTGCCGTAGGCTTGTACGCAGCTATAACCGCAGACTCTTTGTCCACCGGCGGTTACGCATTGTTGTGGTCGAGGCGCGATGGTAACGATGCCCCCGGCTGCTCCGTTGGTATAGCCTTCGCGATAGCCCCGCTCGGCTGTCGCGCGGACGCTGGCGTTGCAGGGATTGGCAAATTGGACATTCATCTCTTTTCCCTGCCGGGAATCGTTCATGCCCGCTTTGTAGGCGCCATCGTAGTTGCAGTAGGCCTCCCGGTAGCTCGCCATCATGGCCGCGCAACCGCTGAAGGACAATGTCAGGGTGATTAGGATTAGGCTTGTGAGTTTTGTCATGGGCTCCACTTAGACGAACGCATTTCGGGACGCGTCGTTCCTTTTATCCCCGTGTTACCCCCAACAGCGTGGAACCTTCCATCGTTGTTCCAAAAAGACAAGGAAAAGAGGCGGGGCCAGGGGGTAGACCAGCGATTAGTCGCAGAACATCCGGATATTGCTAGAGCAACGTGACGCCCTCAAGACGTGATAGCCAACCAGGCATTGATGAAGCCGGTGTGGCTATAGACTTGGGGGAAGTTGCCGAGCATTCGGCGCGAGCTTGGATCGATATCTTCGGAATAGAGCCCGTGCGTGTTTGCGCGGTGACCAAATTGCTCAAAGAGCGCCTCGGCGCGCTGGCGTTGGCCTGACTGTGCGAGTGCTTCAATCCACCAAAGGGTGCAAAGCGAAAAGCTGCTCGTCGTATCGCCGAAATCATCCGTTGCGACGTAGCGTTTGAGCAGGTCATCTGCACCGGGTTCGCGAAGTTGGTTCTCACACCGCGAAACGGTTTCCAGAAAACGCGGGTCTGTGGCGGAAACGAAGCCAAGGGAAGGGAGCATCAGGCTCGACGCATCGACGGTGTCGCAGTTGAGGGTTTGGGCGAAGAAACCGACGCGATCTGCGGCGGCATTTATGGCAGCCGAGAGTTGTTCTGCTTCCGTTCTCCAACGAGTTGCTTGTCTCGGGTGTCCTAAGGCTTGGGCGATTGAGGCACCACGGTCGAGGGCAACCCAACACCAAACTTGAGAGAAGGTGAAGTAAGCCAGACGCCCGCGGAACTCCCAAATACCCGCGTCTGTGGTCGACGATGCTTGCCGGGCGCCTTCGACCATGGAGGCGATCCAGGGGTAGCGATGCTGCTGGTCCACGCCATTTTCGTGCAAGCGTGCAGCGAGCCAAACGAGTTGTCCCCAGGTATCATGTTGCGTTTGGGTTGCTGCGGCGTTGCCCAAACGAACGGGGGGGGTTCTCTCGAAACCGGATAACTCGGGTACGGTGACTTCGGGGAGCCGCTTTCGGCCGTCGATGCCATAGAGGGGCTGCGGGATGTTGTCGCCGATAGCGCCTTGAAAGAAGTCGAGCAATGCATGGGCGGTCGTTGTATCGCCGAGGCGAATTAGTGCCTCTGCGGCAAAGCTACCGTCTCTGATCCAGGCGTAGCGATAGTCCCAATTGCGCGGTTCGCCAATGGCCTCGGGTACAGATGTTGTGGCGGCGGCGATGATGGCGCCGGTTGGGGCGTAGGTCTGCCCCCGAATACAGAGCACGCATCGCCGTAGCGGCGCGGGAATTGTCGCGACGGCCTGTCGATCGGCGTCGACGGCGCGCTGCAGGGCTGCGGCGGGATCAGCCAATTCCAACGGCTTTCCGTGCGATATCACCAGTACAAAGGGGCGTTCGAATTTGATAGACGTGCTCGTTGGCGACGAAGTCATCAGCACGTCGATTATCTCGGCGGGGGCTGTGAACCAGATGTCTTCGATGCGCGCTACGGTTGCAGACACGCGTTCAGGACGGGCCGCGGATCGGCCGAAGTCGAGTCTTGGATCGAGGGTGAATTGGGCTTGAATGCACCCCGACGGTTGAACCCACCGCGCAAATGCGGGTGCACCCACAGGGCAGAAATCGGTTACCGATAGCGTTATGGAACCGTTGGTTGAAAAAACAGTACGCAGCGCGTTGGTGTCTTCAATATATGCGGACTCCGATGGTCCATTCGTTACCAAGTCAAGCACACCGCCTCGATCTTGGTCCAGCAAGGCGGCGAACACCGAGGGGCCGTCAAATCCCGGCAGACAGAGAAATTCGACGCGTGCCTGCGCGCCGACCAGTGCTAAGGCGTGCTGGTTGGAGACCAATGCGTGTTGCAGGTGATAGCGGCGATTCATGAGTTGGATACAGAAGGGGTGGCCCGCGTGGCAAAGCGTATCCACACCGGTACAAGCGATATGCCGACAACCAGGCAACCGGAGATCCATATCCACCGCGGAATCCCCCATGACGGGCCTGGAGCGCCGATCACGAGACTGCCGAGGCCAACGATAAGCGCAAATACGCTGAGTGACGCTGCGGTGGTAGCCAATATCGCCGAGGAAAAGGCGCGCCGGCTTTGATTCGGATTATCATCGCAACGTCGTGCGACGGGCCCCCAAAAGCCGGGGGGACGCACTTGTTTGTAAAAACGATCGAGATGATCCGGATCGATGGGCTTGGATAGGAGCGTGGCGCAAACGGATGCCGCGGTGGCGAAGATCGTCATGATCAGCAGGCGATTCGCGTCATTGTTGTCGCCGGGTAGCCAGGCCAGCAGGGCCGGGGCTACGATGAAGCTCGTTGCAATCGGGGCTAGTTCTCCCCAGGCGGTCTGTCGATGCCAAACCCAACGCAAGAGAAGCGGTACACCCATGCCAGCGCCGAGCAGCAGGCTCATTTTCCAGGCGGCACCGATAGAACCGAGTTGGGTCATGACCGCCAAGGCAACGATTAGGATGAAAATATTGGAAAGCCTTGCCACCCATACGAGGCGCTTGGGATCCGCTTTTATTCCCTTTCGTCGCTGGCACCACCATCTATCGTAAATATCGTTGGTCCAATAACTGGCACCCCAGTTTAGGTGGGTATCCACCGTTGATGCCAAGGCGGCAAAAAGCCCAACCAGCATTAACCCCAGGGCTCCCGTTGGGAGGTGGTCGCGAATGCCGAGAACGAACGTGCCTTCGCGAGCCGCCACGGCCACGTCTGTATCCAACGTGCCCACGATGGGATAGAGCACCATGAGCCCGACGATGATGGGGAGCCAAAGCAGGGTACGCAGCACGCTCTGTACGTACGTGAAAACCACCGCCGCTTTGCGAGCGTCGGAATCGCTCCTGCAAGCCATGCTTCGCTGCGCAAGGTAGCCTGTTCCATCGGAATTGGCCTGTGCGAACCATTGGATGCCCAATACGCCGATTATCGCCAGGGCGCTTGTTGCCCCTTCGGTGGGGGAAAAACTGAGTATTTCGCGCATTCGTTCGGCGCCGTAAAGCGCCTCAAGCCGAACTGGGATCGCACTGATGCCTCCCACTTTGTCGACGACAATCCAGGCGTATATGGCCGTGGCCGCAAATGCCAAGAATAACTGCACGACGTCGGTATTGATGACGCTCTTCAAGCCACCGGTGGCGGAATAGAGCGTCGTGAATGTCACAATGGTCAGAATAGAAAAGAGATTCGACGCGGAACGCATCCAAAGGGCAGGGCTCGTTAGGTCCCCAGTGAGGGGTGTTCCCACCCATTGTGCCAAGCTGGCCAATGGAGCGAGGACACCGTGGGGCAGCCAATCGTGCCAGGGAAGAAATGGTTCGGTAATTCGTGTGGCCGCCAGGAGCACCATGCCTAACACGACACAGTTGATCACCGTGCCGAAATACGCCGCTTTGACGTAGCGCAATGCTTCGGCGGCTTTGCCATCGTATCGGCGCTCGCAGAGTTCCGCGTCGGTGATCACGCCAGCCCGCCGCCATGCAGGCGCGAGAAGGAAGCCCATCAACAGAAACGCGATGCTGTAGACCCAAAAACGCCAAAGGGCAAAGACGCCCGCGGTGGCGATCAATCCGGTAACCACCAGGGGGGTATCGGCCGCGTATTGGGTGGCCGACATGGATAGGCCAGCCTTCCAGCCGGCTATCTTGCGGCCCGCTAGGAAGTACTCTTCGGGGCCGAGGGATGCGTCCTTTCGCGAACGAAACCCCGAGCCGATAGCGTAAGCCATGAACGCCAAGACGATGAAGATATCGATCATTGGTACCGGCATTGGTCCCGGTATAACACAATCCTGATGATGCCTGAACTGACACGGCTACGCCTCCCCCACGGCTACCCTTGACCGAAATCACGGATTCGATACACTTTTAGCGGTCAGCGACTCGCTTGTCGCTGACGGGGAGAGTCCTGATGGCGAAGACACACGTGGTGGTTCAAGGGGAGACCTTGTCGGCCATCGCTCGGAAATATGGCGTGGCTAGCTGGCGCGCGATTTACGAACATGCGGACAACGCCGATTTTCGGGCCAAGCGCCCCAATCCCAACATCATCTATCCCGGCGACGAGCTTTTTGTTCCCGGCGCTGAAGAGGAAGAACCGTATCGCACAGGTGCGCGGTACACGTTTCAGGCCCAAACGCAGCGCCTGCAATTGAGAATGCAGGATTTCGGTGGCGATGCGCTGGCCGGCAAAAAGTACCAACTGAGTTTTAACGGTGAAACGCGCGAGGGCACCACGGCTGACGATGGCGCGATTGACGAAAAGATCACCAGCAGTACAACCAAAGCCGAACTGTTGGTCTTCCTAGACGACGAGCCCGACGGCGCCAAGCTCAATTGGAAACTCGACATCGACCACCTCGACCCGATCGCCGAACTCAGCGGAATTCAGGCGCGACTCAATAACCTGTGCTTTGACAGCGGTCCGGTGGACGGCATCATGGGGCCACTCACGAAAAGCGGTGTGAAGGCGTTTCAAGAACGTTACGAATTGGTTGTAGACGGCATTCCCGGCCGCAATACGAAGGCGAAATTGGAAGAGATTCACGGCTGCTGAGTCTTCTTGGTCCCAGTTTTCAGGGCTCAACTACTTACAAACGTGATAGTCCGGTAGGCAACGATTTACGCCCGGTTGGACCGCAGTGCACACCGGGGTTCCGGCGGATTGGCAGGCACCTGCCGCAGCGCAGACTTGCTCGCAGCTTTTTGGGTCGTTGAGCCCTGCGCAGTTTTTCATCGCCGCATCGGAAAAGGGTTCTCCCAGTCGAATGATGCAGAGATTGTTTTGTACGAATTTGGCAGAATAGACCTGTTCACAAGGGCAGCAATGGTCGTAGTTGGCCGCGAGGACGCAGTCACCATCGGTGTTGCATTGGCTCGTCTCTTTGCAGGCGGCTAGGTCGACGGTGATTTCTTCAACGTGATAGTTCTTGATTTGCAAGAACGACCCCGCGCAGCTAGCCGGCCATTGCTGGCTACATTCGGCGGGAATCTCAAGGTCCTCGTTCAATGCTGCCGAGCATGGGTCCGACGCGATTGCTGCGGTGGTTGCGTAGAAGGGGTAGATACAACAGTTGTCGGCCCGAACCGCGAGTTCGCAATCATGGGCTATGGGTACGACGTCGGCCTTCAAATTCATATCGAGGGGAAGGGGGGGCGCATCTACATCAGCGAGGGGCAGCATCATGTCGGGGATCACCAGTGCCGCGTCATCCTCGGTTATGGCGACTTGGTTGCTCACACAACCGCTGAATAGCGCGAGTGTAGAAGCGATGCATAAAGCGGAAAGTGTTCTAGTTGCTTTTTGGGTGCCCAACATCGGCTCCTAACTCCTTAGCTCGGGGCGGTAGACCCGTTGGTGAATTTGATCTTTCCTTCAGCACGCAAAAAGAGTTCCGCGTCTTTCTGTCCCAACTCGAAGGCCTGCCTTAGTCCACTTGGATTTGTATAGTCCCATTTACTGATGGGGATAGGGTGCGACGGTTGCACGTAGAGTCGGTCTGGCAGCTTTGGAATGCTGTCGTCGGAATACCGGCGGCTGAGAAGCACCAGCGTTTTGCCGTCGCTCCGTGGCAGGGCGCTGACCGGAACGTTGTCGATCAGTCCGCCGTCGAGCGCGGTGCCGTTGCGCCAATTCATCACCGGGGTGAATGGGGGCGTCGAAGAAGAGGAGAGCAACAGGTCGGCGAGCTCCGCGGCCGTGCTGCAATCCTGGGCGATGGCGGTTTCCGGCTGAAAGCCTAGCTTCGGCGGGAAGGTTGGATGAACCGGATTGTTGAGCTTCTTCTCCAATGTGTACGCGCTAAACGCTAACAGAACGGATGCCCGTGGGCCTAGCCACGCGGGCGGCCGTGTGAGCAATACATGGATGGGGGGCGCCTCTGCCAATTTCGCGAAAGATGGCGCGTCAAAGATCGCGAGGATCGCTTGGCGGTACATCCGTTCATGCGGAAATGCAGCCTGGCTGCCGAGTACGCGGCTCGGATAGAAGTTCCGCGGGTTTTTCGCGGTAAGCTCGCTGAAGTAGTCTAAGGCGAATTCGCCCCGGTCCGCGAAAAAGGCGGCGGCTACTGTGGAGCCCGCGCTCACTGCGGCCACAGCGTTGGGGGTGACGTGTACATCCTTCTGCAATCGTTTCATGAAACCCGCTTGCCAAAGGCAACGGCTGCCTCCTCCGGCGAAAACGATGGTATTGAATTTGTGGTTTTCAGACATGGTACCGCTCGGCGAAATTGATGTGCTTCACTGTATAGCAGCATTTGCCGTGTCGACAGGAACGATTTTGCGCTAGTGTCGACGGATGCAAACGAAAGCAATTATTGGCGCGCTTTTCTTCGTCCTGCCGGCTACAGCGTTGGCGAGCGGCAGCGTATCTCTCACGGTTCTTGAACAATGCCATACCCTGGAAGTTCATCAGACATTTCGAAAGATGTTGAAGAGCAGCAAACATGCTCAACACTACTATGCTAGCGTTCATCAAGAATTTGCCAAGGTCGCATCGCGTATCAATGTTCCATTGGCGAAATCCCTGAACAAATTGAAAAAGAGTGGCGCTGTGCCTCAATTGACGGACTACAGCCTGCGCATACCGCTTATCCAATGCCGTCGCGGCCAGGTTTGCCCGAAAACCGACGGCAAATTTCCGGCACTCCTAGAATTCACGTCCTACCAAACCGCGAAGAACGATCGCCGAGGGTATAAGGTGGTTGTGGCTTTCAAGTCGAAGCCTTCCCCAAAGGGGCTCAAATCTGTGCAGTCGGCGATCAAGGGCGTCATCGATCGGTACGCCGACAAAGAGGGTGGGGATGGAAGCGGCATCACGAAACTCAAAGCTATCTCGCTGAAGGGCAACCATTTTGAATTGAATATTCGTCCCGGATTGCGGGTCTCTGCGAAGTTGAAGAAACGCTACGAAAAAGAGCTGGCCAGCTTCGGTGCCCAGCTTTCGAAGCGGCTATCCAAGCTTTTTGCCGATACGCATGGCAAGAAGGGCTCGGGGATTTCGTTTGCCGGCTACGAGCCGAGTCTGCCCCATTATGGCGACAGCAAGCAGATCCCCGCCCGAACATCTGCGTATCGCTACGACCCTCGCTACTATGTACAGGTGCTCTTTGCCCTGTGGAAACTCTCGAATTCAAGGACGTTGAGCGAATTTCGTACCCAGGTCACCAGTCTGCTCTAGGTCCCGTGCTACAACAGCCAAGACTTGATCGGCCCTTTGCTTTGCGGTATGTGGTTCATTGCAAAGTGGTCGACAATGACCAGACCGCGACCGCATCAAAGGGTGGCACCGTTTTAGATTGAGGCTGTTATGGGTAAAGCAAAGCATTTCGGAAGGTTAACAAAGGAAGTCTGGCATTTCGCGTGGGAACGCAAAGCCTGGTGGATCGTGCCTTTGTTCATTACCCTGATCCTCATCGCGCTGATGGTTGCCACCAGCCAATCGTCTGCCCCATTTATCTATACGCTATTTTAGGCCCGTGGCTGCTCTCTAGGGCGCCCGAACCTTCAAAAGGCCATGGCGAACGCCAACCGCAAAGGAAATGATGGGCTCACTCTGAAGCTCGTTGTCTCGCTGTTGCTGCTCACTCTGCAAGCGGGCATTGTGGCCGAAGCGCTCTATCGGCGTGGAAATACCCTGCACCACAATGGGCGTTGGGTGAGCCAAAAGATGAAATTGAGCAGAGGGGTGATGGGCGGCACGGCCTATTTTCTCAGCCCCGCTGCGCTGGCCGGCAAACGCCTCAACTTGCATCCGTTCTTTGGGTCGCAGGAACTCTACTTCCACCGTGCATTGGCGCTCAAGAGTTTGAGTTTTCGTTTCTTGTTGGGTGATCAGGCCTATCTGAATCTGCTCTACAACAAAACGCCGAATGGCGTGGATGGCCTTCGTTTGAGCAGAGATAGTCGCTTCCCTTCGATGACTTTTCGGGCTGACGCTCGAAAACTATTCAAGCAGAGGGGCGTATTTGAGCAGCCCAACCAGCCCAAACTCAACACCGGTTGGAACCGGTTGGAACTTCGCTTTTCGGGCGAGAAGGCGCTCTTCAAACTCAATGGCGAATCGCTTGCCGAAGTCGAGACGCCTTTCGTTTCCGGCAGCTTCTTTGGCTTCCGCGGGGGAACGCGATTTGCCGCGATCGACGACGTTGAGATTCAGCCGACCTCCGGAATCGCGATCACCGACGCATTCGAACCCACGGGTGACCGCGACTGGTTGGTCTCGGTAGGGGCGGTCCTCCTGGCCAACCTTGTGCTCCTCGGACTTCTCGTTGTCTTCAATCGCAAAAAGCACGGCCGGGGATTGCGTTACTTTCTATTGAAAGCTGGTTTCGCAGTCGCGCTTTTGGTCGTGCCGCTCGGTCTCTTCGATATTTTCTTTTTGGTGCAGTGGGAACGCGAACCCACCGACTACCTGCACTACAAGGCGGATATCGAGATGTCCCCGCAGACCCTCGAGCGATTGCAAAGAACGTATTCGAAAAAGGGCGTGGATGATGCTGACCGGATTTTTCTCGTCGGCAGTTCCCAGCTTTGGGGGGCCGGCGCACGCGTGGATGAAGATACCCTCACGCAACGGCTAGCGAGTATTCTCAAGGACAAACTGAATCGGCCCTACCAGGTGATGAATCTAAGCATCAATGGTTCGCGCTCCCCGGAAATGTTGAAACACTATCAGGCAGAATGGCTCGCCTGGCAGCCAAGCTTGGTGGTTGTCAATCTCGGCAGCAACGACCATATGCCTGAAGTCGCGCCCAATATGACGCGTTTTGCGACTTTGAATAAGGAGCGTGGCATCAAGACCCTGTTCCTGCTTGAGCCCAATTCGGTCGAGGCGGACGACAAGGGCCTCGCGAAAAAACATGAGATCGTGCGTCAGGTAGCGAAGTCGCAAAGTGTTCCGCTATTCAATATGCACCGTTATTTGGCGGAGAACGTCGATCTAGGGTTCTTCTGGTGGGATTCCTGTCATATGACGGGCGCCGGTCAGGAGTACTTCGCTCGTGCGCTATCTGCAGAAATCGTCAAGATCCTCGCCCCCTAGCGCCGGTTGCGGCCTAGGCAGCCCGTTTCCTTCATGTTAGTTTTGCCTCACTATGGGAAAACAACGCTCATTTCGATGCTTGCTCCTTGCAACCTCGCTTGTCCTCTGCGGCAGTGCCTTTGCGCAGAGCCATAACGAGGCGCCTTTGGTCGCAGTCTTCACAATCGAAGACCAGTCGAGACAGATGAAGGCTGAATCGCTATCACAACTCACCAATTATCTGGTAGCACGGCTGGCCGAGGGTGGGGTTTATCGTGTCATTCCCAACAGCCAGGTTGTCGCGCGAATGCGTGACCAGAAAAAGGGTAGTTATAAGAACTGCTACGACCAGAACTGCCAAATCGAAATCGGTCGCGAATTGGCTGCGCAGAAATCCGTCGCCACGCAGATCCTCAAGGTCGGATCCATGTGCGTGGTCACCTCAACACTCTACGATTTGAAGCAGGCAGCAAGTGAAAAATCCGCAGTGCAAAAGGGCGGCTGCGGTCAGGATGATTTGGTATCTTCGTTGGAAGTCGTGGTCGTGCGGCTCAAGGGCAAGCAACGGCCGGCGCGAACTCCGGTTCCACCCAAACCCGTCGTCGTATCCAAGCCGCCACCCGTCAGGCCAACGCGTCCGCCCCGACCCGCAACAACAACGCGCAAGCTCCAATGCTATCCGCCGTGCATGTACAACTACAAATGCGTTTCCGGCCGCTGCATGCCGAAGGCCGCCTATCGTCCCAAGCCTGTGAAGCCCAAGAAGACGGTTCGCAAGCCTAGGACCACTCGAAAGAAGCGGCGCGCCTCTAACTTTTCCGGCGCACCCATGCAAGGTGGTGTTGGCCTGCTCGAAAGATACGGCCTTCTCTTGGCACTGAACGCGGGCATCGGCACAGCGTATTCGGGCGTTGGGGGCGGGGTGGAAGTCGGTTATATCTGGAAGTATCTGGGCGTATCCGGTTTCTTTAATGTGAGTTACTTCCTAGGAATGTTTACACCTGAACCGTCGGCCCTCGAAGTCGGTGACACGTATGGCTACGGCGGCGGAGCGAAGATCTTCGCCGGGAGCTTTCGCCATATGTTCTTCGCGCGTTTTGCATATTCTACTTTGACGGCCACCCAAGCGGAGGGCAACGAAGGGTCGATGATCAAGACCTGGGGGCCGTCAGTAGGGGCTGGGTACCAGTTTTTTGGACGGCGATTTCATATCGCCGGGGATATGGGGGTTGGCTGGTACGATGACCCCTACGCGACCGGCGCGCTCGCAAGTGCATATGGCACTTCCACATTAGAAGGGATGCATTTCGCGCTCAACCTTGCGGTCGGCTACCACTTCTAGAGCCCTACCGCTAGCGATTGCGAATCAGCTGCGAGACATTCTTGGCGAAGTCTATCGCACCGGAAGATTTCTCACCGAGTTCGGAATGCTGCAGCATACGCGCTGCACCGATCAGCGCCTTATACATCTTATTGCTATAGGGCTGCCAGAAGGGGCTCCACTTCATCGTGGGCAAAACCTCTTCATTGACGTGATACGCGATGCATAGGTCTTTCAGGCCGTCGTCTGAATGCACGCGACCCACGCCGCTCATCTTCACGCCGCCCCAAGGT
>Ga0257122_1001844_pt1 | contig 14051 bp, 10 predicted proteins | sample SI106_120metaG_FD_190146 | JGI IMG/M metagenome (GOLD analysis project Ga0257122, IMG submission 190146) | Marine microbial communities from Saanich Inlet, British Columbia, Canada - SI106_120 | ecosystem: Environmental > Aquatic > Marine > Inlet | place: Canada: British Columbia | collected... | reverse complement strand
TAGATTTTAGCTTTTGAGATTTAATTTTACGGTACATCAAATGGTCTACACCGTAAGGGATCACAGGAATCTGCTCCTTACATAAACCTTTTCTGATAAGCACATCTCTAATTTCATTACTAACGGCGACTGCACAATCAGCATTTTTAATATTATATTTCTCTATCCATGAAAAAGGAAACGGATATATTTTATAAATGTTTTGTAATGAAACAAACATACTTTTTACATTATATTTTTTTGCTAATCTAATTGCTTGATAGGTTACAATACTATAATGTTCCTCCTCAATATGTAATATATCCGGTCTAATCTGCCTTATAATTCTTTCCAGCCCCAGGTACCAATGAAAATGATTAAAACCATTTAAAACAATTTTCCTGGGAATTATCTTATATTCACTGCAACATTCCTTTTCTAATCTAGTATTATGCCATTTCGTTGGCACAACTAAGGCTAACTCGACATCCTTAAACTTTGCCAATTCAATAAACCGTTTATGATATGCCTCTGATACTAAAGCCTTCCATATTACTAATACCTTCATTCTTTGTTATCGCTGGCTTTTAATAAGTTAAGGAATCTTTCCAAATAAAGCTGATTTTTCGCCGCAAAAGTGCAAAACATTTATTTTCGAATTAAATGCATAAAAACCACTTTGTCTTCTTTTGTAAAAAATCTAAACAGCAACAAACAGGTAAAATAAGTTAAGACACTTAAAACAATAACAAATGCGAGATTAAATTTTGCGGTAGCCCACACGATAAACGTTCCCATGATAGCCACACTTATTAACGGCTTAGAAACAGCAGAAACAATATTGATTTTACAAATATATTTCGAGACATAATATAGGCCCAAAGCGAACAAAACTATTTCTGTAATAACCGTTGCAGTACCAGCACCCAAATACCCATAGTAAGGAATTAAACACATGTTTAATACAATATTTACAAATACACACGTTCCTGCCACAACAGCATTAGTCATTTGCCTGTCAACGGCAACCAGGATGTTCATCAGAATGTAATTAACAAAAATAAAAACAAGAGCAAAAGACAATATCTTTAATGCTGGGATTGTTTTCAAGTATCCTTCGCCATAAATTGTATATATTAAATGTTCAGATAACAGTAACGTTCCAACTGCTATTGGCAGTGCAATCACAACAAGATACCTGAATGATGTTTTATAAACTTTTCTAAGAGAAGCTATAGATTCTCTGTGCAAACCAGAAACTATTGGGAAAAGAGCGCTAACAACTAGTGCAGGTATAACGCCTATCAACTCTACCAGTCGCATCGCAGCCGAATACCACCCAATCTCACTATTATTTCCACTGATAAGAGAAAGCATAACTACATCTATCTTGAAATAAATAACAGTAAAGATAACTGTTAATGCAAGGGGCAGTGATTCTCTAAAAATGTATTTCCAGAACCTCAGATCAAAACTTGGACGTATCTTTACTATGCTCACATAAACTATGTAAAATCCAATTATTGAACTTATAGAATATACCACTAAGAACACATTCGCTAAACCAAATAGCCCAAATCCTACTGCTAAAACCACTATTCCTGATGAAAACAGAAGAATATGGTTTGTTCCTTTCAGCAATGCTTCTATGTCCATACGTTCATGCGCATTAAAAACAGCACAAAAGAAATCTATCAAAGACCTGAAAAACATTACCCCACCAAAGATCACAAGTAAAGTAATTATATCAGCAGGATAATCAGTAAAAAGAATGAATAAACCTATTACAGAGATGCATATAAATGAAAGGACGATCTTTAACGCAAGAATATTATCAACATACTCTTTGGTCAGTTCTTTTTGCCTGGACACATTCCTTATAAGTATAGTGCTTAAACCAAAATCTGCTACTATAAAGCAAATTCCCGCAAAAGAATATGCAAATGATAATTTACCGAAATTTTCATCTCCCAATTTCCTTGCTATATATATGAACAGAAGCGCCGGTAATACCCTCGTAGATTCCGACAAAATCTTATAGAAAATATTCCGCCTTGCTCGCTTTATTAAACTGTCTTTGGGCATGTTTCTGAGTCTCTGAATTGTGTTAACACCACGGCAAGCCCTAATATTATGCCCCATTGAAGATGAATACCATGAACTGTTAAAACTTCTGAAATGTTATTGAATAAATAAACAATTATCCCTCCAACTAAACCAACGAAAAGACTATAATGCCTCGAACTTTCTAACACCTTCAAGGAACGCATTAAATACTTGATTATGCATACTAACCAGAAGACAAAAGAAGACAATCCCACTATTCCCATCTCAACAAATATTTGTAAATACAAATTGTGTATGTTTGTTACTACTAACAACCTGCGTATATCGATATGTATTGAAGCAGCATTCTCCTTGACATATTCTACAATAAGTGAATGCCAGTTGCCTACTCCTATACCAGAGATTAAGTTATCTTTTATCATGTTAAATCCTATTAAATAACATTTGGCTCTTTCTTCTAATGAGAGTAATGCCAAACTTGAGTTAAACATGAAATTACCTTTAATATTCAAGAACAGTAAAATAATAGTAAATACTGTAAATACTGCAGATAGCACCGATAAGAGAATAACAACTCTTTTCTTGGATTTAGCCAGAAAGAAGACGAGAATTACTGTCAATAACAAAGACAACCAAGCCGTTTTGGAAAATGTCATTAACCAAGCCATAATTGATGTTACTGCAACAACAACCAATATAACCCTTTCCCTAAAGAAAGTACTTGACATAAACATACCAAAAATGACAGGTATTATTAGATTGATGTAACCTGCTAATGGGTTTGGGTTACCAAAAATTAAAGTCGCTCTATAACCCATACTCAAATAGTGAATAATCTCCAAAACAGAAACTATCACTACAGTGAAAAACATAGAATACAAAATAACGCTCATCTTCTTTTTGTCATTTATAAGATTTATAGTTAGATAATAGACCAAAAGAAGCTCTATCCAACGCACAATCTCCTTAGCTGTTGATGGCAAATCCACTGATTTTATAGATGACAACATAATATACAATACAAAAGGAATGCAGCAATACAGCAGTCTCGTATTTCCAAAAGAGTTATATTTATCCAATATACTTTTAGATATTAAAACGAATACAACAATAGCCAAAACAACTTCTATAGGATAAATTGAAATCCTATCTGCAATCATGCATCCCTCAAATGGTATCGAGATAGTCACAAACACAATACCTAAATATGGCTTACTGTAGATTACACCCGCAAGTATACATATTATACTAATTGTATAAATCCAGAATACGATTCCCATATCTTTATAAAGAAACAAGAAAACCTTAAAAACGGCGTTAGCACCTATTTTGCTTGTGTTGTTGATAGTACGGTAAGACAATCCTGAAAGTGCTCTGAAGAATGTAGATAAAAAAAAGTATGAAAAAATTCAAAATTTTTTCTGAAGTTGTGTGGTTAGCCTTTAATCGGACGACGCCAGGGTGTTGGCTAAGTGGTAAGGTTACCCAGCCTCCGGAATGATCTATTCTCTAGGATTTAAGTTCAACAATTTATTAGTCTTCAATTGTCAATTTGGATACAGCTAACCTATTAACTCAGTAACAGCTTTGATTTTATTCCTTTAATACACCTATAGGCAACCATAAACATTACCATGAAGAATACAAATACAATGGTCTGCCAAATTATGCCCATTTTATATGATACCAATGCCATAAGTGCAAAAACAGATTGTGCTAGTGTATATGCTAATGATACTTTCCAATGTGGTATTTTTAATTCATTAGACAGATACTGATACAAATGACTTCTGTGCGCTATAATTAAGTTTTCACCTCTTCTCGCTCTGCAGGCAATTGTTATCAAAGCGTCTGCATAGAACATACACATAAACATTATGACACAGAGAAACATACTTGTACTTAACGACAATTTAATAGCAAATGAAGCAAACATAAAACCTAAAAATATACTCCCTGTATCTCCCATAAAAACCTTGGCTTTTGGGAAATTAAAGGTTAAAAACCCCAGACAACCAAGTGATAATATTGTACTAAACAAGGCAATCTCATGATCACTCGCCATGTAGAAAGAAAAAAAAGCCATAAAGCCAAAACCCACAAACCCGGCTAAACCTGCAATTCCATCTATTCCATCCATGAAGTTATAAAAGTTTGCTGTTCCTGTAATAAAAATTACACAGAATGCAAAAAGTACTATATCATTATGGAGATCGATCCCGACAAACAAGCCTACTAGGACAGAAGAGACAAATAATTGTAATACCAATCTTATCATTTCACGTACTGAAGAGTAATCTGCCAAAAGACCTATTAATCCTACTATACCTGCTAATAATGCAAAGAGTTGGGATCCAATAAAAAACATTACTAAAAAAGCAAAAGCAAGCCATATCCCAATCCCACCACTTCGCGGCGTAGGCGTTTTATGCGAACTTCTTTCATTGGGAGCATCAACCAAACCAACATATAAACCAAATCTGGAAATAATGGCAGCAAACATCAGGCTCAAGAAAAATGAGAACAAAGAGCAAAAAATAAATTGGTTTTCCATTTTGTTTTATTGTATTAAATTTTAGTTAATTTTAATCATTTTGCCTACTGCTTGCTGGTCTATGCCTCACCGTCTTATACCACCTGATTATCTCATCTATAGTATTATATAGATTATATTTTGGTTTAAACCCAATATCTTTTTGAATCCTCCCGGAAGAAAAAGTGAGTGAGTCTGTCAGTTTCCCTAAAACCTCTGAGTTAAAAGGTAAAGGCTTTCTTATTATTTTATTCCCAATATCTCCAGCCATAGCAAGCATTTTCGCAATTCCCATTGGAACGTTAAACGGTAATGGGTTTCTACCTAGACCTTTAGAAATCAATTTATACAAATCCCTAACCGTATAATCAATACCGTCTGTAATTAAATAAACCTTACCATCCGATACTTCTGTATTAAGCACTGCCATTGCCGCATCCACAACGTTACCCACATAAACCATACTCCTCTTATTTCGCCCTCTACCCATCATCACAAATCGTCTATTGTAAATTGCCTTAATCATATTATAGATGTTTCCTTTATTACCAGGACCATATACAAGTGGTAATCGCAAAATAGTAGTCTTAAATTTATGCTTGTTTCCATAATCAATAACTAATTGCTCAGCTGACAGTTTTGTTTTGCCATATAGAGTCGTCGGGTTAGTTGAGGTATCTTCATCCAGATTCCTACCCATGTCATTACCATAAACACTTACACTACTAAAAAAGACGATATTCCCTACTGAATCGGAAAGAGATTCTAAGAGGTTTTTTGTGCCTTCAACATTAACTGCAAATACGTATTTTTTTTCATCATCAGATTTCGGTGTCTTATGCACATAAGCAGCTAGATGGAATACCACATCGAATTTATCACCAAGGTTCAATAACGAATTATTATCTATTATATCGCCTTCTATTACTTTTACTTTACCTATCCATTCATCAGGTATTGTTTTTATACATCTGACATATACGGATGTGCTTACATCTCTCCTGATTAACTCGCTAACCAAATGTATCCCAATAAAACTATTGCCTCCTGTAACTAAAGCGCTATTTATCATAGAAATATTTTATGCTTAATTTCTTTATTTTCTTACCAAACATCTCATGTTCTCCTTATTCATTTGGAGATACCCATAAAACGTAACCCTAACTTTGCTTTCTGGAAGAAAGCGTGCCAGGAGTTTATACTCTTTAAGTGCATAACAATAGAACCAGGGCGGAAATAGAAGCGCCGTGTGGCAGCAAGCTGAATCTCACGCAACTCTTCCGGGCTGTATATGTTACTGGCAAATGGAATTTCAACATCATCTCTAGGATTCCGAGCAAATTCTGGCCAAGGGTCATGTACGATATGTCCGTTTTCCAAGCATTGATAATATAGTAGTGTCTTAGGGTAGATAGTACAAACGGAAAAGCTGGCATATTCGACTTTGTAACGCTTTAGAAACTCAACCTCTTCCATCATCTCTTCCCTGGTCTGGTCAGGTAATCCAAACATTACATAAGCAAAAACCGGCAAGCCAACCTTATGTGCCGTCTGAATTGTTTCTATAATATTATCTACAGTAATATTCTTACCCAGAAAGTCTAAATATTTCTGATTACTTGATTCCATCCCGATAGATAACTTGGAACAGCCAGCATGTTTGAGATGATAAAGGACTTCTTCATTTACAGTATCAACTCGGCTACTGACCTTAAAGTCAATTCTGAGTTTCCGTTTCACGATTAGTTCACATATTTTAATAACCCGTTTCTTGTTAACTGTCAAATTGTCATCTACTGTGAAAAAAGAGCGAACACCCTTCGCCATTAATCGCTCAATCTCATCTACTATTGCAACCGCACTACGATACCTAAAGCTGGAATGTCTAATGTCACAGAATATACATCCAAATGGACATCCGCGTGATGATTCTATAGCCAAATTAATATCTCCACCAGCTAAAACATGACTGTATCTGTTTATGTTGACAAGGTCATAATCAGGAAATGGAACATCTTCCAGGTTTTTCATCGTGGGTCTATCCTTGTTTACAAACAAAGCACCATTCTCCTTAAACCCGAGGCCGGATATATCTGCTTTCTCAGGAGTTCCTTTGTCCAAGCCGTTTACTAAGTCTAACATAGACTGTTCACCCTCACCACAAATAACAATGTCAACATCCTTTTGGGAGAGAGTCTCTTCTGGATATAAAGTAACATGAAACCCACCTAGACAAACCTTTGTTTCCGAACTGGCCCGTTTAATTATAGATGCTGTCCGAAGGCAATCAATATAGGTAAATGTTAAACAGGTGATTCCCGCAAGATGAGGCTTGAAATCAAGAACCTCTCTCTCCAGGTCACTGAAATTCATTTCAAGTGCTATACAGTCCAGGAATCTAACCTCTACATCCTGTCTATTCTGTCTCAAATAGGTTGCAACTGACATAATGCCTAAACGAGGCCGGTGTTCCCTCTTATAATCAATCGACTTGTGGGAACTAGCGCCTATATAAGTCTCTTCCGGAGGTACTATAAACAAAACTTTCATAAAACGATTATCACAAACTCCCCTCTCCATAGATAAGCCTGTTATTTAACATATCCGTATAAAACCTGGCAGTTTCCTCCCAAATAATGTTACTTGCAAAGTTTGCAGCTACATGATTGTAAGCATTTAGTCCAAATTCCATACGCTTGTCTCTATCAAGAATCAACACCTCTAACGCCTCTTCAAGAGCAGCAGAATTTTTTGGGGAGACAATCAAGCCTGTCTCTCCATTTTTTACAACATCGATGCACCCTGAAACATTTGTTGTGACAGAAGGCAGTCCCATGGAACCTGCTTGAAGCAAAGCATTGGAAAGTCCCTCACGGTAGGAAGGATGTACAACTATATCCGAAGCCGCCAAATAGTTTTCTACATCCTCAACCCATCCCGTCACATTCAACCTGGTATTATTATTAATAACATTTCTTGTATCATTTTCAATTCCATCATTAATACTATCATATTCCCCAATATCATCATATTTCCCAATCAACAACAGATATAAATTAGCATATCTCTTAGACAAATTTACAAAACTTTCTACAAGTTCATGAATACCCTTTTCTTTTGAAATACGTCCAACAAACGCAAGCACAATACCATTGTCATCTATACAAAATCTTTCCCTTATACTTTTCCTGGTACTTGTTTTTTTTAAATGTCTACTATATTTATCCAAATTCACCCCGCTGGAGGAACCACAACCTATAATCCTAACCTTTTCAGATGAGCACATTTTATGATTTAATATGTACTCTTTCAGCGAGTTGCTGTTCGGGCAAACGGTGTCTGACAGAAAATATGTCAATCTTTCAGACAAATTTAATATTAATCTCCTCAAACCTTTACTTTCCATCATCTGAAGCCCAGGTACAGAGTGAATACGGATAGGACATCTTGCTAAAAAGGCCGAAATCATCCCGATCAGCCCTGCTTTAGATGTATGCGTATGAACAATATGAGGTTTAATTTTTCTTAAGAGTAGAACAAGACGATAGATAGTTATAATATCTGTTTTAAGTGAAATTTTCCTACTAAAAGGAATTGTGAGAACTGAGCATCCTTCCGATTCTTTAACACTTTGAACTTCCGGTCCATCAGAGCAAACGATTTTAATTTCAAATCCGTTTTCATTAAGATACCGCATTTGTCCCCTAAAAATTGCCTGGAAAGCCATCGGGACAACAGATATTCTACAAACTACAGGTTTGTGTACGATAATTTATTCCTCGAATATTTTAGTTCAATATCAAAACCCTTGTCCTTTTGGCGATGTCTGAATTCAGAGGCCTTGCCACATGAACGGATCTGTATCACTCAGTATTATCATTGTCCACACTTCAACTACCCATGAAGTAACACATGAGGCAATCTCAGAAACCATCATAAACGACAAGGCGTTAATTATCTATACTTGCTTATGGTGGATACTTCCAAAGATTTCAACATCCGACTAAATTGTTACAATCAAAGACAGCTAACTCTTTTTTTAACACCAGATATTCATCTTTTCAAAGCTTTCAGAACATACCCAAACAAGAATCCGCATATTTTTGCAACATCCAGAGTTAATCCGACGAAACCTACTAATAACCAACGCCATGGGAATAAGTATGAGACTTCAACTTTATAAGCAAGTGGTCTCAAAACACCTCTAAAAAAAAATGAAGAACATAACAAGAAAAGAACACACATCTTTGTTATATGTGGTACAAACAACCAGTGACTTGTGTCCCAGTGTGCAAAGATTGCATTCCACTTGTAAGCTAGAAACATGAATAACACGACAATTACCACTAAAAAGAACCTTTTGTGATAAGCTGAAACATCTACTCTTTTTAGCTTTAAAACACCTCTAAAAAAGAGTGGAGAGCATATCAACAAAATAATACATATCTTGGTCATATGCGGTATGTACAACCAGTGACCTGGGTTCCAGTGTGTAACAACTGAATTCCAATTGTGAGCAAAAAACATAGTTAATAGTATGATTACCACTGAAAACCATCTTTTTTGTCGTATTGAAACATCTATCTTTGCTAGCGACATGGAATATAAACAATATTTCTTTATTGCCAACCATAATGAGTTTGGAAACCCATGGTATGTAATGACCGGCTCCTCTGGACTCTTCATTTTATATCCCAAGGAATTCACTCTCTCCAACCATTCCATGTCTTCACCAGATCGAACATTTAAAACAAAACCTCCTGTTTCTAGAAACGATTCCTTAAGAACTAATGATCCAACTAATGTCCTATGAGCCACACAGCCAATTGATGCTGCTCTCAGTATTTGTTTAAAAGAAGTGTCTGCTTCAAATAGTGTTAATCCACAGACAAAGAATACTTCATTTTTCTGGGCAGTAATGGCACATTTTTCGAGCCAATCAGGTACAGGAATAGTTTTGCAATCTAGAAAAGCAATCCATTCCCCTTTAGATTCCTTTACACCGATATTCCGTGCACGCCCAGGTAATGCCAAATCCACATTATGATAACTTATAGGCACAATGCCTACCCATTTTGCCACAATCTCGGCGGTTCTATTTGTCTCGCTTGAGTCCACAATGACTATCTCTCTTGGCAGGAGAGTTTGCGACTCTACGCTATTTAAAAGTTCTGGCATATAATCTTCCATATCCAGCGCAGGGACAACTATACTAACATCAAATTTGGCGAATTTGTCTGAAGCTATCATTAAATCCTCTTTATATACCTCAGCAAGGTATTTATCCAAATTATAAACTAAACCATTACGGTCTTACTCATAGCAACAATTTCAGCCTTCTTGCGTACATCAGGCATCCTGTCTCGTAACTGTGCCCTGATGTCATATTCTTCAGAGAACATCCACCCCATCTCTGTGATTAGAGAAACGGCAAAGACAATAGCAAGAAACATAGCGTTTTTACTCCAACGGTTGACCAATAAACCTTGCTATATTACTGGATAGTTAAGTACACTTTTACAAGCTGTAGACATTTTTAATAGACTGTACCTCATACTCCACGCATTTATCAGGTCAGTCGCTACTTATATGTGCTCTGCCTTTCTTGAATGAGTCGTCCACATACGCAAAACTCACAATCAGCAGCAACCCTAAACTTGGAATATGGTGCCGCACAGCATTACCCCAATTGACCGTTCCCAACGACCACATCACTTCAAGGAGTAAATAGGATATCAAGATACACAATACTGGCCTTTTTCCCTGCACTGACGCACTACACAACCAAATCCATGCCTTCCACAACAACCAGGCACGCAATATATTCTCTAACAGCACAGCAACATCAAACAAATTTGAAATACGCCAGGGCATAGGTTCAAAGAAATATTTAAAAAGGCCAACCGGTACAAAAAACAGTAAGTCGGCTCCACTGTGGACAGCAACACTACTTTTGTAATTTGAACGAGCTTCTAGACTTACCAATACTTGCTGGAAACTTTCAATTTTAGCATACAAACCCCCTTCAACACTGTAAGAACCGTAAGAGTATGACTCGTAACAAGATATTCCATAGATCACCACATAAACTACTAACGGCACCACGAACACAAACTTCTTAACCGAGAAATGCTTGCCACTCTTGCGGTAACGAAGAGGGAGCATGAGCAATGTAGCACACGCCAGAAGCGCTCCGAACACAATCAGAGCACCATGCAGTATGCCCATACTTATCACGGCACAGAGCAGAACAGGCCAGTAGGCAATAGATTTATTCAAATAAATTTTCAAAGCTGCATAAATCGCAAGATTAACAAAAAGCAACTGATAAGGCTCACGCAGAGTTACGCTTGTATGGATAATTGAAGATGGAAACAATGCATAAATGAGCATTACTTTATACTGGTTTGAATTGCCAAACGACAGCAGTTGCAGGATCCTAATCAATATAAATGCCGATGCAGCCCACGCCACAACGGACAAACAGCTTCCTAAAAATAAGGAGGGAGTTGTAATAGCATAGAAAACACCTAAAACATAGGGATACATCCAGCAAACTTTTAATGGATAAGTGTAGGCATTACTATCCATACTGCCAATATCTAAGTTGTATGAGTGTCCGACGGCGACCAAATGAAAATATGAAGCATCGCCTCCTGCCCCGATGCTAGGTCCAATGAAGCCATTCCATGCCGCCACACACATTCTCAGATAAAATCCAAGCCATAGTAGTCCAGTTACTGTTCGAATCATTAAGATGTCCTCTTAAACGGATACATAAGCCAATGTATTGTCACTTATTTATTCTCCAGCCAAGATTGAAACATCAGCACACCCCAAAGACTATGCTCCCAATCGTGTTTGTAAGAAAGATGCTCTTTCCACCTCAATAGAATTGACCCAGGATTAAAGAAGCCTTGCCGCTTTAGAAGTGATTCGTCCAGCAATGTCTCTGCCCAATCTCTTAGTGGTCCCCGTAACCAGTCCCCCAACGGGATACCGAAGCCTTGCTTCGGCCGCTCTATTAATTTGTGCGGCACATACTTATACAAAATATCCCGCAATATCTGTTTGCCCTGGCCATGATGAATCTTCATGCTTAGCGGCAAGCGCCAGGCTAATTCTACAATACGATAATCCAGAAAGGGAACTCTGGTCTCCAGGCCGACACCCATCGCCGCACGATCTACTTTTACCAGAATGTCATCTGGTAAAAAAGTCATGGCGTCGAGATACATCATACGCTCTTCGAAATCAGGTAAAACCGGCCACTCAGAGCGGCGCGTGAGCAAGGTAGGTGGTTCCTTCTCACCGATAACAATTTCACCAGGATTATTCCATTTTGAAACCAGACTATAGTGGAGATCATCGCTATCTTTGATGCTCCCCAGGCAATTGGCCAACGTGAGCAACTTGTCACCAAGAAAGGTTGTCTGCCATCGTTTGGGCAGGACATAACTCAAGCCTTGCTCCATGGTACTGAAAGTTTGAGGAGAGAATACATTGATGGCTTTTGATATCAAGCTACGACTACCGATCGGCAATTTCGATATTATTTGCCAGATACCAGGTGCCTTGGAGTACCGGTTATAGCCAGCAAACAATTCATCACCAGCATCACCTGAGAGTGCGACAGTAACATATTTCTTTGCCATCTGGGCAACCAGAAATGTCGGTATCTGAGAAGAATCTGCAAATGGCTCATCATAAAGCGTGGGGAGAAGTGGAATCACTTCCTGCGCATCTGCTGCCGAAAGATACAATTCTGTATGGTTGGTTTGCAGATATTTAGCAACTGACCGAGCATAAACTGCCTCGTCGTAGTTGGCCTCACTAAAGCCTATCGTGTAGGTGGAAACCGGCGTATTTGCCTCTGATTGCATCAGTGCCACAATCAGTGAGGAATCAACCCCACCTGATAAAAAGGCGCCTAGAGGCACATCGGCAGCAAGCTGCAACCGGATAGACTCGCGCAGTTGCGACTCCAGCAATACCATGGCTTCCTTTTCGTCAGTAATTCGAGAAGCCCGGCCGTCCTCGACAACTTCATGCAAGGACCACCAACGAGTAAGATGTAAACTTCCTTTTGACTCAGGAGCACACATTTTCAGTGAAGGACGAGAAGCGGTGTCTTCCAACTTCAGACTGAGCAGACAGCCCGGCTCTAGTTTTAAAATATTCTTATAGATGCTGTATGGTGCTGGAACATAATTGTGCCGCAGATAGAGTGTTAAGGAATCCCTGTCAATCTCATTTGAAAAGCCCGGATACCGGCAAACCGCCTTCAATTCAGAACCAAACACAAAGCGGCCATTACACCAACCATAGTAGAGAGGTTTCTCTCCCATGCGATCACGTACGAGGCAGAGCCGTCTATCTGAACGATCCCACACAGCGATGGCGAACATCCCCACGACTCGATTTAACGTCGCCTCTATTCCCCAGCGAGAAAAAGCGGAAAGCAAGGTTTCCGTATCTGATTGGCCACGCCAACCAACGACTCCCTCGTCTTTCGATAAATGGCTGGAGGCAAATTCGCATTCCAGTTCTTTCCTCAAAGCTTTGTGATTGTAAATTTCTCCGTTGAATACAATGATATATCGTCCGCATGCAGAATGCATTGGCTGATGGCCTTCCTGAGACAAATCAATAACAGAAAGACGTCGGTGCCCGAAAGCGATATGGGCTGCTTCATCTGACCACACACCACAGTCATCAGGCCCTCGATGCACCAGAGAATCCGCCATTACCCCAACAACTCGCGTTAAATCATTATCATTTGTGCACCCAAATACCCCTGTGATACCACACATATATTACCTACCCCTTCTGCAAATGTCAGCAGTTATGCCGCTCCAGTGCAAACGTCCGCTCAAGCTTACACCGCCCCGTGCTTCCCATACGCACTCTCAATTCAGCATCTTCCAGCAAAGTTCTGGTTGCATGCGCCATTTCATCCAGTGTTTCAGCCAGTACTATTTCTTACGCAGATAAACAGTCAATTGCATACCCGTATCTGTCCATTTCATATATTGCCTTAGAATTGGATGGAAAACTTTTGGCACAAAATAGATTGAACATACATCATACATACTATTTTCAATCTTAAAATTTAATTTTGAGGACAACTCTTCAAAACTTTTAATTCCAAATTCATATAAATGGAATGGTGGATGCATCGGACTTAGGTTTGTGACATAATTTGTTCAACGCAACTTAAAATAAAAGTTAATGAATTTCGCCATGAGATGTTTTGAAGAAGGTACTTCTATGTGAATTATTCCATTTGGTTTAAGCCACTTCAACGCTTTTCTTAAACCTGATGCAGGATGGTATAAATGTTCATATACTGCGCTAAATGTTATCCTGAATTCAACTAATAAGTGCAACTCTTAAGAATTGACAAGAGAGGTTAGCTGTGTTAAATGGCAACCTCAAAAGCTTGTCAAGAGAAAGAGAGGTGCACATGGCT
>Ga0257122_1001843_pt1 | contig 14058 bp, 12 predicted proteins | sample SI106_120metaG_FD_190146 | JGI IMG/M metagenome (GOLD analysis project Ga0257122, IMG submission 190146) | Marine microbial communities from Saanich Inlet, British Columbia, Canada - SI106_120 | ecosystem: Environmental > Aquatic > Marine > Inlet | place: Canada: British Columbia | collected... | reverse complement strand
CAAAACCATCGAATCGAAAGAGGTCTTCCTTGTTGCCAAGATATTCGGTTGCCATCGCTTCGATTTTTGCGAAGTTCTCTGGTGTGATTGGTCTATTTGTGCTGCCCCAAGCAATCGCGTCGTGGACGCCGGGTGTGTCTTCTACGAATTTATCATTAGGTGATCGGCCAGTACGGTCGCCAGTGTCGCAGCAAAGAGCACCGTTCGCAGCAAGTACTCCCTCGTTTCTAGAAAGTGATGTCTCGATGAGTTTTGCAGTAGAGAGATTTGAGTGGATTGTTACACCGGGAAAATCTAGTCTTTTTGTTGCAGTTTTCATGGTATTTCTCTTGTAAAAATAGGTGTGAGTGGGTTTTACTGAAACCGCATATTCTACCTCACACTCGACATTTTTTGTGCTTTTTATTGAATCATAAATCAATCAAAACACAGGTCGTTATTGACCAAACAACAGGTTGCGGATACCCTGCGCAATCCCTTATGGCGATCGTAGCTCAGTCGGTAGAGCACCGGGTTGTGATCCTGGATGTCGCGGGTTCAAGTCCCGTCGGTCGCCCTTTATTATCCCAGGGGTAATTAATTCCTTACATCTTTGAATAAGCCCCTGGATTAATAAGCCCTCCCGCACTCGCTGCAAACATCAGAGGTAGCCACTTTTCGAGGATATCCACAAGAGAGGCAGTGGTCTTTACACCATGGACGTTTTCGCCAGAAGAGCAAAATCACCATAAATGGACCAAACAGCCAGAGTGCTGCAATAAATGACGCAATGAGGGAAAAGAAAGAACCCGTTTCACAATAGCAATCAGATCGTCGACCTACCATAATGGTGAGTGGAATCGAGAGTAAAAACTCTACAAGAGATCCTGCAAATAGAAAGCCCGTCATACGAACGAGCGGGTTTGTATCACGATTTCCACGTTGAACAAATACAAGAAGTAAAACTGACCACACAATCCATGAACAACCAAGAAAAAACCAGAAGAACTCCTGTGAAATCGAGTCTTGTTTTGGAAAGTCAAGGAAGATGGTTGTAACGAGTGAATACACAAACACAACCAGTGCAAATGTGCATACCGAAGCAACAACTGAGGTGAGCAATATGCTGAGCTTTAAAGATTTACCGTAAAACGTTGAAGAGGGTGGACGAACTAATGGCAAAATGAAGATAGTTTGCGTTCCGACTATGATTGAGGCAACAATCAACCAAGTAATCCATTCCATTTCGACCGTTGAATCATCCCGAACGTCTAGACCAACGTTAATACCAACAAGAATAGCAACGTTGAATAGGAACGCTCCAAGAATGAGCAAGAATCGTTTTGCACCCTTCATACTCACAGAGTACCAGAAGATACAATCCCACTATGCAATTCCACGCACTACAACATGATGTTGTTCCTCATGATTACAGGGCTACTCGCTCCAATATCGAAAAGCAAATCGAGAACGTCCAACCTGATAATGGTGATTTTGTTGTCTTGCAAGAGATGACCGATACTGGATGGTCGATGAAACTCAACGATATTACTGGTATCGGTACAGTCGACTGGGCCTGCTCTGTTGCACAACGGTTGGGCATCTGGATCCAGGTCGGTTGGGCAGATTGCGTGGACGGCCGAGGCAAAAATTGCGTTTCCATTTGCTCACCAAAGGGCGAATCGGTTGCTACGTACACAAAAGTATTTACCTGTAACCCACTTCACGAAAGTGATTATTACGACAGTGGAAACGAACTTGTCATTGTGGATCTTGGAACTTGCACTGTCTGCCCAGTGATTTGTTACGACGTTCGGTTTCCAGAACTTTGGCGCCCTGCAGCAGTTTCAGGAGTGGATGTTTTTACAGTTTCCTCAAGTTGGCCTCTCCCACGAATTGAACACTGGCGCGCACTCCTTATTGCCCGTGCTCTTGAAAACCAAGCATTTGTCATTGCAAGTAATCGCGTTGGTAAGGATTCCCTTGCAACGTGGGGTGGACTATCCATGGCAATCTCTCCACTCGGTGAAGCTCTCGGTGAAGCGAGTACAACTGAAGAAACTACAATTAGTGCTGAAATAGACCCAGAAATTGCTCGTACATGGCGAAAAGATTTTCCAGTTATGGACGATGTCCAAAAAGAATTGCTTGGAAACATCAATGTTCGACGCATCCGCGCTTGATGCTTTTGGCTCTGTCGGGTACGCTTCCATTCCAATTACGGCGAAATAGCTCAGTTGGTAGAGCACTGCACTGAAAATGCAGGTGTCCCCGGTTCAAGTCCGGGTTTCGCCATTCCCGTGACAGCCACACCTTAGACGCGGAAACCCCAGTGACAGTCACACCTACCTACATTTTCTGCGTAAGAACGACAAGGTCGTTATATGACAGTGACTGTCACCTAAATCTCCTCTGAGACTTTTTTTAAAAAAAGTCTCAGAGGAGATTGGTGGTTACCCAGCTTCGCGAAGCCGGTCGGTTCGCATCTTGTGCAACAACCGTTTCATTGTGTCATTTGTGACATTCGCAGCGTTCATGCCACCAAGGGGATAATGTTCTGACAGTGCCGTCGCAAGCCTTGCCTCTGTCGTCATCATGAAATATGCCGGTCGATCAAGCACGCGCGTCGCAAATTTCAGCGCACGTTGTAAGTATTTTTGCGTAGTTGCGAGGACGAGCGTGTCACCCTCGATGCTCATCGGCAAACAGCGGAATTGCCATGCTTGCCTTGATGAAATTATTGATTTCGCCTCTGCACGTGGCATAAACGTCAACGGATCAATCGTTGGCGCATTACACGCATATTGATACGACCACGCTTCTTCGATTGCTTCAGTCGAAACACTGCAAAGTGTCTCCGCAATCTCACCAAAGGGCCTGCCAGTCTTTCGTTGCTGTTCTAATATTGAACGAACATCAAGTTCACTGAGCAATCCCTGCTCGACAAGAACCTCTCCAAGGAGAAGGGTTCGACTATTCTTCCATGCGTTTAAATGCTCCATGAAGAGGTCATCGACCCCCGCATCAGCCAACTCAACAAAGCTTCACCCTATCGCGCATACGGTGCGTCAACCATGCCGTTTGTTCCGTCTGCTTGTGTTATAGGGCTCAAAGTGAGGCCATGCAATCGTGCCCAACGAGGTTTTCGGGGTTTAAACCAAGCAATTCGTCTTTTACAAATATCCCATCTTGGCGAATGACTTCACCATCAAAGGTAATAGTTCCGCCACCATATTCAGGTCGTTGAATCAATACAAGATCCCAGTGCACTTCTGATTTATTCCCATTGCACGCATCGTCATACGCATTACCAGGCGTAAAGTGAAGAGAGCCAGCAATTTTCTCATCAAACAATATGTCTTTCATCGCTTCCTTTATATAAGGATTGAATCCAATAGCAAACTCGCCTACAAACCGAGCTCCCTCGTCAGAGTTGAAGATGTCCTCCAAGAATTCGCCACCTTGATCAGCGGAGCATCCAACAATTTTGCCATCTTTGAACTCAAGGCGAATATTCTCGAAGGAATGTCCACGATAAATCGAAGGGGTGTTGTAATGAATAACACCATTTATCGAATCTTTAACAGGCGCTGTAAAAACTTCTCCATCTGGAATGTTTAATTTTCCACAGCAAGGAATTGCAGGAATATCTTTGATCGAAAAAGTCAAATCTGTTTCACCCGGGCCTTGAATATGCACTTGATCTGTAGCATTCATGACATCAACTAATTTGCCAGCTGCTTCTGCCATCAAACTGTAATCAAGTGTACACACGTCAAAGTAAAAATCCTCAAAAGCTTCTGTGTTCATGCCAGCAAGTTGTGCCATGCTAGGAGTCGGCCAACGAAGTACACACCAACGAGTATGGTTCAAGCGCTGTTTCATATGCACAGGAGTACCGTAAATTCTGCCCCATGCTTGCTGCCTCACAGCATCGAGCCCACTCATCTCACTCACATTATGCGAACCGCGCAAACCAAGGTATGCGTCCATCCTTTTCATTCGTTCTAAATCGTATTCAGACCACACTTCATATTGATCGTCGTGTGCTTCATCATGCAGCGCTCGCACAATTTGCGCATCACGAAGAATAACGTGAGGATGACCACCCACTTCTGCCGCTGCCTTTACAAGAGAAATCACCATACCTCGAGGCATATCAAACGCCTCAATCAGAATATGTTCACCTGCTTGTAAACATGTTGAGTAGTTAATCAGAAGATCTGCTAATTTTGTATAACGAGGGTCGCTCATGGCTATGTTCCTTTCTTATGTGAACACAGCATGATACCAAGGTCTTCACTCGTTTGAAAAGATATCCTTGGCAAGATCTACAACTTCTACAGGCAAATCAATTCCTTCCCTAAGCCACAATTTTCCTTGATATTCGACGTGCATTGGGGCAAGCCAAAACCAGCCGGCCATCTGCGACTCCACCATCTGGTTCGATTGCCAAAAACCATCATCTCCCCTTCCGTGCGCAACCCGTTTCCCTTTGGATGGTCGCTCATCCCACCTCTCGACATGGGAACCGAGCAGCGCATTGTTCACATCGTTTGCGCCTTCTGCATGGGGCGTGCAAACAAGAATCAAGTTTGCCTCTTTTGGCATAAATTGTTTGTGCGCTCTTTGCAACAATCGAGCAACTCTCGGCGAATCATCCACAAATCCCGTTGGCAAACCAATCACTAACGAAACTCGCTTCTCATCATTGGGTGCCATTATTTTCACACCACCTATTTCATTTCCACTGCTGTCACGAACGACATGTTCATCGCCGAGACGAGCAGTTTCAATAAATGATGCAGCGGCTGTAACGTACTCTTGCATCAAGTCGTCTTCTAATTCTTCATTCCAACGTATTTTTACAACCCATGGTTTTTGGATACATTCAAGAACTCTCAACCGAGATGAAATTTTTAACCGTTGATGCCGGGGTCGATTACCACCGAGTCGTTTAACGTGAACATACAGCTTTACACCGTCTCGCTCAATTAACAAATCGCAAGTTTTTCCTGATGGGGTTGGGACTTCTACTGAGATTGCGCACCCCTGTTTCCTTGCTTGCAATGCTACGAGTGCCTCCGCAAATGAATCCAAAAAACCACGACGTTTCTTACGTGCTTGAAGCCGATGGTACAACATGTCAAGTTCAGGGTCCCCTTGCCAAGCACGAATCATCCCGACAATTGCCGGGTTTAAATCGTGAGCAAATGAATCAAGACCTAGTTCACTCGGCGTCAAATTATTCTCCTATGTTTTTGCATACTCCTACAGTTTAGCCATCCAAACGGTGTGGTGGGAGGTGGCAACACGCACCTGCCTCTTGAGGAGCTTTCCATAATGTTTCAATGGCTTCGGAAGCTGGCTTTCCATCGAGCAACACATCTCGCTCCTGAGAGAGAAGTTGTTCCATTTGATTTCGACCAATTCGGACTTTGTATAACGACCTAGCGTCTTCCCATACTCTATCGAGTACCTCGGTTCGTTTTTCTAAAAAGTCGACTGCTTTACTAGAGCGGCTTGGTAAAGAGAGAGTCACCTCCCGAACCGAACCTATAACCAAAAGACGAACTTCTTCGGCAAGTTCATCAACGCCATCCCCTGTCACCGCTGATAACTGAATCGCATCGGGACAACGTGAAACCCAAACAAGTTTATCTGACGAATCTGTAAGTTGATCGATTTTGTTCAGCAATAAAAGACGTGGCTGGTGCTCTGCGCCAATGTCTTTCAATGTTTTTTCCACCGTCTCAAGTTGCAACATCGCACTTGGGTCACTCGCGTCAAGAACAAGCAATAACAATTGACAATGTACTGTCTCTTCAAGCGTCGAACGAAAACTTGCCACAAGGTGGTGCGGAAGCCGGCGGATAAAACCGACTGTGTCGGAAAGCATTACACCCATTCCGCCGCCGAGTTCCCATCGTTCAATACGCGTTGACAACGTTGCAAATAGTTGATCGTGCGCCCATGCTCCTCCAGAAGTTAACGTATTAAATAAAGTTGACTTTCCTGCATTCGTGTAACCAACAAGTCCAACCGTAAAATAATCGCTGTTCCGTTTTTCTACTTCTCGAACGGAACGTTGTTGTATTTCCTCAAGTTCGCGTCGCAATTGTTTCAATCGACGTTGCACAAGCCGTCTATCAATTTCAATTTGTTGCTCGCCAGGACCGCGCGTTCCAATACCAACTGGTGCGCCACCTGTCACTTGCCCAAGGTGATCCCACATAGCGCGAAGACGTGGATAGGTATATTCAAGTTGTGCAATTTCTACTTGCAATTTCGCTTCAGCAGTGGATGCTCGGCTTGAAAAAATATCGAGAATCAATTCACTGCGATCAATTATTTTTCGCTCAACTGCCTCCTCAAGATTTCTAATCTGAGAAGGAGACATATCGTGGTCAAAGATAATAATAGTTGCATCAACTGATTCAGCAAGCTCCTTTAGTTGGGCAACTTTCCCCTTGCCAATAAAAGTTTTTCCATGGGGAAGCCGCCTTTTCTGTGTAATGTGTCCAACCACCTCGCCCCCTGCAGACTCCGTCAATGCGCTCAACTCAGCAAATCGATCATCTAACGAGATTCGTTCGCCTCTCAAGGTCAGAGCAACGAGTACTGCTCGCTCTGCGACTACATTTAAATCTTCTCGTTGCTGGGTTCCCATTTTACTCGCAGTTTTCTTTCACTCGTGGTATTGTAGTGTGCTGAAAGAAACATCCAACGAACACTTTGACTAAATTTACGTATGGGGGAATTAGGAATTACGAGCATGTCACAAAAAACACGACTCATGCCAATTATGCTAGTTTTACTCGCGACGTTAGCGATTGTGCAGTTATCCATAGCAATCACGAGCACTTCTCCAAGCTACGAATGGTTCGACCCCCTCATCGATGTCCGAGGTGTTCTCGTTGACCGACACCTGAATTCACCTGATGAAGAAGCGATGCAAGAAGCAGCAATCGTAGGAATGATTGAATCGCTCGATGATCCATACGCGCTCTACGTGCCAGATGAAAAAGAAGAAGCTTTTATCAAAGATCTCGAGGGCGATTATGCCGGCATTGGAGCCGAAGTTCGAATGGTAGAAAATGAACTCATCATCATTACCCCAATGGAAAACTCTCCAGCGCTTAAATCGGGAGTGCGTGCGGGAGATGTCGTTGAACTCATCGATGGCGAGCCAGCAAATGATGTCACAATTGAAAAGTTAATTGAACGGCTAACGGGTCCTGTTGGAACTGACGTCGTTGTTCTTGTTCGGCACAAAGACGACACAAAAGAAGAACTCACTATCACCCGAGGACATATTAAATCAAAAAGTGTTGGAGGGCTAATTCGTAGAGACAAACAATGGACATGGTGCCTTGATGATGAAAAAGGAATCGTCTATGTTCGGATTCGTCAATTCAACGACACAACACCTACCGAACTTATCGAGGCGTTACAGAAAGCAGAACAAGAAAACAGAATCAACGGTCTTGTTATTGATTTACGCGACAACCCCGGAGGTTCACTTTCTGCAGCCATCGGTATTTCGAATATTTTTCTTGATGGCGGAACCATTGTTACCGTGAGCGGTCGAGCCGATCCAGAGCGTTCTTGGGATGCAAAAAATGAGCACTTACTCACTGGTGTTCCGATTCTTGTTCTTGTGAATAACAACTCTGCATCAGCATCTGAAATTGTTGCTGGAAGCTTGCAAGCGAATGGCAGAGTTGCCATTCTTGGGATGCGCACATTCGGCAAAGGATCCGTCCAAGAAGTTCTTGAATTAACATCAGGCGGCATGTTGAAATTTACAACTGCACGCTACGACTTATCTAACGGAAGGACCATCGACAAAAAACTTTCTGCTGACACTGGGCTCTGGGGCGTTGATCCAAACGAAGGGCTTGTGATTCTTGAGACGCGCAAAGAAGCAAGCGAACGATACAAAAGTCGAGAACCTTACATCGTGATTACTGATGATGAACCAGCATTATTTACTTGCGGTGATCTCAACTGGATAGAAGAAACGTTACACGATCATCAACTTGCACAAGGGCTTGTTGCGATCCGAGAAAAAATGGCAACAGATACTTGGCCTATTCTGAGTGACGAAAATCCCGTAACTGCCGGTATCAGCGAAGCTGTAAATGAGCTTGCCAAGGAACGCATCGACATCCTCAAAGAACTCATCAAAGTAGACAAACGCCTTGTTGATCTTCAAGCAGAACTCGATGAAGAAGAAACTTCACTCATTCCAGCGGACACAAACTTAGACAATGCTGTTGTCACCTTGTCGGATGAGGAAGGAAATATAGTAGGAACTTGGCGAGTGGAGAGCGGTAACATTGAGTCAGCACTCGATTCATTACGGCTTCAATCAGTAACTGAAGAAGAAAACGAAAAACAAGAAGAGTAATCCACTCGGGGATTATTCCTATGACCCTTATCTTAGGCATTGAATCAAGTTGCGACGAAACAGCGGCATCTATCGTTGAAGATGGTCGCAAAGTGCATTCAAACATCGTTGCCTCGCAGGACGAATTACACGTTGCGTATGGCGGAGTCGTTCCAGAAATAGCGAGCCGAGCGCATCTTGAACGGATTTTTCCTGTTGTTTCAGAAGCTATTCAGCAAGCAGGCATCGAACTTTGCGACATCGATGCAATAGCAGTGGGCAACAGACCCGGGCTCATTGGTTCACTCTTGGTCGGCGTTTCGGCGGCGAAAGCACTCGCTTGGTCACTCGGCAAACCGCTCCTCTCCGTTGACCATGTTGTTGCGCATCTTTGGGCTCCATTTTTGACGGGTAACGAAGTCACCTATCCTGCGCTTGGCGTCGTTGTCTCTGGAGGGCATACTTCGTTACTGCTCTTAACTGATCCGAACACTGCAATTTGCCTTGGAAAAACCATAGACGATGCAGCAGGAGAAGCATTCGACAAGGCAGCTTCCATTCTTGAATTAGGGTGGCCAGGAGGAGCACTGATTGACAAAGCCGCTTCAAATGGAACACCGATACACACGTTACCAAGACCAAAAACAAGAGGTGATCGCCCAGACTTTTCGTTCAGCGGACTCAAGACCGCACTGCTCTATGGAGTTCGTGGAAATCCCGTTCGTAAAGAAGGCAAGAACGTTTTTCCAAGAACTGCATCCGAATTAAACGAACAAGAAATACACGATTGGGCGGCCTCTTTTCAACACGCTGCAGTCGACACGATTATGTACGGAATCCAATGCGCACTTTCCAACAATGATGTAAGATGTATCGTCGCAGGCGGCGGTGTTCTAGCGAACACGCTTTTGCGAAAACAACTTGAAGAAACTGCTTCAGGTTACAACATCCCAATCCACCTTCCTGATTTCAAGTATTGCGTAGACAACGCAGCAATGATTGCAGGGCTCGGATACCACTTGTTTGAAATTGGTCACCATGACCAACTCGATATTACCGCTTCCCCAAAAGGCATTGCATCCTAAGTTACGTTTATGAAGACCCACAAAAATAAAAAAGCAAGCAGATCAAACGACCTACTTCCTCCTCTCTCTGCTTTTGAGCCAACAGGACATCGAATCATCGAAGGCGACCATCCTGCGATGTGTGATGATGAAACATTATTAAAAAATGTTCTATTAGATTTTGGAAGATCAAGTGGACCTGGGGGACAACATCGAAATCGGAAAGCAACAGCGTGTACCGCAACGCACACACCCACAGATATCAGTGGTGAAGCAACGGAACGACGAAAACAAAGTGAAAATCGCAAGATGGCAATAAGCCGTTTACGAAGGACTCTGGCGATTCAACTCCGGCGACAATTAGACCTTGACACTTTCAAAGCAACCTCCCTTTGGGAATCAAGGCGTTCAGGCGAACAACTCGCAATAAATCCAAAACACCGCGACTATCCATGCATCCTAGCCGAAGCACTCGACGTTATTTTTGCATGTGAGTTTGACATGAAAGTTGCAGCAAACACGCTCCAAGTTTCCGCAACACAACTCCTGAAAATAATTTCACATAGCAACGCAGCGCTTACCTGGCTCAACAACGAACGTAAGGAGCGCGGGCTATCTGCACTAAAAACATGAACACCGTTACAACCATAATCGATTCCATCCTTGATGAGCTTGTTGCTATTCGCCACGACTTGCACGCCCACCCTGAACTTGGATACGATGAAACTCGCACAAGTAAAGTAATACAGGATTTTCTTAGCGAATTAAACGTCCCTTTTAAAGCGGGACTAGCAAAAGGAACTGGAGTTCTCGCACATCTTCAAGGAAAAGGAGAAACTGCAGTAGGACTTCGAGCAGATATCGATGCGCTCCCCATTGTCGAAGAAAATACGTTTGATTGGAAATCTGTGCATGAGGGCTGCATGCATGCGTGTGGACACGATGGGCACACAACTATATTACTCGGTGTTGCAAAAGTTCTTACAATCATTGCAAAAGAGCAAACACTCCCAAACCCCGTCTCATTTTTGTTTCAACCAGCAGAAGAAGGTGGAGGCGGAGGCGAGCAAATGGTGCTCGATGGATGTCTTGACGGTTCGATTCTAGGACCGAAAATTGGAATGATGTTTGGATTGCACGGTTGGCCACAAATTGCACTCAACCATGTAGCAACAAAAGCAGGCCCCATGCTTGCTGCAGACATTGGCGTTTCTGTCACTATTCGCGGGGTTGGCGGGCACGCCGCATTCCCTTACCTCTGCAAAGATCCAATTGTGTGTGCTTCAAATGTTGTAACATCGTTGCAACAACTTGTTTCTAGAAACACAGACCCGCTTGATGCGCTTGTCGTTTCGATTACACAATTTCACAGCGGCACTGCGCATAACATTATTCCAGAAGAGGTCAAGCTCATAGGAACTATGCGATATTTAGAGGAAACGACTGGAAAAATGGCAAAAGGACGATTCACTGAAATCGTCAACTCAGTTGCAGCCGCGCATGGATGCACGGCAACTGTCGACTTACAGGATGGCTACCCTGTAACGCGAAATAGCCAAGAAGCGGTTGATACTTTTATTACAATCGCAAATCAAACTATCGATCCGAAACAAATCCTTCCATTTAAAAATCCAGTCATGGGAGGCGAGGACTTCTCTTATTACTGCCAAGAAGTGCCCTCATGTTTTTTCGCGCTTGGACTGTTACCAGAAGGCAAGGATGAAATGCCTGCCCTTCATCAACCGACATTCGACTTCAATGACGATGCAATTCGAACAGGCGTAAAAATGTTTTGTGCTCTTGCGCTTCAAACGTCATTATGACGTTGCTTGCGAAATATGAAAATCAATCATCACGTCATAGTGAATAAAGTCAATCGTTAAGAATAATTTTGCAAGTTCAGGATCAAATTGTGTTCCAGAGCATGCAGTAATCTCATCGAGCACTTCTTCTCTATTTAACTTTTTCCGATAAGCACGCGAAGAGCACATGGCATCAAACGCATCAGCAACTCCAAGAATTCTTCCGAACAGTGGAGTTTCCTCCACTTTTGTGCCGTCGGGATATCCTCTTCCATCCCAACGTTCATGGTGGGACCGCACTCCGGGGAGAACCGGCTTGAGTTGAGGTACATCTTTGAGAATTGTTTCTCCGACAACGGGATGGGAACGAATCTGATCAAATTCCTCGTCAGTCAATTTGCTTGGCTTACGAAGAATTGCTTCTGGAATGCCAATTTTTCCAATATCGTGCACAAGACCACAGATGTGTATTTCTTCGATGCTCGTTGCATCGAGTTCAAGTTTCTTTGCAAGTTCTTTTGATAGCCAGGCAACACGTTCTGAGTGGCCACATGTATACGTGTCCTTAGCATCAATTGCTGACACTAATGCTGCAACTGTGCCTAGTAAAAAATTATGTCTTTCTTCTGCATGTCGCATCTCAATATCGATGCGTTTTAAATTTGCAATTGCAAGAGATGCTATTTCGGCAAGAGCTTCGCAGAATTCAATGTCATCATCCACCGATTGTCCTTGCACTTGTCCATCTCGATTATCAATGTAGATACATCCAACAACCGCGCTTCCCAAAGTAATTGGAATGCAGACTGCTTCCTCGATGCTGTATTGCATGATGCTTTGCGCTTGTTCATCAACAACTTCCGCTTTTTGATATCGAACTGATTCACCTTCAAGTGCTGCTCGTAACAATGAGCGGCTTAGGTTTGGTTTACCTTCAAGTGCGATTCGTCCTTTGGCAGCAAGTATTTTTACGCGGTCACCTGACCTAGGTTGCACGACTGCAATATTGCCAAACGCAGTGCCTGCGCTCGCTGCTGTTGCAAGCGCTTCTGCCATCTCTTGTTCAGATTGCGCTGAGTGAATTTGACGGCTACATTGCAAGAGTGCTGCAAGCCGCTCTTGTGCAAGCCCTCCACCGCCGCTGCTTTTCTCAAGCTGCAGAATAGATGTGCTCCCAATTGTATTTGCGTCATCAAACGATTCGTGAAAACGCTTATCGTCATTGCTGTCCACAACCTCGAATGTGAAGGGTTCAATTGTAATGAGATCGCCAGCACGTAACCGGACGCTTCGTCCTTCTTTAATTTTAATGCCATTGAGGAATGTGCCATGGCGGGACCCCAAGTCCATCAACTTCCATGTTTCTTGTTCATCACTGACACTACGTACCAGTGTTGCATGCATTCTTGAGACGGTCTTACCACTTGCAAGTACTAAATCATTCTCCTGCCCCCGCCCAATATCTAGCTGGCGGTCCCCCTCAAGTTTGAGCGAGAGCAATTCTGGCCCCCGCAACGTTTCAATACCTAATTTCGTAGCTTTTGCCATGTATATATAGAGTACGCCAGATTCCAATCAAAAAATTCCTTCGAGGAATTAATTTGGCTCTGTAATTTGGCTCTGAGCCGTATTTTTAATTTGGCTCTGAGCCGTATTTTTAATTTGGCTCTGAGCCGTATTTTTCGAAGCGCCATGAATGTTCGAACAGTGGCCGCGTCATCAGGTGTGACTGTCACTTAATCTCCTCTGAGACTGTTTTTGGCCAATTCTCCTCTGAGGCCAATTCTCCTCTGAGACTTTTTTTTGGCATGGTTGCTCCCAAGCGCAGAGTTTGGTACAGTGTGCGGTTCATAATTAACACCGTTACAACCACTGCATCGTGCATCGCTGGCCGGCGCGCACACCATGATGAAGGTGGAAGGCAGGAGACAAATATGGCCAAAAAGATAGAAAAGCAATTTAAGGTGCTCGCACCTGGTGGACAAGCCACCCCAGCACCCCCTCTAGGGCCTGCACTCGGCGCAAATGGCGTCAACCCAGGTCAATTTATTCAATTATTCAATGACCGAACTCGTGAACTCAACGGAAAAGTCGTTGGGTGCATCATCACGTTGTACTCCGATCGCTCGTTCGATATTGAAATCAAATCTTCACCTGCAGCAGTACTTCTTCGTGCTGCAGCAGGAATTGAAAAAGGCTCTGGTGTACCGCACATCGAAAAAGTGGGCTCAGTGACCAAAGAACAAGTAAAAGCAATCGCCGAAGAAAAAATGGAAGATCTCAATGCTGCAAGTATCGAGTCTGCCATGCGAATTATTGAAGGTACCGCCCGATCTATGGGCGTCACCGTGGAGGGTGCGTAAGCCATGCCAAAACTAACACGAGCACAAAAAGCAAGTAAAGAGATTGCAGCAAAAGGCAAAGAGCCCCATAGCATCCACGATGCAATTAAGCTGCTCAAGACCTTTCCTGCACGTAAATTCGACCAAACTGTTGAAGTTGTGATGCATCTCTCCATAGACCCGCGCCAAGCAGACCAGCAACTACGTGGTTCGGTATCCATGCCAAAAGGCGTTGGTAAATCCGCTAAAGTTGCCTGTTTTTGCCCTTCTGACAAGGTTGAAGCAGCCAAAGCAGCCGGCGCAATCGAAGCTGGCGCAGAAGATCTCGTCAAGAAAATTGAAGGTGGCTGGCTCGACTTTGATGTCGCAATCGCAAGCCCAGATATGATGCGATTTGTTGGCAAATTAGGACGCCAGCTAGGTCCAAAAGGGCTTATGCCTTCACCAAAAGCTGGCACCGTCACACCAGACATCGAAAC
>Ga0257122_1001841_pt1 | contig 14065 bp, 7 predicted proteins | sample SI106_120metaG_FD_190146 | JGI IMG/M metagenome (GOLD analysis project Ga0257122, IMG submission 190146) | Marine microbial communities from Saanich Inlet, British Columbia, Canada - SI106_120 | ecosystem: Environmental > Aquatic > Marine > Inlet | place: Canada: British Columbia | collected... | reverse complement strand
ATTGTCGTTGACCAGCTGCCAGCAAACGGCCAGGGTGTAGGCGAGCTGCCAAGTGCCTGTCTCGCAGCCTCCGACGACTCGGGGATCCAAGCTGTTTTCCTTCAACTCTTTGCATTGCAGGACGGCAGTCCCTTGACCTTTCTCGGCACCCAGGTAGCCACCGAGCCGCCCTATGTCTTTCACGGGTTAACAGTCAGTGTGAGTCCCAGTGTTGAGCTTGTATATCGCTTCCTGGTTCTTGACGTGTGGGACAACGTTACAGAGCAGCGTGTCGTCACAGTTTACGACCCTAACGCGGACCCAGTGGCCTGCCCATCACCCTAGATACGAATATCCGTTCTTCCTCTTTGCAGGAGATGTCAACTCCGACATGGACCAATCTAACCGATGCAAGGCAGTGCGGCTGCAACCTTGACGATCGATTGACTCACCCCGGACGCGGTATCCGATCAATTGGGCGATCGAGGGACGGCTGTGGCCTCCGCGTTAGGGCCATCAATGACCCACCGCAAGGCCATGCCATAGGCTTGGGCGCGAATTTTCTCTGGCTGCGTATTTTTCGTACTTACAACACTTCTCCGAAAAAAAATGCTCTGGGTCGGATAGTCGTCCGGCCCGCCTTTTCGGTTGCTTATGGCGATTTGTAGGCACAGCAAAACCACTTTGAAAGAGACGCCGGGAAGAAATCAAACCGCGATGCCGGAGAAACATCGAATACTTCGAGTGTGGCCTCGACGGAAGGCGCTAGCGGATCGTCTGTGGCAAATCCGAAATTTCCGTACGCCATGGTGATGCATGAGCGCGGGCCCCCGAATTCTTGGTAGCCGTTCATGCAGGGCGTTGAACATGCTTCGCCGCAACCACCTGAAACTAAATACCATGGCTCGGGCACGTGGATTGCGAGCACACGCCCATTGCTCAACAAACTGTTGAGGGGACTGGCGGGAATTTCCATGCCGATTCCAAACGCTGTTTTGGGCACTTGGGGCAAACCCGCAATATCGCAAGTCTTGGTGCATGCGGGATCGGCCCCTTTGATGGCGGGTAAAATGATTTTGGCAGGGTATGCGGCCGGATCCAGCGGCAATTCCACGCGGCGCTGCTCTTTGGGCAAGGAGCTGTCGTAGTGTTTTCCGCAGGTGCCGGGAATTTGGGCCAAAGCCACTTTTGACAGGTCAATGGTCGTAACAAACTGCGCATTGCCCGTAGGCTTCGTAAAAAAGCCGCAGCACCCTTGGCCATTGAGGTGGCACGTTTTTGGGTTCAAAAACGCGTCCTGGTTCGTGAGCACATCCACGGCTGGTCCATCGTGGTGAATGCCGGCAGCGTCATTGAGCGGCGCCAGATCACCCGCAAGCAGGTCTAACGTACCGTGGTCTGCAAGGACTCCGGCATCGAGCCCTGCGATTAGCGCAGAACTGTCCCCGCCGCCATCGAAATGGCCCGCTCCATAAAAGGGCGCCTCTTCATTCATGCACGAGGACAAGAAGAATGAGGCGACCAAGATGACGAACGGTTTCCTACCCAGGTTGGACATGCGGGGGGAGATCGGGAACAACAGGGAAACCAGCTTGAAAGCCCATTGCGAAAATCCCCCCGTCGCCAGCCGGCCGATCGATCCGACTCCATTCAAGCGGCCTTGACATACCGACGGGCACTCGTGCGCCAGTTTTCCTTGCCGGCCGGGCCACCTTACTCTGTCCGTATTCTTGGAAAGCACTCTAATCGTTCTAGTAGGCATGCGAGACATTTAAGCACTCGGTGGAACAAAAGCAATAGCGCACGTTTGGCCTTGTGTCCTGTTGGGCGGTGGGCCTAGAAATTGGAGCTACCCCGGTTTGACCGACACCAAGAATGAGATAAAGGTGGAGGCCATGAACCGAAGATAGTATCCGGATGAGTTCAAACGAGAGGCGATAAGGCTAGCCGCGAACTCAAAAGAGTGGTCGGTGAGTCGTGTAGTTTTCAACGCAGAGCTCGCAATTCAACCCACTACCCGGGGGGGGCTTTCGCTCGTTTTCCTGCTCTGTGGCTTCGCAGTCATTCTTTCCGCAGTCGCCATCGCCAGTAATGGCCGATGGGTCTAGCATCGGCCTATGGATACAAATGAATCTCCTCCCAAAGGCCCCGCATCTACCAAGGGTAAGCTAATCATGGTCGGCCTCGCTGTGGCCGTTCTAGCCGTGCTGCTCATGGCGCCCGGCACTTTTTTGGCCACGGCTCGGGCGGTAGCGATGAGGGCCAGGCAATAGGCTGTGGTCCAGCCGAAGATGAACAGGTCGCTGCCTCGTCAAGTGCCCTAAAGGGAAAGAAGGGCGGCAGTATTCCCAACGTGCCGACGCGAGACGATGAAGGTAACGATACCAAGCCCGCCGAAGATTGCGACGATTCCGCGTCCAAGATCTTGGCCAAGCCCACACTCAGCGTGCACCCAGGATCGAAGAACGTCACCCTCTATACTGAATTACTGCTCGCGGCGATCAGTCCGATCATTGAAAACCTCAAAGGCCTCTTGATGGACAAACAGCTGCCAACGAATTTTTCAAGCTCGGTGGAAAAAGCCAAATGCATGAAGTACGCCCAGGTCGCGAATGGCTTCGGCTTGAATTTTGACGCTTGCCGTCCGTTTCTTTCCGGGGAGATCACTGCGGAAAAGAAAACCGACGCCGACGGCAAAACCTACGTGCAGCTCAATTACAAACGCTTCAAAGCCCGAGATACGACCTTCGGTGGCGGCCTTTGCCTGTCACGACAAAGCAACGGGAAATTCCGACTCACGACCTGTGGCATGCATCCGCAAGAGCTGAACAAACGCCTCACCATCACGAAACGCTCGTTGCGTTCTGCAGTTCAATCGTCGTTGCTCATCGATCTAGAACTTCAGGGCAAGCAGATTCTGATCACCGGCGAGATGACCCTCCACATGAAGACCGAGGCTGGCGTCTTCAATACCATGGTCAAACTAGGTGGAAAACTCAGCGAAAACGGCTATGCCGACGCCTTGGTTTTACCTCTGCCGCCTGTCTGCGTCTGTCTCTCCAAGGGCACGCTCCCATTTTCGTCTCAGATCAAGGTCGAGAAAATCACGTTTACGGGCGCCAATGGTTCACAACTAGACGGAAAATCGATCTACACCGAAGAACCGCTCTATATCGACGTTGAGGGCGGCGTACAGCTTCAATCAAATACGCCGCTGGCCTGTGACACTTATGCTGATAGGAACTACAAATGGGGTTTTGGCCGATGGACGAAGTATGGGAGAGAAATGGGAGGGGGCCTGGCGACGAGTTGCATGGCTGACCTGTTGATGAAAGGCGTTCTGACGGTAAGTGGCGGAAATGCCCCGGAATTGTTGGACGAATTGGGCGCAAGGATAGCGAGCCAGAGCGAAGTCTAGTTGCTCCAGGAGTCCAGGTCGCCTTCATTGTAGTGTTGATTGAGCGTGAGCTGGGGCGGCTTTTCGAGCAAGCTTGCTTGAGCGCCCTTCGCGAAGCGTGAGGCGCGTTCTCGAAAAGGAAACTATGTGCGGGGGCGATTGGCAACGGCTCTGTGGGCAGTTCCAAGTGGCGCAGGACTTTTTCGATGACGTCGCGCTCCGATTCTTGAGTTCACGAACATCGGCTTCGCCAATGTCCGCCAGGACAAGCCTGCTCAAGAATGGTAGCGATGAGGCGTATTTTTGAGAACGCGCCATCGCCTTCGGCAATGGCGCTCTCGCAAGATGAGATGAGGAGGCCGTTCTCCACGCAGTAAGGGTTATCCTTCTGCAACATTAACTCGCACTCAAGAGTGCAAAAAGGAGAACGGCCATGCATAGAGATACCACAATGACGATTGGTTGTGACCTCGGAGATCGATTTAGTGAGCTGTGCTTTGTAGATGAGGTGGGAAAGGTGGTGAAGCAGTGCCGTTGTACGACGAGTTCCAAGGGGTTCGATCGTGTTTTCAAGAAGATGGCAAGTAGTACGGTGGTAATTGAAGCGGGGACCCACTCTCCGTGGGTATCACGCTTGCTTGACCGATACGGTCATCGCACGGTGGTTGCGAACCCTCGGAATATTCAGTTGATAACGAAGAATCACCGTAAATCTGACAAGAAGGACGCAGAGCTTTTGGCGCGTTTGGCTCGAGCCGACGAAACGCTTCTCTCTCCCATCTGTCACCGCGGTGAGTCAGCCCAGCAGGATTTGGCGATTATTCGTTCACGAGCAGCACTTGTGCAGACACGCGCCAGTTTGGTTAACCACGTGCGCGGCACGGTCAAAGCAAACGGGTTTCGACTGCAGAAATGCACAACGCCGGCTTTTACAAAACGAGCTTGGCCAATGCTCTCGGAAAAGCTACAAGCCATTGTACACCCTGTTTTCAAGGTGATCGACAGCGTTTCCGAGCAGATCAAAGCTCTGGATAAACAAATTGAAGTTGAACTGCCGGAACGCCATTCGGACATTACGCGACTGACGCAAGTCACAGGTGTAGGCCCGATAACTGCCGCGGCATTTGTCCTAACGATCGACAACCCGCATCGCTTTGCTAAGAGCCGGCAGGTGGGAGCCTACCTGGGCCTCGCTCCTCGCCGCACCCAATCGGGCAGGGGAGACCCTGAGCTACGAATTAGCAAGACAGGAGATCGCCAACTCCGAGTACTACTCGTCAGCGCGGCGCAATACATCCTCGGCCCCTTTGGTCCAGATTGTGATTTGCGGCGGTGGGGCCAGGGCTTATCTGAGCGAGGAAAGAAGAACGCAAAGAAGCGAGCTGTGGTGGCGGTTGCCAGACGGCTTGCCGTGCTACTCCATCGACTATGGGTAAGCGGAGAAGTCTATGAACCCAACAGACATGAATCGGAGAAATAACACAGCGCCGAGATTACGATAGGAAAACACAGGAGAGAACGAAACATCAAATAACCCCGCCCCGGTCGGATGACTGCGAAAGCGAGCTGGAGCCATTTGAGCTCGGTCGCAAGATAGCAGCATCCGCTCGGGTCGGACCTCAATATGCACCTGGCTCAAAGGAAGCTAAACACGAGTGCGAATGGAAGCCTGGCTTGGGTTATTTGAATATTTCATTTCTTCTTGACTAGGTGCGGCCTCCTCATGGAAGCTCGCTCAAAAATTCCCATCGCATTTGGGGCAGACCCGAAATGAGCAGGCTCTGCCTGAGCGCCGCCGCGCAGCGGGGGGGCTGGACTCATTTCGCGTCGGCGAACGTTAACTAGCATCCGCCTGGGGCGGATGCGTTGACGCCGCTGTAAAACTCCATTGCATGGACTTTTACAGCAAGGCGTTCTGCGAAGTAGGTCTCCCCACTTGATGCGTAGCGGCTTGGGCAGCGGCTCCGGAGCGGAGTCGGTTAGATCAAAGCCGAGTTGTTTCAGTTCCAGTGGGATCTTGTCGAACAGCGAGACGGATCTCGGGACCAAGTCTTTTAACCCGTGGAACTCACCCATTGGAAGCAGGTGCTGACCCTCGGCCGCGGCCGTTAGAGTCCCTTACCCAATAACATTCTACAAGCCACAACAGCGTTTAAATTTCTGGCCGCTGCCGCAGGAACACGGCGTATTTCGTCCGACTCTCGCAGATGCATGACGCGGTTTGACCGGTGCCGCCCCGGAATCGAGCTGCTTCACTTTCCCCTCGACATAACGCCAAAGGCCGTCGACGCGCTGAAAACGAGAGCGCTCATGCAACGCCTCCTCCTTTCCCGCCCGCCGATATCGAGCGACAAATTCAACTTCACCCTCCTGGTCATCAACGTTGCCCCGCTTCAGACCGAGTATCTCTAAGCCTTGCCACTGAACACCTCGAGAAAACCGCTCGGTTTCCTGGCGGTCGAATGCCTTATTCGTCGCATGCGTTTGTTGCAGATAGTCGAGGTCGCATTCAGCAAAGGCCGTATACCGCGAACGCATCAGCACTTCCGCGGTAGCTGCCTGCGTTTCCCCCTTCAACAGGGGGGCACAACAAATATCCCGTAGCTTTCCAGAGCAGCACGGGCAGTCGATCAGAATAGGTTGGGTAGGAGAAGACATTCACCGAGCCTACTGCAGGAGCGTTGCGGACATGAAGTCCCTTTTCGCCGCTATTTTCCGTTTCGTTAGCCCAAGCTGAGCGTTCACGGTTAATCATCGAAAAAAATGTAGTCTGCACTGCGACTCAGCCAATACAATTCGCACTGGAGCAATATATGCTCGAATAAATGAGCAACTCGGCTTTCGTAGATCAAACAGGAGCGGGAACATGGCGAAAAAGACAAACTACTTGAACTGCGGCCTTTTGTTGCTCGCAATTGCGTTTCCTGGGGCCTGCAAAGGCGGAAACACAGCTCAGAGCCCCCCAAAGGCGCCGGATGCAGCAACGGCTGTGTCCAGCCCCGCTAAGGCAAACCCCAATACCGTAGATTGCAGCAAACCCGAGCCCGCCGTACCGAGATGTCCGCCCGAGCTCAGCGCGTCATGTGCTCGAGCATGGGCACCCGCGCTGGCCTGGCGGGCGAAATGTAAGAAGAAATAGGCCCGTTCCTAGAGATGGACGGGAGGCTAGCGGATCGAGTGCGAGTTCATCACGCTTTGCCAACAAGCCGCTGGTATGTATCGGCTATGCAGAATACGCGCAGGGCGAACAATGCGACCTAACCGAAGGTCGCGAGACGAAGAATCAATGTATGGATAATATAGACGGCATGTCTGCCAACGCTCGCCGTCTAGGGCTTCGCTCCACGGCCTTCAGGAGAGGCCCCAGGAAGACTAGGCCTTAGCGAGCATATACTGCTTGAGAGCAGCTCGCATCTCGGGAGTGAGATGGGCGGGGAGACTCGCGTTGCCCGAACCGACCGGCTGCAATTTGAACGATCGAATCATCTCCAACATCCTTTTTGCCTGACCGTTGAGCTCGGAAGAGGCTGCTGCACTCTCTTCCGCACTAGAAGCATTCTGCTGGGTTACCGTATTGATTCCGGATAGTCCCTCATTAACCTGCTGAATCCCCTGAGACTGCTCACCACTAGCGTTAGCGATTTCAGTAACGAGGTTGGTCACCTTGGCGACATCGCCAACGATCGATGTCAGGGCGCCCGCCGTACTCTGGGCGATCTCCATACCCTGCGCCACCCTCCTGATCGAACTTTCGATCATCTCAGTGGTTTCCTTCGCAGCGCTTGCACTTCGAGCAGCCAGATTACGAACCTCCTCGGCAACAACCGCAAAGCCTTTGCCATGGACCCCAGCCCTCGCAGCCTCAACGGCCGCGTTAAGAGCAAGGAGATTCGTTTGAAAGGCAATTTCGTCGATCACCTTGATGATCTTGTTGATGCGCTGGCTGGACTCGTCAATTCCGATCATCGCCTCAACCATTGCTTTCATCTGACTATCACCGGTGGTAGCACCATCCTTTGCTGCTGTCGCCAGATCCTTCGCGAGTTTCGCATTCGCTGCATTTCGTTGGGTTTGCTCCGTCATCTCGGTCATCGACGCTGTGATCTCTTCCAGTGTCGATGCTTGTTCCGCTGCACCTTGCGCGAGGCTTTCCGACGACGAGGCTATTTGACTCCCACCCGACCCGATCTCTTCTGCCGAAGCACTAACCTGGTGGACCAACCGGTTAAGTCCATCGAGGCTCTTGTTCAAGGCATCCTTCAAGACTGCGTTATCGCCGTCGTAGTCAGCATGAAGGTAGGCCGTCAAGTCCCCATCTGCAATTGCCTCCAACCGAGAGCGAATGTCATTTAGAGCGTTTTGGTTTTCGATCTCTACCAATTTCACCGCAGTGACATCCGTTGCGTATTTCACGACCTTGAACGGCTTGCCATTCAAATCCATAATCGGATTATAGGAAGCCTGAATCCAGATCTCCTTGCCACCCTTGCCAATGCGTTTATATTCCGCCGACTCGAATTCGCCCCGGTTCAGCTTCCCCCAAAATTCGCTATATTCCTTGCTTGCTGCAAAATTCGGCTCAACAAAGAGCCTATGGTGCTGACCTTGGATTTCTTCTAACGTATAGCCAACCGCACCGAGGAAATTGTCATTGGCCGTGATAATCGTACCGTCCGTATTGAATTGAATGACGGCCTGAGATTTACTTCATTCCTCGGCGACAAATTGCTGACAATCGTTGATCGGGTGCGCAAGACGGCGTCTCGAGTTGCCTTTCCAGCCGAAGGCCGGCAGACCGAAGCACGCAAACCCCTTCCGAATCACGTCGCCCCCGGGGGCCCCGAGTCCCGGTTGGATCGCGCCTAGAGCATCGAGTAGTTGTCCCTCGAACGAAACCGACGCAAACGCCACCCTGTCGACCGCTTATTTCGACGCATTTACAGGGACTTACAGCCGTCAGCTTTCTTCATTTTCCCCCTACACCTATGGCAATTTCCGCCGATGTACCACCGAGGGCGACAGAGTGTAGCCGCCCACTATTCTTGCGTACGATTACCTACATCAGGAGCCTGTGAAATATGTTCGATCCGACCGTTAGACCCGGGATGGCAAGGCTACCCGTTTTGGGGCGAAACTGGGTGTTGGTGGTAGGGCTCGCTCTGTATTCCGTCTCCATAATCGGCTGCCCGCAGCTCGATGATGATGCCGGCCCGAACCAACCGGACGCGGGTGGGACACCGGTCGCGTCGCAGACCATCGGCGAAGAGGGAGGCACCGTGGACCACCCGGAAGGCGCAAGCTTCATCGTGCCCAGCGGGGCCGTCGGCAGCACCACACAGTTCTGGATCGACCCCGCCGATTCCCCGGAGCAGACCTGGTTCGTACCGCTGGGTCAAGCCTATGAGATCGGTCCCAGCGGCACCGTCTTCGAAAAGCCGGCGGAGATCGCGCTTCCCCTCGAAGGTCTCGAATTGCCCGAAGGGCAGTCGGTGCAAGACATCAAGATCTTCACGACGTCCGAAGATGGCCTGAGCTGGGTTGCGCTTGATACCACGATCGAAGAGGGGCCCGACGGTCAGCTGGCTAAAGCCGAGGTTCAGCATCTCAGCCCCTTCGTTTTGGGCTTGAGTAAATGCGGGACAAAGTCCTGCCCGCCTGAAGTTCAGGCGGTTTTCGCAGGGAAACAGATGATCGTGCGGATAACCGAAGACCTTTCGTCATCGGCCTGTATCACTTTCAAGCCCATTCACGGCATGCTGCAGCCGGAAAACAAGCGCTTCCTTTCCAAGCCCATCGATAAGGCGGAATGGGATTACGCCATGAAGTACGGCTACCGGCTGGTAAAGGCAGGGGCCCTGTGCAAAGCCTACGAAAAGGACCTGCCGCAGTGGGTGGTGTTCTCCGAGCCCCTGAGCGCGACCGAAAAGCAGCTCAATGATGGCAAGCCACGTCCCGTGGTTTACGTCGATAAGAATGACCCATGTTGCATCAAGCAGGATCTCAACATTCACAACGACGGTCTTCATGGCAAGGTACGGGAGGCCATGCTCGCCACTCCGCCGGTGCCCGCGTGTGACATCAAGACCGCGGCGCATGCCTTCAAAGAATACGGCGGTGCGATCATCGAAATCGCCGGTGGCCACTACGTCGAAAACGGCTTGGTCTTCCTGGGCCATAATATCGGGCTACGCGCGCGTAACAATGAAAACGTCACCATTATCGGATATCAGGATATCACCACCGGTACCTCGGAGCAGAATAAATGGGCAAAGGTCGGTGACCTGAGTAACGCCGGAGGCGATGTCTATGCCGTGGCTTGGGATGAGCATATCCCGGCGAGCGGCTCGGCTGGCGCCGGGATTCCTCTACGCCTGAACGGCGAAGTTGCTAAGAGCGTGCAGCATTTTGATAAGGCAACGCTCGTTGAAGGCGCAGACAACTATACCCAAGCCGTCTCGGTGCCGGACCCGAAAGAGACTGTTCTAAGCGAAGTCGACGCCAATACCATGGGGCCCACTTATTTCTGGGCCGATTCGGTTACCACGATCAAACGCTGCGCACCGGGGTCACTCAACTCGAAGTCGACAGAACACATGTGCGCCATCGATGACGGTGAGCCCTTTGCCTGTTCATCTGTGAAACAGAATTGCATGGTGATGGTGGCGACCGAAAAAATGGTGGTGGGCTCCGGAAAGGATGCCAAAGTCGTGCCCTCGAAATGCGAGTGTCGGCGGAGCGGAAACTTCAATTTTACGCGCTATTATACTTGGAGCGGCGACAGCTCGCCCAAGGGTACGGTTGTACCCTGTGACGACAAAAAGCTGATCTTTGGCACCCCCCAAAGCTGCACCGGCACTCTAAAATACGCATCGAACTGCGCAAGCGATGTTCCGGCGGGAGTGTGCGCCATGGTCTCTCCGCGGTATATCTCTCGTCGCGCTCTGAAATATTGCAAGGCGGCATTGGGCAGCGGAGACGTGAAAAAATGTATTCTGCTGAAATTGCCGGTGGGGAAAAAACCATCCGATTACGTCGTTCAATCCGCAAATACGAAAATCGGCTTTACGGTCTTCAATAATGTTGCCCACTATCCCAAAATTCGTTCCGGGGTCTGGTTGCAAGGGATTCGTCTGGAAGGCTACCCCGTAGCCTGGAGAGGCCTACCGCTAGACTATATCGTCACCAAGGCGGGCTATCTACTGCGCCTCAATGGCGTTGTGCTGCAGGGAAGCTCAGCATCGGACCTAAACTACGGATACTACCGTATCGAAAATAGCTTTTTCGATCGCGGCTATTTCAACGTGAACGCCTCAGTTACCGCGATACGTGTGCGGAACAACTACTTCGAACGAGTCTACGGTAAGCCGATTAAGAAGCACGAAACGCCACCTTCGGCTGCCGCGCGGACCCAGGTGCCGAAGAACCTGCACGCCCTTAAACCTCTTTGCTCGGGTGCAAGCTGCGACTCATCGGTGGAACTCTTTTCGGGAAAAGAGGGTTTCGACAAATGGAAAGATTGGGCCCTCTTCAGCTTCAATGTGTTGCGCAACAGTGGAGCGATCAATTCGATTACCACCTATGGCACGGTGATCGCCTATAACCATTTCATCAATGGCGGCTGGCAGGAGGGGTTGCTCGACGAGACGCATAGCTGTGTACATTGTCTGGTGCACCACAACTGGGTCTACGATGGCGCGGGCAACGGGATGAATCTCGGCGGATATTTGGAGGACGTTGTCGTTTCAGACAACCAGTTCATTCGACAGCCCGGTGACCAATTCGATGGGGCTGGCAATGACCGCACGAAGGCATTTTGCCAAGCCAGCCCGGAAAAATGCCCCCGCAATACCCCCTTCACGATGTCGCTAACGGTGAAGCGGTCCACCGCCAGTACCAATCTTCCCGATCCATATTTCTGCGATCAGCTGACCGTCGAAAACAACCTCATCGCTGGCTCGATCTATGGTGGGCTCGTCGTACAACCCTGTGACCGCGCAGCCGTGCGCTTCAACACGCTGGGTAACCGAAAACTGAACAAATCGGATAACGTCTCGGGAACCCACGTTGGCGGGCTCTTTCTGCAAGGCGGACCCCCGTCGGGTAGCTACGATCCGATGACGCTCGCTTATAATGTCTCATTCGACGCGCTAAACCCGACCTTTTCTGGAATCAGCGGCGCCGTCAACGGGCCCTATATGTCGAGTTTTACTTTGGACAGCACTACGTCGGTCGGCAATTACCTGCAAAACTGCGACGGTAGTAAATGCGACGTTTATCATTGGTACAAAGCCGGCACCAAGGAGCGTATCGTAGTAACCGATGCGGCGAATGCAGGGGCGAAGCTGAGCTACTCCGATGCCAGCAATGATCACTATCAGTTAAGCGGGCTGCCCAAGCTCTGCAATAGTGCAAGCCCGCGCTACAGCCATGCCGGCTTCAACTACGCCCACGAACTCTGCACTGCCACCGCTTCGGCGCCTGCAGGTACAACAGCCCCCTCGGCCATTTTTGCGGAGGTCGCCCAGGCGGAGCTTGTGGAGAAACCCTTGGCTGGCAGCTGTACCTACGATCAACACTGCCAGGGCGGCTATGTTTGCCGCGACAAGCAATGCTTACCTGAAGCTTCTGTAGGAAGTACGTGCACGTCGGATTGTGGTCTTGCCTATGAATGCGTTTCCGGTGTGTGCGAACGCAAGGCGGTGGCGGGGCAGCGTTGCGATAGCGATACGGACTGCGGCGCCTATATGAGCTGCAAGGCGAGCGTGGTAGAGGGCGCCGAGGGGATCAAGGTTTGCACCGCCAAATGCGGTGGTGGCAAATGCGCCGGAGATGACCCGTGTTTGTCGGTTGGCCTTTCCTGTGTGGAAAAGAGCTGCCAATGGGTGAAGTCAGTTCCAGACGGTAGCCCCTGTGGTGCAGCCATTGTTTGCAAATCCGGCTTTTGTGCCGACAGCCTTTGTTGCGATAAGGCCTGCGGTAGCGACGACGTTCAGACGGGCCAAGGCGACTGCGAGGCCTGTAGCATTGCCAAAGGGGCGGCAAAGGATGGCCAGTGCGGGGTAGTGAAAAAGGATGCCCTCTGCAGAGAAGCGGCAGACGTCTGCGATGCCGAGGAAAAATGTGATGGTGAAAGCCTGCGATGTCCAGAGGATACTTTCGCCGCCAAGGATACCGAATGCGACGATACAGACCTCTGCACCGAAAAGGATGTCTGCGACGGGGAGGGCGTCTGTGGCGGCGCTGAACTCGAATGCACTTCTAGCGATGAATGTTACGAGGCCGGTACATGCGACGCGGAAACGGGAAAATGCGGCGAGTTCACGCCGAAAAAGGATGGATCCCAGTGTGAGGGCGGCCAGTGCAGCGTAGGCGAATGCAAGCTCGCACCGTACGGTTATAATTGTAGCCAAGCCTCCCAATGCGAGAGCAACCATTGTACCAATGGTCTTTGTTGTAAATCAGATTGTGAAAGTGTCTGCCAACAATGCGGCAAGAATGGCGAATGCGTCGACCTGCCCGATAACTCAATCTGCAATGACACCGGCGTTTGCAAAGCCGGAAAATGCACGACAGCTTGCGTTGCGGGCCAAACAGATTGCAACGGAAGCTGCGTGGATGCTCAAACGGATACGGATAACTGTGGAACCTGCGGCACTGCCTGCAATACCGCCGCCGGGGAAACCTGCACCGGCGGCAAATGTGATTGTAAGGCGGGCACCACGCTCTGTGGTTTCGAATGTGTAGATACTATGGCAGATGGCAAGCATTGCGGTAAATGTGGTGCAGCGTGCGCGACTGGCGAGACGTGCGTCCAAGGGAGTTGCGATAGTGCCCCCGCACCCGATGCGGGTCTAAAGGCCGATGCGGGTTTGAAGGCCGATGCCGCTACGCCAGGGCCACAGGCCAATGGCGCCGTATGCACTGCTGGCAATACTTGCGCGTCCGGCATTTGTTCAGACGACGGCTACTGCTGCGCCAGTACGTGCGCCGGCGACTGTAACAGCTGCTACGGCGGTACCTGTAATGTCGTCGTCGACGGCTATCCTTGTAAAGATAGCACCGGTCAAGCGGGTCTTTGCGATGGCCAAGGCGCGTGCATTCAAGCCGCGGTGAACAAGGCCTTGGGGGAAGCGTGTACGGCCTTCGGTGAATGTGCTTCGGGGTTCTGCTCGGATGATAAGGTCTGTTGCGACCAAGACTGTCGCGACGGCTGTGGCACGTGCAAAAGCACGGGAGCCAATAATGGCAAATGCCAGGCCGCGACAGATGGCATAGCTTGTGGCGCTACCGATTGCAAAGCAGCGGGGCAATGTCTCAATGCTCAATGCCAGGGTCTAACGCCCACCAACGAATGGCTGAGCTGTGACGGCGGCAACGGCGTGTGTACGGGAGGCACGTGCGATCCCAACGCGGGCAGCCCCCTCGGTGCTGCGTGTAGTGGGCCTGGCACCTGCGCCACGAATATCTGTGCTGATGATGGCCAATGCTGCGACGTTTCTTGTACGGGCGAATGCAATACGTGCGCGTCTGGAACATGTGCGCCGAAGGCCGTTACCGAAGCATGCTCTACGGGACTTTGCGACGGGGCAGGGGCCTGCGATAATTCGGCGCCACTGCTGACGGATGGCGAGGTCTGCAATGCTGGCAGCGAATGCAGTTCCAGCAATTGCTCCGACGATGGCTATTGTT
>Ga0257122_1001838_pt1 | contig 14093 bp, 16 predicted proteins | sample SI106_120metaG_FD_190146 | JGI IMG/M metagenome (GOLD analysis project Ga0257122, IMG submission 190146) | Marine microbial communities from Saanich Inlet, British Columbia, Canada - SI106_120 | ecosystem: Environmental > Aquatic > Marine > Inlet | place: Canada: British Columbia | collected... | reverse complement strand
GCCCATCAGTGTACCTCGCATTCTTCCTTCTTTGGTTTTCAACCGTGCTGTAAGAGAGGTGTATTCACGTTTGGAAGAACCCGCTTTTGAGTTGCCAAGTTTCTCATGGTTGATGTAACCGGTGACCGAGTTTTGTAGACCTTCGCGGTAGTTGGAAAGTACATGGGGAGGTCTTTCGTCTTTGATGCCACGCTCCAATTTATCGCCCGCTCGCATGATCTGTATCAACCGGTACGTTAGGTCGTCCTCGCCCCTTACAGTCGAACCTTGCATGATAGTCGGACGAACAGAGGGAGGGGGAACCGGTAGAACGGTCAGGATCATGTCGTAAGGGTGCGCAAGACCGGTCTTTGTCAGAATGGTCTCATCCATTCTTTTTAGATGGTTTTGAACTTCTTCGATTGGATATTCCTGTTTGCTTTTGTCAACAACATGCCTCTCCCTGTTCCATGTATATTTTGGTTGCTTCTTCTCACACGAAGGACACTTGCTGTAAACATGCTTGCTGTAGAAGGATAGGACTCGATTCCGGTGAACCCTTGTGTCAAAGTTTTTGATGAGATTCGCCCCACACTCGTTGCATATGCATCGTAACCAATGGACTATGTTGGTAACCCATGAAATGTGATAGACCGGTTTACTTAATTCGATATGACCGAAGTGCCCATCACAGTTGCGCTTGTTCTCCCCGCATGTCACGCACTTGCCTCTGGTGGGACCCATACGTGGATCCCGTAGTCCATTTTCTACCGGGACGCCACTTTCAAAACTTCTTTTTTCGGTTACGTGAACAACAGACTCTTTGCGTATATCTTCCGCGGTCCAGATGCTGAATTCAATAGAATCAATCATGTTTGACATGGTTTAAGTTTAATTAAATAGTTAATAATTAATTAATATTATTTTAACGACTTGAAATTCTCCGAGTTGAATGAATTCGATTTTCGTGTGGTGGTACAAGGACCCCCACATCGTAAAGGACCTTCAAGTGATCTGAAAGGTCGTCTGGGTAGAGAAAGAGGTGCATATCAATGATAATCTTACAGGGTGAATAGATTATGGTGATATCATCCTCTTCCTCTAATTCCCCATGGAGATCATATTCATATTCTACGCACGTATTGTCGTCATTGCTATCAAGGTACAACTCTAAATAACCCCTGTCCAAACCCGAATTGAGATGCTCGCGGTCTTCTAAGTTTAGTTTGGAAAAGGTATTGTCAAAGAAAATTCTATCATAAGGATATTCGTCATGAACCCAATTATAGAACCAATGAGTAAACGATTCGTAGTACGGATGGTCCTCCATTGTGCACACGGACACCCGTGTTTTTAACACTCATGATTTTTTTTTAATGAAACAATTTATTTATTTTTTGAAGCTCTAAACGGAGCCTCCCAAGGATCATAAGGACCATAAGGACCTTGTGGACCTTGTGGACCCTAAGGATAAGGACCTAAAGCACATTCGACCTATGGACATTTGGTCAGAAAAAGCGTAGCGCGGTAAAAATACAATATAAATTACTTCACTTGATTATTAAACGGGTATGAGCGCTGTATTCTTTCAACATAAAAGAAGACGTAAGATCCCAACCGCGGTCTTTTCTTTAAAAAATGAAGATACACTTGTTATTAAAATAAAACGTTCCAACGTAGAGTTGAAGCGACTGGTGACGGACCGCAATACATATGAGATTAGCATGGACGATGTGAACAGCGCGGTTGACGAGTGTATGGAGAAAGGATTCTTTATCGAGTGCGTTCCAGAGACGGTAGAGAAAGCACTATCGTTGAAAACCAATCACGCGTTTGATAACTCGTTTAAAGAGACCGAACTGTACAAAAAGATGTTCCAGTATCAACGAGACGGAATTGAGCATGTTATAAGGCAGTTCAATGGCAGAGCACTCATCGCGGACGATATGGGTTTGGGCAAAACATTGCAAGCAATAGCATTAACGCACTATTACAACACGACAAAGGTTCTCGTCATTTGTCCCGCATACCTACGTTTCAACTGGAAATGTGAGTTCGAAAAGTGGTTGGGAGTCAAAGAAGTCTGTCTATTGAAAAAAGGGACCGATGAACTCGAGGGTTACCCCGTGATAACCTCGTACGAGTTAGCAGTAAAGAAGCGCGACGAGTTATTGAAATACGGGTTTGATTTCATTATATGTGATGAGTCGCACTATTTGAAGAATACTAAAACAAAGCGCACTAGAGGGTTGAGACCTCTTGTACAGAAGATAAAGTACGCGACCCTATTGACAGGTACCCCGGCACTCAACCGTCCGTGCGAGTTGTACTCTCAGGTAAACATGATAAACAAAGAATTCTTTCCTAAATACAAGCACTTTGCGGAGAGATATTGCGATCGGAAGATGTCACATCTCGGATTTTGGGATGACACTGGCAGTTCTAACCCACACGAGGTACATTGGTTGGCGAAAAAGACATGCATGATTCGACGTTTGAAACGCGATGTTTTAAAAGACTTACCAAAAAAGCATCGTTCTCAGTTGCACATCAACCTGGAGAGATCTGACGTGTACGAAATGGAACCTCTCTTCGAAGAATGGGCGACATTAAACCGCGAGATCCCAAAGATGGCACCGTGTTCCGAAGAAGTCAAACGCGCGGACTTTAGAAGAAAGGTTGTCATCAACGAACTGTATTCGCTCACCGCGGAATGCAAAGCACGTGCGATTGCACTGTTGATAAAAGATACGATGTTGAATGGAAAACAGTTTCTCGTCTTTTGTTACCATAAGGGTTTGATGGACGCGATCGAGGAGGTATGTGAAGGCAAAAGCATGCGAATCGATGGCGACACCCCTACAGAAAAACGACATGAATATGTCAAGGGTTTTCAAGACGGCGAATATCAAGTAGCGGTCCTCAGCATGTTAGCAGCAGGCACTGGGATCACGTTAACATCCGCATCGCATGTAATATTCGCGGAACTCTACTGGACCCCCGGGGTTATGTTACAATCTGAAGATCGTGTGCACCGAATCGGACAGCGAAATCCGTGTCATATACAATACGTCATTGCAAAGGACACCCTTGATCCGTATTTGTATAAAAGCATCCAATGGAAGTTAGACACGATTGACGACTGTTTGGATCAGAGATCGGACCGTGATTTCAAGGGGAAAGACAGTATCTATAATATGATGTAATCTATAATTTAACTTTATAACTAGGGAGAAGTACCTCCGGCTTCGTGCAAATGGTTTCAACCAGTCCGAATGATTCGACGAGCTTCTCCCAGATGGCGGCAAGTTTGCAAACTGCCTCGTGTCGAATGTTCATAATCCGACTCCAAATCAAATTTACGTAGCTTATCTCTTTCCCTTTATCCTTTACAGCATCGGCTATGACTGCTACCGATGTCACAGTAGCTGCCGAGCTCCCAACTACTAGTCCAATCTTCTCCAATATCCACCACACCGCATCGGCGAAATAGTTCTTCAACTGTGTTTTTACATCGAGTTCAGCGACTTGTAGGGACTTGCAGCTGTCATTGAGCTTCGTGGATAAGCTTTTTATCTGAATGATATCCCCGATAATCGACTCAGATTTGGACGATAGCTCTCCACAAAGGTCGTTTATCGCATTGGTGATCGCGACAAGTTTAGAGTCTAGATCGGCGGCACCCTCCATAAACACAGTATGAATCTTTAAACACAGCGGTAGGATCATCAACGCCATAGTTGCTTCTCCAGCCAGTTTGTACGCTACCTTAGCGCTCATAGTTTCGCCAACATCGTCGCATGTTAACCTGGGTAGGAAAGACATTTATATAGATAGGAGCTTAATATATAATAGAAAGGATCTGTTTTGGTAGTATATAAGCATTGATTTTTATCAATAAACATGTCAGAAAAGGCTGAATTTATTTCAATTACACTTAAATCAATGATAGAACTCATTCCAGAAGGCGTCGATAGCACGCCGTTACAAAGAATGTACAGTGACGCGTACACAAAACCAGTAGACGAACTCGATAAGTTTATGATTGGCATCTCTTACGTTTGCATGGTGTCCTTTCCACATGAAAAAGCAATGTGCGAACTGTATTTTAAAAGGTACTGGGAGTACAGACGTAGATTTATTTATGAGTAATTTATAAAGGATAATAATCGTGTGTACTTATTTTATTTTTCACCTGTTCTTTACGTGATACATACTCATCTCCTAGTTTAATGTACCACTGATCGTCTCTCCACTCCATGTCGTAGATGTCTTTGTTGGACTGTTCGAAGTTGTCCTTTGCCCATAGTGGTTGAAGATTCGTGTAGTGACACGCTTTGCGCTGTTCCTCTGGTTTTAATGCATCAAATAAGTCGAGTGCTTTCATGTGATCGATGTGCCATAGGTCTCGGTTCTCCCATGTCATGCCTGAAAGGAATTGGGACTCTAACCATTCATTGCATTCTTTTTCTGTACATCCGACCAACTCCGCGGTGGGTGCGGATTTGTGACCCTTCAACCAGTCATGTACACGATTTCTAAGTCTACATCGCATCGCAAACTGTGGATCTTCTTTACGTCGCTTCTTGCAATATGCATTTGCCGTTTCGTGATATTCCGGGGTCCGCCTCATCTTCTTGTCACATTCTTTGCAAAAGGACTTTCCTTTACCAAACTCTTTTCCGGGTAGTAATTTGCCACATGAATCTTTGCCTTTGCAAACCTTTGGACGATCCCGTTTGTCCTTTTCACGCCATTGTTTCATGCGCTCTGCTTTACATACTTTGCATTGTGAATCTCCTTTATAAAACTTTATCCCAGGTAATAGTTCACCGCATGTTCCTGTGCATACCTTGTCTTTGTCCTGCTTCTCTGAATCACGGTTTTGTTTTCTTTTCGCGTTTAGACATACTTTGCACCGTGTCTCTCCTTTACCAAACTTTATCCCAGGTAATAGTTCGCCACAACCTTTGCAAACCTTTGGACGATCCCGCTTGTCGGAATCGCGTTTTCGTTTTTGTTTCTTATTGTAACATACTTTGCACACTGCTCTTCTTCCAGAAAACGAATCCAATGGTAGTTCTTTTTTGCAATCTTCGCCTCGACAACGTTTCATTTGTATAATTTATTTTATATTTAAATAGTATTAAATAAATTTATTATTTTTTGGTTAAACATATACTTTAGTAAAATAAACAAGGTCCACTAAGAACCCTAAAAAGGTCCACAAATTAAGTTTAAGGTCCTCGTAGGTTTGGGAGAGAGTCTCTGTCCTCTCTCGTTTCAGTATTATGGAAATAACATGAGCCTGTAGACCATGGTACCGCTATCCACGGTCTTGGAACTTTTCCCTTAAAGTTCGAACAAGTAACTTCACAATCCGTCGCGCTGGTGCAATGGTAACTCCCCGACACGGTAGTGATGGTCAATAGGAGTACGATGAGTTGGATAATTTGCATTTTTATTAATACAAACTGGTACTTATATACTCCAATTTAAAATATTAATTTTTTGAGTCCGCTGTTTTTGTACTTTAGCTTCACTGCTAACATGTGCTTGCATCTAGACTGCGTTCGTCTATAATAACAACACGTACATCCCTGTAAATCTATCCCGGGACTATAGAAGGTGTCATATACACTTCCCTTTGTCTTTACCTTGTACGTTTTCCTTTTTATATTATATTTTTGAGAACGCACTACAATGAAGTTTCGTTTTTTCATCTCATCCGGTGACAGCTGGTATAGATTTTCCACGTATCTATATTTATCCGTGAAATGTACCGGGAACAGACCTGACATGGTATAGGATTTCACCGGTGGAAGCTTACCTAAAGTGATATTGTTTGCCAACCGTCTAGCTCTTTCCTTTATATTTTTTCCATACCGTCGGATGTAGTTCATTGATTACAATATTATTATTTAATATAGGTATAAAAGTCAGTCTGTGTATAACAAATGTTTAATGTCTTCATTTTCATACTCGGCGGGTTTCTAATAACATATTCGATGCTAGCACCGTTGCCTTATGGTAGGTTTAGCGACAAGCTAAGTATCCTGCCTATCCCCGCTACCTTAGCACGTGTCCTTCGGAACGTACCTGCTTTGATAGCTTTGCTAGTGTATTATTTCAATAATCGTGAGCTCAGTGGCTCAGGAGGCATGCTGTTAATATTTCTAGCGGTGTATTTCACGTGGAGGACAATATCACCATTGCTTTTGAATTCGTTGCATCGAGACACGAAATCAGTTTCTTTTTTATTCGTTTTGTTTTTTGCCACATACAATACATTTGTTGGCTTACAATTGGGGTACGCGTGTAGTGAGTTGACGGAGATGAATACGTACGACATTCCACTCATCGTGTTGGCAAGTATCTTTTTCGGATTACACGTGTTCTATGATATTGATTTAAACCGCATGCGGCGCACGCGTCCGGATGGGTATATTCCGGAGAGTGAGCTCGAAGCAAAGTATAAGATGCTTTTCATGTGGGGTATCTCTAGCCCCAATTACTTCTTTGAGGTTTTGCAATGGATCGCATTGACCGTTATCAGTATAGACATCGTAGTCTATCTTTTCATTACAATCGCTTTACTTTGGCTAAGAGCTTGTCACATGAGTCTTTGGTATTCTGCTAATAACTAGTATATGTTATTTCTCTATGTTACTATGATCATTCTAAGGAATCATGTTTGCCCTGACATTTATAATATTAAAGATATTATTCTGGGGTGGTACAGTACCTATTGGGAAGAATACGAAGTTGTTCCTACTAAATTCGAGGTAGACATGATGATACGATACAACTTCAAACGGTACGACGTTTGGCACGAATTAACACTACCATTAACGTTTCACTCAGAGTCTCAGTTGATGCAAGCTATATCATCGGACTCACTCGATCAGTATTGGCTAAACATAAAACCCGAAGGCTGTTTCGAAGTACAAGGCGCAATTACCAGCTCAGATGCACGATGTGCGATTTGTTTAGAAAGCTCTGGTCCTAAAATACAGCTAGAGAACTGTAATTGTCTGTTTCATCGAAAATGTATAGAGACTTCAGTACAATACAAAAAGAGTTGCCCAACATGTCAAAGCACTATAAATATGTATTCTATATCCATAAATGCAAAGAAAGAGAAAACGCAAAGAGTCAACATTGTCTGATATAATCCGATACACCCGGAAAAAGCCACGTTATACGAACCTGAGCAAGCATTTAGAACAACTGGATGGCTTAATCGGAATGCAAGAGCTAAAGAAGTCGATAGTCGCTCAGATTCAGTTCATTATTACGACCGGTGGAAAATTAGATGGACATTTCTTGAATACTGTGTTACAGGGACCACCTGGAACTGGCAAAACCACGGTTGCTGAGATTCTTTATAATATATGGATTTCACTCGACCTCTTTGACGATGATATACCGTTTACGATATTGCATCGGAGCGATTTTGTCGGATCCTATATGGGACACACATCCAATAAAACCAGGAAAACATTAAATAAACACGCTGGCGGTGTTATCTTTATAGACGAAGCCTACAGTCTCATGAACGGTGAAAAAGATGAATACGGAAAAGAAGCTCTGGATCAACTGAATGCGTTCATGTCCGAAGAGAAGTCGAATACGATAATCATTATTGCGGGGTACGAGAAAGACCTGAAGGAACATTTTTTTAATATCAATGCTGGTTTAAAAAGACGATTCGGTTGGTTTTTCACGGTCCAGCCGTACGATGCGAAGCAGCTATTTCTCATATTCAAACGCCAACTAACAATGTCTGGTTGGCATGTACAGAAGAAATGTGAGGAATTGTTCGAGAAGCACTTTAAAAAGTTTTCTAATGCTGGCGGTGACACAGAGAATATAGGGTTCCAAGCCAAGTTACAATACTCCAAACAAAATTGGATGAAGAGAAAGCAGACGAAGATGCTAACGTACGACCATGTTAAAAGGGGGATGGAAGCTTACTTTGCGAATGTAGAAGTAGTAATTGATAATCACATGTACATTTAATAAACTGTTATATTATTATTTAAACGAATCCGCTCCATTTGCACTCTCTGCATGGAAAGTAACATCTCTAACTCTTGAACTCTTGTCTGTAACTGTTCAATCCTATTTCCCGCCGAGAAACACGCTTGTCTCATCAACAGACTCTCGCGTTCATGTATCTCTTTCTCTTTTCTCAATCTCTGTACTTCGTCTTCCGTGGTCTTTGTTCTCTTGCGCTGTTGGTCTATTTCAACACGTTTGCGCTTTCCCGCAACGTTTTGCGATTCTCTTACGCGTTTCATAGGTATTTCAGGTTCGTAATTTCTAGATCGTTTCATTTTATATAGTTTAAATGTTTATATTTATACGGATGGTAGCCATTTTTCGATTATGGAATTACTAATACTGAAGCTGTTTCCTGATATTATACCACAAGTCTCTGTAATGTACTTGAACACAAAAGAACGAAGGTCCACATGGTGGTGAAGTAAGGACCTTGAGTACCCGGATACTATCCCGGCTACGAGCTGCTCTAAACTACAGATTCCACAGTCAAACAATGCACGTTCGCATGCTGGACCTAGCCATTTCACTACTTGTAAGCTGGTACAATACGATGGGTAGATAGGTCCATTCATTTTATAAATATTTGTTCTTGATAGAATCTCGCGTAGTGCTCTAGCGTCCGGCAGCGCACTGTGGTTATCTTCTATAGCTTTGCCGGTTAATCCATAGTATAGATCGTGTAGAGTGTATGACATTTGTTTTGGAATTGCTTTTCTACAGTACAGTAACGAGTCGAAGAACCACCAGTGGTAAGGCAAGGGGATTTTTCTACGTTTGCTTTCCACCTCAAACATAATTTTATCACTTTTAAAATTATTGTGTGCTATCAGTATCGTCGTCGTGTCAGTGTAGGTGTGTACCCATTTACTAAAGCGTCTCCAGCCTTCGTAGTAGTTCACAGCTTTTCTTGATTGTAGCAGAGCGTCGGTCACATTCACAAAATCGTCTGACATTGGCGGCGGCAGAGGACGAAATCCCGGGTCGATGGTGACGGTAAACTCCTCGCCCGACATGAGATGCACTGCTCCTATCTCCCATATGTAGCAGCTCTCTAGTTCATTTGGTACGCCTATATATTCTAAATCGAAGATAAACGTATTGTTTAAATGTCGTTGGAACTCAGCCTCGTTCAGTATCGTTCCCATAGTAACATATGTACATCTGGCTTATATACTTTATTATTCGATTGTTTTCTTACGAGCAGCGTCTATCCAGTTTTGAAGAGGGGGCACAGTGAACGTTTGGTCTATGTATATACCCATAACAATTCCTATAAAGAACCAGAACATTTTTTATTAATAATATTTAATATATATATAGTTATTTTTCAATCGAATTTACTTCCTTGCCCGCCTCAAACCCGACCTTGCCGAGTTGCCGCTTCAAATAGTGCAGACATAAAGAGGTCGTTAGTCTCCGCAAACTCACGGTTGCGAATCATGCGTTCTTCACTTACAACAAAGTCATAGTCTTTCCACAACTGATACCCGGAATTGTTGACTCCGTTCTTGCTGACCAAGTTCAACCCAACCAATATCGTTTTGTGTTTGCATAGGAATTCGTAGACCTTGACCACTTGTTTCATACCAAACCCATCGGACAAGTTGTTTAAGTATTGACGAATAAATAAATCCGCCGGTGTCCACTGTTTGTCGTTTGCTTTATGGGTACGCGGGTCCTCGTAGTCGTCTCTTGTTTTTTTGTCCATACGTCTGAACATAAACTTCATGATTTTCGTTTTCGAATTTCCTTTGCATGTCATTTGCGATTTCTTTGCTGGTTTTGTTTTCATGTTTGTTTTCTTTACTGGTTTCGTGTTTGTTTTCATGTTTGGTTTCGTGTTTAAATATCTTTTTACTTTGTTTTAATATCTTTTTTTGGTTTTTACATTCCTTCGAGGTCCACAAGGTCCACAAGGTCCACAATGGTCCTTATATTTAGAAAATGCATAAAAATACTTAATATTATAAAAATACTTAATCCTCCGACACCCAACATGAGATAAACGTATTCTCTCCTTCCTGTGGAATTAAGCTGTCGAACGTAGTAGCATCGAACGCAGCCTGGAATTGGGAAGGTCCCGCGTGCGGACGGAAAACCTCTTCATAGTTTACGATGTGGTCTACGAGTTCGCCGCATGTAAAATATCCCTTTTCGTTTTTAAACTCTATACTTCCCCCCGATTCATTCGTTATGGTCATACAATTACCACGAAGTCCAGGTAAAGATAAATATTCTGGCGAAACGGCTTCGCATTCAAATATATGTTTCTTCAATTCCTTTTGGGTGAAAATGCCGCCCAAGGCAACCCTTTCGAAGTTTGCTTCGGAGTCACCATACCAACCGTCAACTTCTATCTCAAAGTATAACTTTTGAAATGCTGGAAGCAAAGGCGAGGGTGTCTCTGGCTCCGCGTCACTTTCTGGGGTGTATATTACACGGTAAAACTTCCGGGTTTGGGTCTTAGGTTCCATATCTGGTTCCATTTTTAAGATATATTTTCATCGGTATATATACTCTATTTTTAATTTTACATACCCTATGGTTAACTCGAGTTCAGCGAACTAGGACCTTGAAGCGAAGCACACTCCCACCAAGGACCTTCAGCGGTTTCGGCAAAAAACAACAAAAACCGATAAATGTATTATAAATATAATATATCCCGTAAACATGATGGAACGCTCTCCTTCGCCCGCCACTGTTGCATCACACTTGCGCGCGATAATCAAGAGTAAAAGCGTTGCGCATCAATGCAATGCAAAAATTTGCAAAATTGAAAATTTGACCGTAGAGGTGCACGCGGACGGTACCAGACAGGGCATACGTTGCAAGTACATCAAACCGGAACCATGGATGTCAGAGAAGACTGTTACAAAGCGAATATACGGTATCTACCTGTGCAAAAACACGGGTAAAATTCACCACTGTCATGCGCAATGCGACGGTGGACGGATAACAAACCACGACAACTGTCAGGTGTGTGTGGTCAGCGGGGTCCAGTACGAGTCAGAGACGGTGCACTCCTGGCAAATATCCTCACGTTGTGTCCCTACTGTCATTCAGGACAAGCGAGACCCTTTGATGTTCAGTCGTTCTGAAGATGGACGATTAAGAAATTCTGGCGTTCACAACATAAAGATAACACAGTGCGTCAACATTACGAAAGACATTTTGCAAAAGTTGTTGTTTTCTACCAAGCGAATCAAGTACGAGAGGCACAAGGTCAATGATATGAAACGAGAGGCAGAGAAGCACGTGAATAAGTATAAACGACACTGTGAGCGCACGAACAAACCCAAGTGTTACATGCATGTCATGACTATCTACGTCACTCAAATGAAAAAGAAACCAATGTTTACTCACCTCATACGGAAGACGAAGGAAGAGCAGACCGAGATAATCGGTAAATACACGAGGTTGGTAATCGGATATTGGAAGATGTTTATTACACAGACAGTGGCAAAGAACACGTCCTTCTCGTTTCGTTTGTTTGTCCCCGCATGTCTTTACATTATGCGCATCGGTTTGGCAATGTCAGGCGTTCAAATCATCGATAAAAGTCGGTATCTAGAGTCGGCGTTACCGGATGCGAATGGGTTGCACCTGTACGAAATCAACAAACCGTCGTTGACGCATGGTCAGAAGCAAATTTTGAAGGCGATCCGCGAGACGGTAGAGAAGAACATTTGCAACGCACAGGTCTTAAAAGATTGTTGTGTGTCGGAGATTGAGAAACTAAGTATATAATATCAATGTAAATATATAAAATGTTAGGCAGAGGATTGCCTAATCTAGGAAACACCTGTTATATAAACAGTATTGTACAATGTCTTCGTTTTAGTAAAGATTTGGTCTATCCCCTCAAAACGCACGAAGAATCACATCCTTTAATTTGTCCTCTAATAGACCTGTTCTACACGGATGCCCCAATGCAAACGCTTTACAGCTTTATAAAGGAGATTAACAAAAGCAAGGAGTTTCAGGTCATGCGCCAGTGTGACGCTCACGAATTCTTTCTCTATTTGATAGACTCCTTGTACGAAGTGGTAAAGACCGACAACGTGTTCAAAGGAACCTTCTCCTCCACCGTCACTTGCGAGTGTGGCAACCAGTCCAATACAAAGTACCCATTCATTTCAGTGTCTGTTGAGATGAACAACGAGACGCTTCCCGTCCAAACCCTGCTGGAACGCTTCTCGTCCGTCGAAACATTGGATACTCCTATCGACTGTGACCGGTGCAAGACGAAAACAAAATCCAACAAACAAATCGATATCTCCCCGAACAAGATTCTAGTCGTGCACCTCAAACGATTCGCGGGAAACCGGAAAAACACCACGCCCGTCATTTTGGACCCAAAGATAAAGGTAGACGGAAAAACTTACCTGCTTTACGCCACGTGCAATCATTCTGGTAACCAATTTGGTGGACATTATACGGCTTCGTGCATGAAGCGAGACGGGACATGGGTCATTTGTAACGATAGAAACGTGGACACCTTGTCTTCAATACCGAAACAGTCCGACCGTCCGTATGTATTATTTTATTGTAAAGTATAAGTATATAAGACTTTATTTCTTTATTAAATGTCTGTCTTGTTAACCCCCAACCCCGACCGCTTCGTACTGTACCCTATCAAGTACCCGTCCGTATTTGCCTTTTACAAGAAGCACATCGCGTCGTTCTGGACCGTGGACGAGATTGACATGTCTCAGGACAGTGTAGACTGGCAAAAATTAAATCCAGAAGAACGTGATTTTATTCTCTGTATCCTGGGGTTCTTCGCAGCCTCGGACGGCATTGTGGTGGAGAACCTTGTCACGAATTTTTGTTCGGAGGTTCAATTGCCAGAGGCAAGAGCGATGTATTCATTTCAAGCGGCTATGGAAAATGTGCATAGTGAAACATATAGCCTCATGATCGACACGCTCGCAACCGATGAACAGAAGAAAAAGTTGTTCCATCACATCGATAATCACGAGGGGACCAAAGCCAAAGCAGAGTGGGCGATGCAATATATGAGAGCGGAACCAGGAGTGAAAAACTTCTCCAAACGCCTAATAGCATTTGCGTGCGTAGAAGGCATCATGTTCTCATCCTCCTTCTGTGCACTCTTCTGGCTTAAGACGAGAGGGCTATGTCCCGGACTAACATTCTCCAACGAGCTGATCAGTAGAGACGAAGCGTTGCACCGTGACTTTGCCATCGAGCTCTACCAGTTGTGCCCAACGTTGGACCGTGACGAGATATTGCCGATCGTACAGAGTGCCGTCGCGGCGGAGTGTACGTTTGTGGACCATTCATTGCCTAGTGGGTTAAAAGGTATGAACGATGACATGATGAAAACGTACGTAAAGTATGTGGCAGACCATCTCATGAAAAGTCTGGGCTACAAAAAGATCTACAACGTGTCGAATCCTTTCCCTTTCATGGACATGATATCCTTGGAAGGGAAGACCAATTTTTTCGAACGAAGGGTTGCTGAATACTCCAGACCGACCACCGCATCATTCGGATTGGACGATGCATTTTAAGTCAAAAACCCAACGCGTTATGTTTTAAACTATATAAGGTTAACTTTTTTTTAATACCAACATATATTTCTATCAAATCGATATATATATATCGCCTATAAGTGACCCGAAATAAACTATACCTTTTTTGTATACTGGAGGGCGATTTTAGTCCTCTATGTGTCCATTGTAAACGCTCTAATGGTGCGACATGCTACCACACTGTGTCTATGTTTATAGGCTAATTTTTTGTAGTCCCTGCTGACATCGTGCTATTTTCCCCTGATGTGAACGGCACAAACATAATACATACAATACTATTACCGGCTTATGTCTATGTTAATCTGACATAAATGTATACTGTGTCAGCCTAGCTTTTAGCAGGTAAATAGTATTGTCATGATGTGTGGTGTAAAAAGGCTCGTAGTGGTGATGTCTAGTATGGGTTGGATACATGTCACAGCGTTCCCGCTAATCGAGCCTGGTAATACTATCACCCTACTAAATTTTAGCCCTCTACTCTTTTCTGGACAA
>Ga0257122_1001836_pt1 | contig 14105 bp, 11 predicted proteins | sample SI106_120metaG_FD_190146 | JGI IMG/M metagenome (GOLD analysis project Ga0257122, IMG submission 190146) | Marine microbial communities from Saanich Inlet, British Columbia, Canada - SI106_120 | ecosystem: Environmental > Aquatic > Marine > Inlet | place: Canada: British Columbia | collected... | reverse complement strand
TGTCGTTTGACGATCATTGGCAACCAGAGCCGCAAATCGTTGGCGCAAAGCATGGTCATTTAGACGGGGCAGAGAGCGTGAGGTACTTTTCATTTGGAAAATATAGCACACGTTTTTTGAGGGCCTGTCGTCGAGAACCCGTGTCTCCGCCTGCAAGTATGCATTGCCGGCAGTACACGGATCGCGTTCGCTTTTTTACCGCTCGCGTGATTCAAAAGTGATTCGGGTACTAGAACGTCCGGTGCAGACGACACTGCGGACCCGAAAAGTCGTCAAGGAAAAAGTGAAGAAGAGTTCAAGTATTCCCAATGCTCAAAGTCGCTCGGCCACCAAACACCGTTTGATACCACCTGCAAATTCGGAACACAAATTGCTTTTCCCGTTTTAGCCCATACGGTCGCCATCTTCAGCGACGAAACGGCAGAGCGAAGCAGAAGCGTGTCCGACCGCGCTAGGCGCCAAGAGTATGACTTACTCCATTCTAACAAGCGCCTCACGTACGCTGCCGACTGCTTCCAGCAGCAGTCTTCGCTCTAGGCCCTGAGCATGTCATCGTGCAATCAGGCTGCTCGAGCGACCGAGATGAATCGGCTTTCCCCCGTTGACTTGTGTTGAACGGATAGACGTTGTGACGTCGGACGTTGTGACGTTGTGACGTTGCGACGTTGTGATGTCTAGACAAACAGGCATTCGCAGGAAGAATCGCGCCTAGAAATCAAAAGTTGTGATCTATGATGAGCCGCGCGGCCTACGATTTATCGCATCAACGCCGAGAGGTTCTCGTCCGGTTGAATCCGGTCGGTCAATCGCTTAGCCCCGTTTTGCATTGGTGAACTCGATCAACAACAGGCGCTATCAGGGGCCTGAACGGCAAACGTCATTCTTCAGCACGACCGCTGTCTGGCCCACTAATTGCTTTTCCCGTTTCAGCCCATACGGTCGTCATCTTCAGCGAGGCGACGGCAGAGCGAAGCCTAAGAGTTTCCGACCGCGCTAGGCCCGAAGAGTATGACTTACTCCATTCGAAGGCGCGCCTCACGTATGCTGCCGCCCGCTTCCAGCAGCAGTCTTCGCTCTAGGCCCTGAGCATGTCATCGCGCAATCAGGCTGCTTGAGCGACCGAGATGCTCCGACTTTTCACATTTACTTGTGTTGAACGGATAGACGTTGTGACGTTGTGACGTCGTGACGTCGTGACGTTGTGACGTTGTGACGTTGCGATGTCTAGGCAAGTAGGGACTTATTGAAAGAACCGACCTAGAACTCAAAAGCAATGATCTATCATGAGCCGCGCGGACGGTAGATTTGGAAGACGGCAAATCCTGCGACGCTCTAGGATTCCGCAGGAAGGTCCTCGCCGCCCATCGGGCCGCCCATTTGCCCGTCGATGGGCCGACCAAATAGCTTTCGCATCCGGCGCGCTGCACCCTCAAAAAGAGAATACACCACGGGAATAACGATCAACGTGAGAAACGTGGACGTTGTCATTCCGCCCATTGCAGCGACCGCCATCGGCGCGCGCACTTCACCGCCCTCGGATAGCGCCAAGGCGACGGGAAGCATGCCGAAGATGGTAGCGAGGCTTGTCATTAAAATGGGTCGCATTCGTACAACGCCAGCCTCGACCAGAGCTTCTTGTAGCGGTTGCCCACGCCGGCGCAGGATATTCGTGAAATCGACCAGCAGAATCGCATTCTTCGTCACGAGTCCCATCAGCATAATGATACCGATCATACTGAAGATATTCATCGACATGCGGGCTACGGCCAACCCGCCCAACGCGCCAACCACCGCCAAGGGCAACGAAAACATAATCGTCAAAGGATGCATGAAGCTTTCGAATTGAGCCGCGAGGATCAGGTAGATCAGAATGATAGCGAGGATCAGAGCGAGAACCATATTCTGAAACGACTCCACCATGATTTCGCCCATGCCCATCCAATCGGTGGTCAACTCGCTCGGTACGATCTTCTTGGCGAGAGCATCTACCTCCTCTACGGCCGCCCCCAATGCCTTTCCTTCGAGGTTCGCTAGAACGGTTACCTGCCGTTGGCGGTTTTGCCTTTCGATCATGGCCGCACCGGATCCCCGACTCACGCTCACGATCGACGAGAGGGGCACCAAGGCGCCACTATTACTCCGTACACGAAAGCTACCGATCAGCTCGGGTCGGCTCCGATCTTCCTCCGGCAGTCTTACGCGAACATCGTACCGCGTTCCCGCCACACCGATCTCGGTGGCCTTATCACCAGCGATAAACGTGCGCAGCGTACCTGCGATGGCCTGGATGGGTATTCCCAAATCAGCCGCACGATCGCGATCGATTTCGACCTTCAATTCCGGCTTACCGCCCCGGTAGCTACGATCGAGATCCACATAGCCACCCACCTTGCGCATTTCCTCGACGAGTTCGGCTGCCGCCGTATTGAGTTTATCGTAGTCCGTGCCGCGAATATTGAACTGAACAAGTTGGGCGCGAAAACCGGCTCCACCCACCATAGGAATCAACTCTACCGAGATCTGCGCGCCATCGAATTTCTTCAGGTGGCCTCGCATATAGCCCATCATATCTTCTTGGCTGAACGCTCGTTCGTTGCGCCCTACAAGATTGACCTGAACTTCTGCCTTATTTACCTCGGCAGCAGCACCCGCACCGATGGTGGTAAAGGTCAGTTTGACGCCGGGGACCTTTCGAATATCGTCGGTGATCTTCTTCACATAGGCATTCGTCGTGGGGAGATCGGTGCCGGTGGGCAGTTCCACCTTGACCATGAATTCGCCGCGATCTTCCGGAGGCGTAAATTCGACGGGAACGATCTTCATCAGACTACAGCTGCCAACGAATACCCCGCTCGCAAGGACCATCGTAATAAAGCGGTGCCGCAGAGCCGCTAGCAAGATCCGGCGATAAGCGCGTTCGATCAACGCCAGCGCGCCGTCGATTCCCCGTGCAAAGAAGTTCTTTTCCTTGTGAACGCGCAACATACGAGCCGCCAACGTAGGCGTCAGGGTGAAAGCAACGAAGAGCGAGATGACAACCGCAAAAGCCACGGTCAATCCGAATTGGAGAAAGAACCGACCGATGATGCCCTTCATAAAGGCCACCGGAATAAACACAGCAGCGATCGAAAAGGTTGTGGCAACAACGGCGAGCCCGATTTCTTCGCAGGCGAGTGAGGCAGCCTTCATGGGGCGGTGCCCCAATTCGATTTGACGGTGAATGGCCTCGATGACCACGATGGCATCATCGATCAAGATTCCGATGGAAAGCGAAAGCGCCAACATCGTCATATTGTTGAAGGTAAATCCCATGAAATCGGCGAAGGCGAACGTAGCGATCAACGAAGTAGGAATGGCCAGCGCACTAATGAAGGTGGCACGCCAATCATGTAGAAAAAACATGATGATGAATACGGCCAACAATCCACCAAAGAGCAAATCGAATTGCACATCGTTGATGGCATGCTCGATATAGGTCGAATTATCGATGGGGATTTCCAGGGTGTAACCGGCAGGTAGCCGCGTACGCAATTTTTCCACGGCTTTCTTTACAGCCCCGGCAACCTCGACGGTATTGCTACCTGATTGTTTGCGAACAACCAGGGATACCGCGGAGACGCCGCTGAGAGCCGATTTGGAGCGCGCCTCCTGCTTACCATCTTCCACACGCGCCACATCGCCTATGCGAATAGGTACACCGCCGCGAGCACTGATAATGATCTGAGAAAGACCATCGGCGCTATGCACTTCGCCACGGGTCTTTACGACGAATTCGCGATTGGCGATATTCATACGGCCGCCGGGCAACTCTACGTTTTGCGACTTTAGAGAACCCACGACATCAAAAACCGTGAGGCCTTTTGCATCCAAACGAATGGGATCGATCCAAACGTGAAATTCTCGGTCGCGTCCGCCCACCACATCGATTCCACCCACCCCCATGATGGTTTGAAGCCGTTGCTTCACCACGTCGTCGGCGACTTTGGTCAACTCAAGAACTGTCTTCTTTCCTGAAATAACGACCACGACCACGGGCGAAGAACCCATATCGAATTTCGCAACGACGGGTGGGTCGAGATCTTTGGGCAGTAGACGTAAAGCACTTGAAACCTTGTCGCGCACATCCTGTACCGCTTGGTCGGCCTTTCGTTCCAACTCGAATTGCACGATGACCTGGCCGAAGTTCTCCATGCTCTTGCTGCTGAGAACTTTGATCCCGCTGACGGTATTGACCGCTTCTTCCAAAGGGTCTACGACCTTGGTCTCCACGGTCTCTGGATCGGCGCCAGGGTAGACGGCCGACACAGTAACGACGGGAAATTCGACGTTGGGAAAAAGATCTACGCCGATGCGCGGATAGGAAAACACGCCGAAGACCACGAGTGTGCCCACCATCACCGTGGCCAGAACCGGGCGTTTTATTGCAACATCAGCCAGTTTCATTTGGCAGCCTCGATAACCGAAACGGCCGCGAACATACCCGGGCGATATTCAAATTGGGGATTCGCGAAATCAACAATGGCTTTGAAACTACGGGTACGGGGATCGAGAGATGGTACGATACGCGTCACCTTCTGATCGATAGTCTTGTTTATGGCGCGGAAATGGGTTTTTATTGGCGTTCCGACGTGAACCTGCCCCATTCGATTTTCTGGTACTTCGATGATCAGTTCCAAATGCTCCACTTCTTGAATTACGACCAATGGGGTAGCAGGCATCACGGTCGCATATTCGCCTTCGGATGTTAAAACGGCGGTAACCAATCCCGAAAATGGCGCCTTGATCACTACTTTGGCCAGCGCGGATCTCGCTCGAGCAATGCCCGCAGCAACCTCCCCCATTGCAGCTTGGGCGATTTTGAATTGCGAATCGACAGCATCGAATTTGCTCTGCGGAACCGCCTTGGCCTTTACAAGGGGGCGAAGGCGCTTGTATTCGACCTCAACAGCGCGCAGCCTTGCCTCGGCGGTTTTGCGCGCCGCGAGGGCGGCCCGCAAATGAAGTCGGAAATCGCTCCCGTCCAAACGGACCAAGGGCGTTCCCTTCTTCACCATCTGCCCCGCCTTCACCAAGACGGCGTCTACGCCGCCCGAGACCTTTGGGCCCAGGGTGCTGCTGCGTCGTGCCTTCGTAGTACCGATCAATGTGCCGAGTGAGGCGATGCGTTGGGATTTACGAACCGCCATCGTCGGCGTGCCGTCGGGCTCACCCTTGCTCGCAGATTTCGCCGTAGACGCAACGGCGGGTTTGGCCGTCGGCCCCTTCACCGAAGAGGACGCCACAGATTTCGCCGGTTCCGGCAGTCGAATGGCATCCTTCTTCTTTCCACACCCCGACAAACCAAACACCAGAATCAGAGTTGAACAGAGTTTGATACACAGTGTCATCGGTTCACCTTCTGTACCGTCCCCATGGAGCGCTTGATCTCCACGCGGGCCAGATACCAGCCGTAGAGTGCGTCGCTATAGGATTGTTTAGCGGTGGTCAAAACCGTCTCGGCGTTCAGCAGATCGGTCGTTGTCGAAGCGTTCTTTTCAAATTTCAGTTTTTCCACCCGATAAGCTTCTTCGGCCTGCCGAATCGAAACCTTCGCCACGACGATTCTCTGCTTCGCTGACGTTAGGTCGAGATACGCCTTGCGCACCTGAAGTAAAATGCCATCACGAAGCTGGCGAATTCCCATTCCCGCTTGTTTTACCCGAGCGCCCGCTTCTTCGTAGGCATAATAGTCTTTGCCCCAATTCCAAAAATCCCATTTCAACGTCGCTCCACCGAAAAAGGCGTGTTTTTGACTGAACGAGCCTTGTCCCTCGGTGAACTGATACGCGGCCATGGCTACCAGCGACGGAATCATCGCTGAGACGGCAGCACCTTTCCCCGCCTCTGCTCGGGCGACCTGGGCTCTTAGGCCCGCAAGCTCCGGCCGCTTTCGGTAGGCAATAGCTAGCGCTTCGCCGAACGAAAGGTCGAATGCGGGCGGCGGATCAGCAAAGGCCTCCGTGAGGTTGAGACGTTGCTCCCCGCCCAGCCCCATCGCAAGAGCCAAGGCGGTTTCAGCAAGGGTCGCCCCGGCGCGCGCCGAAATGACGCCTTCCTGCACACGGGCGCGAGCCACTTCGACCTTTAGCAGATCATTATTTTCAACAACGCCCGCTTTCACCAGAGCCTTGGTCCGTGCCAACTGCGCGTCGAGCAACACGAGCGATGATTCGGCAATTTCGAGTCCGGCCAGTGCACGTTTCAACTGGATATAGCCCCGTTGCGTGGTGAAAACGGCATCCTGATTTCGGGCGCGTAGGTCATGAGTCGCCGCGTCCCGCGCCAGTTTCGCCGCCTTGTAGCCCTGGTAGATTCCGTACAGAGGCGTCAAAGGTTGGGCGATGGAAACGGTGGTCTGAAACGTGACCTGTTCACGAAGAGGACCGGTGTCGAATCCGGCAACCAAAGGTTGAAACTCCGCCGGCACGCCGCTGACGTCGAATGGCGATTCCATGGCGCGGTCCCAGATTTGCAGTCCCGCTTCCACGCTGAGCAGAGGCAAGAACGCCCCACGCGCGGACTTTCGCCGAGCTTCGGTGGCCGCGACCGCATGGCGCGCGGCAGCCGAAGCCGCACTCCGCTTCAAGGCACGCTCCACCGCCTGGTCCATATTGACGCGGGTGGCTTCACTAGCACCTTCGCCGCGTGCCTCGCCGAATGAAATGAGCAACACCAAAATGACTAGAAACCGACATGGACGTCGTGAACCGATAAGACGATTCACTACCATGCGCTGCGAGTCCGTACACCGGAACATTGAATTAACTCCTCGGCGCTCTCACCTAGCGCTAACCCATTCACAGAGGCAGTCTATGCCAAATTTCACTCGTCGTAAATGCCCTAACCGGCGAGAATCGCATGATTTATTTGGCAACAAATGCTGGGCAGGCTAGAAAGCGGGGATGGGCCACCGCGCGACAGGTTCGCCGGTTTCTTGAAGACGAAGGTAGTGCTCCAATAGCAAGAACAGCGCCTCGTCGCGATGGAAACGTTCTTCCAGTTTTCTGAGCGTGTCGATCTGCCACCGCGCTCCTGTCATTCGGTGGCTGAGACGTTCCTCAATGATGGCGAGATAGGTATCGGCTTCGCCTTCGTCTACCCCCCCATCGACCAAACCCGCCTTAGCCACGGGCAGAAGCGATTCGACCAATTCGACGGCCGACCATAGTCGAGGGGATGGAGCATCATCAGCGGGCCAAAGAAAATCTGCATCGAGCCCGCGCCTCGCAGCGTGATAGAAATTGCGCGTCGCATATTGAAACGGAAGCGCCACGATCATCTTGTCAGCCATGGGTGCCAAACCCAGGGTGAGGCCGATCATGAACGCCATATTTGCCATCATGTCGATTTCGGTCGGCCCCGCCGGCAATGCGCGCATTTCGATTCGCAAATGGCCACCGCTAGCCGTATCGTAGACGGGCCGGTTCCAGCGCCATACTGTACCGTTGTGCATGTTGAGCTCGAAAAGGCTGGGCACGCCGCCACCGCGAACAACTTCGAGAGGATCTTCTTCGCCCACTACCGGCAGTAATGGGGGATGCAAGGCCACGATCTCTTCGAAGAGTTCGTAGATTCCCTTTCGTACCCAACCGTTGCCAAAGCAGACCCGTGCCGGCAAACGCCAGTCGGTCAACTCTTCCACGCGCGGATCCACCGCTTGAGCAAAAAGGGGAATACGGGTTTCTTGCCACAGCTGATGTGCCAGGAAGAACGGGGAATTGACCGAGGCCGCCAATACGGGAGCAACGGCCATCTGCGCCGCATTGTATTGCTGCTTAAACTCGTCTGGGGAAACCCGCAAATGAATCTGCAACGCAGTGTTGGCCCCTTCAAGGGTCACATCTTCACTCAGCATTTCCAGCTGACCTTTGTCGCCTTGAATAGAGATATGGAAAGGGGCATCTCCGCGCAAACGCCGGAGCCCATTGGAGAGCGCGCGATAGCGAGGTGCGTCGCTCATGGAACCGGGTCCTAGGTGATGCTCACCTAATGTTGGGAGAATTCCAACAAGCGCGATGCGCGAATCAAATTGCGTCGACGACTGGGAAACCGTTTTCAGAACTTCGGAGCATTGGTTGCCCATGGATGAAAAAGGCTTGCCAGCGAACGGAATTGGGTTCGTGTTGAACTCGATATTGAAGCGAACGAGTTCGAGCGTGACGCGAGGGTCCGAAAGATTATCCAGCACTTCATGATTAACCGGATGAGGAAAACCCTGCCGGTCGACGAGCGAGAATTCTACCTCCACACCGACGCTGCGGCGCCCCTCGCCGAAACCAGGCCGCTCCAGGAGTTCCTGCAGCGCCTCAAGCCCTCGGTGGAGCTTTCGGGAGAATTCAAGATAGTCCGACTCTTCGAATTGGTCCCGGTCTATGTCCAAACCCATTGCTGCCCCTTCGCGGCCCAAGGTCCGATTGAAAACCCATGTTGCTTCTGTTTCGGCAGCCGATCATGCCCAAAATGGCTCAGCGCGTCAATGCACTCCTGATAAGGGTTGTGGTGTATGATGCCATCATGGCAACAGAGATAATTGTCGACCCTGATGTGGAGGGCGTTTGGCGAGTCATGAACGACCCGCCCATCGCCGGTCCAAACGTCGCCGTCGTCGGTGGTACCCACGGCAACGAACCCTGCGGTATCGAAGCGATTCGACGACTACTGAGCGATGCAAAGCTCGGGCGCCTGGGGCCGATCACCGGCACCCTGACCCTGATTCACGGCAATCCGGAGGCGACCCGTCAAGATCGTCGGTTCACCAAGGGAGGCCGCGACCTCAACCGGCTCTTGAACTACAGCTTTCTATACGACCTCCCCCGTAGCAACTGGACCATCGAACATCATCGGGCGCTCGCTCTGCGTCCCATATTGGAGAGTATCGATCTCGCCATCGACTTACATTCCACCGCATCGCCCAGCCCGGCTTTTGTCATTGTCCCGCCCATGGACGAATCGCTGACGTTGGCGAAGAAACTCGGCGTGCCCTATCTCACCGTCGGCTGGGAAAATCCTGGCCTCGTGAATGACCAAGTGCTTATCGGCTTCATGTTGCACAATAAAAAGGCCGCACTCTGCGTCGAATGCGGTAGCCACGACGACCCCCACGCGAAAACCGTCGCTTACGACAGCGCCTTGGCCTTTCTTCAGGCAGCTCAATTGATCGAAGGTGAACCTCCGGCAAGCGATGTCACGATGGCCCTCATTCGCATCACGGACGTCCTAACGAAACCGAGCCCCGAGTTTCGGTTTCTGGAAGACCTCAAAGGCATGGACCGCCTCGTCGCCGGTCAAGCACTGGGGGAAGATAACAACCTAGAGTTTCGCATGAAGAAGGACTGCTTCGCTCTAATGCCCAACGACCGCGTTCCGGTCGGTGTCGACATGCTCTACCTCGGCGTAGCTGAGGAATTCGACTTCCCGGCCTTGAAGGCTATGCGAAATGGTGAGACGGCGTTGACTGAGGCGGACTAAGCAAGTTCGGCGAGGGTTCCGTTGATGCGTTCGCGGCAGTCTTGCATGAACGCGAGATACTGTTCGTCATCCAACAAACCGAAATACTCACGCGCGTCGGTGTAGGTTTCCGACGTCATATGCTTGATCACGCTCACGTGCATATCAGCCGCCAAAGAATTTCCCAGGGCCACGGCAGCTTGAACGGGATCGTCTTTGATATTTAGCTTGGTATGATGATGTCCTGCCACCGTTCGTGCGAGAAAAGCGGGCAGGTGATACGTTTCGATCAGTTCGCCACCGAGTTCTGCATGGTCGAATCCCCACACCTGTCGTTCCAGGTCTTCGGGGCTACCTTTGCCGGCCTCGACGGGATCCGCTATTTGGGCCTTGTAGGCCTCCGCATCCTCGGAGATCAACGCCACGCGGCCGATATCGTGCAGGAGTCCGCCAACGAAACAGTCTTCCTCGATGCCGATAGAGACCTTTCTGCCAATTTGACCGGCGAGCACCGCAACGGAAAGACCGTGAAGAAACATCTGCTTTTGCAGCTGAACTTCTAGCGGGCTGCGAGCGCGATCTGTGCAACTCTGCGTCCAAATCGTGAGCACCATACTGCGAACGGTCTTGAGGCCCAAAACGACGACGGCCTGTCGGACGGTCGTCACGTTTCGGCTCATCCCGTAAAACACCGAGTTGGCCAATTTGAGCAAGCGGAAGGACATGGTCTGATCCGCCTGCATTACATTTTCTAACTCAGCGAGATTTACATCGGGATCGTTGACCATGCGCAAAATACGCTGCACCACCCCGGGTAGAGTCGGCAAGCGCGTGGCACTAGAAACGAACTTGGCCAGTGCTTTATTTTCCTCGTCAGTTTTTTCAGGCTCTGTTGTCATCGCCCCACAACGATCCGTTTTGCGAGGTAGTCGGGCAACTCAGAGTCCAGAATCAACTGAGAGGTGACCTCTACCGGGTAACTTACGCGGTGGTATGTTACACGTTCTCCGTCGTAAACCACAAAACATGACCGTGGATCGCCATCTCGCGGCTGTCCCACACTGCCTACGCAGACATAGAGCTTTTCACCCGTGATTTGAAACTCGCGAAAATCATCGTGAGGATGGATGAAGCCTTCCTGGGTACAAAGGAAGGGCTGATGATTATGACCAACAAAACAGAGGTTGAAACCCTTGAATTCCTTCTCTAAGTCACCAGCCACGGCATCGAAGCTGGATAGGCCGGACCGGTCTTTTTCCAGCACATAGTCATGAATTGGATCGTGAACCGAGCCGTGTACATAAAGCGCCTCGCCCCTGTGGACAGACGAGGGCAGGTCTTTGATGTAGCCGATTTCGCCGGCCGCTACGAGTTGGTCCCGGGTCCACGAAATGGCTTGGGCCGCCACCGGATTGAAACAGCCCCAATCCTTGGTGCTAGCCGCGTATTCGTGATTGCCCATCAGCATCACGTCGAATTTTTCCCGCGCGATACGGAAGCACTCAACCGGCTGAGGGCCATAACCGACGGTATCGCCGAGAGAATAGATATGTTTTACACCGAGTTCGTCTAGGCGGGTCAGGACGGCGTTGAGCGCGGCCAGGTTGCCGTGGACATCGGAGAGTACGCAAATTGGTTCCATGCGTTCATTGTCGGGGAATTCTGACCAACGTCAAGGGTGTTCAGGGGATTTGCGCGCGGATTAGCTTGGCCTGATGGGGGCTTGGACGACCTCCAATGACGAAAAGCTGAGGATCTGTCGGGTGAAAGCCGAACTGCCGCCCGCCGCCACCTCGCCTTATTCGGGGCAGAATAATGAGCCGCAAGCCGCCGATTTCAGGTTAACGAGCGCCCCCACCCTGGCCCAGTCACGGAAGGACGATTTCAAAAACGCTGCCCTGCCCTACTTCGCTCTCGACGTGAATGCTTCCGCCATGGGCATCGATGACACTTTTGACGATCGCGAGGCCTAGTCCCGTGCCCCCGCTTTCCGCTTCCGTCGTGAAGAAACGATCGAATATCTTCTTCTGGTTGGCTTCACTAATTCCGCACCCACTATCCTCAATTCGCAGCGTGAGGGCACCGACGTCGTCGCAAGTGAGTGCTATTCTAATCGGTGATTCCTCAGGACTATGACGAATCGCGTTTTCAACAAGAGCCCGCAACGCTGAAACGATATGCGCCCGATGACCGTCAAAGGGGGCGGAAGCGGGGAGTTCCAATACCACCTCTCGCCCTTCAATACCTTCGACGACATCCGTAATGATCTGCACCAAGTCGATGGGCTCCCGTTCCTGCAATGTGGCCTCAATGCGCGATAGTTCGAGGAGTCTAGAAACCAATCGATCGAGCCTTTTCGTGTCGGCGAGCACATTATTCATGAACCGTTGACGTACTTCAGCTGGCATCTCCGGATCGTCAAGCACCAATTCCGCGGCACCGCGAATGGAGGAAAGCGGCGTCTTGAATTCGTGGGAGATATTGGCGGCGAATTCGGAGATATAGTTCGCGCGCTGATTCAATTGCGTCAGTAGGTCGTGATAGGCACGCGCCAAGTCGCCTATCTCATCGCGACGGTTAAGCCGGATGCTCGCGCTACGGTCGCCGGCCGCAATTCGCACGGCCGCCCGTCTCAAACGCCCCAGGGGGCGCGAAATGCTTGCGGCCAGCACAATGGAGAGCAAAAGCGTAATTACCGTAGCAATAGCAAAAATACGAATCAACGCGCGCCGGATGCGATGCATACTGGCCAAAACGGGGGTCGTCGAGCGCGTGACGTATACGATCCCCGTCACTCTCTTTGCTTTCATTACGGGCAGCGCCAGGAAAAGAAATACCCGCTCTATTCGCTTGTGGATTCGCGTCGCCGTCCCCAATTCGCCGCGACGCGCCGCCGCGATTTCCACGCGGGCGTAGAGAGGACCGGGGTCGGTGGCCACGACATCTGGAGCGTGGCGGCGTTCCGGAGGTCCCCGCCGTCCAAAAACCGTTGGAATGCCAGGCTCCGGCCCTTCCGGAGCACCCGATCGATGCGAATCTGCTCGGACATGGCCCATTTTATTGAGCAGCCTGATACGTAGACGCGTGCGCTTGGCGACACGCACCAGCGCGGCCTCGATTCTCTTCACGCCGTCTGCCGGTGCAGAATCGGTCAGATCGACCAATCCTGTTTCGATGAAGGTTCTCACAACCTCGGCCGTTTGCCGCATGCCCTTTTCAAACGTATTGAGGGATTCTCGCTCGAATGTGCGAGCCAACTGAATGCCCACCAATGGCACGATCATCGCGATTAGATTGATCACCAATAGACGAACGCGAATACGTAGGAACTGGGTAACAACAAAGCGCCAACCGCGCCGAAGAAAGCCTCCTTGGCTCATTCTTCGCGAGCCCGATATCCCACCCCAAAGACCGTATCGATGGGGTCATAGCCATAGGGCTTGAACTTGGCGCGAATACGCCGTACGTGGGTATCGATGGTGCGTTCGGTAATATGATGGCCGATACTATAGATAACGTCGACGAGTTTCGCCCGACTGTAGACGCGGCCAGGTTTTCCCAAGAGCGTACGCAATACCGCATATTCCGTCACGGTTAGCTGCAGAAGTTCGCCGCCACATCTGACTTCGTGTCGCTCATCGTCGATACTCACCGGACCGACGTTGAGCGCAGCACTCTTGGCAGGCGTATTGGGACGGGCCGCACTTCCTCGGCGACGCAGAACGGCTCGCACGCGCGCAACCAATTCCCTCGGCGAAAAGGGTTTCGAAATATAGTCGTCACCACCAAGCTCCAACCCTACAATGCGGTCGACTTCATCACTCTTGGAACTGAGGAAGATAATCGGCGTATCGCTATTTCGACGTAGTTCGCGACATACTTCCAAGCCGTCCATTTCGGGCATCATGATATCGAGAACGATCAACTCGACATCGCTTTCCCGAGCCATGCGGAGACCTTCTTCACCGTTTTCCGCAACCCGAACCTGATGGCCTTCCTGCTTGAGCGCATAGCTCAACACTTCCCGGATATGTGAATCGTCGTCGACGACCAGAATCGTGGCCATATTGCCTTCCCAAAATCGCCCCATCAGGGCTGCTGCGTCAGCGGTCATGATACCTCCTCATTGTCTTGCGAGCCAGCCCTGGCGCCTGGCAAAAGCCACGAAGAATAGCGCCAGCATGACAAGCGCCCATTCGTGGGGCTCAGGCGTAGAATGAAAACTCGGGGTGTCTTCGCCCATACCGTGAACATTGCGCTGCCATTTTCGTCCCGAAGTCGGCCGTTGATAGTCCGCGTCTGTTTCGGTTACCAACATGGCCGTATATTCGCTGACCACGCGAAACCGTTTCGAGAGCGCCGTGATTTGGGGACGAATCGTCATTTCATCACCGAAGAGTCGAATCTGCCGCATCAACTGATCGATTTCGGCGGTGGCCCATAGGGCACCGACACCGCGAATCTCGCCGTCTGCCGGGGGCAGAAAAAAGCCACCCGGTAAACGCCCGGCGGGTGAGGTGCATTTCTCCACACAGCGCTTACCTGTCACGATGAGACGATGCGCGCCCGCGGAAACCAAATGCAGCTCGCCTCCCCCCATTCTAGCCAGCCTCATCCGC
>Ga0257122_1001830_pt1 | contig 14110 bp, 14 predicted proteins | sample SI106_120metaG_FD_190146 | JGI IMG/M metagenome (GOLD analysis project Ga0257122, IMG submission 190146) | Marine microbial communities from Saanich Inlet, British Columbia, Canada - SI106_120 | ecosystem: Environmental > Aquatic > Marine > Inlet | place: Canada: British Columbia | collected... | reverse complement strand
TTTTACTCATAATTTTTTACTCCGAATTGTTTGGTTAAGTTTAACTCGTTCGAAATAAGAAATTTTAGATTGTTGTCTTGATTTGTTGGGGCACTATAATTGGTCCTAAATTTAATTTAATTGTATTCCCCTTGATTTGGCAGTAATCTTTTTATATTTACAATCTAAATTTTTGTATAATCACATTTCTCACTGTAGAGAATAATTATATATTTGATTACTGATTTTTATAATATGAGATTCTATTATGTTAACTAATTCATCAATTCTTATAACCGGAGGAACAGGGTCGTTTGGTCATACATTCGTTCCAATGACCTTAGCAAAATATAATCCAAAAAAATTGGTTATATTTTCACGCGATGAAATGAAACAATGGGAAATGATGAAGCTATTTAAAGGCGATTCAAGAGTACGGTTTTTGATTGGCGATGTGCGCGATAAAGACAGACTGTATCGCGCGCTTGATGGCGTTGATTATGTTGTGCATGCTGCAGCCACTAAGATTGTCCCTACTGCCGAATACGATCCATTTGAGTGCGTGAAGACTAATGTATTCGGTTCTATGAACTTGATTGATGCTTGTATTGATAAAGGTGTTAAACGTATTGTTGCACTTTCTACAGACAAGGCTAGCAATCCTGCTAATCTTTATGGCGCTACCAAGTTGACTTCCGATAGATTATTTGTATCTGGAAACTCATATAGTGGCGATCACGACACTACTTTTTCAGTAGTTCGATATGGTAATGTAATGGGCTCTCGAGGCTCTGTTATTCCATTTTTTATGTCGATTGCAGAGGATGGTGTGTTACCAATTACAGATAATCGAATGACTCGATTTATGATTTCTTTGGAAGAGGCGGTTGAATTGGTTTGGCATTCTTTTGAAGATATGAAGGGCGGAGAGATTTATGTGAAAAAAATTCCTTCTATGAAAGTGACCGATATCGCATTAGCAGTTGATGAAAATGCTAAACAAGAAGAGATCGGTATTCGCCCTGGTGAAAAGTTGCATGAGCAAATGATTGGATTGGAAGATTCGGATTACACTTATGAGTATTCGGGTCATTACAAGATATTGCCATCTATTAATGATTGGGCTAGCGACCCAGAAAGGATTAAAGATGGAGTTAAAGTTAGATCAGGTTTTGTATATAGCTCTGATAACAATATAGAATGGATGGAGATTTCAGAATTGAAAGATTGGATTGAGAAAAATCGCAATAAGGTTGGCAGTGTATAAAGTTTTTTGTTATTTGTGAAGTATGATGAGAGTAGATATTATTCCTGCTAGTGGGGAGGCAGCAAAAGATTGTTGGGTCTATTAACTTCTCTCAGATAGGTTTACATAATTTTGTAGAATTCGGGCTTTATACTAACTCTTTTGAACAGTTGAAAGGCGCAGGTAGAATATTGGAAGCTGTTGCTATTTCTTATGCATTTAGAGAATTGAGTGTGAGTAAATTGAAGCTAGAAGTATTTTCTAATAATGAACGAGAGATTAATTTTTATAAAAAATGTGGGTTTAAGCTCACAGATATGAAAAAAGTTAATAATAAAGATATACTCCACATGGAAAAAAGGAAAATAGTTGAGAGCAGACAGTGAAGGGGAGATTATTACCACAGACCATATTCAAAGTATTAGACCTGGTTATGGTTTAGCGCCAAAATACATGGAAGCAATTTTAGGTCAAAAAACAACCTTAATGGTTAAACGTGGCACGCCTGTATCATTTAATTTAATTTAATTTTATGAAAAATGTATTTATGGAATCGAAACGATTCTTCTTACGAACATTAATAGAAGATGATGTAAATGCTCGTTATTTAGAATGGATTAACGGTTCAGATAAAAGTCAATATATTAATTACACAAATCAAAACCGAACTGTTGATGAAATTTCTACTTTTGTTACCGAAAGAGTTAATAGCGACACTGTTTTATTTCTCGGTATCTTTGTTCGTGAAAGCGGAGAGCATATTGGTAACATAAAGTACGAGCCTATTGATTTTAAAAAAAGCTATGCAATTATGGGAATACTTATAGGGGAAAAAAATTGGAGAGGTAGGGGTGTAGCAGCTGAAGTGATTATAAAAAGTTCAATGTGGTTACATGAAAAATATGGAGTTAGGCAATTTATACTTGGAGTCAATACTGGGAACCCATGGGCTATTAGAGCGTATAAGAAAGTTGGTTTTAGGCAGAAACAAACACCTATGTTAAGTACAATGGATAAAGCTACAATATCAATGGTATGGGATATTAAATAAAATGAATTTTATAGTTAAATTTGGATCTAACGGTATTCTTAAAGAAACAAAATAAAACAATATGGGAATAGCTCTTGGAACAGCTCAGTTCGGATTAAATTATGGTATTGCTAATAAATCAGGTCAAATCAAAATTGGTGAAGTCAAAAAAATTATAGACATAGCAGCAAAAAACAATATAGATACCATAGATACAGCTATTTCTTATGGTGAAAGTGAGAAATTGTTAGGTAATGCAGGTATTAATGATTGGAAGATAATTACTAAGTTACCGATTATTCCTAATGAGAATGTCAACACAAAAAAGTGGGTTAAAGAACAAATTAGCAGTTCATTATCACGTTTAAATATAACCTCTCTCGAGAGCGTTCTTCTTCACCAAACCAAACAGTTACTTGAACCAGGGGGTAGCCATGTTTGGTCAGCACTACAGGAATTAAAGCAAGATGGTGTTATTAATAAGGTTGGATTTTCAATTTATAATCCTGAAGAGCTTGATGTTTTGCAGTGTGATTACAATCCAGATATAGTCCAAGCTCCATACAATATATTTGATCGTCGTTTAAAAACTTCTGGTTGGCTGAGAAAGTTAAATGAGAGGGGTGTAGAGGTACACTCACGTTCTGCATTTTTACAAGGGTTACTACTATTAAAAAAGAGTGAGCGCCCAGAAAAGTTTAATTACTGGTCAGATTTATGGCATTTATGGGATTCTTGGCTCGAAGATATGGGTGTGACTGCACTAGAGGCCACCCTTTGTTTTGTTTTGTCTGAACCTTGTATTAGTAAAGTTATTATTGGTGTTGATAGTTTAGATCAACTCAAAGAAATATTGATAGCAAGTGATAAAAAAGTATCATTTTATCCAGACGGGTTAATTACAAAGGACACTAATTTAATTAACCCATCTAAATGGAATTTATTGTGAACATAGTTTGCATTGTTCAAGCTAGAGCAGGCTCAACCCGCCTACCTAACAAGGTAATGCGAAGTATTAATGGCATTCCAATGATAGGGTTGCTACTAGAGAGATTGTCAAAATCTCAGCAGATTACACAAATCGTTGTTGCAACTTCAGTAGATAAAAATAATACCATGTTGGTTGATTATGTAAAAAATTTAGGTTATGTAGTTTTTCAAGGTAATGAAAACAATGTGTTGGAGCGATATTATCAAACAGCACAACAAGAAAATGCAGATGTCGTTGTTAGGATTACCGCCGATTGTCCTTTGGTAGATGTACTGTTGGTTGACGAAGTTGTTGGTCAATTTTTACAAGATAAAGTAGACTATGCTAGTAACCGAGAACCTGCAACTTATCCTGATGGTTTAGATGTTGAGGTAATGTCGATGAGCGCCCTAGCACAAGCTTACCGTAAAGCATCAACTGATCATGAAAAAGAGCATGTAACCCCTTATTTGATTGAAACTAAAAAAATAAAAAAAACATATCTTACACATATAAAAGATTTGTCATTTTTACGCTGGACAGTGGATGAACTAGAAGATTTTCAGGTAATAGAGAATATTTTCAATTATTTTTATCCTGACATATTGTTTTCCTGGCAAGAGGTTTTAATACTGCAACAAAATAATCCAGAAATATTTCAAGCTAATCAACATATTATTCGAAATGAGGGTGCATTAATTGATACTGGGCAAAAACTCTGGAAACGAGCTAAGCGTGTTATTCCAGGTGGAAATATGCTACTTTCCAAACGCGCAGAGATGTTTCTTCCTAATCAATGGCCGTCTTATTATAGTAAAGCGAAGGGCTGTACAGTATGGGATTTAGATGGACGAAAATATACAGATATGTCAATTATGGGGGTTGGAACTAATATATTAGGTTACGGTAATGATGAAGTAGATTCGGCAGTTATGGATGTTATTAAGAAAGGTAATATGTCAACATTCAATTGCCCGGAAGAAGTTTATTTATCAGAAAAATTAGTAGCGCTACACCCTTGGGCTGATATGGTTCGCTTAGCGCGAACAGGTGGAGAAGCAAATGCGATGGCTATTCGTATTGCTCGTGCTACTTCTGGAAAAGATAAAGTCGCTATCTGTGGTTATCATGGCTGGCAAGATTGGTACTTGGCAGCAAATTTAGGAGATAAAGATAATCTTGAAGGTCATTTACTGCCAGGATTAAATCCAATAGGCGTTCCTAAAGACTTGAAAGGTAGTGTTTTGCCCTTTAATTATAATTGCATTCATGAATTAGAAGAGATAATAAAACATCACGATATTGGTGTAATTAAAATGGAAGTCTCACGAAATAGTGAACCCAAAGACGATTTCTTAGTTAAAGTTAGAAAACTCGCCGATAACCATAATCTTGTCTTGATTTTTGATGAGTGTACTTCAGGTTTTAGGCAAACTGATGGTGGTTTACATAAATTATATGGAGTTGAGCCTGATATGGCTGTTTTTGGTAAAGCGCTTGGAAATGGTTATGCTATCACGGCTGTGATTGGGCGAAAAGAAGTAATGGATGTAACTCAAAGTACTTTTATTAGTTCTACCTTTTGGACAGAGAGAATAGGTCCTGTAGCAGCATTAAAAACTTTAGAGGTAATGAATAGAACCAAATCATGGGATATGATTACTAGTGTTGGGAATAATATTGGTAAGCGTTGGCAAACACTGGGAGATAAATATCAACTACCCATTAATATTACTGGTTTACCATCTATGATTGGTTTTGATATTCAATCAAATGATTGGCTGAAGTATAAAACTTATATAACTCAAGAAATGCTAAAAGAAGGTATTTTAGCTTCTAATGTAGTGTATGTTTGTACAGAACATAATCAGAAAGTTGTTGATAATTACTTCCAAATCCTAGAGCCAATTATAAAAACAATTACATCTTGCGAAGATGGTTTATCAATAGATTCCTTGTTGGAAGGCCCTATTTGTCATGGTGGATTTCAGAGGCTAAACTGATGAAAGTTGGAATAACAGGTGCTAGTGGTATGCTTGGAACTGCTTTAATTGATATGTTGGCAGGCCAACATGAAGTTTTTTCTACGGCTAGAAGTCAAGGGATAGAAGAAAAACATACCCAGTGGGAGTGTTTTGATTTAACTGATTTACGACAGCTGGATGATTGGTTAACTGAAGTGAAACCTGATGTAATTGTACATTGTGCCGCAATAGTAAATGTTGATGAGTGTGAAAAAAATAAAAAATCTTCAATTCAATTGCATGTTGATACAACTGAGGTTATAGCAAATTATTTAGATAAAAATAATGGTCAGTTGGTTTATATTTCAACAGATTCTGTTTTTGATGGCAACAACAAAGAGCCATATATAGAAAAGGATGGAGTTAACCCTTTAAATATCTACGCTAGATCTAAACTATTAGGAGAGAGGCCAGTATTAACAATGAAAAGAGGTCTTGTGCTACGTACGAATATTATTGGATGGAGTAGAACAAATAAAATATCATTTGCAGAATGGATACTTAAAGGTTTAGTTGAACAGAAACCAATAACATTATTTAATGATGTCTTGTTCTCACCCTTACATGTTAGCGATCTATCCATGATAATTATTCGAGCTATCGAGAAAAAGGCATACGGTTTGTATCATGCCAGTAGTCGAGACTCCTTGTCTAAGTATGATTTTGGAGTAATGATGGCCGATGTATTTGGTTTTGCTACTGAAAATATTTTTGCCATTGGTGTCGATGATTTGAAGTTTAAGGCGAAGCGACCTAAGAATATGGCATTATCAAATGAAAAAATTACACATTTTTTACAGTATGATCTCCCTATTGCTAGAGAAGCAGTTGAGTTAATGAAAAAACAATATGATAATGGTTGGTTGTCTAGAATAAAAGGTCGGAAGGTTGCAAGCAATTACGAATTTTGGAAAGTAGAATGAGAGAAATTCAAATCGAAAACAAAACGATTGGTTTAGATTATCCCACCTATTTTGTCGCAGATGTCGCTGCGAATCATGATGGCGATCTAGGACGCGCTAAAGACCTTATCTACCTCTGTGCTGAAGCAGGCGCTGATGCAGCTAAATTTCAACATTTTACTGCAAAGGGTATTGTTAGTGATTATGGTTTTAGGTCATTAGGTGGCCAACAATCTCATCAGTCAAAGTGGAAAAAAAGTGTTTTTGATGTATATAAAGACGCATCAATCAATGAAGATTGGACGCCAATATTAAAAGAAACTTGTAAGAAAGCCGACATTACTTTTCTCACTTCTCCTTATTCATTTGAACTGGTAGATAAGGTTGATGATTATTTAAATGCCTATAAAATTGGTTCAGGTGATATAACTTGGTTAGAAATAATTGAATATATAGCATCTAAACAAAAGCCGTTACTAATGGCTACAGGTGCATCTAATATTGATGAGGTAATTATGGCAATGAATGCTGCATTGAAATACACACAAGATATAGTTTTGATGCAATGCAATACTAACTATACAGCTTCATCAGAGAATTTTAAATATATCAATTTAAATGTGTTGAAAGAGTATAAAGCACGATATCCAGATGTTATCTTAGGCTTGTCTGACCATACACCGGGTCATGCAACAGTATTGGGTGCGGTTGCATTTGGAGCAAGAGTAATCGAAAAACATTTTACTGATGATATGATGCGAGAAGGTCCAGACCATAAATTTTCAATGGATTTTAACTCTTGGAAAGAAATGGTTGATACAACTAGAGAATTGGAAGTTGCGTTAGGTTCAAAAAGTAAAAAGATAGAAGACAATGAAAAAGAAACCGTGGTATTGCAACGACGGGCTATTCGTGCAAAAAATGATTTACAAGTAGGAGTATCTATTACACGAGATATGATAGAGGTGCTTCGACCATGCCCTAAAAATGCATTACCACCTTATCGTATTGATGAGATATTGGGAAAAACTTTAATAAATCATATAGTTTCTGGGGAGTGTGTGACTTGGGAAGATTTGAAGTAGCCATTGTAATTCCGGCTTACAATGAAGAGGATACAATTAAACAAGTTGTTAGTTCTGTAAGTGATTATGGAGTAGTGATTGTGGTAAATGACGCCTCAGAAGACAACACAGGGTTTGTTGCAGCTAAAGCTGGTGCAATTGTAATAAATTATGAAGTTAATCGTGGTTATGACAAAGCTTTAGAATCTGGATTTATGAGGGCTGATGAACTTGGGTGTAAATATGTAGTTACTATGGATGCTGATGGTCAACATAATCCTGATATTGTAGAAGTATATATTGAGCTTCTAAATGAGGGGGCTGAAGTTGTGATTGGCACACGAGATAAGTTCCAACGTTTAGCTGAATATATTTTTGCTTGGGTGGCTTCGGTAAAGTGGGGGATTCTTGACCCTCTATGTGGTATGAAGGCTTATCGTATCGGTGTATATAGAGCTTTAGGGCATTTTGATTCATATAACTCAGTCGGTACAGAATTATCCATTTTTGCAGTAAAAAGTGAGATGAAAATTGCACAGTTGCCTATAAAAACCAGAGAAAGAGTTGATACACCACGTTTTGGAAGTCGATTTTCATCAAATATACGTATTTTGCATTCACTTTGGAATGGATGGTTTTTAAAGATAACTTAGAATTAGTCTAGATAGTGAATGATGATTTTTTTTGTATTACCCCATATTTTCTTGCACAAGTTAAAAGTAATAAGATGAAAATTGTAGCTACAATTGAAGCTCGTATGGCTTCTTCTCGTTTACCGGGGAAAGTACTAAAAGAGGTGTTTGGTAAACCCATGTTGCACCATCTCGTTACCCGTTTACGAGCAGTCCCTTCTATTGATTCTATTGTCTTGGCGACAACTATAAACTCTGCAGATGATATTCTAGTGTCATTCGCTAAAAGTGAGAGCATCCTTTGTTTTCGAGGCAGTGAAGATGATGTAATGGATAGGCTAATTGGAGCGGCAGTTTCGGTTAATGCGGATGTAATAGTTGAAATTACTGGGGATTGTCCGATTATTGACCCTGAAATTGTTGAACAAACAATCAGGATGTTTTTGGCTCATGAAGTGGATTATGTGAGTAATACAGATATTCGTAGTTATCCCGACGGGATGGACACGCAAGTTTTCCATCTTGATGCCTTAAGACGATCTGCATCTATAACTGATGATCGACTTGATCATGAGCATGTAACGCTTCATATACGCAATAATCCGAAACTATTCCCCCGCGTTCAATTAGTAGCACCGCCGGAATTATATTGGCCTGATCTAGGTCTGACACTAGATGAGCAAGCTGATTACGAACTGTTAAAGCGGATCATGGAATACTTTGGGGAAGGCAACTCACTGTTTAGTTGTCTAGATGTCGTGCGTTTATTGCACGAAAATCCTGATTGGATTGCAATAAATCAAAGTATAAATCGAAAAGGAGATACTTGATGTGAGTAAAGGAGTTATCATTATCGGTTTAGGTCAGATAGGTATGGGTTACGATCTGCATCTTGATCCTGCATTGCATGTTTATTCTCATGCACGTGCTTTTAGCCAACACCCAGAGTTCCACTTACTGGCTGCAGTTGATCTTGATGGTCATAGTAGAAATATTTTCATCCAAACATATCAGGCACCCGCATATAGTAATCTTGATGCTGCATTGTCTCAACATCAGCCTGATGTGGTTGTAATTGCAACACCAACCCAATTTCATAGTGAAATTCTATATGAAATTCTGGAAAACATTAGACCTATGGTTATTTTGTGCGAGAAGCCTTTGTCATATATTTTAGATGATGCCAGAAAAATGGTGCAAAAATGTCGAGATAAAGGAGTGTTACTTTGTGTTAACTATATGCGACGTTCTGATCCAGGTGCTATTGAAGTTAAGGGTATGATTGATTCTGGAATGATACAGACTCCAGTTAAAGGAGTTTCCTGGTATTCTAAAGGTTTAATTCATAATGGCTCTCATTTTTTTAACTTATTAGAGTTCTGGCTTGGTTCAATGAAAAGCTCAGATTTGATAGAACGAGGTCGTAAGTGGGGTGAGGATGATTATGAACCTGATGTAAGAGTTAAATTCGAAAGGGGTACTGTCATTTTTCTAGCAGCATGGGAAGAGAATTTTTCTCATTACGCAGTTGAATTACTTTCAACAAGTGGGAGGATTCGTTATGAACAGGAGGGGAGTATGATTCAGTGGCAACATATTGAAGATAATTCTGTTTTTAAAGGCTATAGGGGGCTGTCATTACAGGTAGATGAGATTAATTCAGGCATGTCGTTTTCTCAATTAAATGTTGTTGAACAATTAGCGAAAGTTCTCAATGGAAAAGAGGCCAACATTTGTAGCGGCAAGGAAGCTCTAGAAACATTATCATCTATACAGACCATTATTGAGAAGATATGACTATTAAAAAAGAAAATTTAGCCATTCTAGGCGGCCCTAAAACTATAAAAAAACCTATAGACAGATATAATTCTATTGGCATTGAAGAAATTGAAGCCGCTAAATCGGTAGTTGAAAGCGGCGTTCTTTCACAGTTTCTTGGCTGTTGGGATGATGATTTTTATGGTGGCCCTAAGGTGCAACAATTTGAACGCGAATGCGAAGCTTATTTTAATGTTAAACACGCAATTACGGTTAATTCATGGACTTCCGGTTTAGTTGCTGCCGTTGGTGCAATTGGAATAGAGCCTGGAGATGAAATTATTGTCACACCATGGACTATGTGTGCAAGTGCAACAGCGATTCTGCATTGGAATGCAATCCCTATTTTTGCTGACATAGAGTCCGAAACATTTTGTTTGGATCTCGCTTCAGTTGAAGCTAATATTACGTCTAAAACAAAGGCGATTATAGCGGTAGATATTTTTGGCCATTCTGCCGATATGGATGCTTTAATGCCTCTAGCCCAAAAGTATAATCTTAAAATTATCTCAGATACTGCACAAGCGCCAGGTGCTTTTTATCATGGAAAATACGCTGGCACATTGGCAGATATTGGTGGCTACAGCCTAAATTATCATAAACATATCCATACAGGTGAAGGTGGTGTTCTTGTTACTAATGATGATGAGCTTGCTGATCGTATGCGACTAATTAGAAATCACGCAGAGGCCGTGGTGGAAGATAAAGGGACTACAAGCCTTAACAATATGATTGGACACAATTTTCGTCTTGGAGAGATTGAGTGTGCAATAGGAATTGAACAGTTGAAAAAGTTAAAAGAACTTGTCACAACTCGACAACAAGCTGCAGAGCGATTAGCTGAAGGATTGAAAGACTTGACTGGATTGCGTTTGCCAATTATTAATGATGATTGCACTCATGTTTATTATGTATTTCCATTAATTGTTAATGTAGACAAATTGGGAGTTTCTAGGGATTTGATTATTAGGGCGCTAGAAGCTGAAGGTGTGTCAGGGTTGGCATCGGGATATGTAAATATACATCTGTTACCAATGTACCAAAAGAAAATTGCATACGGGTCTCACGGATTTCCTTGGACTTTAAGAGAGGCACGACAGAATATTAACTACACAAAAGGAATTTGCCCAGTTGCAGAAGAACTACATGAGAAAACATTCATTGGTTTTCAAATGTGTTTGCATGAGTTGTCAAGTAATGATATTGATTTAATTGTGAGTGCGTTTAAAAAGGTTTGGGAAAATCTTGATACCTTTACTTGATTTTTTTAAAAAATGAATATATTTTATAATGATAAGTAAACAAGAGGTAATAGGCATAGTTTGTCATGATGCTGGAGGTGCTGAAATTGTATCTAGCTATATACTTCAAAATAACATCATAGTAAAATATTGTTTAGAAGGTCCGGCTATCAAGGTATTCGAGCGTAAATTCGGGAGTATTGAAAACAACTTATTATCCGATATGATTAAGGATGTTAATTGGGTTCTGTGTGGGACAAGCTGGCAATCAAATTTAGAATTGAATGCGATTCAAAGAGCTAAAAAACAAAATAAAAAAGTTGTCTCATTTCTAGAGCATTGGGTTAACTACTCAGAAAGGTTTAATCACAATGGCATAATAGTATTACCCGATGAGATATGGGTTGGTGATGCCTATGCTCAGAAAATTGCAGAGGAGTCTTTTCCAGATACAAAAATAAAATTTATAGACAATCCATACTTATCTGAGATTAGGCGGTCGTTAAGTAAGCTCAAATTGAAAAAGAAGTCAACAGGAAAGTATGTCGCTCTTTATGTCTGTGAGAATATAACAGGTCATATGCTCTTACAATATGATAATGAAAATTATTTGGGCTATACTGAGCACGATTCATTGCAATTCTTTTTGGAAAATGTGGATAAAATTGATAATAATATCAGCACAATAGTTGTAAGACCTCATCCATCGGACAATAACCCTCAAGCAAAATATGGTTGGATTAAGAAGCACCCAATTAATACGCTTTTCGATGTTCAGTTTAGTGAAGAAAAAAACCTTATGCAAGATATTGTAGATTGTGACATTGTTATAGGTGCGGAAACTATGGCCATGGTTGTAGGGTTAATTTCTGGAAAAAGGGTTATTTCATCCATTCCTGAGAAAGGGAGAAAATGTGTGCTACCATTTTCTGAAATAGAGCATATGTCAGAAATAGTAAATGCAGAATCTAAATAAAATAATAAATATATGAAAAATATCATACTAGAAGCATATAAAGATGTAGAAAACATTCAAACATTCACGGAAGATGCTTTTTTAACATATACAAAAGAAAGGTTAAAGCTTCAAGAGCCTGTTGTTAAATTTATAGAAAAAATCAAGCAAGAAAAGTTTGATGTGCTTGATATTGGCTCTGGAAGTAGCGTATTGTCTTATGCATTACATGAGGCAGGTCTTTTAAAGAGTGCTGATTGCATAGAGCCATCTAAAAGCAGATATGAATTTGCACAAAAGTGGAAGGCAGATAACTATAAGAATTCAAATGTCAATAATTATAATCTTGATATTCAAAAATATAACACACAAGATAATTATGATGTAATTACCATCATTGATAACACACTGTCATATATAAGCATATTTTATGCAGAGAATGAAATATACGATATTTTCAAAAATATTTTTGAAGTCTTGAAAGATACAGGTGTTTTAATTATTGAAGTAACGTTATTCACTAATATTGTAAATCAAATTCATGCATCAACTACAGGTATTTCTCAAAAATTTGAATTAGGAAATAGTATTGGCTTATGGGAATATAAACTAATACAAGACGATATTATAAATATAGAATCAACATATATAGATAGTGATTGCAGAGTAAAAACAAAGAAAGAGAATTCAAAAATTTTTACAAAGAATGAACTAATAAAATTTTTTTTAAAAATAGGGTTTAAAGATATTAAATTTTATTCTGATTTTAATCAAGGTGCGTACATTCACCAAAAGAGCGATAAATTAGTAATATGTTGTAAAAAATAATGAGAAACATATTAATGATTCACAAAAATAATCTATTCAAAAAGTAGGAAATTTCATTTATTTTTTAAATGCCTTTAAGTATATGATTAATATCCCAATAATTTCATCCTTCATAAGGCGACATAATAGAGATCGTATTAGGGGTATTTGGCGTGGGTATCGCTCATTAAAAAGGTCTGGAAAGTTAGAGTTGTTAAGGCAATTAAAAGATGTTTTGACAAAAACTAAACTTAATAATACAAGTTTGTCAAAAAGTTTTTTTTGTCAAGGTAGCTTTGATATTGAGTTGTCAATTCGTCAATACTTAACTGTCAGAATCCTCGGATTGTCTTTCAATAAGTCTATTTTGTATAGTGCTGGGTCAAATAAGTCGCTCAGTCATCCTTTGCCAAAAGAGTGGAGAGATGCTTTAATAAGCCAAGGGGTTAATGTGAATAAATTTAACTCCGCCTTTTTGTGGCATGTATATGGTTTTCTTTTTTGGGCTCGGGGCGTTCTATCTGAGGTGAAAAGTATTTTTTTCTTGTTAAAAAAACAACCTAATTTAGGAAAGTATATATATTTTGATGGCTTGTCTGATAATAATATCTCTGCTAATCCCAATAGGCATAATATTGCAAATTGGTATTTGCAATGGAAAAATAGAAATACAGAAATTAATAGCATTTGCCACAGTATAAGTGGCATGTCTGATTTTAAACTTGACAAGGTTGATTTTGTTCGAACTGACGGACTGCCAAAGTTAAGAAGAGCTAAACTAATGAAATATGTAGGTTCTTTCATTTGTATAGTGATTTATAGCTTTATATGGTTGTTTTTCAAACCTGCTTATGGGTTTTTACTGAGGGAGTCTATAAAGTTAAAAAGGGTTGGTTTGGCAAATGATGCCGATTTGGCAAGAGATTATTTGTTTAATGGTTCTTCACCGTATTATAGACCAATATGGACTTATATGGCAGAAGATAAAGGTTCAAGAATTTTGTTTTATGAGTACTCTACAAATACTGCAGATTTTAAAACTAAAAATGGCTACCCCATACAAGAGCCTTGGCACTTGATGAGTTGGCCGCATTATCTGGTTTGGAATAAGTTTCATGTGGATTTTTTTATGAGGTCTGATCAGCATAATTCAGTAATAGAAAATGTTGGGCATATATGGTTTTCTTCTAGTGGAAAATGTGCTGATATTCCGTTAAATTCAATTGCCGTATTTGATGTGTCCCCCTCTAAATTTGCAATCTATATGTATAGTTCTGAATATTATAATTATAATGTTGTTAATCAATTTTTGAGTGATGTGCAGTTAGTGTTAAATAAAAATAATATTGGCATGGTGCACAAATCCAAACGAACAAAAAAGTTTGAACACAAAAGGTATGTAAGAAGAATCAGGCAGTTAAGTAAAGAATTAAATTTTATAA
>Ga0257122_1001829_pt1 | contig 14112 bp, 21 predicted proteins | sample SI106_120metaG_FD_190146 | JGI IMG/M metagenome (GOLD analysis project Ga0257122, IMG submission 190146) | Marine microbial communities from Saanich Inlet, British Columbia, Canada - SI106_120 | ecosystem: Environmental > Aquatic > Marine > Inlet | place: Canada: British Columbia | collected... | reverse complement strand
TTATAGATCTCCTGGAGCTGAAGATTCTTACACTTTATCTCTTGATGAAATTGAAACTCGTGTTAAAACCTCTTATGACATGTTTAAAATCCGTCAAGTTTTGATTCAAGGTGGACATAATCCAAATTTAAAAATTGAATATTATGAAGATGCATTCAAAATGATTCGTAAAAAATTTCCAACTGTTGGTGTCCATGGATTATCTACATCTGAAATTGACATGATTGCAAAAGTCGAAAAATCATCTACAAAAGAAATTTTATCTCGATTAAAAGATGCAGGTTTGCAATCTATCCCTGGTGCAGGTGCTGAAATTTTAACTGATTCTGTTAAAGAGATTATTAGTCCAAAGAAAATTTCTAGTGCTGATTGGATTCGGATCATGGATGAGGCACATTCTATGGGTATTCCTGGTTCTGCTACAATGATGTATGGTAGTGTTGAAAACAATAATGATATTGTTGAACACTTTTCTAAAATTATAAAATTACAAGAAAAAACTAATGGATTTATGGCTTTCATTCCCTGGAATTTTGAACCAAATAATACTTTGATGCAAGATGAGGGTATTGTTGAATATGGAACTGGAGGAATTCAACTTTTGAAAATGATTGCAATCTCTAGATTAGTTTTAAATGGATTAATTCCACACATACAATCTTCTTGGTTAACTAATGGGGTTGGTATGGCACAACTTGCTTTACAATATGGTGCTGATGATTTTGGTGGTACTCTTATCGGTGAAGAAGTAGTTTCATGTACTGGTGCACGTTCAACTGAATTAACTGATAAAATTATTGTTGATGCTATTCATCAAATAGGTTTTCAAGTTGAAGAAAGAGATAATTTCTATAATCCTATTCGTGTATTATAATCCGTAATCAGACCATCTAGAATCAACTAGGTTCTTTGTTTTCTCATCTACTTTTACTTGCTGTTGAATTTCTCTCATGTATCCTTCTTCTCTAGTTTTTTGAGTTGCATCTATTCCCATCTTAGAACCTAAATTAACTAATGGTGATGCTGGATCCAGAGTATCTGTAGGTGTATTATTGATAATTATTGTATCTCTTGCAGCATCAGCTCTTGTAGTGATGGCCCATATCACATCATCCATATCATGTACGTTGATATCTTCATCTACTACGACAAACATCTTTGTAAGTGATAGTTGGCCCATTCCCCATAATCCCATCATGACTTTTTTTGCTTGTCCTGGATATCGTTTTTTAATTGAGATAACTGCAAATCCCTGGAACCATCCTGCAGCTGGCATACTAAAATCTACTACTTCTGGATGAAACATTTGAACAAGAGGTAAGAATGAACGTTCAATAACTTTTCCAATATATGCATCTTCAAGAATTGGTTTGCCTACCACTGTTGTAAGATAAACTGGATTTTTCCTTCTCATTATTCCTGTTAATGTAAATGTTGGATATGGTTCAACAGGTGTGTAATATCCTGTATGATCTCCAAATGGCCCTTCATCTCTAATATCTGCAGGATCTACGTATCCTTCTAAAACAATTTCTGCATTTGCTGGCACATCCAAATCAATTGTTTTACATTTTACTGTCTTGATTCCTTCTTTTCTGGTTATCCCTGCAAATAGATATTTGTCTAATCCTTCTGGAACTGGTGCAATTGATGAAAATACTGTTGCAGGTTCTCCTCCAAAAATTATTGCTGCTGGGATTTTTTCTCCTCTATCCTTTGAAATATCTCCATGATTTGCACCCCTCTTGTGTTTTTGCCAATGCATAGATGCATGTGTTTTGTCTATGATTTGCATTCTGTAAACTCCTAAATTTCTTACTCCTGTTTCTGGATGTTTTGTTGCGATTAATCCTAATGTTATGAAACGTCCTGCATCATTAGGCCATGATTTTATGATTGGTAAATCATCAAATGATGCATCTGTTGATGTAATTTCGGTAACTAATCCACTAGATTCTGATTTGGGAAATGACGCTGTCATTTTTGAAAGTTCTGGAAGTTTTTTAATTTTATTTAGGAGTCCTGATGGCATATCCATTTTTGTCATATCTGTAATTCGTTGTCCAATTTCTGTAAAGTCTGTCATTTCAAGTCCAATTTCCAATCTCTTCATTGAACCAAATGCATTTCCTAAAACTGGCATGGTGTGGCCTTTTACATTTTCAAAAAGAATCGCAGGTCCATTTGAATACATTTCTCTTCTTAAAATCTCTGCAATTTCTAAATCTGGGTCTACTTCTGCTTTGACTCTTTTTAATTCACCTTGTTTTTCAAGTTCAATTATGAATTCTTGAGTATCTTGTATTGGCACATTCAAACTCTTCTTAGATCAGGTATAAGCTTAACTGGATTTTTTCCAACTTGTTCCTATCTACATTGGAGGTAATTCTGTTTTTTTGTCATGACCGCCAGAACCAAATTTACAGTAAAAACATAATTCTGATTCCATGTATTTTAATTGCTCAATTTGAATTGCACCTAATTTTAATGCAATTTTAGTTAAAATTCTATATTTCAATGGCATTGCTGGAATTACTTCATCCAAATACACTCTATAATGATCTGGACAAAACTTTAGTGTAACTTTGGATGGTTCTTTTCCTTTTTCATTTACTTGTTTTGTAAAATTAATTTGTTCTCTGATGTATTCATGTTTAGGACATGGACAATTTCTGCCCCCAGGATGTTTGTATGCGGGTGTATTTTTCCAGTCAAATTCTGGATATTCTTTTTCAAAGTCATCCATATTATAGATCATTTGATTTAACATATAAAATTGATCATATCTGTATACCTAGTTCAAACCAAATGTACATAAACCCCGAATTAGGCATCAAAATTAATGGCAGCTGCTAAAAAGCAAACAAAAAAAGATCTTGAAGACAAGATTGCCGAATTAGAAGCAAAATTAAATCAATTATCTGATCAGCTAACCACAAAACCAGCAGAAACTAAACCTGCTGAGGTAAAACCAGCTGAGACAGCAAAACCAAAACCAACGCTTCCAAAAGGTTCTACACCAAAACCACAAGAAGCACCAAAACCAGCTGAGACAGCAAAACCAAAACCTACACTTCCAAAAGGTTCTACACCAAAACCCCAAGAAGCTCCAAAACCAGCTGAAACAGCATCTGCTCCAACAACTGTACAAGATGCATTAGAAAATGCATACATGAATGCAGCAATGACTGATTTTCATCAGTACAGAGCAAAAGTTACTGGATACACACCAGCACCTAACAGATACTTTGTTAGAGGTTATGCCCCAGTAGGTAAAATTCCAACCAAAAACTGGAATGATCAAAAAGCAACAGTTACTGGTTATACACAACCATCAGAACAATACTTTGCAACAAGACCTAGACTTGCATATCATCCACCTCAAAAACGATTTGGAAGTTTCAGTGGTGTAGCTATGACTGTAGAAGGTGTTGCCCTAAAAGCAACTGCTCAAGAAGCCCCTAAACCACAAGTTTCTGAACAAGCTCCGCCACAAACTTCATCAAGTGATGATGGTAAATCCAAACAAGACAAATTATCAGATTATGAATCTGATTATTTGAAAAGATTGGAACAACAAAAAATTGATGATGCAAAAGCAGCCGCAGAAGCAGCAGCCGCAGAAGCCGCAGCAAAGGTATCTGCTAACACGAAAGGTGGTGCATTACCAAAAGGATTTGAGGCAAAAGCAGAACCAGAGCCAGCTAAATCTTCTAGAGGCACATTGCCAAAAGGTTTCTAACCTTTTCTTTTATTTTTATTTTGTAAAATCTTCTAGTACTTGTTTTGCATGTCCTAGAGGTTTTACCTTGGGATAAATTTTAAAAATTTTACCTTTCTCATTTACTAAAAATGAACTCCTAGTTACTCCCATGTATTCTCTTCCCATGAATTTTTTCATACCCCAAACCCCAAATGCATTTGACACTTCTTTTTCTGTATCTGATAATAGGACATATTTGATTCCCATTTTTGTACAGAATTTTTTATGTGAATTTACATCATCTGGGCTGATGCCAATAATTTCGATATCTTCTTTTTGAAATTTTTTGTATTCTGTTGAAAATTCATCTGCTTGAGTTGAACATCCTGGTGTGAAATCTTTTGGATAAAAGTAAATCACATGATTCTTTCCTTTGAAATCTGTTGATTTTACTTTATTTCCATTTGCATCATTAATTGCAAATTTTGGAACAGACTCTCCTTCTTCAATCATTCTTCGCATTCTAAAAATCACTTTTTATAAAAACGTCTCGTTTCCCCCTAGTAGTGATATGTATTCTATGATCTAATCTCAATCCCATGTTTTATATTGAAATATCTGGGGGAATTGCTTGATGGTTAATACTCGAGCATGGTTTGCTGAAGCAATTGCAACATTTGGATTAGTATTCTTTGGTCCTTTATCTGTAATTCTAGCAGTTGTTGTTTTCGGTGATGGATCATTATCTACAGATGCAATTATTATGATATCTTTGGGTCACGGTGGTGCAATTGCATTAATGGTATATGCATTTGGTCACGTTTCAGGGGCTCACATTAATCCTGCAGTAACAATTCCTATGATGATTACCAAAAAAATTGGAGTCAAAGATGGAATTGGATATATTCTATTTCAAATAATTGGTGCAGTTATTGCAACTGCAACATTAGCTGTCATATTTCCAGAAATTGGAAAACAAGTTCTCTGGGGGGCTCATGGTGGACCAAGTGATATAATCAATGGTAGTGTGATATCTGCTGTAGTTTTAGAAATAATTTTCACATTCTTCTTAGTAGTTGTAATCTTTATGACTGCTGTTCACAAAAAAGCACCAAAGAGTGTTTATGGTGCAGCAATCGGTGGTATGGTTTTCTTGTTACACTTAGTAGGTGTACCGTTAACTGGTGCATCAATGAATCCTGCAAGATCATTTTCTCCTGCATTAATTTCAGGTGATGCTGGTTTATGGGAAGTTCAATGGATATATTGGGTTGGTCCAATTATTGGTGGTATTATTGCAGGTGCTCTAATGACTTACATCTATACCAACAAAGCAGAAAAAGAAGAATAATTTTTCAAATACCAACATTTTTAAAAATTTAAGATACTTTTTTTCATTATGTCTTTGCCAAATGATTTACTTGAATTATTTACTTCAGAATATGATAAATTAGAAAACCTTGTTAATGCCATGAATTTTGATGACGAATTACATGTAAATCAAATTGTTGAAGTTTATTACCAAATTACAAATGTCTCTTCAATGATTATTGTTGTGAAGCCACAACTTGATCAAAATAATGATAAAATTCTATATGCTGAAAAATTTATCTCTGAAAAATTTAATTCCATTATTCATCCAAAAATAATGAAACATATTACAAATTCAATATCTAATATTACTAGTAATTTACAATCCATTAATTCTGAGCAAAAATCTAAAGAAACTATTGAAAATGAGGCTAAATTATACGAGAAATTACGTGAAATAATGAGTACTAAAGAATTTGTAAAACAATATGATGCTGGTATATCTCATGATTGAAAAACTTGCTGAAAATCTGGTAAATCTAAAAAAACAATTTGTATCTAATTATAATGGAACCAGTCAGATTCAAGAATTAATTCCTACTTCTAACTCTGAATTGTTTCCAATTGATCAATCTGAATTAAATTTACTTCATGAGTATGCAACTAAAAATCCAATTTATTATAATTCCTTTGAAAAAATAATTAATAATATTTCTTGTATTGTTTATGAAGGTGACATTAACAAATATTGGTTAAACAGTATTCAACATGATTCAAGTCATGCACCTTTTTCTCCAACATGGATTATGTCTGGATATATTATGTCATTACTTGCAAAAAAAAATGGATATTCTGAAATAATTGATATTGGTTCTGGTGATGGACGTATTGCATATTGTTCTAAGATACTTGGTATGGAATCGTATAGTATTGAACTTGATAGTATGTTAATTGATCTTCAAAAATCATTAACAACTAATATTAATTTTAATCCAAATTGTTTTGACGCAGTACAATTTGATTATTCTTCATTGAATCTATCTAGACCATTATTTTTCATAGGTGGTCTTGCTCAAATGGGTGGATTGGAATTAGCAACAGGAGTGTTGAACAAAATCAAATCTGATTCTAATTTGTGGAATAATTCTGGTTGGGCTTTTGCTGGAACTTTATCAAAAAAATATCCTGTAGATCCAAAAAATAATGCTGGATGGGGTAGTTTTATTGAAAATAATGCTCTTCAGTTAATTCAAAATATTTCTTTACCTACTGCTTGGTCATTTCATGAATCTGATGAAACACAATATGTTTTTGCAAAACCTCTCTAAGTAATAGCAATCCAAATTAAGTGTAAATTTCAAAATATTCTTGGACACGTGGCTCAGCTTGGATAGAGCAAGCGCTTGCGGAGTGCTAGGTCGTCGGTTCAAATCCGACCGTGCCCGTTTATTTTCTTATTTTAGTAATTCAATGAAATTTCATTCATTCTTAAATAATATCTTCTTTCAATATAGTAATGAGCCGTCAGGATTTTGATTCTAATTTAATTTTAGTCGAAGATGTTATGACTAAAGTAATTATTTCTGTACCTACTGAAACTACTGTATTTCAAGTGGCAAAAATGATGGAGCAAGGTGGAATCGGTGCTGTTCTTGTAAAGACAAATGATCATCTTAGTGGTATTATTACTGATAGAGACTATGCAACAAAAATTGTAGCTCATAATCTTTCCTCTGATACCCCAGTGGAACAAATAATGTCATCGCCGTTAATTACAATTAATTTTGATGAATCAATTTCTGCTGCAGCAGAAAGAATGACTAGTAAAAAAATTAGAAAACTTGCAGTAACTGATAATGGAAATATAATTGGGCTAATTACTTCAACTGATTTAGTTACTCAGCTTAGTAAATAACTAGAATGTTTTTGTTTTTCTGAGAAATACTGTTACTGATATCATGTAACATGTTGTTGCAATAATTTCTGAAATTATTGATGCTAAATATGGCTCAATACCTATTTCTAACAAATAATACAAACTTGGCCATCTGATTCCTAGATATATTATCTCCCCAATCCCAAATGATGATATTAATTTTAGTAATTCTTTTTTAATTAATCCTGATTCCATAGTTTTGTACCTTTTTCTATTGTCTATGTAAAACAAACTTGAAAATAATCCAAAATAAATTATATATCCGATAATGATTGTTATGGTTGTAGTTTGATAATTTTCATAATCTGCTAATAGTTGAGCCGCTACTGCAGATAATGATGCTGATGCAATAAAACAAATTATAAAATTTCTATTAATTTGTAATAACTGCTTATTTAATTTCATAATTTATCTAATATTTTATAATTAATCTTCTGTCTTAATTACTACTCGAAAGTTGTGAAAAATCATTATATTGGAAAAATAACTTGTTGTTTTAACCTGTTTTTTGTTATGTATTCACGCCTATTTGATATGAATTAATTTTTTTACAGAAAACTTATTGCTGTCTTCTACAATCTAGATCATCTTGGATTGTTTACAATGTGATGGAAAAGGAAAATTCATGAATGAATTTGGTCTGATGGAAAAATGTACTTTCTGTAAAAATCCTGATTTATCTTTTGGATAGATATTTTTATCTAAATGATAGTTAGGAAGGAAATTGATAAATTGATTTCAATTAATCCAGTGTCTAATCATGAAAAAACGATGTGAGTGGGCAAAAATTGAACCTAATACTACCTATCATGATAAAGAATGGGGAATACCTCAACATAGTGATAAAAAATTATTTGAATTTTTAATTTTAGAAGGTGCCCAAGCTGGTTTATCTTGGAGTACAATTCTTAATCGCCGAGATGGATATCGGCTTGCATTTTCTAATTTTGATGCAGTTAAAGTTTCCAAATATACTCCAAATCATGTTAAAAAATTAATACAAAATAAAGCCATTATTCGAAATAAACTTAAAATTAATTCTGCAATTAATAATGCAAGGCAGTTTATTAAAATTCAAAAAGAATTTGGATCTTTTGATGAATATTTATGGGGATTTGTGAATCACAAACCCATTAAAAATAAATTCAAAAAATACTCTGATTTACCTTCATACACTACAATTTCAAAAAAATTAAGTCAGGATCTTAAAAAACGTGGATTTAATTTTGTTGGACCTACAATTTGTTATGCCCTAATGCAAGCAGTGGGTATGGTAAATGATCATACCATTGATTGTTTTAGATATTCAAAATTATGATTATTAATATGGATCAAAAATCAACTACATCTTCAAAGATCATAGATAAATTTGAGAGAGTAATTAGAAATTAGTGACAAAATTAGACTCATCTGCTGAGAAATTGATTTTAGAATCTAAAAGTAGATTGGAAAAAAGAAATACCTGGCTTGAACATTCAATTGAAGATTTTAAAAAAGAACTTCCAAAACATGAATCTTTTCCCACCTCTAAAGATATGCTTACTTCCTATATTGGAATATATCAAAATGAAATTAATTTCAATAGGGGAATTTTAGAATTGTTAAGTAATGCTAATGAGATTCTTCTTCGACCTGATCTAGATAATTAATTTGCCTTTTTTTTAACTTGAATTTTTTTTGTAATATCGTCATATCGATTTAAGGGAACTATTTTGACTATACTTGTTGATGCTATTCCTGTATCTATACAGAGTTTTTCTATGTCATGTGCATGTATTGCATCAATAATGATAATCCATTGATGTTCTAAAACTGACATGTAAAATTCAACAATTTTGTTTATGTTGTATTTTTTCATCTCTACATTCAATCGGTCTTTGAGTTTTAGAAATGTCTCTTTACTTATTTCATTATTCATTGGACATGATTCTGGACTATGTGTGGCAAATACTCCAAATAGCATAATTGAATCATTTTTTACTCCTATTTAATGCATTTTCATATTTTATCTTTTAAATCAATTTATTGAATCCCTTTCTAAAATTTAATATTTCTAGTTATTGTAGTAAAAATTGAATTTATTATGAATGAAAAATCCTTTGCAACTTCTTTATCTTGTATAGATGGTAGAGTTCAACTTCCTATGATTAATTGGATTAAAGAAAAATACTCTGTAGATTTTGTTGATACTATTACTGCACCTGGTATTGATAAAGTAATTTTTGATGGTGATATTGAATCTATTAGAAAAAGTGTGATCATTTCTATCTCTAATCATAAATCATCTCATATTGTTATTTCTGGACACTTTGGATGTGCTGGAAATCCTGTTTCTGAGGATGAGCATTTTATTCATATCAAAAAAAGTGTAGACCTTGTGAATTCTTGGAATTTGGATGCTGATGTAATTGGTGTTTGGATTGATGAGAACTTTGTTCCTCATTTACTATAATTTTTTTTCTATCTCTAACCATAAATCATACAATGTTCGCATTCACATACTTCTTGCTCTTTTGATTTTTTTAGACATTTTTTATGTTGACCTGCTTGACATTGAACGCATACTTCTTCAATATTTTCTACTTCGGTGTATTTTTTAGATTGATCAAATCCAAAACCTCCATCTTGTGGTCCCACCATAAACTTCCTTTAATTTATCTAGTATTTCTAGTTCACTAATTTAGTACACTTTTGATTGTGTCTTGTAATTCTATTTTGTTTTCTTCAATAATGCCTCTAATTTCAAAAGTATCTACATATCCTCCTGCTGATGCACGTGTTGCTTTGAGTAGATAGTGTAATGATCCTTCTTCAATTTTTCCAACATAGTATCCATAAAGAAAATCTAATTCATCACTGCACTTCCAAATTTTTTTGATGTTTGGAAAAGTTTGTTCAATTTCAGTAGGTATTTCTTTAATTCTTCTTTTGATGTAATTATCTAATGATTTTCTAATTGTAGAGTCTTGAAGCAATTCTGTTTTTATTTGATAATTGTTGTTTTTTAATCCTTATTTCCTATATCTTTTTTTTCATCATCTTTATTGTCCCACATATGCATGGTCCCTCTAATCATAAATGAGCCTACTATTATGGCCACTAATCCTCCTATCACAAAGACAAATAATTTTCCAATATCTTTGATACTTGCCAACGTTATTACTTCACTGTCATTCTAATTATAACTGTCTGAAATCATCAATTAGATTCAATAGTGAGTTTGATATTTTTTTGAATATGACTAAAAAGCAGCAAGTTGTTGCATGGATTGCAATGATTGGAGGGGGTATTGGTTTTTTCTTTTTCTCCATTGAAATGGCTGAATTCATGCGTTAGTTCACTCGAAATAGGGTAAATTAAACCAGTTCAAAAAAATCCTTAGTCTTAATAGAAATCTAAAATCTACCTTGCATTTTCATCTGTAATATTGTAACAAGGCCAATTATTATCAAGATACTGCCAATAGGTAGAAGATAATCAAACGATGGGTATGCGAAATAAACAATCAATACAGCAATGCCTAATAGAAGAAAACCTACTATTCCATTTACAGCTAAATTATTCATACAACTAAATCAAAATACTCTCTAATATTTTGTAAATCTCTTTATGCTTGTTTACACTTGTGTAATGCAATGGTTCTGGTACTAATTGGGATTGCAATAGGTATTCTAATAGTGGCAATTTTGATAATAAAGGCAACTAAAACACCAGCTCGTGATATAGTGGGAATGGACATAACTTGCAAAAAATGTGGAACTAGAACAAATGGATTAGCATGTCTCAAATGTAAAAATAAATTTCAATCATTTGGAGTTTGAAAAATTATGAATAAATTAATTGAAAAACAAAGAATTACTGAGGACGAATATTGAATAATACAACAGATGAGACTAAAAAATGAATTGTAAATAATGTTGTCTGTTATTACTTCTGAAATTAAGATCTTTTTGAATTCCCAAAAACTAGGATTTGTTGCTACAGTTTCTTCAGATGGGAAACCAAACATATCTCCAAAAGGAACTATAATTCCATGGTCTGATGACCTTCTTGCATTTGCAGATATTCGTTCTCCTGACACCATGATGAATTTACAAAATAACCCTTTTGTAGAAATTAATGTAATTGATCCTTTATCTCGTAAAGGATATTTGTTTACAGGAACTGCTAAAATAATTAAAGATACTCCTTTGTATGTTGAAATCCTTAATCATTATCGAACTAATGGAATTCAAAGTCCAATTAATTCCATTGTACTAGTATCTATTTTATCTATTTCTGAAGTTACTTCTCCACTTTATGATTTGGGTAAAACTGAAGAAGAAATAAAATTAAAATGGAAAAAATATTTTAATGATTTTTAATTTGTTGATTTAATTTTCATTAATTCTTCTCGTGTTTTTTTATGTGCTTCTTTTTCTTCTTCTAAAAGTATTTGTATTTCCTCTAATTCTTTTTGTGTTGTAGTTAATTTTGATTTTAATGATCCTACAACTATACTTGCAGCCTCAATTACACCTGCATTAGTTTTTTTACTAGAATTTTCTTCTTTGGTATCTTTTTTTTCTTTTGGAGTTAAGACTCTTGTATCTTGTAATTGATCTTTTTTATTTAATTTTTCTTTTGCGTTGTTTAATCTAGAATTTGTTTCATCTAATTCTTTTCCTACTTCTACTTGTTGTTTTCTTATTCTCTGTAATGATGATTGTCCTTTTACAATTTGTTCTTTAATTTCACCATGTTCTTTTGTCATTTTATTTAATTCCTCTTTTATTTTTTTGAATTCTTTTTCAGTTTTATTGAAATCATTAATTGATTTTGTATCTTTAATTTGTTGAGAATTTTTAATTTTCTCTCTTATCTCTCTATATTCTCTTTGTACTATGTCTAATTCCATCTTTTTTTGGTTAAACTCTTTTTTTATTAACATTAAATTACTAACTGTTGTATCGTATTCTTCTTTGACTGTTTTAATTTTCTCTGTAATATTTGTAATCTCGTCTTGTTTTGTTCTAAATTCATTTTGATGTCTTTCTACTTCTGTTTCTACTTCTGTTTCTACTTCTGTTTCTACTTCTGTTTCTACTTCTGTTTCTACTTCTTTTAGTATAGATTCATTATTTTCCTCTACTTCTGCTTTCTTTCTACTAAAAAATCCCATGGTCTTACCTCTTCTTTTCCAAAAGATGAACCTTTCTTTATTGACGTTTTACCCTGTTTTTGATAAATTTTAGATAAAATCCAATTCCTCCAATAGATATACCTCCAATCCATACTATGACGCTCAAACTTTTTGGAACAATCGCTTCTTGTGGTCCTATTATTAGCATTAATGCACCTAAAATTATTAATGCAAATCCTCCACTGTTTCTACTTTTATTATGTTCTCCGTGAACCATGATTAAAGATACTCTGATAGTGTTTTAGCAACTTGCTTTCTACCAATATCTGTAATGAATGGTCCTATTTTGGGCCCTCTGGAAGTTCCTAGAATTATTTGATATAATATTTTAAAGAAATCTTTGGGTTGTACTTCGTTTGCTTTTGCAATCTGATATATTGTATTTTGAATATCTTCTGGTTCTTCTTCTTCTTGTAATGCTGTGACAAGAACTGATAATGCTTTTTTAGATATGTCGTTTAATTCTACTTCTATTTTTTCTTGTTCATCAAATTCATCTGAATAATTTCCTGCAATCTCAATTAATTTCTCAATTTCTCTATTACCCTCTTCTTTTATTACTCCGTAATCCACTAATTTTTTCATCACTCTTTCATTTCTATTTTCTTTGAAAATTTTTGTTAATTCTATTAATAGTCTATAATTCACATGGATACTTGATTGCTTTGGAGGGTTAAGTAAATTCACATATTCGTATAGTCCTTTTAGTTTTGTCAGTTTTGCTTGATTATCTACTTTTATTCTTCCAAAGTAAGTATCTTCAAGTTCATTATACTCGTTCATTAATCCTGGAATGTCATCAAATCCTAATTCTCTAGCTCCTGTAATTCTTTTGTATAGTAATAATAGAATTGATTTTGAATTTCCAAATTCTAACCATTTTTGTGCTGTAATTACATTTCCTAGCGATTTTGAAATTTTCTTTCCTCCTTTATCTAAAAACATTTCATATTTTACATGATGAGGATGTGGTACTTCTAAAATTTCATCTGCTACCCAGTCATTGACTTTTACTGAATCCATGATGTCCTTTCCATATGCTTCAAATCTGATATCAAAAGCTGACCAGCGTGCTGCAAATTCCACTTTCCAGGCTAACTTTCCTAAATCTTTTGTGATGTCTGCTTCTCCTTCGTGACCACAACCTTTGATCATCTTAGATCCAATTTCTGTATCATGACAATTGTATTTTACTTTCTTTTCATCAATTATGTATTCTGTAGCTTCTGCAGTATAGAGTCGATTACATTCTGCACAAACTGGAAAATATGGCAAGTATTTTTGATATTTTTCTTGTCCTACTAATTCTGAAATAGCATCTCCAATTTTTGTACTGTTTTGTAATATTGTGTGAATGTGATCTTTTAGTAATCCTTGTTTGTATGTGTCTATAGCTCTTCTGAATTCATATTTTATTCCAACTTTATCTAATCCGTCTAAAAGAATACTGCTCATATGCATGCCGTATGAATCGTGACAACCATATGGATCGGGGATCAGTGATACTGGTTTACCAATATGTTCTTCTAAACCAAATTCTTTCATTCCTTCTGGAACTTTTCTTAATCCGTCTAAATCATCTGAGTATGCAATTAATTCTGATTTGTACCCTTGATTTTCTAATGCTAATTTTACTCCGTATGCTCTAACTGCATCTCCTAAACTTCCAATGTGCGGAATTCCTGAAGCTCCTAAACCACTCTCTACTCTTATCAGATCTAAATTTCTTCCAAGTTTTTTTTCACGTTCAATTAATTCTGCAGCTAATTTATCTATCCATGTTCCTTTACCAATTATTTTTTCTTCTGACATTTCTTTTCACTAATTCAATATTTTTGACATGTATGGCCCATATAACGAATACCCTAATTTTTGATAATATTCTCTTGTTCCAACTGCACTAATTACTAGTATTTTTTTTGCATCAAATTCTTCTTTAGATATTTCTTCAGCTTCTTTCATCAAATTTTTTCCTAGCCC
>Ga0257122_1001828_pt1 | contig 14113 bp, 14 predicted proteins | sample SI106_120metaG_FD_190146 | JGI IMG/M metagenome (GOLD analysis project Ga0257122, IMG submission 190146) | Marine microbial communities from Saanich Inlet, British Columbia, Canada - SI106_120 | ecosystem: Environmental > Aquatic > Marine > Inlet | place: Canada: British Columbia | collected... | reverse complement strand
ATTACCGTCACATGGTGCCCGCGACCGACCAGGTTCCCAACGATGTTGGAACCTATGAAGCCTGCCCCGCCTGTGACTGCGTATCGGGTCATCGAACTCTGAATCGCCCCTCTGAAGATCGTAAGCGTGGTGGGTGAACGTACGGATCGCACATCACGCCAGTTTGAATGTACCCGATCACCGGATTGATCTGCCTTGAGGGAACGCGGCCAATAACTTGCAGAGATCGCCCTTAGAGCGACTGCCTAATTCGGTTCGGCGTACCGGTGGAAGTCGAAACCGGCTCCGGTCCACACATCCCTGTCAAGAATGTTGCTGGTGTCAATGACGGACCGGGCGCGCATGTGCGAGGCGAGCCGGGCCGGATCCAGGACGTCGTACTCTGGGTGGGCGACCATGACCACAATCACATCTGCGTCCGTTACGGCATCGACGACGTTTTCCGTGAGCGACGGAGTGAACGATTTCACCTGCGGATCGTGCACGGTGACTTGAGCGTCAGCTTCGGACAGTACTCGGACGAGGTGAGCGGTGGGGCTGTCACGCGCGTCCGAAACTCCGGGTTTGTAGGCCGCACCGAGGATTGCGATGCGGGGCGAAGCGACTCCATCCGCTACCGTTAGCGCCATTCGTGCGATCAGCGACGGTTGACCGTCATTCACGCTGCGAGCGCTTTGAATCAACCCGGACGACGTTTCGTCGGCCGCCACAAGGAACCACGGGTCGACCGGGATGCAGTGTCCGCCGACGCCGGGTCCGGGCTTCAGCAGGTCTACCCGGGGGTGTTTGTTGGCCATCTCCACAACATCCCACGCGCTCACGCCCACAGACTCAGAGATGTTGGCGATGGTGTTAGCGAGAGCTATGTTTACATCCCGGTAGGTATTCTCCGCCAGCTTGACCATCTCAGCGGTGGTCGCGTCGGATTCGTGAAGGGTTCCGGTTACGAAGGATCGGTAAAGCTCGGCAGCGCGATTCGTTGATTCAGAATCGATACCCCCGATGATGCGGTCGTTCCCGACGATCTCCGCCATGACATTTCCGGGCAGGACGCGCTCAGGGCAGTAGGCCAGTGAAAAGTCACCCCCGGCCTTCAGCCCACTTTCTTCCAGGACCGGCGCAACCGTGTTGACCGTCACGCCGGGGGGAATGGTGGATTCGATAACCACCAGGTTTCCGGCGGCCAGCGATTCGGTGATGGAACGACAGGCGTTGACCACGTACGAAAGGTCAGGACTGTGGTCGTCGTTGATAGGCGTCGGCACTGCGATGACAAACACATCAGCGGCTGATGGTGTTTCGGAGACGCTGAGCCGGTCATTGGCTAGAGCCTCTGCCAGCGCGTCCCGCAGCCCGGGCTCCTCGGCACCAATTTCACCTTTGTTGATTGAGTTCACAAGGGCCGTGTTGATATCAACACCGTGCACGGTGTGGCCAGCCTTGCCGAACATTATGGCGGCGGGCAGGCCGACGTATCCCATCCCGATCACGCAGATATCACTCACGAGAAGATAACCATTCCAGGATTCTGTCCGTTATCTGCGCCGATGCGGTTCCATCACCAAACGGGTTCGGTGCATCCGCCATAGACCGGTACAGATTCGGGTCGGTCAGCAACTCGTCCGCAGCTTCCATGATCGTGGAAGTCTCTGTTCCAACGAGCCTTGCGCATCCCGAGTCAACGGCTTCCTGGCGTTCCGTAACTCGTCGGGTAACGAGTACCGGTTTATCAAGACTGGGGGCCTCTTCCTGTATGCCTCCGGAGTCGGTAATAACGATGTGGGCGTGGCTCAACAACCACACGAAACCGGGGTATGCCGGTGGCTCAAACAACCAGATACGTTCGGCTTCTCCAAGCAGTCGAAACACCGGTTCCCTCACGCGCGGGTTGAGGTGGACCGGGTAGGCAAGTTCGACATCCTCATGGCGCTCTGTGATCTCAAGAAGCGCCCGGCAGATGGACTCCAGGTCCGCGCCAAAACTCTCCCGTCGGTGCCCGGTCACGAGCACAAGTCGCTTCCCACCGTTTGCGTTCTTGAGCAATCCGGTAAGCGCGTCCGGGATGCCATTTAGTTCCTCGGAAGACAGATCAAAATTGGATGCACGTCCCGCCATCATTTGCAGTGCGTCGATGGCGGTGTTTCCTGTGACCGCTATCGCATGTTCCGGTACTCCGGAATGAAGCAAATTCTGTCTGGCGCGCTCGGTCGGCGCAAAATGGAGATCTGCCATCACACTTATCAGGGACCGGTTGACCTCTTCCGGAAACGGGCTGTATTTCTGGCCGGTCCGTAGCCCCGCCTCGACGTGCGCTACCGGCACCTGTGCGTAATAGGCGGCAAGTGCGCCCGCCATCGCGGTCGTGGTATCTCCCTGGACCACAACTACCGACGGTCGGACCTCGTCGATGACGCCCTCGACACCCTTGAGGACCCCAGAGGTCACATCGGAAAGCGACTGGTTCGGTCGCATAAGGTTGAGGTCGAAGTCGGGGCTAAGGTCGAACGCGTCCAGTACCTGGTCAAGCATCTCGCGATGCTGCCCGGTTACGCATACCGAGACGTTAATACCGTCTCTGCGTTTCAACTCGGCCACCAGTGGGGCGAGTTTTATGGCCTCGGGCCTCGTTCCAAAGACCACCAGTGCCGTGTCGGTCAAGTAACAATAGTCCTGTCATTCGTGGCGATGACCGGAGCCGGATTCCGGGATTATGCATGTGCCGCCAAACGTAGCTACGAACCTGTTCATGCTAGCAGTCGGCCTCTCGTCATCCGCAGGGTCGGGTTATCCCGAAATCGACCAATCTGGTACCGACCTCCTCGGAGTTCGAACCGTTGCATGTGTACGCTTGATACATAGCTGCGAGGGTGCCGGCTTGGCGCCGAACTCGTCGCAAGACTAGGGATTAACCGCAACGGCTTGCCTTGAGGACGGGTCGTAGCTGTCGATATCCTGAAGCTGAGCAATTGGGGATTACCGACGTTGGTCGTCGGATCAGTCTTCGAGTCTCACGAGATATACATTGCAACTCGACTCGAAAATATATGTAGCAGGTCACAAAGGGCTTGCCGGCGCGGCACTCGTCCGGGCATTGCAGTCCGACGGGTACACAAACCTGATCATGCGCACCCACGCCGAACTGGACCTGACAGACCAGGCTGCGACGCGTGCTTACCTTGAGTCAGAGCGGCCGGATTACGTCTTCCTGGCCGCCGCACTTGTTGGTGGGATTCACGCTAATTCCACGATGCCGGCTGATTTCATAAGTATCAACCTCGCTATTCAAAGCAACGTGATTTCGGTCGCTCACGACATCGGCGTTAAACGGCTTCTTTACTTCGGCTCTAATTGCGCTTACCCGCGTGAATCTGACCAGCCGATGAAGGAGGAGTACCTCCACACCGGCCATCTTGAGCCGACGAACGAATGGTTCGCCGTAGCCAAGCTGGCCGGAATGGCCATGGTTGACGCCTACAACACCCAGCACGGCACACAGTACATAGCGGCCATCCCTGCGGGGTTGTACGGGCCAGACGATAACTTTGCCGGAGACGCTTCGCACGTCATCCCCGCTCTGATGCGTCGTTTCTATGAGGCTCGCGAAAGTGGCGACGATGAGGCCGTACTCGTGTGGGGCACCGGGACGCCTGAGCGAGAGTTTCTGTACGTGGACGACATGGCAGAGGCGTGTCTCCTGCTCATGAATATGGACGACGAGACCCTCGGTGAGGTACTGGCCCAGAACAAATCTGTGATCAACATTGGTACCGGCAACCCGGTGACCATCCGGCAGCTTGCGGAGGCGATCCGAGATCAGGTCGCGCCAGGAGCGAAACTGGAGTTCGACACCAGCCGGCCGGATGGATTCCCCAGAAAAGTTCTCGATCCGACTCGCCTGGCAAAGTACGGCTGGGAACCAAGCGTTTCACTTTCTGACGGGATAAAGCGAACTTATCAGTGGTTCCTTGCCGCGCTGGAAAAGGAATCACTCCGTGTCGGTTAACGACGCAGACATTGCAATGCCGCAGCATGGCAAACTCCGGAGGTCCAACGGTTGACCCAAGATCAACTCTGGGAGCAGCTCTATCGCTCGATGCTTCGTGTGCGTCGGGTTGAAGAGAAGATCATCGACGTGTACTGGTCGGACAAGATCAAGAGTCCGGTCCACCTGTCCATCGGGCAGGAAGCCGTCGCCACCGGCGTGTGCGAGGCACTGCAGCCGGAAGACATACTGTTCGCCACGTACCGTAGTCACCATGCGTACCTCGCCAAGGGCGGTGACATGAACGCCATGATCGCCGAGCTATATGGCAAGGTCACGGGTTGTGCCCGGGGCAAGGGCGGATCGATGCACTTGATCGACCCCGAACACGGCGTGGCGGGAACTTCCGCGGTTGTTGGAACCACTATCGCCAATGCGCTTGGTTACGCCTTTGCCGTGAAGTTGCGAAAAGAGAAGAAGATCGTGGCGGTATTCTTTGGAGATGGCGCCGTCGATGAGGGTGTGTTCCACGAGAGTATGAATTTTGCTGCCCTGAAGCAGCTCCCGGTCCTGTTCATCTGCGAGAACAACCAGTTTGCCGTCCATTCGGACCACCTGACCCGCCGACTCAAGGACAACCTGATCGAGAGGGCGGGCGTGTACGGCATCCCTGCACAACGTATTGAGGGCAACGATGTCCTCGCCATCCATGAGCAAACGGCCAAGGCCGTTCAGGCCATCCGAGACGGTGAAGGCCCGCAGTTCCTTGAGTGCATGACCTACCGTTGGAAGGAGCACGTCGGTCCCGGCGATGACTTCCATCTCGGGTATCGCACGCCGGAAGACGTACAGCCGTGGATCGATGACGACCAGCTTGTGAGGGCGGAAAAAGAGATCGACGCCGATGTCGTCTCCACCATCAAGGCAGAGGTCGAGACCGAGGTAACCGAGGCGTTTGAGTTCGCAGAGGAAAGTCCGTTCCCGGACGCATCGGAGTTGCACGCGCATGTCTACGCAGACTGAGTCCGGCGTGAGGACGCTGTCCTACGCCGAGGCGATACACGAGGCAACAGACCAGGAGATGGCCAGCGATCCGAACGTGATTGTTCTGGGAATCGGCGTCGACGACGCCAAGGGCATCTACGGTACGACGACTGGATTACAGGAAAAGTACGGCCCGGACCGAGTGTTCGATACTCCATTGGCCGAAGACGCAATGACCGGCATGATCATCGGTGCTGCGCAGGCAGGCCTCAGGCCCATCCACGCCCACATCCGCATGGACTTTGTGCTGCTGGCGATGAACCAGCTCGTGAACGTCGCAGCCAAAAGTCACTATATGTTTGGCGGCGCGACGTCTGTACCGATAGTGGTGCGCTCATACATCGGTCGGAGTTGGGGGCAGGGTCCGCAGCACTCTCAGGCGCTACATTCTTATTTCATGCACGTACCCGGCTTCAAAGTTGTCGCTCCGACCAACGCCTACGATGCCAAAGGGTTGATGACGGCGAGCATTCGGGATAACAACCCGGTCATGTTCATCGAGCACCGGCTTTTCACGGCTACCGAGGCGGAAGTACCTGAGGCATCGTACGAAGTACCGTTCGGGCAGGCACGCGTCACCAGAATCGGAGCCGACGTAACCATAGTCGGCATTTCGTATATGGCATTGGAGGCCTACCGGGCGGCGGGTTATCTTGAAGAGGTGGGGATCGACGCAGAGGTGATCGACCCGGTGTCGTTGACGCCGCTCGACATCGACACCATCCATAAGTCCGTGAAGAAGACCGGGCGACTGCTCGTGGTAGACAACGGCTGGCTCACATGCGGCGCGGGCGCGGAGATCATCACCAGCGTTATTGAAGCCGTTGACGGCGATCAGCCGATAGCAGTGAAGCGGATGGGATTTGAGCAGGTCACCTGCCCGACGACGCCGGGACTTGAAGACGACTTTTACCCGAACGCCCAGACCATTGCTGCTGCGGCCAACAAGATGGTGAAGGGCAACAGCTCAGACTGGGCACCGGAAAGCCGTGGCTCGGTCGAGGCGGCAGAGTTCAAGGGCCCGTTCTAGAGTTTATTTCCGACCCCAATCGCCCGTAAGGGCAAGGACCACACAGTGGTATCGACAGCGGAACTGGAACAAAAAGCGGCCTGGGTACGACGACGCACGTTTGAGATGGTGATCTCGGCGGGTTCGGGGCACCTCGGCGGCTCGTTCTCATCCACGGACATACTGGTCTCGCTCTACTACGGTGGTGTACTGGTGCACGACCCTGCAAATCCGGCCCGGGACGGCCGTGACCGTCTGATCGCCAGCAAGGGACATAGCTCCCTTGCGCTCTACCCGATACTGGCCGACCGCGGATATTTCCCTCTTGCAGATCTCGAAGGATTCAACGACGCGGGAAGCACGCTAGGCGGTCACCCGGACACCCGAACCCCGGGCATCGAAACCGTGACGGGTTCACTTGGTCACGGGCTTGGAATAGGCGCGGGCCTTGCGCTGGGTGCAAAGCGAAACGGCGATACCTCCCGGACCTACGTGTTAATCGGCGACGGTGAAAGCCAGGAGGGTGCTATCTGGGAGTCGGCGATGTTTGCCGCACAGCACAAGCTCTCCGGGTTGACCGTGATCGTCGACAACAACGGCGTCAGCGCTACAGACCACACCGCCAACACGATCAATGTGGAGCCTGTCGTGGACAAGTGGACCGCCGCAGGGTGGGACTCACGATCGGTGGATGGTCACTCATTTGACGAACTGCTGAGCGCTTTCCAGGGCGAGGGAAACTGGGATCGACCAAAAGCGGTCATCGCCAACACCATCAAAGGTAAAGGCGTGTCATTCATGGAAGACACCGCCGCATTCCACCACGGCCTCCCGAGTGGTGATCAGATAGAACTAGCGCGGGCGGAACTTTCATGACCACGCCCGTCTACACAGACATCCGTGACGCCCTGTTCGAAGAGTTGTTTGAGCTTGCAACGAAGGACCGCTCGATCATGTTGCTCTCGGGCGACCAGGGTGCGTTCTCCATTAAGAAGTTCCAGGATAGTATCCCGGACCAGTACATCAACGTCGGCGTCGCAGAGCAGAACATGATTAGCGTTGCCGCCGGGCTAGCGATGAGCGGCCACAAGGTGGTCGTGTACGGCATCATCCCGTTTGCGACCATCCGTTGCCTTGAGCAGATCAAGGTCGATCTTTGCGCCCAGAATCTGCCGGTCACTATCGCCGGGGTTGGCGCCGGATATGCTTACGCCACAGACGGACCGACCCATCACGCGGTGCACGATATGGCGCTCATGCGCGTCATGCCCGGAATGCAGGTCTGGAACCCCTCGGACCACACCATGATCGCCAACCTCGTCCCCCAACTGGTGAACGATCCTGGGCCGAAATACATCCGGCTGGACAAAGGCGCATTCCCGGACCTATACGCTGGTAGCGGCGACGACTTCTCGGGCGGTCATACCGTGCTCCGGGAGGGCAGCGATCTCATGATCGTCGCTACTGGGATCATGGTTCATCGAGCATTGGAAGTTGCGGAAACCATGTCGGCGAATGGCGTCGATACCGGCGTGACGGACCTGTACCGAATCAAGCCGCTGAATGAAGCTGGGTTACTCAGCGCTGTTAGCAGTTCGAAGCGAGTCGCGACACTTGAGGAGAACTCGGTGGTTGGCGGAATCGGCACTGTGGTTAGCGAAGTCATGGCTGAAGCAGGCGCAGGAATTCCTGTCAGGAAATTTGGAGTCGCCGATGAGTTTCGTTGGGAACTTGGCGGACGAGACCCCCTACAGGAAGCTGATGGGCTTGACGCATCAACCCTGGAAACCAATCTGACCATATGGGCCAAAGACGGAGCGCTCATTAATTGATCATTACGCGGACCCCGTACCGCATCTCCTTTTTTGGCGGCGGGACTGATTATCCGGTCTGGTGGAAGGAGAACGGCGGAGCCGTCCTGGCAGCCACCATCAATCGGTACTGCTACATAACCTGTACGCCTCGTTTGCCGTTCTACGACTTTAAATATCTTGTTTCGTGGTCGGAAAACGAGACCGTGAACGAGATAGACGAGATCGTGCACCCGTCGGTTCGTGAATGTCTTCGCTATCTAAATGTGAACCATGGCATGGATGTCCGTACCGCCGGAGAGCTACCGGCCCGCGCGGGACTGGGTGCGAGTAGCGCCTTCACCGTCGGCCTCCTTCACGCCCTCTACCGGTTGCGTGGCGTATCGCCTTCACCGGTACAGTTGGCCATCGAATCCACCCACGTCGAGCAGGACATGATCGGTGAGAACGTGGGCAGCCAGGACCAGGCGATGGCGGCGATAGGTGGTTTGAACAAGATCAGGTTCAACCGCGACGGCACACTTGGCGTGGATCCGATTCACTTGAGCACTGAGAGATCGGCTCAACTTCAGAGCAACCTCATGCTGGCCTTCACCGGGATCACACGCCGAGCTTCGCAGGTCGCCGAAAGCCAGATCGAAGAGACCCTCAAGGGCAACCTATCGGATCGGTTGACTACGATGCAGGAGATGGTGGATGAAGGGGCGAAGGTCCTATCATCAGGCTCGGATCTGGATGATTTCGGTCGCCTGCTGCACGAAGGCTGGCAGCTGAAACGCTCGCTCACGTCCGCCATCACCAACAGCGAGATAGACGACCTATATGAGGGTGCGCGGAAATTAGGTGCCGTCGGGGGCAAAATTACAGGCGCAGGTGGCGGCGGGTTCATGCTGCTTTACGCATCGCCTGAAGCACAGGCACGCATCCGCGAACGCTATTCAAACCTGATCCACGTCGATGTTGCGTTTGAGTCACAGGGAAGCCGGGTCGTATTCGAGGATATCGAGGCTTCCAACTCAGCGTTACGTGGCTTTAACGACCGCTAATAGAACCGCAGGTAATCGTCAATGTATAACGGGGCGAAGGTGCTGGTCACCGGTGGGACCGGAATGATCGGCAGGCCGCTGGTGGACATGCTCATAGAGGCAGGAGCGGAGGTCCGCATCGCAGCGCTGGATGATCCTGCGCGCGCAAATCCCGCCGCTGAATTTATGAACGGCGATCTCACAGACTGGGATTTCTGCGCGAAGGCAATTAACGGCGTAGACATGGTGTTTCACCTGGCCGGTATCAAGGGCGCAGCAGGCCTTTCAGCGCAGCGTCCGGCCAGCTTCATGGTCCCGTTGTTGTTGTTCAACACCATGGTGATGGAAAGCGCACGCCGGGCCGGTGTGGAACGAATGCTCTACACGAGCAGCATCGCCGTTTATGAACCTGCAGCAAAATTCGTCGAGGATGAAGCGTGGAACGGACCTCCCCACGAGGGCGATCGATTCCCTGCATGGGCCAAGCGGATGGGTGAATTGCAGGCCGAGGCGTACAAGCTTGAGTACGGCTGGGACAAGATCGCCATCGTCCGACCCGCGAACGTCTATGGACCGGGCGACGATTTCAGCCCGACCGGCATGGTCATTCCATCCCTCATACGCAGGGTGGCCGACGGCGAGAACCCGCTGACGGTGTGGGGCGACGGCTCCACGGTGCGAGACTTCATCCATGCACGTGACGTTGCGTACGGAATGATGCTGGCGCTTGAGAAGGGCGCCGATTGCACACCGATCAACCTTGGTAGCGGCTCTGGTGTGGCGATCAAGGATCTTGTTGAGGTGTTGGTGGATATCGTTCCCGATGTCCGAGAAGTCGTCTGGGATACCGATAAGCCGACCGGAGAGCCGGTGCGACTGATGGACCTGACGAGGGCACGTGAGAAGATCGGATTTGAACCCCAGGTCAGCCTTCGAGACGGCGTAGAAGAAACCTACAATTGGTACCTGGAGAATCGGGCCAACGTGGACAACCGATTCAACGCGTTCTCCAAAGATGGGAAGTCCTGATGGGCTTTTACGACGGCAAGACAGTCCTCGTGGCGGGTGCGACGGGGCTGATCGGTGCAAACCTTGTCGAGGCTCTGCTTGAGACCGGTGCAAAGGTCCGCGCAACCCTTCATGAAGAGCCTGCTGTAATCGTTGACGACCGCATCGAGTACGTCACGGTTGACCTGAAGACGGCAGAGGGCTGTACCACGGCCTTGAAGGGCGCGGACTACGCTTTCCTGGCTGCTGCAGACACATCTGGTGCAGCTGTGATGGTCAACAATCCGATGGCCCAGATCACCGGGAACGTACTGATCAACACGTTCTTCTTTGAGGCCGCCGTTCTGGAAAAACTGGAACGACTGCTTTTCATCAGCAGTTCGGCCGTCTACCCGGACGCTGACTACCCGGTGAAAGAGCACGAAGGCTTCGACGGTGACCCGTTCGAGACTTACTTCGGCGTGGCATGGATGAAGCGTTACGCAGAGAAGTTGATTACCTTTTACCACCGACGCTACGGTCTGAAATCGGCGATTGTCCGCCCGTCCAACGTATTTGGCCCATACGACAAATTCGATCCTGAACGCTCGCACGTGCTCCCCGCGCTGATCCGTCGGGCGGATTCCGGCGAGAACCCGCTGGAAGTCTGGGGTGCGGGCGACGAGGTCCGGGACTTCATCTATGTCAGCGACTTCGTACGCGGCCTCCTGCTGGCACTTGAGAAGTGCGCCGACGCGGGGCCGGTGAACATTGCATCCGGCCGCCTTACGACGATCGGTGAATGCGCTGAGATTATTCTGCGTGAGGGTGGGAACACGGAGACTAAACTCCAGTTTGATCCCTCAAAGCCGACCACCATCCCGTATCGAGCCGTCTACACCGAAGACGGAAATCGACGCCTTGGCTTCAAGCCAGAAGTGTCACTTGAAGAAGGTCTCAGGAAAACCATCGAGTGGTTCCGTGCAAACGGCGGCGACGCGTGACCTCCGGCGGCGATTCGGACCAGAACTCAGAGCTTGAGAATTGGCGGATACTGGGCAGCACGCCTCTCGTAGATGCCCTGCCGTACCTAAAGGTCTGGGTCGAGAAGATTGAGCTGCCAGACGGGCGCATAGTCGATGACTTTTACCAGGTATATCTCCCGGACTCGGTGCTCATATTTGCCAGGGATACCGAAGGCCGGGTTGTTGTCGAAAGGGCCTACAGGCACGGCCTGAAACGCGTATCGTTGATACTTCCTGCGGGCGGCGTCGAAGTGGACGAAGAACCGCTGGCGGCCGCACATCGGGAGTTGCTTGAGGAGACGGGCTACGCGTCCGACGAATGGACGCGTCTGGGTGCGTTTCAGTCAAACTCAAACCAGGGCGGCGGGAAGATATTTATGTTCGAAGCCCGGAACGCTCGGAAGATGGCGGACCCGGATTCTGGGGATCTTGAAGAGATACAGGTCCTGTTGATGGATGACGCCGAGCTTGAGGGTGCCATCCGGGGCGGCGAAATGGTCGCACTTAGTAGCGTCACGGCCTGTTCACTGGCACTCAACTCATGGCAGCAATCCGGAACGAATCCGGAGTAACGCAGATGTATGAAGGCAAAAAGGTCCTCGTAGCCGGGGGCACCGGGACGATAGGGATTCCGACCGTTAAGCGGTTGGTTGAGCGTGGAGCACACGTGACAGTGGTCGCACTGGACGACCCTGCGTACGCTCGTGAATTATTAGGACCGAAGGTCGAGTTCAGGCGCGCAGACCTGACGTCTCCTGACGAATGCCACGCCGTTATGGAAGATCAGGAGTTTGTCTTCAACCTGGTCGGTGTAAAGGGCAGCACCGGGATAGGAACGAGTCTCGCTGCAAGTTATTTCGTCCCAATGTTGTTGTTCCAGACCAACATGATGGACGCTGCATTCAAGGCTGGCGTCAGCCGCTTCCTGTTCGTGAGCAGCGTTTGTGCCTACCCACAGGGAGAGCTACACACAGAGGATGATGTGTGGAATGGGATGCCAAAACAGAATGACCGTTACGCTGGCATCGCCAAGCGCGTCGGTGAACTACAGGCCGAAACCTATCTACTTGAACATCAATGGGATGCCGTGAGAGTGATCCGACCCGCAAACGTGTATGGTCCATATGACGACTTCAATCCCATGACTGCTCAGGTCATTCCTGCACTCATCGGCCGGGTGCTTGCCGGTGAAAATCCGCTTGTGGTTTGGGGCGACGGAAGCGCCGTCAGAGATTTCGTGTTTTCCGAAGACGTGGCGGACGCTGCGATCCTCGCCCTCGAGAAAGCGCCCGTAAATGTTCCGATTAACATCGGAAGCGGGCAGGGTGTGACCATAAAAGAACTGGCTGACACCGTGGCGTCTCTTGTGCCCGGCAAACCATCAATCGAGTGGGACACGTCTAAACCTGCAGGCGACCCGGTTCGCCTGCTTGCCACTGAGCGCGCACAGGAGTTGCTGGGCTACACACCGTCAACATCGCTCACGGATGGCATCGCCAGGACTATCGAGTGGTACCTTTCGAACACCGACCTGGCGAACAGAAGAAAAGGAGTGGTCAATGCCGGAGAGTGAAGGCAGGCAATACCTCCCGTCGTTTGCCGAACTTGTGGATCGACTGACCGTCGACCAGATCAAAGAGGTACTCGCTCCCTCCGGCGGCGGTTTGATAGCCGACGAGATCAGGACGCTTGAGAACGACATCGACCTCATCATCGACCAGCAGGATGTGACGCTCAGCGCACGCATGCTGCGCAAGGTCATCGTGATCGCGCAGATCAACCTCCACATCTGGCACAACAAAGACCAGATGCAGGCGGAGCCAGATCGCTATGCGGAGTTGCTCACGATGGCGCATCAGCTAAACGGCATCCGCAACCGGATCAAGAACTCGCTGTTGGACGACTCCGGCGATGCCACCGATGCCGCACGTCACACCAACACCGAAACAGACGGCCTCGAAGGCTGGGATATCAGCCTCTAGGGCTGGCCTGCAGTGATTACAAAGACTCTCGGTAACTCTGACACCCGCGTTTCGGCCATCGGGCAGGGCATGGGACTTGGCGGATATTCGTCGAGCAGCGGGACTTACGGCGATCTCATCCCGGTGATCCAGGCGGGAGTCGACGCCGGACTCACCTTCATTGATACCGCTCCGGCTTACGGCGAGGGCGAGTCGGAACGTATTGTGGGCCGAGCCATCAGTCCGATACGCGATAGCGTGACGCTGGGGACCAAGGTGTCGCCCGCCGACACGACTGCTGACGGCGTCGTACGATCTGCCGAGGACAGCCTCGGCAGGCTGCGCACGGACGTGATCGACCTGTTCCAGATCCACTGGTCTAATCCAACTGTGCCTATAGAGGACACCATGGCCGGGATGGAACGTCTCATCCAGCAAGGCAAGATCAGGCACGTTGGCGTCAGCAACTTTTCGGTGAATGAGCTGAAGGCGGCGCGTCAGGCTCTGGCTTCTGTGCCAATTGCTTCACTGCAGGTTGAGTACAACCTGTTTGATCGCAGCATCGAAGACACGATGCTGCCGTACTGCATCGAAAACGACATCACCGTATTCGCATACAGCCCGCTTCACAGGGGGCGGGTCACTAGCGGCAAGCGCCAGATTGAAACGCTGGAACGAATTGCCGCCGACCACGGCTGCACAACGGCGCAGGTTGCGCTGAGCTGGCTGGTCTCTCAGCGGTCGGTCGTCGCCATCCCCAACACCAGCCGACAAGAGCGCGTTCTGGAGAACGCTGCAGCAGGCGAACTCCACCTGTCCGAAGTCGAACAGGATGAAATTTCCCGGGTCTGTTCTCTCCAGCAGCAGGAGATTCCCACAGACCAGATTCGCCCGGCCTCCGAAGACTCACGGGCGGCGTTCAGGACTCTTCAAGAAGCCCTCGACAACACCATCGGATCGACACCAAGCCCGCGCCAGTTGGCTGAACAAATCAAGGCGGGTGACTTCCTGAAACCGGTGCGGCTGATGCCGGTTCCCGGTGTCGAGAACGAGTACGAGGTCCTGGAGGGGCGCCTGCGCTACTGGGCGTGGGTGATCGCGTTCGACGGCAAGAAACCGATCACAGCGCTGGTTGATGATCCCTCATGAGTGCCCGATGATCAGACGAGAGCTGGGTAGCACCGGGGAGATGATCGCCGCGATCGGGCAGGGGATGACGCGAACCGGTGCCACCGGGTCACCGGAAGCGGATCAGAATCGCGTAGACGT
>Ga0257122_1001826_pt1 | contig 14124 bp, 9 predicted proteins | sample SI106_120metaG_FD_190146 | JGI IMG/M metagenome (GOLD analysis project Ga0257122, IMG submission 190146) | Marine microbial communities from Saanich Inlet, British Columbia, Canada - SI106_120 | ecosystem: Environmental > Aquatic > Marine > Inlet | place: Canada: British Columbia | collected... | reverse complement strand
TAGTTGTTGGTCTAGTTGTTGGTCTAGTTGTTGGTCTAGTTGTTGGTCTAGTTGTTGGTCTAGTTGTTGGTCTAGTTGTTGGTCTAGTTGTTGGTCTAGTTGTTGGTCTAGTTGTTGGTCTAGTTGTATCTAGTTTTAATATAGGTATCATAGGTGATAACCATTCACCATTTTTTACGTCAGTATTTATTAATTCCCACACCATAACACCTTTATAAGATTTAGGATTAGCTTTTTTAATTATTTCAGCCAATTTTATCCCTGTAACATAACCTGTATTTGTACAACCTTTTAATCCACACTTTCCTATAACTATTTTATGCCATATGACACCACCTTTTATCAATTCATTAACAGCTGTCTTACCCATTGGTGATAAACTTGAAACAAATAATGTTTGATAAGTATTATATGCACTATTACCTTGATTATAAAATTGAATATTATACCAATCAATATATTGACCATATTTTTTTTCAATATCTGTATAACCCGATGTAAATATAGATGTCCATTCTCCTTTAAAATAAGGGGCTTGAGGGGCGTGTGTTACTATGCATTTTCTATTTTTCTTATTAAAATATTCTTTTGTTTGTTTGCTATATTCTCCCATACTTTGAATATTTTGTTCCAATGTTGTCTGATTAAATCCTTCTAAATCATAATCAATACCATCCATATTATATTTATATGCCCACTTAATAGCTTCTGTTATAACTGTTTGTTTGAAAGGTGGTTCTACAGTTGCGCCACCAAATGATAACATTAATATAATATTCTTTTTATGTAATTCATTTAGGATAAAATCTCTTTTTTGTTTCGGTAATTGTTCCCACCCTTTTGCCATATCAGTAGAACCACTATTTATGTAAAATGCTAGAACTATAACATTAAACCCTAAACCAACAGCCTTTTGTATGTTCTTCTCTACACCCATACCCCATGCATCAATATATACAACAGCTACTTTGGTACTAGGTTTTTGTATATAAGTAATAGCTTTATTTGCTAATATTTTGTTATAACTTGATGATGTTAATTGACTTATTGTTGGTGTAGGTATTGATTTAATTGGTGTTGTTGGTCTAGTTGGTCTAGTTTTAGTTTTTGTTGTTTGTTCCACATCACCACACCATACATAATTAGGATATATATCACATGTTGATATATTCCATGGATAACATGCTGTATTTCCAAAACAGGTTTTACATGTACCACATTTACTTTTATCAATTATGCTAGTTGTTTTTGTTATATAATGACTACCATCTAGTTTTTTCAAATATGGTTTAATATAATTCCAATTTAATTGATAAATATCAGGTACATCACATTCAGATGATGGATCTGAATAATTATTAGTTAGATAATAAACAGCTTCAGGGCTCATCTCTAAACTCCACGATCGTGATGCCATTTGGAAATTAATTAAATATCTATAATTAGTTATACCTTTTGGTTTATAACGTAATAACATAATAGAACCACATTCACCAATACCGGCTCCATGACCAATAGACATTACCGCATTAACTAGTTTTCCTGTTTTAGGTTCTTTTATCTTTATGAAAGCTGTTTTATGTTTATATTTAGTAGCATTTTTCCATGTTTCATACCACATTTTAGCTTTTATATTATAATTATTTTTAGCTATATCTTTTATCTCTTTTACTTTATTCCATGGTGTTCCACTCACATAATAATCATCACCTAAATATTTACCTGTACTACATGTAGCATTACCAGATTTTATACTTTTACTCCAATCTTCAAAAGTTGTACCATAAACACGAGCCATACATGGATTACATCCTTTTGGAAAGCCTATTTGTCTATCAGGATGACCATCCAATTTTTTAGGATCTCCGCATTGAATATCTAAACTACCACCAACTATGTCATCCCATCTATATGGTTTAAAATTAGTTTTTAAATTACATTTTTTTAATACTTTTGTCCATCCATTGTGTTTCTTTGTTTGACCTAATTTAGTAATATCACAACTAGGGTCTGTTCCTTGTTTTATTCTTGGTATAGATTTATCACGTAATGTACCTACTTTACCACCATTTTCTCTGTACCACCAACATTTTTCCCATTTTTTGTTATGTGATTTAACACAAGTTGGTATCTCTTTATTGACTTTAGAAATTGTTTGTATTTGAGTTGATGTTGGTATTGGTATTGATTTTGTACCGGATAATCTATTACACCATCCATCTTTTTTTGTTTTTGCTCTTAATGGTATATTACTTAATACTTTTAATGATTTATTTATTTTATTTTTATCATTTTGATCATTACTATACCATACACATTTCCAACCTTTATCGCCATTTTTTATGATATAACTAGTACTACAACAACATTTTGGATAATAATACTTATATTCACTTTTATTTCTCCACTTTGTACTTTCTACTAACCATTTAGCATGTTCTTGTTGATATTTATGAGAACAACCACCTTTTATTTTCTCTTTACCACAATTACTATCATTTCTATTATTATCATTCATCGCCCATATTATATATCCCCCAGAGTTCTTACCCAACCATTCTAATGTATCTTTCCACAACACTTTGCAATCTTTTTTTTTTAAATTTTTAATATTCTGTTTAGTAGGACGATTATTAGGTTCAATGTGACACATTGGTATACCTTTATTAGCTTGGTAAGCGGGTTCGAATCCTACCGCTATTATTTTTCTAAATTTATCTTTTGATATAGATGGTACTAAAGCATGGGCTATTTCTATAGTTTGATTTATAAAACTTTTATAATTAGTTAAAGTAAATGGTTGTTTCATACCGTATCCCCAATTAACTAAATCGTATGTCATAAGTTGTAGTCTTATAAATGGAAAATCTTTAATATTTAATTCTTTTATAACATCCGGGGGCTTTGTAACTGTAAATGATACTTCAGTAAGTATTGGTGCTGTAGTAAATTTGTTTTTAATTTTTAAACTTTTTGCCCACTTATAAACAGGTATAGCATATTTTTCTATAAATTCTTTCAAATCAGAGTCTTTAGCGTTTCTAGATACTAATGCTGATCCTAATGTTACCAACACACCTTCACAAGCATGAAATGGTTCATGAGGTACAAATGGTGCAAATGAATTACCTCTAGATGTAAATGAAATTTCAATACCATCATCTTTAAGTTTTTGCATAATATAACCCAATATTAGACAGTGTAAAAATCCCGTATATCCATCCCAACAAACTGTTCCACTACCATTATAATATCCCATTAAATGTTCCCAATCAAAATCAATTCCAGGCTTTACACCATTAAAAGTGTAAGCTTTAACAAGATTCTTTATAACAGTTACCATATTATCACCCTCAGTTATGGATGATGGTGTGTGCTGTAAGTCACTCCACCCACCAATAGCTATCCACCCTTTTGCCCCACTTTTCTGAGCTGATGTTAATAACGCTGCTAACCACGAACTTTGTTCTCCACTACCACTAGGTAATTTATTATCACGTGTTAATAATGCTCTTTTACTTCCATACAGTCTACTTTGATCCCAACTAGCGTTATGAGGATTGTCAGGTGATGGATATAAATCTAATGTAACAAATGAATAAAACCAATCATGACACCCTTTCATACATTCAAAATCTTTTTCCGTTGGTGCATTCCAATCTATAGGTTTCCAATTCTCCCAGTATCCACCAATACGAGGTTTTAATGATAAATGTTCCATGTATTCTCTATTATTACATGAATTGTTAGTTATATAGAGAAAAATTAAAAAACATAGAACTATAATTAATAATACAGTTTTATTAACATGCATATATATATATGTTAATAAATTAATTGTAAAAAAATTAAGAATTTTGTATAATCGCATTAACTCTCTTACGCAATGTGATCCATGAAATTTTCATGAAAAATGTAACTATAGAGCATTCGGACATTTTTAAAATGGATCACTTTACGTAAAAGAGTTAATAGATGATAATCCACAATAACCTACACAACACCATATCAAAGTACCCTGTGTATCTTTATTAATACCTTTACTAATAGCCATAATTATAATACACCATAAACACAATCCAAATCCTACGATTGTACCAAATATTGATCTTCTAAAAAATCCTTCGATTACATTTTTCTTATTTATCTTCATCTTTATGATTAGTCATTATATATTATTATATTTTATACAAAAAAATTGATTAATAATACTTATATTAAAATAATTAACAATAGAATATTAATTTTATGAGCAAAAATACAGGTAGTGGATATCGAAAAGGGGCTATAAAGAACAGAACTCAATGTTATAATAAAACTACTAAAACTTTTATGAAACGTGATAAAAAAACTGGAAGATTTATTAGTGGTAAAAGTAGTGCATACAAAGGTGTATCTCAAGAGAAAAAGTCAACTAATAAAGCTAATTTAAATTTCTAGCAATATTAGCTGTAATAAATCCAAATGTAAAACTTGTTAGACTACAACTAACAAGTATCAATAGTTCTTCGTTATTATTATTATTAGGTATATATGACATTTTTCTTTTATTTATTGATTGTTTCATTAAATTTGTAATATGTCTAGTTAATACTCTCATATTGAAAGCTTTTTTGTATGATTATATCTATTATTCTAATAAAATGTAATTTTCAATTTTTATATTTTGAAAATTAAAATTTGAATAAATATAAAAATATATATTGATAGTTCATAATAATAAATATGGATCCTTTAACTTTAGCAAAATTATTAAATTATCAAGTTCCTCATCTTTATCAATTATATGAATCTATTTCAGTATATTATATATTATATATTATTTTTTTATCCTAAAATATTCGGGATAGAATAAAAAAAACATTATCCAAGTAGAATTATAAATGATAATATGATGAAAGCAATACCTAATGAAAATGTAAGGTTATAATCATCAAAACCACATAAAATAGTTGTATAGATGAATATACAAGTTGTAATCATACAAGACAAGTATAAATAGTACAATATAGATAACAACATACTTATAACCATTATTACCTACTTTTTACATTAAATAATAATAGCATATTTATTATTTATTATTATCAATTTTTTTACAATATTAGAGTATGGTTAAAATAAATAATAACCTAGATAAGAAATATGTTAAAGTAACACCTAGAGAACACGTGTTATTAAAACCAAGTATGTACTTAGGAGATACAGCTATAAGAGAGGAAGATAATTATGTATTCAATAATGGTAAAATAGTAAAAGAACAGATAAATTGGTCACCTGCTTTATATAAAATATTTGATGAAATTATTGTAAATGTATATGATCAGACTATTAGAGATAAAACACTAGAAAAGATTTATGTAAAAATAAATAGTAAATATATTGAAGTGAGTAATGATGGTGTTGGTATAGATATAGCTTTACATAAAAAACATAAAATGTACATACCTGAGCTTATATTTGGTAATTTGATGACATCTACAAACTTTGATAAAACTAGTATGCGTATAACAGGAGGTACTCACGGACTAGGAGCTAAACTAACTAATATATTTTCTACAAAGTTTATTGTTGTTGTTAAAGATAGTAAAAGAAAGTTAGAGTATAAACAAGTGTTTAAAAATAATTTATCAGCTATTGAAAAACCTATTATAAAACCATTAGTAGGTATTAAAGGAGGAGTCAGTATAAGATTTTATCCTGATTTTAAGAAATTTGGATTAACCGAGTTAAATAACGATCATATTAAATTATTTACTAAAAGAGTTTATGATTTAGCGGGTCTGACTAATAAGAAGATATATTTGAATGATATTAAATTGGATATAACATCATGGAAAAATTATTTACACCTTTATGATAGTGAACTTTTATCATATAAATGTAATGATTATTGGTCTATTGGTGTTAAAGTAGAACCTAATGCTTACCAAGTTTCTTTTGTTAATGGAATTTTTACTAATAAGAATGGAAAACATATAGAGTATATATTTGATCAGATATACGACAAGTACTCTAAAAAGTTAAAAGATATTAGTAAAAAATGGATTAAGAACAATATAACAATTATTTTAAAAACATCAGTTATAAATCCTACATTTAACTCACAAACAAAAGAAGAGTTGATGACACCATATTCTAAATTAGGAATAGTTTGTAAACTAGATGAAAAATTTTACAGATTATTAGACTTTAACAGATTAAAAGAGTTATTTATAGCATCATCATCTTTGGTATTTAGTAAGAGTGATGGTAAGAAGAGAAGTAAGATAAAAAATATACCTAAATTAGAAGATGCTAACTATGCAGGAACTAAAAAGAGTAGTGATTGTACTTTGATACTTACAGAGGGTGATTCAGCTAAAGCAACAGCTATATCAGGAATATCAGCTATAAAAGATGGTAGGAACTATTATGGTGTTTTTCCATTACGAGGTAAATTATTAAATGTTAGGGATACACCATTAAATAAGATAAACAAAAATGAAGAGATTATAAATTTAAAAAAGATATTAGGCTTACAATCTAAATTTACATACACTAAAGATAATCTACATACACTCAGATATGGTTCTATTATGCTCATGATGGATGCCGATGAGGATGGAAGTCATATTAAAGGACTAGTTATTAATTTTTTACATTTTTTCTATCCATCTTTATTATCAATAAATGATTTTGTTAAAGTATTAGTAACACCCGTTGTGAAAGCAACACATAAGAAACAAGATAAGGCAACATACAAAAACCAAGATAAAGCAAAAACTTTAACTTTTAATAATCTATCATCTTACAATACATGGAAAAAGACTGTAAATATAAATGAGTATAAGATTAAATATTACAAAGGTTTAGGTACATCTACATCACAAGAAGCAAAAAGTTACTTTGCAAACTTATCAGAACATGTGCATTATATCAGTGATACAGCTAATAAGAACGATTTAGATATGATCTTTAATAAGAAAAGAACAGATGACAGAAAAAAATGGTTAAGTGTATATGATCCGAGTAAGATTTTAGAGTTTGAACCTAGAGGTAGTGTAAGTATTAACAAGTTTATAAATCTTGAATTAAAACATTTTTCTAACTATGACAATATAAGGTCTATACCATCATTGATTGATGGATTTAAACCATCTCAGAGAAAAGTATTATATGCTTGTATTAAACGTAATTTATACAATGAGATAAAGGTAGCTCAATTAGCTGGTAATGTAGCGGAAAATACAGCATATCATCACGGGGAGATATCACTAGTAGGTACTATTATTAACATGTCTCAAGATTTTGTAGGATCAAATAATATCAATCTATTAGAACCAATCGGACAGTTTGGTACAAGATTATTAGGTGGAAAAGATAATTCATCTTCTAGGTATATATTTACACACCTATCCAAAGTTATAAAGTTAATATTTAGAGATGAAGATGATGGGTTACTGTCTTATCTAAATGATGATGGATTCAAAATAGAACCTAAAGTATATTATCCTATAATACCTATGATTCTGGTAAATGGATGTGAGGGTATTGGTACAGGTTTTTCTACAAGTGTTCCTAATTATAATCCACTAGATGTTATAGATATGATATTAAGAAAGTTAGATGGTAAGACTGTAAAAGAGTTATCACCATACTACTCTTATTTTACAGGTAAAATAACAAAAATAGACGATAAAACATATGTTTCTAAAGGAGTTTATGAAATAGTAGGTAATAAACTTTATATAAAAGAGTTACCTATTAAAGTTTGGACTTCTGAATATAAAGGGTTTATTGAAGAACTTGTAAATAGTGACAAGTCTGTATTTAGTAGTGTCACTAATATGAGTTCTGATAAAAAAGTTTCATTTATTTTGAAAATAAGTGATATGAACAAATTAAATGACATGATTAATAAAAATACATTAGAAAAGTATCTAGGATTGTATAAATACATAAAGTTATCCAATATGCATCTATTTGATAAACATAATAACATAGTAAAATATAACTCTACTAATGAGATAATAAATGCTTTTTATAAAATTAGATTGAAAAAATATGAAGAACGAAAGAGATTACTATTAGAGTTATTAAAGTTAGATTATGATATATTGAAAAATAAACAAAAATGGTTAAAGTTAATATTAACAGGTAAGATAGATTTAATAAAGATGGACACTGATAAATTAATAAAGTATTTAGTAAAGAATAAATTTAATACAAAGAATGGTACATATGATTATCTTTTGAATATATCTATAAAAGATATGACTAGAGATAATATTACTAAATTAAATGATAAGATTATTAAATTAGATAAGTATATGTATAAATTAGCTAAAACTAGTAGCAATGATCTGTGGAGAGATAATTTGAATGAATTAAAGAATTTTATAATTTCTAGTAATTTAATATACTAGTCATAAATGAACATGTTATTAATAATATTTATATTAGTTATTAAAGTTAGATTATTAGAGATATTTTATTATGAATATGAAGGATTATGGTTACATATTAAAAATTGTATATATAATAAATGTCAGAAAAGTGCTGGTATACCTATTCATAATAAATATATAGATATTATTATTAAAGATTTACAAAAGTATGATAATATGAAGAGATATACATTTATTGATTTTGGGTGTGGTGAAGGTAAAATATTGAATAAATTTAATGACAAGTTTAAGAGATTAATTGGAATTGAATTAGATAAATATATTATTAAAATAGCGAAAAGTAAAAATAAACACAACAAAAATGTTATCATTAAGAACATAAATATGCTGGATTACAAGTTTGAAGACAGTGATACTGTATTATATATGTATGAACCATTATGGAATATTAAATCAAAAAGTTATTGTATGAATATCTACAATAAAGTATTTAGAAATTTGTACAATGTATTTAGTAAAAGCAATAAAAAATTATATGTTGTATACCTAACTGGATTAGGTAGTAAGGACTTGGATGAAGAATTCTTTAGAAAGTACAAATTACATGTGAAAGATAAACATAAACTAGCATACTATCCTTACAAATTTTTATATTTATTAGAGTTTGTTAATTAGAAAAAAAATTGATTTTATTACTAATAATTGATTATAGTTATCAGTAATACTAATTTGATATGAAATACTTACTCACTTATTTAATAACATTAATATTATCGCCATTTACACTATCTGATTATCATCCTAGTTATTGTACTGTAGAAAATTACTTATTCACTTTTATTAAAGATAATGAAACATACAAAGTACATGGTTTATGGCCGGAGGCGTGCAAAGAATGTAGGACTTGTAATTATCCTACTTGTTGTAATAATAATGTAACATTTACTGAACCACATGATCCAACTAATTTTATAAAAAATAACTGGTATCAATCACTTGCTCACAATAATTGTAATGTTTGTAGTGTAAGTAAATATATACCATTATTTGAACACGAATTTTATACTCATGGTACTTGTATGAATATTAGAAATACTACTACATATTTGAATGTAGTTAAAAGTTTGTATGAAAAGTTTAATGATCTTATTGTTAATAATAGTTGTGGTAATTACCATTATATGATGTTACATTTGAATAATAATATGAACTTTGTTAAAACTATATGTATGTGATTTATTTATTAATATACTTTATTACTGATAATAAATAGACGTTATTTAGATGAAATTAAAGAGTATATGGGGTGTCGTCACACTGTAAAACACAAGATTCTTGTGTAAATGCATAAAATTATCTAAGGTTTTTATAATTTCCAACTTTTATCTGTAACAATATTAAACACATGTTATACTTTTTAAAAAATGTTATTATTATTTTTCCCTCAAAAATACTGTTATTAATCCTACAATTATCAAAAATATGAAATTAGTGCAAATTCAATAAAACACCAAAAAGTATACAAGTATATAAAATTTGATATTTTCGTAATTGATAAAAAAAGAGAATTTTTGATGAAATGATGAAAAGTATTACATGTTATAAATTATTTTCTATATTGATATAGTATTTTAGTGTAAAAATCGATATTTATCGTAAAAATATAAATAACCACACACATATTATAACGGCCATGTTGTATTTTTTATTAATTTATCCAGAATTATCTTTTTTTATACAAAAAACGAAAAAAACTAAAATGCGAAAAGTATATCATGATACTATTTGCCATTATATGCAAAATATCTATGATTTTAAAAATTATTATTAATATGTAAAAAATCCGCGTTTTATAAAATCATATTACTAACTTAAAATATATGTATTATTTAATAATATATGGTTAAGTATACGTGTAAATTATGTATATACAATACCACAAAAAAGACTGATTATGATAGACATTGTATGACAAATAAACATAAACAAGCTGTAGAATCTAATAATAATAAAAATACAATAAGTAATAGTGTGTTCTGTAGTTATTGTGATAAAAAATATAGTAACAAGTATAATTTGAAAAAACATCTTAAAATATGTAAGAAAAAAATAGAATATGATGATATAGTACGAATTAAAAATGAACATATAGAATTGCAAAATAAGTATGAAAAGTATGAATTACAATTAGAATATGAGCTAAAAGAAAAAGAAAACGAAAGAGAACAAAAAGAAATATATAAAAATGAAGTTGAGTATTATAAAAATATGTTAAATTATGCTAGCAATGTGGTAAAATGTAATATGAGTGCATTAACGTACATCATAAATACATATGACAAAGCTCAAGATTTACAACAAATAAATATAAAAGATGTTAAACAATTAGTTAATCATGATAATAAATTAATAAGTGAAATATTTCATGCATTTAATCATGGCAAGTTAGGACAATATATTGGTGATATTATAGTAAAGTTGTATAAAAAAGATAATCCTAACAATCAATCAATATGGAATACTGATACATCTAGATTAACATATTTAATAAAAAAGATCATATATAAAAATAAATCAAAATGGATTGTAGATAAAAATGGTGTAGAAACTATAAAATATTTAATAACACCTATTATGGATCATGTTAAAAAGATGGCGTTTGATTATCATAATGAGATATGTTTTAATACAATAACTGATACAGAAAAAAAACTCAAAATTAGTGAGATATATTATGGATTAATCATAGATATAGATAATAAGAAAGTACATAGAAATATATTGAAACACATAGCTCCTCATTTTTATGTCAATATGAAAAGATTAAAGAACTAATAGAAAAAAATGTAAATTTCATTAGACACTCATTTACATTTTTTTCTCTTATATCTATACCGCTACAATAGAAAAAAATGAAAAATTCAAATAACTGATATATTGAATAATAAATTAAGTATGAATAGTAACGAGTGGTATAAAAAATATGGCTAGTACTAATGAAGAACATCATGTTACATTTGTTGGATTTGATACAAAAGAGTCTAACAGGAGAACTGTAGAACAAAATATCACTAAAAATACCAAAGCAAAGACACGCAAGGCTTGGATTAACTCATTGAAAAGTGATAATTGTACGTCTAACAGTACAAATACTATGAAAGAGTACAACAAAAAGCATGGTAAGGCTAAAAAGAGAAAGCATTATGTTAATGATGCTGATATTTAGGTTTTTTTTATTTTTTTACACATCACCAGCTAATTTTAGTAACTCAATATCGGATGATCCTATAAATTGAGGACATAATCTACTAACTCTTTTAGTAGCGTTGTCTTGTATATCGGTTATTTTTTTCTCAAAGCGTAATAAATTAATCTTTGTAGCATTATATATCTCTTTCTCTGATGCAATATCTTTTAAAGCCCACAGATAACCAGCCCCATAATTAGCATGTAATAAAGCAATTAAGGGGCTTTTATCTTGTTGTGAAGCGATCGAGTATCTAGATGCTTGTCTTACTAGAGTTTTTATATTATCTTTTTTACTGATATCATTCTTTTCAGTGTTTTTTTTATATACGATTAAAAATATTATGATAAATGTAATAATACCAATTTCTACGTAATTCATATTATTAACAGTACATAAAAAACAAACGATTTATTAATAAATTACATGGTTAGTTTTATTACTTTTCATAGATATAATTATATAAATGTTACACAGTATAATGAAATAAGTTACAAATAAAATTGATTTTAAAAATATAAATAATATTATATATAAATGTTTAACAACATGAATAATTTTAAAGAACTTTATGAATTTCTCCAACTTTACGAAGAAGACAATATTATAAAATGGTTAGAAGAACCATGGATAGGTAAAGATAAACAAGAATCATTGTTACGATTAATTGCAGGTCTTGGATTAATAGATAAATTAAAATCATATGATGTCTGTAAAGGTAATTTCAACAAAAAGACTATAACTAAAATTAACAGTGTAAAAGATATATTTTACAATAAAAAAGATAATTTTATAAAACTCAAAGATAAAGGTGATTCATCTGATTTAACATGTATTTCTAAAAGTAATAGTAAACATTTATTACTTACTACATCTAAAAATTTAAATAAAACACAAGTTGGAAAGTTAGATATTGATAAAATATTAACTAATTTTCAAAAATATAAAAAAGATAAATATACAATGTCTTTGTGTATATGTATTAGAGATAATAAAAAATTTCAAACTATGAAAGAAGGAATTGAATCATCTAATAAAGATTTAAAATCAATATTAGAAAAAAAAGATACAATTATCATTGATTGGAATGATTTAAATCATGCATACCATCAATTTAAACTTTATTTCAAAAACAAAACATTGGATAGTATTATTAATTCAAATAAAAATCTATTATGTTTAAAAATGCATCAAAGTCTTAGTGTATTACAAACAATTAAAATGAAAAGTAACAAAAAGAAAAAGATTTTATGGGGTCACATTCAAAGAAGTGGTAAGAGTTATATTATTGGTGGGTGTATTATAGAGGATAGTAAAGATAAAGATATCTGTAATTATTTAGTGATAACAACAGCACCAAATGAAACGATCGAACAACAAAGAAAAGTTTTTGATTGTATTCAATTAGATGATTTTAATATTATCATATTAAATGGAAAAAATAAAAAACCAGTTTTAACAGATAAAAATATTATCATATGTTCTAAACAATTTTTACAAACAAAAATAGATAATAAAACTAAAATTATTGAAAAAACTAAATCCATTAAATGGCTAAAAGATATGAATTTTGATATGAGATTTATAGATGATAGTCACAATGGAGGGACAACAACTCTAGCGAAAAAAACATTAGATTTTTATGGAAATAAAACATTTACTGTACAGATAACAGCTACATACTCAAAGCCTATTAATGACTACAATATACCTAAAGACAGTTGGATACTGTGGGATTTAGAGGACATTAAACTTTGTAAAAACATAAAAAATAAAAAGAGTGTAAAAAAATTAGTTAAAAAACATGGCGATGATATTAGTAAAGTAATTGAAAAGTATTTGTTAGATAATATTATTAGTGAATATTCTAAATATCCTGAATTGTGGTTATTAACAGATGAAATTAAAACTGATGTTGTAACAAAAATAATAAATAATACACGTGAAAATAGTTATGGATGGTCACCTGATTCTTGTTTCCTTCTTAAACAGTGTGTTAAAAAAGATAAAATAATATACAAAAAAGAATTTCAAAATGAATCAGAAAATTTAAAGTTGTGGTATAGGATTTTTGGTAAAAGAGATAAATTTAACGTCCCTGATAAAGAATATCCAGATAATATAGTTTTTATGAAACGAATTGAAAAAATATGTAAAAATCCTGAAATTAATTCACGATTTATAGGAGAAGGAGATTTTAAAAATGAACCAATGATTATAATGGCTTTTTTACCTCAAAATAACATTGATAAAATATCAAAAGCAACTAAAAAGCTGTTAAAAAAACATAAAGTTATACCAGACTATGAAATAATTAGTATTAATAGTAAAACAACAAGTGATCCTAAACAAAGTATAGAGGATGCACGAATTAAAGCAAGAATTGGTGGTAAAAAGGGAGTACTCGTATTGAGTGGTAAACAATGTAGTTTAGGTGTATCAATTAATAATTGTGATATAGTATTACTATTAAATAATAGTACATGT